>Ga0210409_10002917_pt1 | contig 19716 bp, 21 predicted proteins | sample IncBWH17MmetaG_FD_161649 | JGI IMG/M metagenome (GOLD analysis project Ga0210409, IMG submission 161649) | Forest soil microbial communities from Barre Woods Harvard Forest LTER site, Petersham, Massachusetts, United States - Inc-BW-H-17-M | ecosystem: Environmental > Terrestrial > Soil >... | reverse complement strand
GCGTCGTCGGCCATGTGCGGCACTGGGGCATGGCCGGCGACGACGTGTCGCGCGTGCACGATCAGATCTACTACCCGTTCGCTCAGGTGCCCCAGAACCTCGTGCACCTGTTCTCCGGTTATATGTCGATCGCGGTGCGCACCACTGGCGCGCCGACCGATGTCATTCGTCCGCTACAGTCGGCGCTGCGTGGCGCCGCCGCTGACCAAGCGATGTACGACATCGAGACGATGGACAACGTCGTGCGCGCGTCGCTCGATCAGCAGCGCTTTCTGCTGATGCTCTTCGGTATCTTCGCCGGCGTCGCCATGGTCCTCGCCTGCGTCGGCATCTACGGGGTGCTGTCGTATCTCACGACGCAGCGGATCCCAGAGATCGGGGTTCGGTTGGCCCTCGGCGCGACGGCCGCCGATGTGGTCCGCTTCATTCTTCAGGACAGCATCCGGATGATCGCGCTCGGTGCAGTGCTGGGGCTCGCCGCGGCGATCTTGGCCGGCCGCGTGCTGCTCAAGGTCATCGTGGGCATGCAGCCGACCGAGCCGGCGACTGTGGTGGCGATGGTCGCGCTACTCGTCGGCGCGGCGCTGGCTGCGAGCTTCGTGCCGGCTCGGTGGGCGAGCCGTATTGATCCAGTCAGGGCCCTGCGGCAGGAGTAGTCAGCGCGGAGGCGACTTCTGCGGCGTTTGGTACCGCGATCACCCATCGGGACTCGCCAGTGGCGAGGACGACCTGATCGTGGGTCGGCAGGCCGAACAACCACTCGAGCCAGCCCCATCGCCGCCGTTGGGTAGAGACGGATAGCCGGCTAGGCTGGTCCCATCGGACCGGCTTCCGATAGAGCGGTCCGTTCCTCGTATGGGGCACGAATGTCCAAGCTTCGTGGCCGATGTAGAGGTGGCCGCCGACCGCCATGCGCCGTCGGATGAGACTGCACATCAGGCGGATCTCGTACTGGCCCGGCGGCGCCGCCGGGACGATGGGCCAGACGCAGTAATAGACATGCTGCGTCAGTTGGCGCTTCGCAAAGCGCGCCAACATCGTGATGAGTGCGCCGAAGACGAGCGCGCCCGCCGCGCCAATGACGAGCACGAACCCCAGGCTGCCCTGGTGCGTTCGGAGCATGAACATCGTCATGGGAATGCCCCAGAGCAGGCCCAACACGAGCGTCGAGCGCCCGAAGTTCAGCCTGGATGCGTTCTCGTACGCCGAGAGTGGCTGCAGGTCGCGCATGCCCCTCTAAGTCTACATGCGCGTGCTGTTGCGGGACATCTGTTCGACTTCATCGTGCCGACACTCTCGCACGGGGGAACAATGCACCGCACTTGCGCAGGCGCAGGGACGGCCATCGTCCTGGTGTGTATCGTGTCATTTGTTGGGGCGTGCGATGAATCGAATCGTGCCACCGCCCCGATCGCTCAGCCTCGGCTGAGCGTCAACGCCAGTGGGACGGCCCGTCTCGTCAGCATGAACGACGCGTGCGACTCCGCGACGTTCAATGCCGCGGTCGGACCGGGCACGTGTAATCGGCCCGGCGGAGTCGCATTCTCCGAATTCGTGGCCCAGTTGACGGTCCATCAGAGTGCCGGCGCATGGCACAACGCGCCACCACGGATGAGTGCCAAAGTCGGCGAGACGATCGTGGCGGTCAACCGGGGCGGTGAGACGCACAGTTTTACGCGCGTCGCGGCGTTCGGCGGCGGGATCGTTCCGTTCCTCAACGCGCTGGCCGGCACACCGAACGTCGCGCCCGAGTGCGCCGCGATTCCTCTCGCCGAGCTCCTCCCGCCAGGCGGAACCGACACCGAGCAGCCGCTCGTCGCCGGCACGACCCTGTTCCAGTGCTGCATCCATCCATGGATGCGCACGACGGTACACGTAAAGCCGTAGCAGGTGTCCTGTTTCGAGGCACTGCATCCCACTCGCGGTCAGGCGCCCGACGACAAGGCGAAGTCAAGTCGCTGGGCGCCGTCGAGTTGACATCATGCGAGACATGGCATGCGCCTTCCCTGCTCTCATGGCATGGACTCCCTCATCTACGACGTGCGCGCGGCGCTGCGCCGGCTGCCGAAAACCCCGTGGTTTACACTCGCGGTCGTGGCGACGCTGGCGATCGCGATCGGCGCGAACACCCTGATCTTCAGCGTCGTCGATGGCGTCCTGCTCCGCCCACTCCCATTCCGCGACCCGTCGCGGCTGATCGCGGTCGTCAACCCGACCGGCCACAAGTCGTATGGCGTATCGGTACCGGATTTCCTCGACTGGCGACGCCAAGCGCATCGCATCGATGCGCTGGCGACCTACGGACTCGGACCGGCGACACTGACGGGACGCGGCGCGCCGGAACGACTCAACGCCGCGGTCGTGAGCGGAAATTGGTTCTCGCTCTTGGGCGTCGCCCCTGGCAGCGGTCGAATGTTCACGCAGAGCGATGATCGTCCGGAGGCGGCGAGGGTCATCGTCGTGAGCGATGCCTTCTGGCGCTCGCGATTCGGGGCGAGTCGGACGCTCGTCGGCGAGACCCTGACGCTCGACGGTCAGGCGTTCCAGGTCATCGGCATCGCGCCGCCGCGCTTCACGTATCCGAGTGAGCCGGACCTCTGGTTGCCCGATGTGTTGGGGCCAGATGACTACGCGCCCGATAAGCGGAACTTGCACTTCCGTAACGTGATCGGTCGCGTCGCGCCGGGCGTCGAGATCGCGGCCGCGCGCGAGGAGTTTCAGACCATCACCGATCGTATCAAGCAGCAATATCCCCAGGCCGAGGCGGACGTCGACTATACGATCGAGCCACTCCAAACGGCGATCGTCGGCAACACGCGCCCAGCGCTACTCGTGCTGTTCGGCGCGGTCGGCTGTCTGCTACTGATCGCCTGCGCCAACGTCACGAACCTCCTGCTCGTACGCGCGACCGGCCGGTCGACCGAGATCGCCCTGCGGATAGCGATCGGCGCCGGACGTCGTCGCGTGATCCAGGAGCTCCTGGTCGAAAGCGTGATCCTCGCGCTCGCCGGCGCGGCGATCGGCGTGCTGATCGCGGTGAACGGCATCCATCTGGTCGTCTCCTCGAAGCTCGGACTTCTGCCACGCCTCGAGGGTGTGGCGCTCTCCGGCCGCGTCCTACTGTTCACCGCGATCGTCGCGACCGTCACGGGTACGCTTTTCGGTCTCGTCCCCGCGTTTCAGGCCTCCGCGGTCGACCTCGGCGAGACGCTCAAATCGGCGACGCGAGGCACGAGCGCGCACCGCCGAGGCGGCCGGACGCGCGGTGCACTCGTCGTGGCCGAAACCGCGATCGCGGCCGTGCTATTGATCGGCGCCGTGCTGCTCACGCGAAGCTTGATCCACATGATGGACGTCGATCCGGGATTCCGGCCGGCGCAGGTCGTGGCGTTTGACGTGAATTTCTATACCGAGAAGTACGCGGACTGGGCCCGCGTCCGCGAGTTCACGCACGCCGTGCGCAATCGGCTCCTGGCGATCCCCGGCACCCGGGCCGCGGCCTACGGGTTCGGCGTGCCGTTCGCCGGCTATCCCGATTTTCCGGTGACGTTCGAGATCCAGGGTCGCCCCACGTCACGCGACAACCAGCCGGCCGCGATCTATGAGCCGGTCTCCGCCGGGTACTTCGCGACGATGGGCGTGCCCATCAAGCAAGGGCGCGAGTTCACCGACGACGACCGGTCTCACGGTCACCGCGTCCTCCTCATCAACGAGGCGGCCGCGCGCAAGTACTTCCCGACTGGCGATGCCATCGGTCATCACCTGATCCTCAGCGGCAAGGCCGACACTACCGGCCACGGCGACTTCGTGCAGATGGGCGGCGATATCGTCGGGATCGTCGGCGACATGAAGTTCGACGACCTCCGGACGCCGGCGCCTCCCGAGATCTTCCAACCGCACGAGCAGGTCTCGCGCGCGTTCATGACGTTCGTGGTCCGCACGACCTCCGAGCCCGCGCAGGTCCTCGCTGCCGCCACCCGCGCGGTCAGCGCGGTCGATCCCGATGTGCCGATCTTCCACACGCGCAGCCTCACGGCCGACGTGGCCGCATCGCTCACGCGGCCCCGGCTCTATGCCATGGTCGTCATGACGTTCGGCCTCGTCGCCCTGTTGCTCGCCATCATCGGGATCTACGGCGTGCTCGCCTACGTCGTCCGCGAGCGCCGCCGCGAGCTCGGCATCCGTCTCGCCCTCGGGGCTCGCGCCGGCCAAGTCGTTCGCCTCGTCGTCGGCCAAGGCCTCCGCCTCACCGGCATTGGCCTCGCGATCGGGCTCGCGATCGCCCTCCTCGGGAGCCGCGTGCTCGCGAGCTTGCTCTTTGGTGTCGAGCCGAACGATCTCGCGACGTACGAAGTCGTGTGCGGCGCGCTATTCGGGGTCGCTTTCCTCGCCTCATGGCTCCCCGCGCGCGGCGCCGCAGCCATTGATCCGCTGATTGCGATGCGGTCCGACTAGAGTGCCGCGCGCTCGCGCTCGGCCTGCGCGACGGTGGGCTTGAGCGCTGGGTCGCAGTTGGACCAGAGCGAAAGAATTCGCGATACTGCCCGTCGGCCTGGGATTTCTGCCCCAGGCGCGCGTAGAGGCGGGCGCGCTCGAGGTGAGACGGCGCGAGAAACAACATGTCGTCGGGCGCGGCCGCCTCGAACGAGCCATACCAGCGGATCGCGACGGTGTCTTGTCCCGCGGCAGCCAGGGCTTGGGCCCAGCGATACCGCTCGCGGGCCTGGGCACGGAAGGGAGAGCCCGGGATCCACTGGTAATACTCGGCGATCGGCGGCACGGCCTTGGGCGCGCGGCCCACGCTCCAGGAGATTTCGTTGAGGACCGCGTCGGCGAGATTCTGCGTCAACGTCGGATGCGAGGACGCGGACGGCAAAGCCGACATGCCGCGCGCCGCACGAGCGGCTCCCGTGGTGTCGCATGAGATAGAACAGCAGGCCGTCCCGACTGCCCGCGCTCAGCACCGGCAACACGTGCGGGTGCTGCAACTGGGCGGCCAGCGACATCTCGCGCTGGAAACGCGCGGCGCTGACCTCGCTCGCGAGCTCCGGCGGCAGCACTTTGATCACCACCTCGCGCGCGAGCGATCGCTCCGTCGCGAGGAAAAGCCGGCTCATCCCACCTGGGGCGAGCTCATGCTCGATCTGATATGTGTCGCCGAGGGCAGCCTGAAGCCGTTCACGCAGGGCGTCGGCCATCACGCCCGAATGTACGACTATTGGCGGTGCAGGTCGACCGTGGTCGAGTATCCCGGAAAGTCGAGCGACCCCTCGATCCGAGTTGCGTCCGTGAACTGGCCGCTGAACCCCGAGTCGACGGACTCCGGCGTGAACAAGAGAACAACCGTCGATCCAGACACCGTGCCGCGCACGGGGAATCGGGCGACGCCGTTGCCTGTCGTGTCGACTCCGATGCCACTAACGGAGCGATCGGGATGCATGACCAGCGAGAGCGTCAACGCGTGTGGGCCTACAACGCCCTTCCACATGCCGGTAGCCGTGTGCGTTGGCTCCGTCGGGTTCGCGCAAGCCGCGAGCACAAGGGCGAGCAACGCCGCGAGACGTCTCATGCTTGGTTAGACCCAACTTCGCCAAAGAGGGTTCCCTGTCTTCGTTAGTAATCGGGCTCGTGCGACGGCCGACGGGGTCGGCGGGTCAATGGTCCGTTCAATTCTTGTCCACTCACCTGCGCCCGCTCGACCGCGTTGAGCAATGCCCTGGCGTGTGTCTCATCGATTTCGGGCACGGCGTCACCGCCGCCCGGCTGACCAAAGCCACCGCCCGGAGTCGCGCCGGCCGCGGTCTGTGGGTTGCCGGCGTATCCGGCCTTCGTGAGGTTGCCCCCGCCCCAGTCGGCGGCATCGCGGTGCCGCGATAGCTGCGACGGTGGCTCGGTCGCATCGGCCAAGCGTCGGAGCGCGACCTCGAGGTTCCATTTCGCGTCCCGATCGTTCGGGTCGAGCACGAGCGCCTCCTCATACGACGAGACGGCGCCGCGCAGGGCCATCCGTTTCGTCATATGGTCGATCGACGATCGCGCCTGCCACACGTACGTGTTTCCGAGATTGTAGTACGCGCGCTCGGCCAGGCGAGGTTCGCCGGCGACGGCAGTGTGGTAGTTCTGCGCCGCGGCGTCGAATCGGCCCAGGCGATACTCGGTTGTGGCGAGGTCGTAGTCGAGGAGTGGTAGGGCGTCCGATTGGCGCGCAGCCGTTGCGTCGTGGATCAGCGACTGAAACGCGCGCTGGGCCTCGTGCCATAACCGCGCTTGGTAAAGTCTCGCCGCGCGCTGACGCTCGAGGGTGTTCGCGATCCGACCACGAAAGGCGAAGGCCGCGAGGAGGACCGCGACGACAACGAACGCGCGCCTCATTGGATCAGTAACAGGATGAAGGCCAGCGCCAGCGGCCACTCGAATCGATCTACACCCGCGAGGCGTGCCGTGCCCGCGATCGGCCGCGGAGGCATTTGCGAGAGCGCCGCGATGACTGATGTCATGCTCGTCGGGCCCGACCAGCGAGCGTATACGCCACCTGTGCGACGCGCGATGTCGCGAAGGTTGTCTTCCACGAGTCGCGTCGTCGCGCCGCTATCGATCGGCGCGCCGTCCGGTGTGCCGACGCCGATCGTGAACGTGCGCACGTGCGCTGATTGGAGCGTGCGGATCGCGCCTTCGAGCTTGCCGACGTTGTCCTCGCCATCCGACAGGAGGACGAGTGCCGTGTAGGTGCTATCCCCGCGGATCACGTTGGCGGCGACGCCTGCCGCGGCCTCGAGGTTCGTCGCCGGATCCGGGACATCGGCCGGGGACGCGGCCGAAAGAAATGCTTCGAACGTGGAGCGATCGACGGTCGCGGGCAGTTGCAAGAAGCCGTCGCCGGCGAACACCAACAGGCCGACGCGATCGCGCGGGAGTGCGGCGGCGATCGCGCGCGCCGCTGCCTTGGCGGCATCGAGCCGGGACGGGGGGACATCGGTTGATCGCATCGACCGTGAGAGGTCGAGCAGGAACAGCACGTCGGCCCCACTGCCCTTCACTGAGCGCTCGCTGGTGCCGCTCAGCGGGCGGGCTAAGGCAATCACGGACAGCGTCATCCCGACGATTCCGCAAGACGCGGTGAACAGGCGGCGTCTGGCGCTCGGTAGCGCCGAGAGTGGCTCGATCAGGCCTGCCTCGCCGAATGCTTCTATGGCGCGGCGCCTTCGGCGCTCGCGCGCGGCGACGAAGAGAATCGCCAGTGGGACGGCCGGTACGAGGAGCCAGAGGACCCAGGGCGCATCGAAGGTCATGGCACGCCTCTCAGGACGGTTGCTCGGAGCATCGCGGCACAACCCAAGCACAGCAATGCGATCGATAAGGGAACCACGAACAACTCTTTATAGCTCAATACTTCTCTCAGCTTGAGCTCCGATCGCTCCAAACGATCGATCTCGGCTATGACGTGCTCCAGCGTCGCGTTGTCGGTCGCCCGATAGTAGCGACCCCCGCTCGTGGTCGCGATGCGCTGCAGCAGGCGTTCTTCGAACGTCGTCAGCGACGACGGCGCCTCGCCCATGCTCGCGGGGATCTCACTTCGCGAGACCTTGTTCGAGCTAACCCCGACCGCGTACACGCGAATGCCGAGCGCGCGGGCGATGGATGCGGCGGTGAGGGGGTCGGGCGTGCCGGTGTTGTTGCCGCCATCGGTCAGCAGCACGATTACGCCGCTCCCTCGCGGCAGATCCTCCAGGTGGAGCTCGGCCATCGCGAGGGCGGTGCCGATGGCGGTGCCGTCCGGCAGGAGTCCGATGTCGGCGCGGCGGAGGAGATCCAGGACGACCGCGTCGTCGGTCGTGAGCGGCGCCTGCGTGAACGCGCGGCCGGCGAAGACGACGAGGCCGAGGAAGTCGTTCGGTCGGCGGGAGACGAAGTCGCCGAGCACGCGTTTGGCCAGGTCGATGCGGCTGGCGTCGCCGAGGTCGCGGGCTTTCATGCTGCTCGAGATGTCGAGCGCCAGCATCACGTTTCGGCCACGCATCGTGGTCTCGCGCACTTCGCCCTCAACGCGCGGGCGCGCCAGGGCGACGACGAGGAGCGCCAATGCCGCCGTGCGGAGCCACGGCACCCGACGCGCCCAGCGCGCGCGGCGCGTCTGGGGGAGCTCGACGATCGGGAGCGCGATCCACTGGCGCGGGCGGCGGGCGCGCATCGCGTCGGCCGCGACGGCGGCGAGCAGCACGAATGCCCAGGGGTCAGCGAAGTGCATCGATCATCTCGCGGGCTCGGCTGGCATACGTCTTCGGTCTCAGGCCGGCGAACTTCACCAGGTCGGCCTCGTACAGGAATGCTTTCAGCTCTCCGTTTGCGCCCACGGCGGACAGGATCTCGGGTGTCGTTCGTTCCAGCGCCGGCACGTTCATCGTGGCCGCGATATATCCACGTACCACGTCAGCGGCCATGGCGTACCGTCGCTCGATGGCCATCTCTGTTTGTTCGATATCACGGAGCTGCGCTAGAGCCGCATCATAGGCGCTCGGTGGCTGCGCCACCGGCGCTTGCGCCTGCGGCGCGACGCGTGTGCGTGGCTGCCGCATACGGAGGCCGCGCCAGGTCAGCAGGACCAGTAGGACAAGTAAGACAGACAGGGGGATAGGGGCGAGCGGCCACGGGGGATCAACGCCGCGGATATCGCGGAGCGTCGCGTTCGCGACTGGCAACACGGGGCGTACCAGCACCGGAACGGCCGAGCTGATAAGCGTGTCCGTCCCAGATGCGGTGCGATACGCGATGGCGAACGATGGGACGACCTGGGAGTCCGGTCGGAAGAACGCCACGTGCAGTTGCGCGACGACCACGCCATTGTGAACCTGAAGCGAGTCGGTCGACAATAGGCGGAGACCGTCCGGCATCGTGTCGCGCACGCGCGGGATGTGGTCGATCAGCGTCGCACCGCGCGGCAACGTAGCGGTCAGGCGCACGACGAGCGGGTCGCCGACCGTGAGCGGCGTACGGGGGACCTGGACGTAGAGCGGTTCCGTCATCTCAGCTGGCGCCGCTCGCGACGGCGGAAGAACGCGATGAGCGGCGCGACATAGCCGCGACCGGTCTCGAGTCGGATGCAATCAATGCCGCGCCGTTCGAGCGAGCGTCGGACCTCGGTGTCGAACCGCGTGCCCCGCGCGGCGTAGTCGGCCCGCACGGTGGCGCTGCCGGTATCGATCGTGCGCCACTGCCCGCTCTCGGGATCGCGCACCGTGAGCAGGCCCACGTCCGGTAGCTCCCGCTCGCGGGGGTCGACGAGCTGCACCGCAATCGTGTCATGGTGCGCCGCCACGGCATCGAGGGGACGCGCATAAGTGCCACGCGGGGCCACGAAGTCGGAGACGATGAACACGACCGCGCGGCGCCGGAGCACCCGGTCGACGTAGGCGAGCGCCGCGCCCAGGTCCGTGCCCCGCCCCGCTGGCTGAAAGGCGATCAGCTCGCGCAACACGCGCCGTGCTTGGCGGCGCCCCTTGGCCGGCGCCATGTACTGCTCGACGCGGTCGGTGAAGAGGAGGAGACCTATACGGTCGTGGTTCCGGGCCGCGGCCAGCGCCAGCACCGCGCAGACTTCGGTCGCCAACCGGGCCTTGCTGCGCACGCGACTGCCGAATGCATCGGAGCCACTGCGGTCGACGAGCAGCACGACCGTGAGCTCGCGCTCTTCGACGTACCGCCGCACGTACGTCGTCGTCGACCGCGCGGTGACGGTCCAGTCGATCGTTCGGACGTCGTCCCCGAACTGGTACTCGCGGACGTCGGCGAACTCGACGCCGCGACCTTTGAACACGCTGCCGTATTGTCCCGCGAGCACGTCGCGGACGAGTCGCCGGAGGCCCAGCTCCAGCCGGCGGACGTCCTCGACGATCTCGCTCACGGCACGCGCAGCGTATCCAGAATGCGCGTGATCACGTCGTCCGCCGTCACCCGCTCGGCGTCGGCTTCGTACGTCAAGATCACGCGATGGCGGAGCACATCGGGCGCGACCTGCTTGATATCATCGGGCGCCACCCACGTACGCCCTTCCAGAAATGCATTGGCCTTCGCCGCCCGCACGAGCCCGATCGCCGCGCGCGGACTCGCGCCGTATTCGACCAGAGGGCTGGGCTCGCGTGTCGTCCGGATGATATCGAGCGCGTAGTCTCGCGCTTTCGGGTCGAGCGCGATCGAATCCACGGCGCGCCGGGCCTCGAGAACCCGGGCGGCGTCAATGATCGGGCGTACCGCGGCGACCGAGCCCGAGGTGAGCCGATCGAGCATCTCGCTCTCGTCCGCGCGCGCGGGATAGCGAACGATCAGCTTCAGTAGAAACCGGTCGACCTGGGCTTCCGGCAGCGGGTAGGTCCCCTCGTGCTCGATGGGGTTCTGCGTCGCCAGCACGAGGAATGGCTCCTCGAGCGGGAACGTCTGCCCGCCGATGGTGACCTGCTTCTCCTGCATAGCCTCGAGCAACGCGCTCTGGACCTTGGCCGGCGCACGGTTGATCTCGTCCGCGAGCAGGAGTTGTGAGAATATCGGGCCGCGCTGCACGGTAAACTCACCCGTGCGCTGGTTGTAGATCATCGTGCCGATGACGTCGGCCGGGAGCAAATCGGGCGTGAACTGCACACGACGGAAGCGGCAATCGATCGCCGCCGCCAGCGTACGCGCCGCCAGCGTCTTGGCGAGTCCCGGCACGCCTTCGAGCAGGATGTGCCCGTCGGCCAGGAGGCCGATGAGCAGGCCCTTCAACAGCGCGCGCTGACCGATCACCACCCGCTCGAGCTCGGCCTCCAGCTCGGCGAATGTGTCGATCTCAATAGGTGATGACGGCACTGGCCTTGTACGAACCCAGCGCCTTGCGTCCGTTGAGGAACGACAGCGCGATGAGAAAGCTCAAGCCCACGACCTCACCGCCCAGGCGCTCGATCAACTGGGCCGTGGCACTCGCCGTGCCTCCGGTGGCGAGGACATCATCGACGACCAGCACTCGCGCCGGCGGCTCGTAGGCATCGCGGTGGATCTCGAGGCTGCCGCTGCCATACTCGAGCGCGTACTCGATGCGCTCGGTCTCCGACGGCAGCTTGCCCTTTTTGCGTACCGGGATAAAGCCGGCGCCGAGGGACTGGGCGACCGGCGCGCCGAAGATGAAGCCGCGCGCTTCGATCGACACCACGTGTGTGACGCGCGCGTCGACGAATGGGGCGGCCATCGCCTCGGTCGCGCGGCGAAACGCGTGCGGATCGGCCAGGAGCGGCGTGACGTCTTTGAACATGATCCCGGGCGTGGGGAAATCCGGGATGTCGCGCACGTACGAGCGGAGGTCGGTCTCGATGGCGGTCACTCGCGTACCACGGCGAAAGGTCGAGGAAGGTGCGCGGCGGCACTGTCCGCCGGCGGGAGAATCGGTTCGATCGCATCGACACGCGCATGCGGCGGGCCCCGCCGCACCGCGGCCAGAAACTGGTCTGACGCCGCGGCGTCGCCTGAGACCAGGAGCTCGACGCTCCCGTCCGAGCGGTTCTTCACCCAACCGGCGAGTCCCAATGCGTCGGCTCGTTCGCGAACGAACCAGCGAAAACCGACGCCTTGGACCCGTCCGGTGACGCGGACGTGGTGCACCGGCACCACCACAATTTAGTGCTTAGTTGCGGACCCCAAGAAGGGCGGCCGCGGTCGCGGCGAGTACGGCGGCAAGGGCCGGCGGATCGTCGTTCGACGGCATCGAGCCGGTCACGACGAGATCACCCCGGCGCACACGTGCGGCGACCATCTCTAGCGCGGCCGCAATGGCGCGGGCGTTGGATTCGGTCGTGGCAGTTGTGAGGGTGGGTGTCGGTGGAATCGCCATTGAGGGACGGAGCGGCGTCACTCGCATGGGCGTCATGCGGTGTGGCTCAGTGGTCCGCTCTATCGTGGGGTTCATGATCGGCGTCGGGTCGCTTGGGCCCGTCATTGGCAGCACTGGGCGGCGTATCACGGGCTCCGGCTCTGCCTCTGGCGCGGCTTCCCACGGCATAGGCTCTTCGTGATGCTCGGCCACGGGAGGGGGTGGCGGCAACTCATCGTCGAAGAGACCTGTGTCGTCCTCGATTGTCTCGGACACGGCAGCGACCGGCTCCGGTTCGGGCTCCGGTTCGGGCTCCGGGTCGGCAGCGACATACGGCGCGGGGTCGGCAACCGGCTCTGGGTCCGGCACCTCTGGCGCCGCAGGCGCCGTGTGCACGTACTCCTCGATCGAAGCCCACGTCGGCGCCTCGTCGTCCTCTTGGCTCGACGTGACGACAGCCGCGCCGGGCTTGGGGCCGCCATACCGGATCGGCCCGAACGGCGGGAGGGTGACCCGGCCGAATGCGGGCGCCATAGGACGCAGCGCGGGCGATTCGGCGGCGAGCGGCCTCACAAACGGCTTTAAAGGGGGTCGTGCAACACCTTGCTGGTCTTGGCTTTTCGTTTCCTGCATGAGGCCATCCTCTAGGCGGGCCACCCGTATTTCCCTAGAAGCGGGACGAACCGCACGGGCGCAATGTCACGACGCACGAGCTCCTCGCCCCGTCGCGTGCCGACGATCAGCGTCTGCTCCTCGCGCGCGCCGATCGGAGCAAGAATGCGTCCGCCCTCGGCGAGCTGCTCGAACAGCGGCCGCGGCACCTCCGGCGCGGCGGCGCTGACGAGGATGGCCTCGTACGGCGCGTACTCCCGCCAGCCGAACGTTCCGTCGCCCAGCAGCAACGAAATGTTCCTCGCGCCCACCTGACGGATCACCTCTCTGGCGCGGTCCAGCAACGTCGACACGCGCTCGACCGAGAATACCTGTGCGGCGAGGTGCGAGAGTAACACCGTCTGGTATCCCGACCCGGTCCCGACTTCCAGCACGCGCTCGTGTCCAGTGAGCTTCAGTTCGCTCAGGTATCTCGCATGCACCGACGGCTGCGAGACCGTCTGCGAGTTGCCGATTGGCAGCGCTGAGTCATCATATGCGCGATGCTGTACGCCGCTCGGCACGAACAAGTGGCGCGGCGTGAGGTCGAACGCTCGCAGCACGGCGAGATCCGTCACCCCTTTCTCTCGAAGCGCCTCAACCAACCTGCGTCTCGGCCCGCTGAGATCCTTCACGGATCCCGCCACCAGTCGGCGGCCGTGGCGAGCATGTCGTAGTGCGTCAGGTCCAGGTGCAGCGGCGTCACTGACACGTAGCCGTCTTCTATGGCCTGGTAATCGGAGTCCGGGCCTCCCGTCCAGGCCATGACGCCTCCGCCTATCCAGTAGACTTCCTTTCCCCACGGATCCTGCATACGGCGCAGCGGGTCCGAGAACACGCGGCGGCCCAGGCGCGTCAATCTTACGCCGCGCGCTTCGCGCGCCGGCAGGTTGATGTTGAGCAGCGTGTCTGGCGGCAGGCGTAACGAGAAGAGATGACGGAGTAGGCGTTCAACCGATGGGATCTGCTGGGGCAACATCGCGACATCGACGCTGCCATGATCGCCCCCAGCGAATGAGAGAGCGATCGAGGGAACGCCAAGTGCCAGGCCCTCCATGGCGGCGGCCACCGTGCCGGAGTACAGAACGTCCTCGCCCATGTTCTGCCCATGATTGATGCCGCTCAGCACGAAATCGGGGCGCGAAGGCATTAGAGCTTCGACCGCCAGCATGACACAGTCGGTCGGTGTCCCGTCCACCTGAAAGCGGCGCTCGCCGCGAGGCTTGACGCGCAACGGGTGGTGCATCGTGAGCGCGTGCGAGGTCGCGCTCTGCTCCCGATCCGGAGCGACGACCGTCACCTCTCCCAGCGATTGGACCGCGCGCACCAGGCACTCGAGGCCCAGCGCCAGAATCCCATCATCGTTCGTGCAGAGGAGTCTCACCAAGCCGCCGGCAGATCGTCCACACCACGCGGGCGGAGTCGCCAAGCGTGCGGAAATGACTGCGTGCCCACTCCCCATACAACGTCGAGACCGGCACCGTCCCGATTCGCCACCCGCCGCGCGCGGCCTGGATCAAGAAGTCGGTCTCGTACTCGTACCGATCGCCCGCCGGGTCGATGCGCCGCAGCACCTCGGCCCGCACGGCACGGAAACCCGACTGACTGTCGGTGAATCGCCGCCCGGTGCAGGCACTGACCGCGGCGCTCGACAGCGCGTTGCTGAGTCGCCGGTAGAGCGGCATATCGGACCCGTTGCGCTTCCGGACGCCGATGACGACGTCCACGCGCGTCAGGGCCGAGAAGAGCGCCGGCGCGTACGCGGGATCGTGCTGCCCGTCCGCATCGATCGTGAGCACGGTGCTGCACCGCTCGGCCAGCGCTGCCTCGAATCCTGCCCGCAGCGCCGCGCCCTTGCCTCGATTCTGGTCGAATCCGATCGTATCGTCGGCGACGCGGTCGGCGACCTCGCGGGTCTGGTCCGTCGAGCCATCGTCGACCACGACGACGCGCACGCGCGGAACAGTCTGACGCACGCCATCGATGACCTGCTCCAGGGTCTCGGCGGCGTTGTACGCGGGAACGACGCACGCGGCGCGCAACGGCACGAATTGGCCGCTGGTCGTCATCGCGCGGCTCCCGGTTCGTCCGACAGGAGGCCGACGATTGCCTCGAGCTCCTGCTCCATGCCGCGCAGCGTCTCCTTGTCGAGGGCTTGGCGCGCCGCCGTGCGCAGGGTCCCGCTGCCCGCGCGGCGATGCTCGTCGACTTTTCGCCGGGCGCCATCGATCGTGTACTTCTCCGTGTACAGAAGGTGCTTGACCAGGAGAATCAGCTCGACTTCGCGCCGCTGGTACACACGGTTGCCGGACCGGTTTTTCGCGGGGCTGAGAAAGCGAAATTGACTCTCCCAATACCTGAGCACGTGCGGCTTGAGGTCGGTCAGCGCGCACACATCCCCGATCGAGAAGAATTGCCGTACCGGCTCAGTGGCCATCAATCAGACTCGGCGCGCAACTCGCGCTCCATGAGCTCCGCGATCGACTCGCGCGCGGGCTTGCCCTCGAACAGAATCCTATGGACGCCGGCGACGATTGGCATGTCCACTCCGACCCGTTCAGCCAATTTGAGGGCGCTCTTCGCCGTCGTCACCCCCTCGGCCACCGTCTCCTTGCCGACCATGGCCTCGGCCAACGTCGCCCCTTTGCCGACCGCGACGCCCAGCGCTCGATTCCGACTGAGCGCCCCGGTACAGGTCAGGACCAGATCCCCCATACCAGCTAGGCCGGCGAACGTCGTCGACTGCGCGCCCAGCGCCACGCCGAGCCGGATCATCTCGGCCAACCCGCGCGTGATGAGCGCCGCGCGAGAGTTGTAGCCCAAGCCGAGCCCTTCGCAGATGCCAGTGGCCACTGCCATGACGTTCTTGAGGGCGCCACCGAGCTCCACGCCGAGGGCGTCGTCGTGGGTGTAGACCCGAAATTCCCGAGAGGACAGTAGCCGTTGCACCAGCTCCCTCGCCGCCACGTCTGGCCCCGCGGCTACGACAGCCGTCGGTTGGTGCGCCGCGACCTCGGCCGCGAAACTCGGCCCTGAGAGCGCCACCACGGGTCGTCCCGGCAGCTCCTCGATAGCTACGGCGGTCATGACTTGGAGGGTCTCCGGCTCGAGCCCCTTGCTCGCCACCGCGATCGTCGCCCCGCGCTCGACGGCCGGCGCCGAGGCCCTGACGACTTCCCGAAAGTGCTCGGATGGCGGTGCATAGACGATGAGTGCCGCGCCCCGAACCGCGTCGGTGACTTTGCTACACGACTCGAGCGAGGGCGCCAACCGCACGCCCTTGAGAAACCGCTGATTCTCGTGGGATTGGGCGATCGAGGCTACGACATCAGCCTCTCGCGCCCACAGACGTACGCAGTGGCCATTTCGCGCGAGCAGATCGGCCAGCGCCGTTCCCCAGGCCCCGGCACCGACGACGGCACAGGCATACGCCTGGCCGCTCGTCACACGTCGCCTGTGCTCACGGGGGGTTCCGTCACCGGCTCCTTGGGCGGGCTACGATCAATCCGCGGCTCTTTCCCCTTTCGCAATCGCTGGATGTTCTTGCGGTGGGTGAAGGCGATGAACAACGCGATGAAGAGCGAGAACCAAAAGACGGGTGTCGCGCCACGCCCGATCAACACCATGATCGGCAGAAGGCCGGAGGCGGTCAACGAGCCGAGCGAGACGTACTTGGTAATGAGCACCACGAGCCCGAAAATCACCAGCACGTCCACGGTCTGGTGGGGCAGCAAGCCGTAGAAGACCCCGGCCGCCGTGGCCACGCCCTTCCCGCCGCCGTGCCCCAAAAGAAAAATCGGTCGAGTGTGTCCAACTATGGCGGCGACGCCAAGGGCGATCTGCCACATCTGATGGTGCGCGAGATCCCCTGGTGAGGGGAGCAACATGACGGGGATGGCGCCCTTGGCCGCATCGAGCGCGAAGACCAAAAAGAAGAACGGCCAGCCCATCTGCCTTGCCAGGTTCGTCGCACCGAGGTTCCCGGAGCCGACCCGACGCAGATCGATGCGGCCGAACAAACGACCGATCAGATACGCAAACGGCACGGAGCCGATCAAATAGGCGAGGATCAGACCGAGGAATGGGGGCATTACGCCGCCTTCCCGCGCATGACCACGCGCAGCGGGTTGCCGGTGAATCCCCACGCCGCGCGGAAACCGTTGTGGAGATATCGCACGTAGTGCTCCTGCACCAGATCGGGGTGATTGCCGAAGACCGCGATCACGGGCGGCGCTACCTCGACCTGGGTCGCATAGTTGAGTCGCACATCACGGCCGGCCGCCTGTGGGGGCTGCCGGCGCGCCAACAGCGCTTTGAGGGTCTCATTGACCTCGGACGTCGGGATGCGCTTCCGCCGCTCTTCATCGACTGCCATCACCTCATCGAGGATACGCGTTACGCGTTGTCCTGTCACTGCCGAAGTAAACAGAAAGGGGACGAACCCCAAAAACGGCGCCTTTTCGGCCGCCTCTTTCTCGAAATGCGGCGCCGTCTTGTCGTCCTTTTCTTTCAAATCCCACTTATTGACGACGATGATCAACCCCCGGCCGGCCTCCCAGGCCAGCGCGGCGATCTTGAGGTCCTGGGCGTGCAGACCCTCTGTGGCATCCAAAACGAGAACACAAATATCTGCCCGCTCGATCGCGCGGCGCGTCCTCAAGGCCGAGTAGAACTCGATGCCGTCCTCGACCCTCGACTGCCGTCTGAGACCCGCCGTGTCGACGAAGATCATCGGCTGGCCGTGGTACACGAGCGGCGCGTCGATCGCGTCGCGCGTCGTGCCGGCCTCCTCCGCGACCACGAGCCGGTCTTCGCCCAACAGGCGATTCACGATCGACGATTTCCCGACATTCGGCCGGCCGATCACCGCGATCCGCAACCCTGGCGCCTCGTCGGCCGGGCTCTCCGGAATTCGCTGGACGACGACGTCCAACAAGTCTCCGGACCCCTTGCCATTCGCGGCTGAGACCGGCACCGGATCACCGGCGCCCAGGTTGTAGAACTCGTAGAAGTCCAGCGATGACGGGTCATCGACCTTGTTCGCGACGAGAACCCACGGCCGGCGCGACTCGCGCAGGATCTCGGCTATCCTATAGTCGCTCGGCGTCAGGCCAGTCTTGGCGTCGACGATAAAGAGCAGCAAGTCCGACTCTTCGATGGCCTGACCGACCTGGCGTCGAATCTCAACGTCCATCGGCATGTCTGAGTCTTCGACCAGGCCGCCGGTGTCGACGAGCCAGAAGCTCTTCCCTCCCCACTCGGCGCGCGCGAAATGCCGATCGCGCGTCGTCCCGGGTTCGTCGGTGACGATCGCCGAGTTGGCACCGATGATCCGGTTGAACAGCGCCGACTTTCCGACGTTGGGACGGCCAATGAGCGCTACGATCGGCGTGGTCATCGTCACAACGCGTCAATGAAATCGTAGGATGGGCGCACTGGCATCGGCATCTCGGCCCGGATCTCGTCAAACGTCACGTCATCGAGGAATACGCCGCGATCGTTGATCGTCTCGGCTGGGATCAGCGCTTCATCCAGATCCACTCGCCCTTCGAGTGCGCGCCGAATATCCGCCCCGACTAATAGTCCCGCGGTCGTGGTCGTTGGGCCGAACAAGCTGTTCTCCACCGGGATCAGCTCGAAACTCGCGCCGGTTGCCTCGTGCAATTGATCGAGGAGCTCTGGCATGAGAGGCGCCATGGATGTACCCGTCACGACGCCGATGCGCCGGCCGTCATGGCGCGAGAGGCGCTTCGCGCCCTCGCGGACACGTTGACGAAGCATCGCCACCGCGCCGACGCCGTTCTCGACCTGGTCGAATTCGCCATAGTACTCGGCATCGGGCAGCTCCGACCCGGCCAACAGATACAGCTCATCTGAGCCGAAGACCCAGGGCGTCCCACGCTCATGGCGCGCGCGTGCGGACCAGGGAGCGATACGGGAGAGGAGCTCGGCGGCCGCGGCGCGATCCATCGTGCGGCCGGTGTACAGATGCGAGAATTGCGTTAACCCAACGGGTACAATAGCGACGGATAGGATTGCTTCCTCGAGCGACCACAGGTCAGCGAGAGATTGCTCTAGAACGTCACCATCGTTGAGGCCAGGCACAATGACCATCTGGCCATGAAACTCTATTCCACCACTGGCGAGCGTCCGCAGCTGCGCCATGATGTCGGGGACTTTGGGGTTATTTAGTAAGACCTTTCTCGCCTCGTGCGGCGTCGCGTGGACCGATACGTAGAGCGGTGACAGATGATATTCGAAGATTCGTTTGACGTCGCGTTCGCGCACGTTCGACAACGTCGCGAAGTTGCCATACGCGAACGATAGGCGATAGTCATCGTCGCGTAGATAGAGGGGCTTGCGGAGACCCGGTGGCAAGCCTTCGATAAAACAGAACTCGCAACGGTTCGCGCATTGGCGAACCGTTGGCGGTTCCAGCTCGACACCGAGCGATTGCCCGTCCTCGCGAGCAATTTCGTAGATGATAGTTTCGCCGTCCTGGCTCGCTTCGATCTCCAGCTCATCGTCCGCGCTGAGAAACTCCCAGTCGAGAAAGTCCGCGAGCGATCGCCCGTTGACCGATACCAACTCGGCCCCCGGTCCGAGCCCAACTGCCTCGGCAATACTCCCTGGTGCGACGCGCGCGATGCGGACCATTACTCCAACGGGGCGTACTTGAACGACGCGATCCCCGCCTGTGTCACGCTGGTCTCGAACTGCTGCGTGCCACTGGCCGGGACTTGCACCGGGACGCTCTGCGACGCCACGGTCTGGCCGTTCTTGTCGAGAAAAGAGAACTTGATCGTGAGCGAGTCGTTCTTGGTGCTACTGTTAGCCACGGTGCCCGCGACCGTCAGCTTGTCGCCGTCCTTCGCGAACTTCGTCACGCGAAGCTGCAGCGGCATCGTCTTGCTTTTGGTCAAAAACTGCATCGTGGAATCGACATCGGCTTTCCGCGCGACCGGCTTGGTGGGCTCGCTGTTGGCGCGGATCTGGTACGCGCCGGCGAGCAGCCGCCAGTTGTCCGCGTTGTTCGGGTCGATATCGACGAGCTTCCGCGCCAGCGGGAACAGCGTGTCGGCGCGCTTCTGGTTGAAGTACCCGGCCGCGACATAATACAACGCATCGCGGAAGTACGGGTTGAGCTTGAGGCCCGCGTTGAACAGCTTCTCGGCGTCGGCATCGCGGTTCGTGCGCGAGGCGGCGAATCCCGCTTGGAAGAGCTGGAGGTCGGT
>Ga0210409_10002916_pt1 | contig 19718 bp, 16 predicted proteins | sample IncBWH17MmetaG_FD_161649 | JGI IMG/M metagenome (GOLD analysis project Ga0210409, IMG submission 161649) | Forest soil microbial communities from Barre Woods Harvard Forest LTER site, Petersham, Massachusetts, United States - Inc-BW-H-17-M | ecosystem: Environmental > Terrestrial > Soil >... | reverse complement strand
CGGTGGCGCGCGGGACAGCCGGCAATGTGGACCGAGTGGGATCGCGCCGCGGCGGACGCCCCGGCGCATGCGCTCCGGTATGCATCGCCGACCGTGCTCGTGGGAGGGCGCGATGTGGTCGACGGCGGGACGTTGGACGCGGGCAGCGGATGTCGGCTGCGGACGCCGAGCGCGAAGGTGATCCTCGACGCGCTCCTGGCGGCCGATCATGGCTAGATCGCCGTGGGTCGCCGGGGGAGCCGCGGTCGGTGGATTGGCGGGAGCGCTGACTGCCGCGATCGCCGGGTTGTGTTGCGCGGGACCCATCACGATCATGCTACTCGGCGCGGGCGGCGCCGTCGCCGCGGCTGGGCTCGCGCCGTATCGCCTGCCGCTGCTCCTCGCATCGGCCGTGGTGCTCTCCGTTGGGTACTGGCGAGCTTACCGGCCCGTGAACGGCGCCGCGTGTCCGATCGCGGTGGGACGCTGGATTCGGATCAGCCTCCGCGTCGCGATCGTCGCTTGGGTCATCGCGGCGACACTATGGCTCGCGGCGTGCGCGCCGAGTGGGCCGGCATCACCGTATCGCGTGATTACCGCTGACGGCGAGCCTGTGCGGGGCATGTTCAACGCGAACGTCGGCAAAGTTCGCGTGATCATGCTCGTTGCGCCCACGTGAGGGGAGTGTCTTCGGGGAGCATCCGAAGTCGAGCAGGTTCTGCTCGCTCGCCAACCTGATCCTCGTCTCGCCGCCTACGTCGTGTGGGTGCCCAAGCGGCAAGGGCACGAGGCCGACGTCGCAATGGCTACCCGGTTCGTGCCCGACCCACGCGCGACGCATTTCTGGGACGCAGCGGGACTACTCGTGCATGGATATGACCCTGTGCTCGGGCTTGGGCAGGACGCGTGGGATGTGTATCTGCTTTATGGACCCACGGCGCGGTGGGATGGGCCTACACCGCCGCGGCCGGACTTCTGGATGCATCAGCTCAACACATCGGCGGGGCCGCCCTTGGATCCTGGCGTATTCGCGGCGAAGGCAGACTCACTTCTTCAGCATCGCGACTAGGAAGGCCACGACGAGCAGCCAATCTTTCCGGAGAAACGAGAGGCCGACCGCCGACAGCGCGGCGACGATAACCGGCGATCCCACGCAAGCGACCGCGCAGACAATGGCGCCGACCAACGGGATCGCGCGCTTCATGGTCCGTACATCGCCTTGAGTGGCAGCAAGTACATGCCGCTCGCGCGCAGTCTGAGCGTGAGTCCTCGTGAGAATGCGAGCTCGTAGCCGAAAAACGCGCAGCAACGTCGCTCGGCCAGCACGAACTCGAGCACCGTGCGCGCGGTCGCATCGTCGTCTGGAAACTCGACAATGACTCCGTCATCCGTGATGTGTCGGCCGGTTGCCTTGCTGAGAATGGTCTTTACTTCGGGGGCGCGCCCCAGGTCCGTGCAGAAGAGTTGCATATCCATGGAGCGCATCTTACCTCTTCAAGTATGCTTGAAGTCAAGCTTTCCATCGGAGATCTCGCCCGGCAATCCGGCCTGCGGGCGTCGGCTCTTCGCTATTACGAGAGCGTCGGGCTCCTGGCGCCGCCAACGCGGGTGAGCGGGCGGCGCGTGTATGACGCGAGTGCGGCGGACGTGTTGCGATTGATCCAGCTTGCCAAGAGTGCCGGGTTCTCGGTGGCCGAGATCCGGCGGTTGCTCAACGGGTTCGATCGGGCCACGCCCGCCTCGGCGCGGTGGCAGGCCATGGCGACCCGGAAGCTCGAGGACGTCAATGCGGTCATCGCGCGGGCCCTGCAGATGCGGGATCTGCTCGAGAAACTGCTGACTTGCAAGTGCGTGCAGCTCGCCGAGTGTGTCAGGCCGCGGCGGGCTTGACTTAAAGGCCACTTGAAGTGGTAGCATGGAGGTATGAGATACCTCCTGTGCATGATGCTGCTGCAAACAGCGCATCTTCCGTCGAGTCGGGTGACCGACTACTGGGTCAGCCAGCAAGAGAAGCAAATGATCGCCGTCATCGAAGCCATGCCGGCGGTCAAGTACTCGTTTGCGCCGACTGACGGCGAGTTTCATCACGTGCGCACGTTCGGCGAGCAAGCTAAGCATCTCGCCGCGTTCAACTACATCGCGGCCGCGGCCATGATGGGCCAGGCGCCGCCGGCCGACGCTGGCGATGAGCAAGGGCCCGATACGGTCCGGACGAAGGAACAGATCATCGCGTATGTGAAGGGGTCATATGACGCCCTGCATCGAGCCGCGAGCATGATCGACGATGGCAACGAGATCATTAAGGGGACGCCACAATCGCCGCTCGTCACCAATGCTACGCGCCTCGGGCTCGCCGAGGAGGCGCTCATCCACTCCATGGACCACTACGGGCAGATGATCGAGTATCTGCGGATGAACAACGTGGTCCCGCCGGGCAGTCGCTAAGTACCGAACCGGGTGGCCGACCGGGCTTTGGCCTTGGCGGCCTCCTCTTCCCGGTTCTTCGGCGGCGCTTGCGTCTCGAGCGCACCCAAGAACCGGGCGGTCACCGCAGAGATCTCGTCGATGGCCTGCTGAAACACCGCTTCGTTCGCCTTCGACGGCTTCGAGAAGCCACTGACCTTACGCACGAACTGGATGGACGCCGCCCGCACCTCGTCGTTCGTGACCGGCGGGTCGAAGTTGTACAGCACTTTGATATTCCGGCACATGACAAGAAGCATAGCCGGCTGGGATGGCCAGGTGTACATTCTCGCCCATGTCGCGCCCCTCCCTTCTCGGCCTCCTCGCCGCCCTGGCCGCCCTGACAGTCCAGGCCGCGGCGCAGCCGATCGACTCGGCGTATACCCGCAAAATCCACGAGTACACCACGGCGCCGTTCTTCACGTCGCCGCTCGTCGATTACCTCCCGGCGTCGTCTACGGTGCCGACTCCCCAGTCGGTGCTCGGCGACATCGCCGGCTCGCCGTCGAAACTGCCGTATTCGACGGAGGTGTATGCGTACATGCGGAAGCTCGCGGCCGCGACGCCGCGGGTTCGCGTGATCTCGATCGGGAAGACCGAAGAAGGCCGCGAGATGGTCGCCGTTGCCGTGGCATCGGAGGCGCTCATGGCTGGCCTCGATGCGAACCGGGCGCGGCTCGCGCAACTCGGCGATCCGCGAACGATCGGGATGGATGACCATCGCGCGGCGGCGTTGGTCGACTCTACGACGCCGATCTACTACATCACCGGGACCATCCACTCGACTGAATCCGGCGCGCCGTCGGCGCTCATGGAACTGGCCTACCGTTTGGCAGTCGACGAAGGGCCTTACGTCAAGAACATCCGGGATCATCTCATCACGTTGATCACACCCATCGTGGAAGTCGATGGACGTGATCGCATGGTCGACTTGTCGCGCTGGCACGCGGCGCACCCGGGCGAGACGTATCCCAACTTGCTGTATTGGGGCCACTATGTGGCGCATGATAATAACAGAGATGCAATGGCATTGACGTTAAAGTTGTCGCAGAACGTGTTGAACACGTACCTGGATTGGCACGCGCAGGTGCTGCACGATCTCCACGAGTCGGTCCCGTATCTCTACGACAACACGGTAGGTGATGGGCCGTACAACGCCTGGCTCGATCCCCTGCTCACCAACGAGTGGCAGATGATCGGGTGGAACAACGTGCAGGAGATGACGCGGTTCGGCATGCCGGGCGTGTTCGCCCACGGCGACTTCGATACGTGGTCGCCCGGTTATCTCATGTTCATGGCCGCGACGCACAACGGGATCAGCCGGCTGTACGAGACGTTCGGCAACGCGATGCCGGAGACCGAGGAGCGTTCGCTCGATCCGAGTGAGACCAATCGGACGTGGTATCGGCAGAATCCGCCGCTGCCGCGGGTCAAGTGGTCGATGCGGGACAACAACAATTACGAGGAAACCGGGCTCCTGGTCTCGCTCAGCTACTTCGCCAACAACCGGCATCAGTTTCTGGAGAATTTCTACGAGAAGAGCAAGCGGTCGATCCTGAAGGCCCACACGGAAGGCCCAGCCGCCTATGTTCTCCCGGCCGATGAAGCGCGAGCGGGGACGCAGGCCGAGCTGCTACGCATCCTGCAGAAGCAGCACGTCGAAATCGTGCGCGCGACGAGCCCGTTTACGGTATCGATCCGCCGGGCTCACGGGGATACAACCCGGGCATTCCCGACAGGCAGTTACATCGTGCGCATGGATCAGCCCTACTCACGCATCGCCGACGCGCTGCTCGACTATCAGTACTGGAGTCCGAACGACCCGCAGAAAACGCCATACGACGACACGGGTTGGACCTTCCCCGAGTTGTTCGCGGTCGAGGCCGTGCGGGTGACTGACCCCGCGGTGCTCAACGTCGCGAGCCAGCGAGTGACGGACACGGTTCGCGCGCCGGGAGGTGTGGTCGGATCGGGAAATACGTATGTCATCAATCACAACGGCGACAACGCGCTGGTTACGCTCCGCTATCGATTGAAGACGGCTGATATAGCCATTGCCGAAGACACGTTTCGGCTGGCCGGTAAGGCGTTCAACCGTGGGTCGTTCATCGTCAAGAACGCAGCTGGACTCCCGGATGCCGTCAAGGCACTCGGGCTGACGGCATACGCGACTGCCTCGGCGCCGACGGTCAAAACTCATCCAGCGCGCGCCGCGCGCGTCGCCCTCGTGCACACGTGGCTGGACACGCAGGACGAAGGGTGGTGGCGGCAGACGTTGGATTTCGCCGAGGTCCCGTTCACGTACATCAGCACGCAAGAGGTCGCGAAAGAACCGGATCTCAGTGCGAAGTACGACGTCATCTTGTTGCCGCCATCTCAGACGAGCGTGGCCTCGATCGTCGAAGGGCTTCCGATGTGGCGGAACCCAATGCCTTGGAAGCACACGACTCTGACGCCGAACATCGGCGCATGGGCCGAGACCGATGACATCCGACCGGGACTCGGATGGCAAGGGCTCGAACACCTGCAGAGTTTCGTCGCGCACGGTGGGGTGATCGTCACCGCGGGTGCATTCACGGAACTGGCGACTGATTACGGGTTGACGAACGGCGTATTCGTGCAGGATCCGCCGCGCGGACACGTCGTCGGCAGCGTGCTACGGACGAAGATCGTCGACGATGCGAGTCCGATCACATATGGGATCCACGATGGTCTTGCCGTCTACACGGAAGAGGGCACGAGCTTCCGCCTCACCAACGTCCGCGGGACCCGGTTCCGCCGCTTCGGCAGCGATAGTGCGCGCGGAACGGGTCGTGGGACCGCGGACGACCCCGATGTCGTGCAGGGTCGGCCCGCCATGGATACGGCGAATGAGGCGTTGCCCGAAGCCAAGACGGAGGCGTGGATGGCGGCGCCGGTGACCGAGGAGCAGGAGCGGCGGCCGATCAACATCATTCCGCCCGACCAGCGTCCACGCGTGGCGCTTCGGTTCGCGGACAAGAAGGCGTTGCTCGTTTCGGGGCTGCTCGACGGGGGTGGGGAGATCGCCGAGCATCCGATGGTCGTCGACGTGCCCGTCGAGAAGGGGCACGTCGTGCTGTTCGCGATCAATCCGATCTACCGCGGCGAGACTGTCGGGTCGTATTTCCTGGTGTACAACGCGATGCTCAACTTCGACAATCTGAACGCGGGTCGGAAGCTGGACCCGAAGTGAGTTAGCGTAGCGCGACGTCGACCGTGATGCCCAGCGCCCGGCGGAATCCTCGCCGGCCCTGTGGCGTCACGGAGAGCGCGCGGCTCGTTGGCAGACGAGCCACCCACTCGGCGTCGAGCCATCGGTTCACCAGCGCCGCGCCGAGCGCGCCGGCCAGATGATGGCGGCGCTCGCTCCAGTCGAGGCAGGGGCGCGCGAAGGCGCGCCGCGTGTCCTGGGCCACGTTCGCGACGTGGTCGACATCGACCCCGAGGCCGGCGAATGTCTCGGCGCCCTGCGGCGTCACGCGATATACGTCGGCCTCGAGCTCCAGCGCGCCGTGCGCGATGAGGGTGTCGGTGACTCGCACGCCGAGCGCGCCGGCGAGATGATCGTAGCACGTGCGGGCCAGACTGAGCGGCGAGGGCACGGGTACATCGGGGGGAATGGCGGGAGGAACCGCCGCGAGCGCTTCGAGGGCGGCGACGACGGCGGGGTTCGCCAGCCAATAGCGGCGCTGGCGGCCGTGGCGCTCGACCGCGAGCAGGCCAGTATCGACGAGCTTTGTCAGGTGAGCGCTGGCCGCGCTCGGGCTGACGTGGCCAGCGGCCGCCAGCGCCGCGGCTGGCAACCGGCGGCCGTCGCTCACGGCCCACAACATCGCCACGCGGGCGCGGTCGGCCAGTATTGCCGCGATTGGTGCAATGTCCATCTCCATGTGACCAAAGGTAGCGGGGCCACATTTCATCGTTGCGTGAAATGACCCCGGGGTATGCTCCGAGGCATGAGGTACTCATTGCTCGCCGCTTTTGCGGCACTGCTTTCGGGGTCGATCGGCGCGCAAGCGACGCTGCGCGTTCCCGTAGACTCCACGGGGCTCAATGTCGCGGTGCATCACTTGGCGCCGCCACGACCGAGTCGGTATGCGCCGGTGTTGTTTGTGCACGGCGCGACATTTCCATCGGCGCTCGCCGCGGGATACAAGTTCGATGGGACTTCGTGGATGGGCGACATGGCGCGCCATGGGTTCGACGTCTGGGCGCTGGACTTTCTCGGGTACGGCGCGTCCGACCGCTACCCCGCCATGCGCGAACCCGCCAGTGCGCATCCCGCGCTCGGTCGCGCCACGGACGCGGCGCGTCAGATCTCGGCCGCGGTTGCGTTCATTGAGCGGCACGAGCACGCGACTAAGGTGTCTCTCGTGGCGCACTCGTGGGGAACTCTTCCCGCGGGGCTCTACACGAGTACGCATCCAGGCGCCGTCGACCGATTGGTCTTGTTCGGGCCCGTTGCGCTCAGGCAGGGGGTCGCGCCGGATGCGGAGGGCGATAGCGCGTACTGGTACGTGACCGAGGAGGCGCAGCGGGCGCGGTTCGTCGGGTACGTTCCGGCCGGCCAGCGTGCCGTGCTGGATCCGCGGCATTTTGCGGGCTGGGGGCCCGCGTACATGGCGACTGACTCTACCAGTCGCTCGCGCACTCCGCCGAGCGTCGAAGTACCGAGCGGGCCCATCGCCGACATCAACGACGCGTGGAGCGGGCACTTTCCATATGATCCCGGTGCGATTCGGGTGCCGGTGCTCATCGTGCGTGGCGAGTGGGATACCGTCACCCGTGATGGTGATCTCCGGTGGTTATTCGACGCGCTGACTCATGCGCCTCTCAAGCGCGAGGTGACGATCGACCATGGGACGCACGTCATGCACCTCGAGGCATCGCGATATCAGCTCTATCGCGAGACCGAGACGTTTCTGGCCGCTGACGACACGCCGCCCGTGCGGTCGTTAGCGATCGCGGGGTTCGGGGCGCTGACTGGGCCCGTCCATGATTTTGGGATCAACAGTCGCGCCGCGCTGAGGGCCGCGGCTGAGTGGATCAACACGCACGGCGGCGTGCGACTGGCGGACGGGGCCACTGGGCGGTTCGACGTGTCGTACGACGACGATCATTGCAAGCCGGCCGATGCGATCGCGTTGGTCCGTGGATATGCGGCTGGTGACGCACTGGTCGCCATCGGGCCGAGTTGCTCGTCGGTAGCCGAGCCGCTGTATCCGACGCTGGACCAGGACTCGATTCCGGTGTTCACCGACGGTGCGACCAAGGCCAACCTCGCTCGGCTCTCACCGTGGGCGTTCCGTAATTCGCCCAACGAGATCGACATGTACACGGCGCTCTGGCGTTGGATCCGGCAGCGCTACCCGACGCTCAAGACGGTCTACGCTGGTCAAGAGGTCGACTTCGCGCACTCGCATGCGACGTGGGAGAATATCATCGGGCCGGGTGCCAAGGCTGCCGGATTCGAGGTGCTCGGCGACGCGCCGTGGTCTATCAACGACACCGCGTTCGCCGACCCGGTGTCCCGCATCAAGTCCGCGCACCCGGATATCCTGGTGCTTTCATCGCACCCGGCGACGACCTGTGGTGCGCTGGCTGAGTTGCATCGACAGGGCGCGCGGCCAAGGCTCGTCGTGGGGCTCGTCAGCAGCGCCACACCCGCCATCATCTCGCGGTGTCGTGCGGACGCCGAGGGTCTTTTGATTCCGACTACCTTCGCGCCGATCACGCCTGCGGCGCGCCAAGCTGCCGCGGCGGTCGAGCACGCGGGCGGCGTGCCCGATCTTCATTGCATGGCTGCCTGGGAGATTCTGATGACGCTCCGGACGGTGATCGAGCGAGCCGGGGTTACCGGACGTCCAGACGCGCGTGACTCGGATCGGCGCGCGATTCGTGAGGCGCTGGCCGACCTCGAGACGATGCCAGGGCTCCTCGGCACGATCCAGCGCACACCCGATCGCGAGTCCAAAAAGCCCTTCGTTTTCCTGCAGGTGCACGACGGCCAGTGGGTAGTGCGATCACAATCGCTGGCCCAGTAGCGCCGCCAACCGTTCTCGCCTGCTGCGCGTCAGCCGCAATCGCGTGCCGTCGCGCAGCACGAGCACGTGCTCGCGCCGCGAGAACGGCTGCAGCTCGCGGACGCGCTCGAGGTTGACGATCGCCGAGCGGTGCACGCGGAAGAACAGGTCGGGGTCGAGGCGCGCCTCGAGTGCGGCCATCGACTCGCGCAACATGTGGACTTTGCCGGCCACGTGCAGCTTGACGTAATAGTCGGCCGCTTCGATCCAGTCGATCTCGTCGGCCCGGATGAACAGCACGCGGCCGCCAGTCTTGACCAGCACGCGCATGACCTTTGGCTTCCGCTCGTCGAGGAGGCGCGCGATGCGCTCCGTCATGTCCTCGCCGCGGCGCGCCTTGGCCCGGGCGAGTGCCTCGGCGAACCGCTCGTCGTGGAACGGCTTGAGCAGATAGTCGACCGCGTGCACGTCGAACGCTTTGAGCGCGTACTGGTCATAGGCGGTGACGAACACGACGGCCGGCAGCGGGTCGCCCGCGTCCGCGAGCGCTCGGATGACATCGAAGCCATCGACCCCCGGCATCTGCACGTCGAGGAACACGATGTCGGGCTTGGTCCGGCGTATGGCCTCGATCGCGGCCTGGCCGTCGGCGCATTCGGCGACGACTTGGCTTTCGTGATCGCCTTCGAGCAGCGCGCGAAGTCCCTCGCGCGCGAGGGGCTCATCGTCGACGATGGCGACTTTTACGATGTGTGCCATGGGAGCACGATCTTGGCCACGGCCCCGCCGCCCGGCGCCGACGTGAGTGAGAAGCTCGCCTTGTCGCCATACAGATGGCGGAGTCGCTCCCGGGTATTCGCTAGGCCCACTCCATCGGACGCATCGACGACCGGGCCAGGGCCGTTGTCGTAGACCGTCAGGGACAGCATCGGGCCCTGGCGTTCTCCGCTGATCGAGAGAACGCGATTTGATGTGTTTTTGGCGATGCCATGTCGAATCGCGTTTTCCACGAGAGGCTGCAGCACTAGCCGCGGAACGTGGGCATCGAGGGTTGCCGGGTCGATTTTCATTTCCACGTGGAGCAAGTCCGGAAAGCGCGCGCGCTCGATGCCCAGGTAGCCTTCGAGAAACTGCAGTTCTTCTCGTAGCGGGACTTCCGGGCGGCTGTCGTCATCGAGCATCTGCCGCAGCAGATCGCCGAGCTCGGCCAATACGGTCAGCGCTCGTTGTGCATTCGCGGTCCGAATCAACATCGCGATCGTGTTCAACGTGTTGAATAGAAAATGCGGATGCACCTGCATCTGGAGCGCGCGCAACCTCGCGCGGGAGAGCTCCGCGTCGAGTTGCGTCGCGCGGAGCCAATGCGCGGCGGCCAAGACAACCGAGACGAGCGCGACGTACGTGATGAGGTCGATGCGCAGCCACGCGCGCGCGTAGAGCACGAATCCGTGCGGCTCGAGGTCGAGCCACGGGACGAAGACCGCGCGAATCGCGTACGTCGCGGTCGAGCGCGCGACGCTCATGGGGACGGCGGCGAGGACGAGTACGGCGATACGCGGGGCGCGGCGGCTCACCGCCATGATGAGCGGGACCAGGAGGCCCCACGCGAACCAGTACGTGAGCTGGCGGCCCAACGTATCGTTCCACGTGGTGTTCGCTTCGCCTTCGGCCAGGTTCGTGTAGTACTGGTGCACGGCTGAGAGGAGCCCGACGGTTGTGCAGCCGCCGAGTAGCCAGAGGGCCGTGAGTGCCTTTCGCCGCATCGTCGCAATTTGAGCTACGGACGCGCTCCGGGCCAACCGCGGTGACGGCATGCGGCGGCCGCTTCGCGGCACGCCATCTATGCATCGCCGCGCCGGGCGCCGCTTCGGCTGAATATCGCGATGGTCTGGCTGCGATAGGGCGATAGTGTGCGGCATGACACTATACGCGTTGATTCTTGCCTTAGCGCTAACCCGTGCGGCCGGCCGACCCGCCGACAGCATCGTCCACCGCGCGATCGACGCGATTGGCGGCGAAGACCGCTGGAGAGCGGTCAAGACGCTCGAGCTCATTGGCCGAGGGGCGCAGTATCACATTGGCGACTCGGAATGGTTCGATGGTCCGTATTTCATCGACTACCAGACGGTAGACGATTGGAGAGACGTCGCCCAGACGCGGCGAGCCGTGCGCGTCACCACGTATCAAGTGCCGTCCGACACCGGCAGCTTCACCTCGACGATGGTCCTGACGGACACGCTGGCAAACGTGCTCGAGCCCGAGCACGTCCTCTGGACCGCGCTCCACGCGCCCGACTTGCACCGCGAGCGCGACACGGTCTTTCGGTTCGTGTCGCACCAGGTCGTCGCCTTTCACGTCGGCAAGTCGCCCGTGCGACTGTTCTTCGAGTCCGAGACCGGCATGCTCCGGATGGTCGAAGTTCGGCGCACGTATCCGAATAGCGTGTTCTGGAACGCTTGGGGCGACGTCACGGAGCGTATCCGGTACTCCGATTGGAGCGTCGAGCCGACCGGCATCTGGTATCCGCAGCAGATCGACACGGACCGCAATGGGCGGGCCGAGGAGACTGTGAGCTACGGCCTCGTGCGCGTCAATGCTACGCCTGATCCCAAGCTCTTCGAGCCCCCGGCAGCGAGTGCGACCTGCGGGTTTGGGTGCCAGAGCGCTGATTCCGTTCCGCTCGGCGTCGGCGGCGCTGGGGGCGTGGGGCCGACGTCACCGGGCCGCGGACCTCGCGAGATCGCGCCGGGAATCGTGCAGATCGTCGGTGCGTGGAATTCTACGCTGGTGCGGCAGGGCGATGGCGTCGTTGTCATCGAGGCGCCCATCTCGGCCGGCTACTCTCGAAAGGTTATCCAGGAAGCCGGGCGTCGGTTTCCTGGGGCGCCGATCAAGGGCGTGATCACGACTACCGATTTCTGGTGGCACGTCGCTGGTCTTCGCGAGTACGTCGCGCGGGGCATACCCATTTATGTGCTCGATCGCAATGTGCGCGTGGTCACGGAACGGGCGAAAGCGCCGCACACGTTCGCGCCCGATAGTCTCGCGCGGGCACCGCGGGCGCCTGTCATACGAGCGGTCAGCACGCGCATGGCGCTCGGCAGCGGCGAGAATCGGATCGAGCTGATTCCGTTTCACACCGAGCAGCTGGATCGCATGATGATGGTCTATTTGCCCGAACGGCATCTCGTGTACACCGCCGAAGGGGTGCAGCTCTACCCGTCGGGGTTGACGTTTCCGCAGACGGCGTTCGAGGTTGTCGGGGCCGTCAAACGCGAGGGGCTCGCGCCGGACACGTTCATCGGGATGCACGTTGCCGCGACGCCGTGGGCGCGGCTCGTGAGTGTGTTGGACTCACTGGCACATCAATGAAGCTGCCGGCAAGCCACTGGATTCTCAGTGGCTCGGTTCCATCGGCTACCGTCTCATCACTGACATCTTTTCCAATGCCGTAGTTGATCTGCTGCCCCGGGTTTTTTATGACGTTGAGAACGATGACGATCCGACTTCCGGCCTGGCACAGTCGACTCATGAGTCGGCCGCTCGTGAATTCGATATGCTGGCGCTTTCCAGGTGTCAGGAGCCGGCGTTGGGTCATGTTATCGACATAGCTCGCGCGTGACCAATAGGGGGCCAGCATGACGTAGTCGCCCTTTGGCGTGAGCTCGTACAGCTGGACCTGGAAGTCGAAATCCTTCTTATTCGTGATGAAATCAAGCGAGCCTGAGAAAAGACCGCTGATCTCTGTCGGCTCGGCGAACGGCTCGCTCACGGTCTTGATGCCATTCCACGTGTCGATTACGGTGTCGACGACATTGTTGCCTGGGGCGACGCGATCGACGTCACTCCGGTCCGTGAGATTGATGGTCTGGGTTGTGGCAGTCAGGTGGATGCGGCGGTGGCCTTCAGCCATGGCGGCGACAGTTGGTGCGTGCTTCCAGACGTTGGCGCCCATGACCTCGTAGTTCACGGCGTCGGCCAGCAGCGCGGGCTTGGGCGCGCCCTTGAAGACGTAGTCGAACCACTGATAGCGCAGCTCGCGCAGGTCGACCATGGCGACCGAGTCGAGATGGTAGTTGGAAATGACCGTGGTGTCCGGGCCGCTCTGAGCGCGAAAATGGTCGTACGGTCCGATCACCAAATAGTGCTCGGCATGCGGGTTGTACTTGTGGTGCTGCTGGAAGTAATACAGTGCCGCACCAGGTCCGCCGAAGAAGTACCCGGCGGTTTGCAGTACCGGAATGCCGATCGCCGAGAATTCATCGCGATACGGGATCATCGCCTGCCAGTATGCATCATAGCTCGGATGCTCGAGCCATCGATCGAAGAATGGATTTGGGGTGCCATCGATCTTGTCGTGATCGCGAAACGCCCGGCCGCTGACGTACCACTCGTGATCGAGCCGATGCCACCGGCCCGTGTCGCTGTACACGGCATTGTCGTTGTCTTTCCCGTCCGTCGTATAGAACGTCCATGGATACACGAACATCCAGAAGATATTGCCCTCCATCGGCACATCGATCCCCGGCGCGACGGGCGCCTGCGGCATGATGGCTTTGAGGGCTTTCGGCAAGTGCTTGGTGGCCGCCCATTGGGTGCCGCCGTTGTAGCTCCCGCCGTACATGCCGACCCGCCCGTCGCTCCATGGCTGGGCCGCGATCCAATCGATTACCGCTGCGGCGTCGGTTCCGTCGTGCTCGTACGGCGCAGGCGCGCCGGTGCCGCACTGCTTGCCGCGCGGCTCGGCCTCGACGCCGACGTACCCGTGTGAGGCGGATCGGCGCGCCTCGCTCATCAGCGGATGGTAGATGCTGAACTGGAGCAGCGCCGGCAGCTTCCCGGTCGCGGACCTCGGCCGGACGACCAGAGCGGCGCAGGCGCTGGCACCGTCGGTTGTCTTGATCGGCACGTCGCGGTCGATGATGTAGCGCCGTTCGTCGTCCTCGCGGATGACCGCCGAGTACTTGCGAAAGCTGTCGGCCGGCATGGTGCGGACGTAGCGCTCCGCGGTCCGGTCGTCCATGCTGGCCAAGCTCGCCAGTTGAGCCCATACGACTAACGCGATCATGATGTGCGAAGCGCAATGAGTGGTGCGACGCCGGAGGCCCGCTGGGCAGGCAGCCAGCACGCGAGGCCGGAGACTCCGAGCAGCACGATGATGACGCCGAGGTAGGTCGTCGGATCGAGGGCGGAGACGCCGAAGAGGAGTGTCGTGATCGCGCGGCTGGCGATGATCGCGCCGAGCAACCCGAGCGCGACGCCGAGCGAGGCCAGCGTCATGCCCTCCCGAACGATCAGCGTCAGCAAGGCGGCTGGCGACGCGCCGAGGGCGGATCGTACGCCGATCTCGCGGAGGCGCTCGGTCACGGTGCCGGAGAGCACGCCGTAGAGACCGATCGCGGCCAGCGCCAGCGCCGCGAGGCCGAACGCCTCGAAGACCGTGAGCGCGAAGTGGCGCTTGGCTTCGGACTGCGCCACGAGATCGTCCATCAGCGCGACACGGACGATCGGCTGGTCTTTGTCGACCGACCAGATTGCGGCCTTAATGGCGCTCACGAGCGCGGCGGCATCGCCTCGCGTGCGGACTACGAGGGATTGCTTGGCGTCGACCCACGACCATTGCGTCGTCGTCGTGTAGACCGCGTCCGTCTGGTCTCCGGCCAGCGAGAGCTGTTTGACGTCGGCCACGACGCCGACGATGGTGGCCCACGTCGTGTCGGGGCCCAGGCGCAGGCGCTGGCCGATCGGGTCCTGACCCGGGAGATTGCGCTTCGCAAAGGACTCGCTGACCAGCACTACGTGTGGCCGTCCGGCGACATCGTGGTCATCCAGCAGCCGACCGCGGCGGAGCGCGATCCCAAGGGTCCGCGGATAGGCCGGGCTGGCCGTGTATCGCAGCGCGCTGAAGTCGCCGGATTCGTCGGATCGGCTGTTCGATTCCATGTGCGCGCCGTATCCGTCGGCCTCACCGCTCAACGGCAGTTGGCTGGTGAACGCCGCGGAGGTCACGCCCGGGACACGCCGCACGGCGTCGAGCGCCTGGGCGAAGAACTGGGGACGCTCATGGGCATCCTGCACCTGCATCGTGAGCACGCGCGAGGGATCGAAGCCGGGCGACACGCCGAACAGGTGGTTCAAGCTGCGCAGCAACAACCCCGCGCCCACGAGCAGCACCAGGGCCAGGGCGACTTCGGTGATGACGAGCGCGCCGCGCATCGAGTGGTGGCGCCGTGTCCGGAGATTCCGCGTACTCTGGAGGGCCGGGATCAGTCCGATGCCTACGCCGCAGATGGTCGTAATGCCGAAGGCGAACAGGAATGCCATGCCATCGATCCCGATCGCGTTGACGCGCGGCAGTTCCGGTGGGCTCAAGGCCACGAGTGCGCGTGTCCCCACGGTCGACAGGGCCAGTCCGAGCACGCCACCGAGGAGCGCCAGGAGCAGGCTCTCGGTCAACAATTGACGGATGATCCGCGCGCGGCCCGCGCCGAGCGCGGCGCGCATGGCGAGCTCGCCACGGCGTTGGACGCCGCGTGCCAGCAAGAGGTTCGTGACGTTGAGGCATGCGATGGCGAGCACCAAGAGGACCGCGCCAAGAATCGCGAGCAGCGCGGGGCGGACGCCGCTCGTGACATCGTCCTGGAGCGCGTGCACGAGCAGGCCGTCGTCGAGCGACGCCCAGAATGGCCGGGCGAACTCCAGTGTCGGCGTCCGCGCGAGGTCCAGTAACTCACGCCGAGCGGTTTCCGTGCTCGAGCCGCTGCGTACGCGGCCGATCATGGTCAGATGATGACCCCACTCGCGCGTATCATGGTTGCCCACGTCGCGGAGGAAAGGGGCCGAGGACTCATACTGGAGCAGTGACCAGATCTGTGCCGACGGCTGCAAAACGTTGTCATAGCCGCGCGGCATCACGCCGATGACCGTGAAGCGGCTCCCGTCGAGTGTCAACTGCCGCCCCAAGATGGTCGTATCCCTGCGCCACAGGGCGTCGCTGATAATGACCACATTTTGGCCATGGGGCCGATCGTCGGCCGCGTCAAAATCGTGGCCGAGGTGCGGTGGGATGCCTATAGCCTGGAAATACCCGGCGCTCACGCGCTGACCGTCGAGTCGTTCCGGCTCGGCGCCGCCGATCATGGTCGGCTGCCATGGCTTGGCGACGGCGAGCGCGCTGAACGAACGACTGCGGGCGGCGAGCTCGGCGTACGTGCCGAACGTCACGTCCTGCCGACCCCCACCCGCGTCGCGGTCTGAGATCATCACCACTCGGCCCGCGTCCGGATACGGCAACGGCTCGAACAGGATCGGGTTGACCGCGCTGAAGATCGCGGTGCTGGCGCCGATCCCCACGGCAAGCGTGAGCGCGGCAACCGTCGCGAACCCGGGCGACGCAAGCAGGCGTCGGCCGGCGTAGCGCGTATCGGCGATCACTTGGTCGACGACGTTTTCCCACCCATAGGAGCGCACCTGCTCCTGGACCATCGTCGCATGGCCCCGCGGCCCTCCCTCGGCCGCCTGCAGCTCGAGATAGTGCCGCACCTCGTCGGCGATATCCTGATCGGCCGCCCTCCGGTGGGTCAGCGTCCAGAGGCCGCGCGTGGCCTGTCGCCAGAGCGACATGCGTCAGCCCTCGGCCTTGAGCAACCGCATGACGGCGCCCGCCCGGCGCGTCCAGTCCTCGGTCTCGACCTCGAGCTGCTTCTTCCCCGCCTTGGTGAGCGTATAGAACTTCGCGCGGCGCGCGTTCTCGGTCTGGCGCCACTCGGCGTCGAGCCAACCGGCGCGCTCCAGGCGTTGTAACGCGACGAGTAACGAGCCCGGGTTGACCTTGAACACGCCGCGCGACACTTGCTCGACGCGGCGCGCGATGCCGAAGCCGTGCAGCGGCGCCAGGCTCAGCGTCTTGAGAATCAACAGGTCGAGCGTACCTTGGATGACATCCGTATTCTTCTCCTCCATGCGAACATACCTAGCAGCTCTCCTCTTGATCGTCAAGATGGCGGCGGCACAAACGCCGCATGTTCATCAGTTGCCCGCCACGCCAGAGACCGTGGCGTGGGGCTACTACAGCGCCGCGGCGAAGCCGGTGCTGCACGTGGCTTCCGGCGACATCGTCGTGGTGCACACGATGCTCACCAACGTGCCGGATCGACTGGAGAAGGCCGGGCTGCCGGCGGCCAAAGTGCAGCAGTCGCTGCGTGATATCACTACGCAGGTCACCGACAAGGGGCCGGGCGGGCACATCCTGACCGGGCCGATCGCGGTCGATGGCGCCGAGGTCGGCGACGTGCTCGAGGTTCGGTTTCTCGAGATCCGGCCGGACATCGACTACGGGTACAACGGCTGCAGTGGCTTCCTGAAGGAGAACTGCGCCGATTCCGGGCGCACGCGCATTATCCAGCTCGATACGGTGCACATGACCGCATCGCTTGGGCCGGACATTACGATCCCGCTGCGCCCCTTCTTTGGCAGCATGGGCAATGCGCCGCCGCCGGACTCAGGGCGGCTCTCCAGTAATCCTCCCGGCATGCACGCCGGCAATCTCGACAACAAGTACCTCGTCGCCGGGACTACGTTGTACATCCCGGTCTTCGCGCCTGGTGCCCTGTTCGAGATCGGCGACGGGCACGTGGCGCAGGGCGATGGCGAGGTCGATCAGACCGCGATCGAGACATCGCTCGAGGGGCGCATTCAGCTCATCGTGCGCAAGGATATGCATCTCACCTGGCCACGCGCCGAGACGCCGACGTACTACATCACGATGGGGACCGACAAGGATCTCACCCAGGCGACGAAAGTCGCCGTGCAGGAGATGGTCGGGTTCTTGTCATCGACTCGGGGGCTTTCGACGATGGAAGCCTATCGGCTGGCCAGCATCGCCGCGGATCTGCACATCACCGAGTTAGTTGACGGGAATGTCGGTGTGCACATGATGATTCCCAAGGCGATCTTCAAAAAGCACTAACGCCTGAGGGTCAATCGTATCGCAGGGCCCTCATGGGATCAATGCGGCTGGCCCGCATGGCGGGGACGAGGCCCGCGCCCATCGCCACGAGCGCCAGGAGGCCGGCCGCTGCCACGAATACCAGGGGGTCGTTCCCCTCGAGCTGATACAACAGGGCCGCCGCGCCGCGGCCCAAGAGGAAGGCGCCGACTATCCCGACCGCGCCACCGATCGCCGTCATCGTGCCGACCTGGCGCAGCACCATGCCGCGCACGCGGCCGCTGTCGGCGCCGAGCGCCATGCGCACGCCAATCTCCCGCGTGCGCTGGCTGACCGAGTATGCCAGCACGCCGTACAGGCCGATCGCCGCCAGCAGCGTGGCCAGCACGGCAAACGCCGCCGAAGTCGTCGACATCATGCGCTCGAGAAATACGTTTTCCCGGACCTGCTGCGGCAGCGTCTTGAGGTCTTCGAGCGGGAGCTTCGGGTCGAGCGCGCCCATCGTCTCGCGAACCGCGCGCACGGTCTCGGTCGTCGGCAGCGCGGTCCGCACATAAAAATTGACCGGACTCGTGATCCCCGTTTGGCGGAACGGCAGCACGATCACCGGCGGAATCTTCTGCGTCACGCCCGCGTACTTCGAGTCCTTCACGAGCCCGACGATCTCGATGTTGAGCGAGTCGTTGTCCACCGACAGGCGCTTGCCCACGGCGTCGCGCCCGAGATAGAACTTCTTGGCGAACGCTTCGTTGACGATCGCCACTTTCTGGCTCGACGCGTTGTCGCTGGCGTTGAAGTCGCGTCCCGCGATCACCGGGACGCCGAGGATCTCGAAGTAGTTGGGGCCCACGGCGTTGAACGAAGAGTTGTCGTCCGCGTCCGCCTCCTTTCTATACCCTTCGACCGACATGTGCCGGCTCCAATTGTTGCCGGCCAGCACCGGAACGAGAGCGGTGGTCACCCCCCGGATTCCTGGAATTGCGCCAAGCGCATCGCGGGCGCGCTGTACGAGCGCATTGGTGCGCAGCGTATCGTAACCGCTCAAGTTCGGCGAGATGCCGAACGTCACCACGTTCTCGGCGTTGAGACCCAGGTCCACCCGGCTGACGTTGTTGAGACTCTTGACGAACAAACCGGCGCAGGTGAGGAGCACGACAGAGAGCGCGATTTGCGCAGTGACGAGTCCCGTGCGGAAGCGCGCCGCCGCACGCCCACCCGCCAGCTGGCCGGCGCTGGCCCGCAGCGCCGTGACCACGTCCGGGCGTGTGCTCCGAATCGACGGCGCCAGACCGAAAAAGAGGCTCGTGGCCAGTGCCAGCGCACCGGTGAACAGCATGGCCGTGCCACTCAGGTGGAAGTCGATCGTGCGCAGCGCTTCGGGCGGCAACATGGTCATGAGGCCCGCGATCGTGAGGTGCGCGGCCGGGATGCTGGCCAATCCGCCGAGCACGGCCAGCAACAGGGACTCGGTGAGGAGCTGTGCGACGAGCTGCCAGCGCGTCGCGCCGATCGAGAGGCGAACGGCCATCTCGTTCTGTCGGCCGGCGGCGCGGGCGAGCAGCAAGTTCGCGATGTTGGCGCACGCGATGAGCAGCACGAAGCCGGTGATCGCGAAGAGCAGCGTGAGTGGCGTCTTCGCATGCACGCGTACCTCGCTCTGCCCGCTTCGGCCGTCGGTGAGGCGGATCTGTCTCGCCTTGAATTCCGCCAGCCTCCGGTCGCTCATCCCCGTCTGGAGCGGGGCTTCGACGTCGCTCAAGATCGGGGTGTAGACGGCATTGATGGCCGCGTGTGCCTGGGCGATCGAAACCCCCGGCGCGAGGCGCGCGAACAGGTAGATCCAGTAGACGTCTCGCTGCCGCTCGAATCCCGCGGATGCCGCGCTGAGTGCGCCGCGCAGCGTGATCGGCACGTAGACATAAGGCAAAGAGCCGAGCGTGGTGCCGCTGAAGCCGCGCGGACCGACTCCGATGATCGTCAAGTCACGGCCGTTGACGGTGATCACGCGACCGAGGACGTTCGGGTCGGATGCGAGCTGCGATTCCCAGTACGCGTGATCGAGGACGGCAACGGAGCTCCCGTCGATCGTCTGGTCGTCGGCCGGCGTGAGCAGGCGACCAAGCGCCGCCCGAAGACCGAGCACCGGGAAGTACGAACCGGATACGTACATGCCCTCGCCGTTGATCGGCGTCTGGCCGGCCATCGCGACGTTGACGCTGAAGGCGCGGTGTGCCGCCAGACCGGAGAAACCGGTCCTGGCCTTCTCGAGGTCGCGGAACATCGGA
>Ga0210409_10002915_pt1 | contig 19721 bp, 20 predicted proteins | sample IncBWH17MmetaG_FD_161649 | JGI IMG/M metagenome (GOLD analysis project Ga0210409, IMG submission 161649) | Forest soil microbial communities from Barre Woods Harvard Forest LTER site, Petersham, Massachusetts, United States - Inc-BW-H-17-M | ecosystem: Environmental > Terrestrial > Soil >... | reverse complement strand
CATGCGACTCGGTCTCAACTGATCAGTAAACAGTCAGGCTCGGCGGATCGTCACGATATGGGCCTCGCCGTCGTCTTCGATCCCCAAAATGGTGTGGCCTTCCTCGCGCGCGGCGCGCGGGACGTTGCGCAACGGCTCCTCGCCCTGCAGGCGAACGCTCAGGACCTCGCCCGGCTGCATGCGCTCGAGCTTGAGCTTGGTGCGCACGAAGGTCATGGGACAAACTTCGCCGGTGATGTCGAGGGCGTGGTCGAAAGGAATGGTCATCACCCTCCAACTATACCCCGACCGCGGGCCGGTGTAGGGTATTGCGGCATGCCTGATCGCAAGTCGAAGTTGGAAACTTTGTGCGCCGAGCGCGGCCTCAAGATGACGGACCAGCGGCGCGTGATCGCGCGCGTCCTGTCCGAAGCGCACGACCATCCCGACGTCGAGGCGGTGCATCGGCGCGCGACGGCGATCGATCCGAACATCTCCATCGCAACGGTTTACCGCACGGTGAGACTCTTCCAGGAGGCCGGCATTCTCGCCAAGCATGACTTCGGCGACGGCCGCGCGCGCTACGAAGAAACGCCGGACGAGCATCACGACCACCTGATCGACATCCAAAGCGGCAAGGTCGTGGAATTCCACAACGACGAGATCGAGGAACTGCAACGCCGGATCGCGGAAAAAGCCGGCTATCGGCTGGTCGGCCACCGCCTGGAATTGTACGGCGTGCCCATGGATGGGAAAACCGACCGCCAAAAATGAGTGGACGGGACCATCGCCACCCCGATAATGGGCACATGATCGGGGCGGCCCCCTTGCGGATTAAACATGCGCATAGACCGCGCTGACAGCGAAGCCGAACTCCTGGGCGCTCCATCGTCGAGCGCGGAGATCGTCAAGGTCGTTGCCGGCGACTTCGAGGTTCGGTTGGCCGAGAGTGCGGCTGAGATCGATGCCGCGCAGGCGCTGCGCTATCGGGTTTTTTACGAAGAGATGACAGCGCATCCGACGCCGGAGATGGCGGCGCGGCGGCGCGACTTCGATGCATTCGACGAGGTGTGCGATCACCTGCTGGTGCTCGATCGCCGTCGCGGCGAGGGCCCGCAAGGCATTGTCGGCACCTATCGCCTGATCCGCCGGTCGGCGGCGGCCAAGATGGGCCGCTTCTACTCGTCCGCCGAATACGACGTGCAGCCGATGATCGACTATCCGGGCGAGGTCCTGGAAGTCGGGCGCTCGTGCATCGCCAAGGACGCGCGCAACACCGCAACCATGCAGATGCTGTGGCGCGGCATCGCGCTCTACTCGTTCCACTACAACATCCAAGTGATGTTCGGTTGCGCCAGCCTGCCAGGCGCCGACCCCTCGCAGCACGCCCAGGCGATGAGCTATCTCTATCATCATCATCTGGCGCCGCCGGAGATCCGCGTGCGCGCGCTGGCCAGCCGCTATGTGAAGATGGATGTGCTGGAGCCGGGCAGCTACGATCCGCGCAAGGCGATGGCGCGCGTGGCGCCGCTCATCAAGGGCTATCTGCGGCTGGGTGGGTTCGTCGGCGACGGCGCGGTGATCGATCCGCAATTCAACACCACCGACGTCTTCATCACCGTCAAGACGGAAATCATCACCGAGAAGTACATCCGCCACTACGAACGCGGGATGAACGATCAGCACGATTGACGCACCCGTCGCGACAATGTGGATCGGTTCTCCTTTGCGCGGTGGGTTTCGGCTGGTGAGCTACCTGCTGCTCACGCTCGTCTCGCTGCCAATCTATCTTCTGGCCCGGACGCTCGGCATCCAGCCGATCGTGCGCTGGATGCCGGTCGTCTATCATCGCGTCGTCTGCGTCATCCTGGGCATCAAGGTGCGTGTCCACGGCCGGCGCTCAGACATGATTCCAACGCTCTACGTGTGCAACCATGTCTCCTACCTCGACATCGAGGTGCTGGGTGGACTGATCCCTGGCAGCTTCGTGGCCAAGGCCGAAGTCGCGACCTGGCCGTTCTTCCGCACTCTCGCCAAGGCGCAGCGCACCATCTTCATCGAACGGCGCAGCGGCAAGACCAGCAAAAGCCGCGACGAGATGATGAGCCGGCTGAACACCGGCGACAATCTCATGCTGTTTCCCGAAGGCACCAGCAGCGACGGCACGCGCGTGCTGCCCTTCCGCAGCGCGTTGTTCGGCGTGGCCCAGCTTCGCCGCGGCGACAAGCCGATCACCGTGCAGCCGGTGGCGATCTCCTACACCCGGCTCGACGGCATTCCGCTGGGCCGCTACTGGCGGCCGCTGTTCGCCTGGTTCGGCGACCTCGATCTGGTGCCCCATCTCTGGCAGATGGTCTGCCTCGGCGAGACCGAGGCGGTGGTCACCTTCTTCCCGCCGGTCGACATCGATCGGCTGGGCGATCGCAAGAAGCTCGCCGAATACTGCTTCCGGCAAGTCTCCTCGGCCGTGCAATCGGCGAATTCCGGCCGGCTGGAGCTGCTGCCGCCGCCGTCCAAGGCCGCCTAGCAGGCCTCGACCGGGGCCGCTTGCAATGTTAGAAACCGGCCGTTCCAGCAACGGAGACAGATGACGGACGTCCGTACCGGCGAACAGCGGCAGGGGCAGCGCAAGCGCGTGTTCATCCGTACCTACGGGTGCCAGATGAACGTCTACGATTCGGACCGCATGGCCGATGTGCTGCGGCCGCTCGGTTACGCCCTCGCCGACGCGCCCGAGCAGGCCGATCTGGTCGTGCTGAACACATGCCACATCCGCGAGCGTGCCTCGGAGAAGGTCTATTCCGAGCTGGGCCGCCTGCGCGACACCAAGTTCGAGCGCCGCGCCCAGGGCCGCGATCTCACCATCGCCGTCGCCGGCTGCGTCGCCCAGGCCGAGGGCCAGGAGATCGTGCGCCGCCAACCTGCCGTCGACATCGTCGTGGGCCCCCAGGCCTACCACCGGCTGCCCGAGCTGCTGGCCGAGGCCGAGCGCAAGTCGGCGTTCCGGCGCGCCGGCAAGCGCCTGCCGGGCGCCGGAGTCCTCGACACCGATTTTCCGGCCGAGAGCAAGTTCGACCACCTGCCGGCGCCCTCGGGCGTGCGCGCCGGCCAGGCCTTCCTGTCGATCCAGGAAGGCTGCGACAAGTTCTGCACCTTCTGCGTCGTGCCTTATACGCGCGGCGCCGAATATTCGCGGCCGGTTGCGGCGGTGCTGGCCGAAGCGCGCCATCTGGCGGCGGCGGGCGCCATCGAGATCACGCTGCTCGGCCAGAACGTCAACGCCTATCATGGCGAAGCTGCCGATGGCTCGACCTGGTCGCTGGCGCGCCTGATCCGCGCCTTGGCCGGGATCGAGGGCGTGGCGCGCCTGCGCTACACGACCTCGCATCCGCGCGACATGGACGACGCGCTGATTGCCGTCCATGGCGAGGTGCCGCAGCTCATGCCGTATCTGCACCTGCCGGTGCAGTCCGGCTCCGACCGCATCCTCGAGGCGATGAACCGGCGGCATGGCCGCGACCTCTTCCTACGCCTAGTCGATCGCCTGCGCGCCGCGCGGCCCGATCTGGCGCTGTCGTCCGATTTCATCGTCGGCTTCCCGGGCGAAAACGATGCCGATTTCGACGACACGATGCGGCTGATCGACGAGGTGGGCTTCGCCTCGGCTTTCTCCTTCAAGTACAGCCGCCGGCCGGGCACGCCCGGCTGGGCGATGCCGGATCAGGTGCCGGAAAGCGTGAAGGCGGCGCGGCTGGCCGCCCTGCAGGCGCTGCTCGGGCGCCAGGCGCGCGACTTCAACGCCTCCAAGGTCGGCGCGACCGTGCCGGTGCTGTTCGCCGAGACCGGCCGCAAGCCCGGCCAGATCATCGGCAAGACACCGTGGCTGCAGTCGGTCCATGCCGAGGGCAACGCGCGGCTGATCGGCAGTATCGCAGCCGTGCACCTGACCGCGGGCCATGCCAACAGCCTGGCGGGCGAGATCGTCGTGCCGCCCTGGGAGGCCGCGGCGTGAGCGATCCGGCAGCCGGCGTGGGCGGCCGCCCGGCCGACGTGCGCCGCATGGCGTTCGACGACAACGCACTGCTGGCGGTGCTCTATGGGCATCACGACCGTCATCTCGTGCGCATCGAGCAACTCGCCAACGTGCAGCTGAGCGCGCGCGGCAACCAGCTGGCGATCGCCGGCGCGTCGGAAGACGCCGCGGTCGCCCACAAGGCCATCGCCGGTCTTTACGAGCGGCTGAAGCGAGGCCTCTCCATCGAGATGGCCGATATCGATGCCGCCGTGCGCTTTGCCCGCAGCGGCGCCGACGGCGACGGCGAGGGCATCCGCACGCGCCGGCGCACCGTGCAGGCGCGCACGCCCGGGCAGCGCGGCTATCTGCAGGCCTTGCGCGAGCGCGACATGGTGTTCGCCCTCGGGCCGGCCGGCAGCGGCAAGACCTATCTCGCCGTCGCCATGGGCGTGTCGCTGCTGATTGCCGGCAAGGTCGAGCGCATCGTGCTGTCGCGGCCGGCGGTCGAAGCCGGCGAGCGGCTGGGTTTCCTGCCCGGCGACATGAAGGAGAAGATCGATCCCTATCTGCGGCCGCTCTACGACGCGCTGCACGACATGCTGCCGGCCGAGCAGATCGCCAACCGCATGGAATCGGGCGAGATCGAGATCGCGCCGCTCGCCTTCATGCGCGGCCGCACGCTCGCGCATTGCTACGTCATCCTCGACGAGGCGCAGAACACCACGCCCATGCAGATGCGCATGTTTCTGACCCGTCTGGGCGAGGGCTCGCGCATGGTGATCACCGGCGATCCGAGCCAAACCGACCTGCCCGGCGGCCAGCGATCGGGCCTGAACGATGCCGTCGACACGCTGAAGAATGTCGACGGCGTGCGCTTCATACGGCTGACGTCGCAGGACGTCGTGCGCCACGACTTGGTGACCCGGATCGTCGAGGCCTATGACGCGCGCGATAAAAAAACCAAGTCTGACCACGGTTAACGTCGTCCTGCTCGACCCGGCATGGGCCAAGGTCTTGCCTGGCGTCGAGAGGCTGGTGCGCAAGGCGGCGCGCTCCGCCACCGGCAATCGCAAGCGATCGCTCACCATTGCCTTGGCCGACGACAAGCGCGTGCGCGCCTTGAACGCCCGCGACCGCCGAAAGGACAAGCCGACCAACGTGCTGTCCTATCCGTCAGGCGAGCGTGGCTTTCTGGGCGATGTCGTGCTGGCCCGCCAGACGGTTTGGCGGGAGGCCAGGCAGCAGCGCAAGACGCCGTCCGCTCATATCAGCCATCTCGTGGTGCACGGCACGCTCCATCTGTTGGGTTATGATCATGAGACCGGTGACGCCGATGCCGAGCGCATGGAAACGCTGGAGCGGCGGATCCTCAAAAGGCTCGGGATTGCCGATCCATATTAGGGAGAAGACGCATGCGGGTAGGATTTATTGGCCTGGGCACGATGGGCTCGGGCATTTCGGCCAATATGCGCAAGGCGGGACATGAGATGGTCGTGCACGATGCGCGACGGCAGGCGGCCGAAAAGATTTGCGCAGCCGGCGCCGAATGGGCCGATTCGCCCAAGGCGGTTGCCCAGGCGACGGAGATCGTCTTCACCTCGCTGCCCGGGCCGCGCGAGTTCGAGGCCGTGGTGCGCGGCGACAACGGGCTGCTGGCCGGCATGCAGCGCGGGCAGCCGCTGTTCGATCTTTCCACCAACTCGCCGACTCTCATGCGCAGCCTTGAACCACTGTTCGTCGAGCGCGGCGCCGTGCTGTTCGACAGTCCGGTGAGCGGCGGCCCGGCGGGTGCTGCGTCGGGCAAGATGGCGATCTGGGTGGGCGGCGACGAAGAGGTCTTCAAGCGCTATCGGCCGGTGCTCGACTCGGCGGGCGACCAGGTGTCCTATATCGGGCCGATCGGCTCGGCCTCGGTCGCCAAGCTGGTGCACAATCTCAGCGGCTACATGATCCAGACGGCGCTGGCCGAGGCTTTCACCATGGGCGTGAAGGCCGGCGTCGATCCGCTCACTCTGTGGAAGGCGGTGCGCAACGGCGTCACCGGCCGCCGCCGCACCTTCGACGGCCTCGCCGAGCATTTCCTGCCCAACGTCTACGATCCGCCGCGCTTTGCGCTGAAACTTGCGCACAAGGACGTCTCGCTGGCGACCCAGGTCGGTCGCGAGGTCGGCGTGCCGATGCGGCTTGCCAACCTCACGCTCGAGGAGATGACCGAAGCACTCGCGCGCGGCTGGGAAGGCCGCGATTCGCGCTCGTCGATGATCCTGCAGAAGGAGCGCGCCGGCCTCGACATCAAGGTCGATCCCGCCGACATCGCCGCCCTGCTGCGCGAGAGCAGCAACACTTAAACGCTCATCGGACCGCGGCCCTCCAGGCCCGCATCATGAATCATGAGCGGGCGCTTGAGCTTAAAGCATCTCGAGCGGCTGCTTGCCCTTGGGCGGCGGGAAGGCGCGGTCAAGCTCGGCCAGCAGCTTCGGCGAGAGCTTGACGTCGAGCGCGGCGAAATTCTCCTTCACGCGCTCGCGGCTGGACGACTTGGGAATGGTGACGACGCCGGGCTGAGCCAGCAGCCAGGCGAGTGCCAGCTGCGCCGGCGTGCAGCCCGCCTCGAGGGCGAGCTTCTTGAGGGCGGGCTTGCGCAACAGGCCGCCCTGGTCGAGCGGCGAATAGGCCATCAGCGGGATCGACCGCTGACGCAGCAAGGGCAGCAGGTCGAACTCGGGGCCGCGGCGCGACAGGCAGTAGAGCACCTGGTTGCTGCCGGTCAGGCCCTTGTCGACGCGCGCTGCGTCTTCCATGTCGCCCCGGTCGAAATTGCTGACGCCGAAATCGGCGATCTTTCCCGCTGCGCGCAGGCGGTGGAACGCTTCGAACGTCTCCTCCAGCCGCGCGCCGCCGCGCCAGTGCAGCAGGTAGAGATCGATCCGCTCGATGCCCATGCGCTTGAGGCTGCGCTCGCAGGCGGCAACGGTGCCGGCGCGCGAGGCATTGTGCGGATAGACCTTGCTCACGATGTAGGGCCGGGCAGCCCGGCCGGCGATCGCCTCGCCAACGATCTCCTCGGCACCGCCTTCGCCATACATCTCCGCCGTGTCGATCATCGGACAGCCGAGATCGAGCCCGGTCTTCAGCGCCTCGAGCTCCTCGCCGCGCCGCCGCGCGCTTTCGCCCATGCGCCAAGTGCCGAGGCCGAAAACCGGCATTGCCGCGCCGGACGGAAGTTTGCAGGAACGCATCAGGAACATCCACGATTGCAACGCAGGGGCGATAGCCTATCTTAACGACCATGCCGGACTCCACAGCCCATAGTACCCAGCCGGGCGCCACCGGCCCGGCCTCGTCAGCTGAAGTTCCCGCGGCGCCCCAGACGCCGGCCTCCGAGGTCCCCTCAACGGGCGGGCTGTTGCGCGCCATCCTGCGCAAGCTGCGCCGTCGCGAGAAGAACGAGGCGGTGCGCGAGGCCATTGAGGAGCTGATCGAGGAAACGCCCGAGAGCGACACGCCGATCAGCGAAGACCAACGCGTCCTCCTGGCCAATATCCTGAAGCTGCGCGACAAGAACGTGGCCGACGTCATGGTGCCGCGGGTCGATATCAGCGCCATCGCCGCCGACACGCCGCTCGACGAAGTTGTGCGGCTGATCCAGGCCGAGGCTCATTCGCGCTATCCCATCTATCGCGAGTCGCTCGACGACGTGATCGGCATGATCCACATCAAGGATGTGCTGACCTACTGGGGCACCGCGAAGAAATTCAACCTGCGCGACATACTGCGCCGTGTGGTGTTCGTGGCGCCGACCTTGCCGGTGCTCGACATGCTGCTCGACATGCGCCGCTCGCGCACCCACATGGCGCTGGTGGTCGACGAGTTCGGCGGTACCGACGGGCTGTTGACCATCGAGGATCTGGTCGAGGAGATCGTGGGCGAGATCGAGGACGAGCACGACGTCGCCCAGGCGCCGACGGTCGCGCGCCGGGTCGACGGCACGATCGACGTCAACGGCCGCACGCCCATCGAGCTCCTCGAGCAGGAGATCGGCCGCGTGCTGTCCGAAGACGAGCGGCGCGAGATCGATACGGTGGGTGGCCTGATCTTCTCACTGCTCGGCCGCATTCCCGAACGCGGCGAGGTCGTGCGCCATCCGTCGGGTGTCGAATTCGAAGTGCTCGACGTCGATCCCAGGCGCATCCGGCGCCTGCGGGTGCGGCCGCCGACCTCTTCGCGGTCCGCCGCCTGATCGCCGTACCGGCACGATGACGCTTCGCGGCTGGCGCGCGGGAGGCGCGGCTTTCCTGGCTGGCGCGCTGGCGGCACTCGCCATGCCGCCGCTTTATTGGCTGCCGCTCGCCGTCGTGGGCATCGTGGCTTTCGTCTGGCTGTGGCAGACCGCGCCGGGGCCGCGGAGCGCGCTTTTGCGCGGCTGGGCCTGGGGCACCGGCCATTTCGCCGTCGGCTCCTACTGGATTGTCGAAGCCTTCTTCGTACCGCCCGCCGACTATGCATGGCTCGGCGTGCCGATCGTGGCGGGCCTGGCGCTGCTTCTCGGCTTCTTCCCGGGCCTTACGGCCGGTGTCACACGCTGGCTGGTCGAGCGTTGGCCGGCGCTGGGTGGCCGCTATCGTCGCCTGATCCTGCTGGCGCTCGCCTGGGCGGTGACCGAATGGCTGCGTGGTCATCTATTCACCGGCTATGCGTGGAATCCGCTCGGCCATGTCTGGGCCTTCGCCGCGCCGCTGCTGCAAAGCGCCGCCCTGTTCGGCGTCTACGGCCTGGGCACGCTGACGTTCCTCGTGCTGGCAGCGCCGACCGCCGGCTGGCGCGCCTCGATCGCGGCGCTCGTGGTGCTGGGCATCGCAGGCTTTGCCGGCCAGAGCATGATGGAAGCGGGCGCCGACAACGGACCTTGGATGCGCATCGTGCAGCCTAATGTCGCGCAAGCTGAGAAGGGGCGGCCGGAGAACCGCGACCGCCAGCTTGCCGAGCTGGTCGAAATGAGCCGGCGGCCGGGCTTCGACCGCCTGGCCGCCGTGATCTGGCCCGAGACGGCGCCGCCATTCATCGTCGAGCCGGGCACGCCCGCGCTTTCGATCATGGCCAGGGCCGTGCCGCCGGGCGGCTACCTCCTGACCGGGGCGGCGCGCGCCAACGGTCGGCCCGAGGACGGTGTCTGGAATTCGCTGCTGGCGATCGACGGCAGCGGGGCGATCGTTGCGTCCTACGACAAGGTCCACCTGGTACCGCTCGGCGAGTACATCCCCTTTCACAGGCAACTCGCGCCGGTTTCCGGCTTCATTGGCCGTGGCTCGTTCGAGGAGGGCGAATCCAAGGGCTCCATCAGCCTGCCGGGACTGGCGCCGTTCTCGCCGGTGATCTGCTACGAGGTGATCTTCCCAGGAGCTGTCACCGGCCCCGGCGCCCGCCCGCTCTGGCTGCTGAACGTGACCAACGACGCTTGGTTCGGCCTGTCGACTGGTCCCTACCAGCATTTGGTGAGCGCCCGCCTGCGCGCGGTCGAGGAGGGGCTGCCCATGATCCGTTCGGCCAACACCGGCGTATCTGCCGTGATCGACGCCTACGGCCGAGTTTTGGCCTCACTCGACATGCAGCAACAGGGCATTATCGACCACCGACTCCCGGCTGCGCGCGCGGCCACGCCCTACAGCCGCTGGGGCGATTGGACGCTGCTCGTCCTGGTTGGATTTCTAGTCGCGATGTTGTTCGTTGGTGGTCGGCGAAGGGCCGCCCATACGTTTGCAACGTTTTGAATTCACCGCGCAGAGGGTTCAGCTTGCATTATTGGGGAGAGGCGGTAAGTTCATATGCAGCCCAGACGTGTAGATATGCATTTTTGCACTGAGGGATTCGCGCCTCATTGCAACTTGAGAATTGTCCACCACTCTACTTGCGCAACCGCCTTGTAATACGCGAAGCTAGACCAAGAGGAAACAGAACCGATGGCAAGATCACATCCGGTGGACGTCCATGTCGGCGCGCGCATGCGCCAGCGCCGCACCCTTCTCGGGATGAGCCAGGAGAAGCTCGGGACGGCCGTCGGCCTCACGTTTCAACAGATTCAGAAATATGAGCGCGGCTCCAACCGTATCGGCTCGAGCCGGCTGTTCGAATTCGCCAAGGTATTGGACGTACCGGTGTCCTATTTCTTCGACGAGATGCCGGCCAACGCGCTGTCCGGCCGGCCGATGTCGGGTCGTGGGCGCAAGGGCTTCGGCGAGGCCGGCACGCCGTTCGAGCAGGAAAAGGATCCGCTGATCAAGCGCGAGACCCTGGAACTGGTGCGGGCCTACTACAAGATCCGCGAGGCGCGGGTGCGCAAGCGTATCTTCGAGATGGTCAAGGCCGTGGGCGCCGCCAGCCATGCCGAGGTTTTGGGCGGCCGCAAAGGGCGTTAGCGGACCTTTGGTCACAGCGAGCGTATGCGAGGGCGAAGAGTAGCCCTTGATTTCCCCCCGCATCTGGAGTTTTTAGCGGCGCGGCCTCGATGGTCGATGCCGCCGCGGACGGATTTGGACGACTTGCCACCGCGACAATAAAGGCTAAGCCGGACGTTGGCGGCCCCGCCGCCCTGCCCGGAGTCCAGCGTGATCTGTGGGAGGGCTGCTTGACGCTCAAGGACTATATTTTCACCAGCGAATCGGTTTCCGAAGGCCATCCGGACAAGGTCTGCGACCAGATCTCGGACGCCATTCTCGACGCCTTCATCGCCAACGACGTCAAGCTCGGCCATGCCGACGACAGCCACGCCAACACGCGGTTAGGCTGCGAGACGCTGGCCACCACCAACAAGATCGTCATTGCCGGCGAAGGCCGCGCCTCGGCGCCCTACATGCGCAAGTACGGCAAGCATACGATCGTCAACCGCGAAGCGCTTACCGAGATCGCCCGCGAGGTCGTGCGTGACATCGGTTATGACCAGGACGGCTTCAGTTTCCACGGCGCCGACGTCGAGGTGCTGCTGCACGGCCAGTCGCCCGACATCGCCATGGGCGTCGACGCCAAGAAGAAGGGCGGGAATCTTGGCGAGCAGGAAGGCGCGGGCGACCAGGGCCTGATGTTCGGCTTCGCCTGTCGCGACAGCGAGGAATACGAGAAGGGCTCGTTCATGCCGGCCCCGATCTATTTCTCGCACAAGATCCTCGAGGTCCTGAGCAAGGCCCGCCGCTCGGGCGAGCTGCCCGACCTGCAACCCGACGCCAAGAGCCAGGTCACCGTGCGCTACGTCGACGGCAAGGCCATCGGCGCCACCAAGGTGGTGGTCTCCACGCAGCACAAAGAAGTCACGGCCAAGGGCAAGAAGTACAACTCCGGCATGGTTCGCGAGATGATCGCGAGCCACGTCGCCAAGTCGCTGCCCCAGGGCTGGATGCCCAAGAAGGCCGCCGACTTCTTCGTCAACCCGACCGGCAACTTCGTTGTCGGCGGCCCCGACGGCGATTGCGGGCTGACCGGCCGCAAGATCATCGTCGACACCTACGGCGGCTATGCGCCGCACGGCGGCGGCGCCTTCTCCGGCAAGGACCCGACCAAGGTCGACCGCTCGGCGGCCTATGCCGCGCGCTACCTCGCCAAGAACGTGGTGGCGGCGGGACTGGCCGATCGCTGCCTGATCCAGGTTGCCTATGCGATCGGCGTCGCCGACCCGATGTCGCTCTATGTCGACACCCAGGGCACCGGCAAGGTCGACGAGCGCAAGCTCGAGAAGATCCTGTCCGACGTCTTCCCGCTCAGGCCGACCCACATCCGCCGCACGCTCCAACTCAACAAGCCGATCTACAAGCGTACCGCGGCCTACGGCCATTTCGGCCGCAAGCCCGACAAGGATGGCGGCTTCTCCTGGGAGCGCACCGACCTTGCGGCCGAGCTGAAGCGGGCCTTCGGCGCACGATAAGCTTTAGGAACAATCTCTAAACGATTGATTTAGCGATAATTTCAGGTAGTCTCAAAGGGGCAAATGGCCCCTCTAGAGAATGCCGGGTTCCAACCCTCGGTTTGGGACGGCAATAGAAGCCGCCCGATCGACTCGCTCATGCGCGCGTTGCTCTACATTGCCCAGCAGGTCGGCCGGCCGCTGAGCGAAGCCGACGTGCGCCGCCTGGCGGCGGTGCCGGCAGCGGGTCTCGACGAGAGCGCCTTCCTGACGGCAGGCGCGCGGCTTGGCCTTGAAACGCACGCCCTCGATCTCACGCCGGAGCGCCTTGGCGAGCTGCCCCTGCCGTTCGCCCTCGTGGCGGCCGGCCAGCCGGCCCATGTCGTGGTGACCGGAAATGGTGGCCGCTGGGTCGTGCTGGACGTCGTCGAGGGCCGCGCCTGGCGGTTGTCGACGGACGAGGTCATGGCGCTCGGCACGCGCGCTCTGGTGATGCGCGAGCAGCGGCCCGACGAGCGGCGCGCGGCGTGGTATGCGCCGCTCTGGCTGCGCGTGCGGCCGGTGATCCTGAAGCTCGCCGCCGCCTCTTTCGCGATCAACCTGCTGGGCCTCGCCACGCCGCTGTTCATGATGCTGGTGCTGAACATGGTGATCGGCCGCGGCCCATCGACCGGCGGAGCCTCGGTCATGTTGGTGCTCTCAGCGGGCATGCTGATCGCCTATGGCCTCGACTTCGCGTTGCGCGTGATGCGCGGCTGGCTTTCGGCGCGCACCGGTGCGCGCCTCGACACGCTGATGAGCGCCGAGGTCCTGCATCATCTGGTGCAGCTGCCCTATCGCCATTTCGAGCGCACGCCGTCGGGCGTCATCGTCGAACGACTGCGCCAGCTCGATGTGCTGCGCAGCTTCTTCACCGGCCAGATGCCGGTGCTCGCCATCGACATCGCTTTCGTGGCGCTGTTCCTCGCCGCCACCTTCGCCATCAGCGCGACCCTGGGCACGGTCGCCACCGTGGCGATCCCCATCCTGGTCGGCGTGTCACTGGCGACCCATCGCGCCCAACGCCGGCTGGCCGACGAGAGCTTCCAGACGCTGGCCGCCAAAAGCTCGACCTTGACCGAGACGGTCGCCAACGCCGCCACCATCAAGGCGCTCGGGCTCGAGGCCGAGGTCGAGAAGCGCTGGCAGGCGCGGGTCGAGCAATCCGCCTGGACGAGCTTCCGCGCCAACAACCTCGCCAACATCGCCACCAGCGCCTCGGGTTCCTTGCAGCTCGTGGCGTCGCTGGTGATCGTGGTGATCGGCGTCACTGAGGTCGTCGATGACCGCATGACAGTGGGCGCGCTGATCGCCGCCAACATGCTGGCCACGCGCGCCCTGCAGCCGATGCGCCAGTTGGTGGCGGCCTGGCACCAGCTGCAGGCTGTCGGCGCCGCCTTCAAGCGCATCGACGCGCTGATGCGCGAAGCGGTCGAAAGCCCACCCGGCGAGCTCGCGCCCATGCCGGCGCTCGTGGGCGATATCGTTTTCGATCGCGTCTCCTACCGGGCCGACGACAATGCGCCGGCGATCCTGCGCGACACCGATCTCGTGGTGGCGGCCGGCGAGATCCTGGGCATCGTGGGACCCTCGGGCTCGGGCAAGACGACGATCGCCAACCTCGTTCAGGGATTGTTCAAGCCGACTGCCGGCCGCGTGCTGGTCGACGGCACCGACATCGCCCATATCTCGCCGGCGCAACTGCGCGCGCAGATCGGCTGCGTGCCGCAGGATGTGCAGCTCTTCACCGGATCTGTGCGCGAGAACATCGCGATGGGCGTAGTCGACAAGGATCCCGGCCGCGTCGTGGCGGTGGCCAGGTTCGTCGGCGCCCATGACTTCATCCAGCGCCTGCCGCAGGGCTACAACACCGTGCTGGGCGAGCGCGGCCAGGGCTTGTCGACCGGCCAACGGCAGCTTCTCAGCATCGCCCGCGCGCTGATCCGCAACCCGCGCATCCTGATCCTCGACGAGGCGACCAGCGCGCTCGACCCCGCCACCGAGGAACAGCTGCTGCGCCAGCTCAAAGCCAATACGCGTGGCCGCACGGTGATCATGATCACCCATCGGCTTGCGCCGCTCGCCATCGCCGACCGGGTGGCGCTGGTGATGGACGGCAGAATCGAAAGGATCGGCGCGCCAACGGACGTCATGGCCTATGCGCGCATCCGCATGGCCGAGGCCAGTCGCGGCCAGAGTGCCGCCGGCGCGGCAGCGCATGCCGTTGCCCAGGCGATGCTGGCGTAAATCGACTTGAGGGTTAGGCGATATCGCCGAAGTCGGGATCTTCCAGACGGGCCAGCCGTTCGGAGGCCAGTCGCGCGCAGTCGATCAACAGCGACTTGCGACGCGCCGCCGCCACCGGCCGGCGCGGCGACGGGCGCAGGATCTCCCCGCCATAGGAGTCGGCCACGATCAGGCCGATCTCCGCCGGAATGAGTGCCTGGGGGAAGTCGACGGGCACGGCGACGTAGAGCTGATCGCACCAGTCGAGATAGTCAGGCCATTTGACGTCGACCCGCCAATCCTCGATCGACGATTTCACCTCGACGATGGTGATCTCACCGCCGCGGCTCACGGCGAAAATGTCGGCCCGCCTGCCATCGGGCAACGGCACTTCGAGCAGCACCGAATGGCCCGCCTGTCGCATCAGCCGGCAGGCGCCGCGGCACACGGCGAGGGTGACTTCCGGGCGCGCTTGTCGTGTGACGGACAGCATGCTCATGGGCCGGATCTAGCGGTTGGACGGAGTCCTCGGCGGATTGACGCGCGCTTGTGATCCGTCGTCGGTCGGACGTTCGGACGTCGGCACAAAGCGCTGCGCCAACGCCTCGGCGCGCTTGCGGTCTGGTTCGGCAATTTGCTCCGCCGCCTTTTCCCGAACGACGCGGGAATCCGAGTGGCCGCCCTTCTCGGCGAGCAGCAGCCACTTGTAACCCTCGACCGGATCGGCCGTGCCGGCCACGCCGCCGATCAGCATGATGCCGACCGCGTGCTGGGCCTGCGGTAATCCCTGCTGGGCGGCACGACCGTACCAGACCAGCGCCTGCGCGGGATCGCGCGGCACGCCGACGCCGGCGAAGTAGGCGTTGGCGAGCTTGAACTGCGCCGACGGCACGCCGGCATTGGCGGCGCCCTGATACCAACTCAGCGCCGACTGGACGATCTTCTCATTGGTTGCCTTATCGCGCGTCGCGGGCGTGCGTGCCGCCATGTCGCCCATTGCCAGGGCGGCCTCGGGTATGCCGCTTTCTTGCGCCTGCATCAGCCAGCGCTGTGCAGCGACAGGGTCGCGTTTGACGCCGTTGCCTTCGCTCAGCGCCAGGCCATAGCGCAGTCCGGCGAGGGCATGGCCTTTCTCGGCGGCCCGTCGATAGAGATCGGCGGCGCGCACCGGGTCGGCGACAGCCTGTCCCATGGTCTCCGACAAGGCGCGGCCCAGCGTGTAGAGCGCCTGGGGATCGCCGCCGGCCGCCGCTTTCTCCAGCCAGGCGCGCGCCTGGATGAGGTCGGCCGGCACGCCCTGCCCGCGCATATAGAGAATTCCGAGGTTGATCTGGGCGCGTACGTGGCCGGCCGCCGCAGCCTTCTCGAAGAGTTCGACCGCCCGCCTCTCGTCGCGCGGCGTGGCCGCCAATCCTTGGGCATAGACCAATGCCAGCCGGTGCGCGCCTTCGCTCGAGCCGGCGTCGACGGCATGCTGGATGTGGCGCAGGCCTTCGCGATCGGCTCCGCGGTCGAGTTGGACGGCGCCCAGCCAAGCTTCGGCATCGGCGTCGCTTGAGGCGAGCGCGCGAAAAGCTGCTTCGGCGGCGGCGAGATCGCCGGCACGATAGGTCTCGACTGCGGGGCGCAAAGCCGGCGCGACATCGGCGGCGCCGACCTGTTGGCCATGCGCGACGCCGCTTACGGCGAGCAGCGCCGCGAGCAGCGCCACCCGCAGCGCGATCATTTCGTCTTGAAGGTGTAAGCCAAAGCTTCCGCCTTGGCCTTTTCGATCTCGTCGGGCTTCAGGTCGCGCACAACCTGGTCAACCGACTGCGGCGCCACCGCTGCATTCCAGTGTTCGGCGATGAGGATCCACTTGTAGGCATCGAAGGCGCTCTTCGGCACACCCTTGCCCTCGGCATAGGCGCCGGCGATCGGCAGCATCGCCGGCACATAGCCGCGCTCGGCGGCATCGAGCAACAGGGGCGTCGCCTTGTTGACGTCGTAGAGCTTCGATTCGGGATTGCCGTAGATGTAGAGGCCGGCGAGGAACTGCGCGCGCGGGTCGCGCTCCTTTATCAGGACCGCGAGTTCTTTTTCCGCGGTTGCCAAGTCGCCGGCCTGCATCGCCTTGACGGCTTCCTCCATGCCGGCTGCAGCTGGCTGGGCAAGAACCGTCAACATCGCGGCGAAACCGAAGAGGGCGAGCAGGGGTCGACAAGAAGAAACGAATCGCACGGATAAACACTCCCGGAGACGACGGCCAGTTTAAGTTCTGTGCTGGCTGGGTGGTCGCTCGTCTACCATGGAATTGGGACCGAAGCCGGCATGAAGCGCTGATCGCGATGGCAGGTCGCGGGGGATTTTTCTCTCGCTTGTGGAGTGTTTCTGTCGGCACAGCAGGTCAAACTGCAACTTTCGGTCAAATTGCACTTCAATCGCAAGAGACAATTCGCCGCCGACAGATCAAACCATTGAAATCAAACAAGAAAGCCAAAGTCAGACGGTAGTTTGCGCGAAACCTGCATCCCCTTTTTCGCCTATCTGCTGTCGCAAAGATGCAAGAAAACCTAGCAAATGCAGGGGGTAGCCCAACTCAGATATGCAGTTTTGCAAGTAACGCGGGTCGGTCTCATTTGTTAAGTTGTCTCCATTAGAGACAGTCCTAGGCTGTTGTAATTCATATCCGAAAGGTTTTCCCACAGAGAACTGGCAGCGCTTCCTACCCAGCGCGCCGTGACCCCAAAATCCCCATAGCCCGCCGGCGGCTTTCCCAGGCCGCTCATCGAAGCCCCCTTCCCACACACCCCAAGGCTTCGATAACCCCACACCCAGGCGGGCTCCTAAGGAAGGCCGGTCGTTCCCCAAGCGGCCGGCCTTTCGTATTTTTGGCGGCAATCCACAGGCTCTGGCGCCGCCGGGATTAACGCATGCGAAAAATTAAGGAAAAGCGACGGGCAGGCCAGCATTCAGCCAAGATAGTTGCAGGGCCAACGCAACCTCAGATCCCCCAAAAGCGTCTATCTTGGAAAAATAAATGCAACAAAATCGGGGGTTGGAGTCAGTCAAGATATGCATTTTTGCAAGTTACCAATTCTGCAACCCATGTTAAAGTATCGCCATTAAAGAAATTCTTATTCTATTGGTTTCAATATGAAAATTGTCGGATTCCCAATTGATGTGTCGCGTTCGCAGGATGGCCGTATCGTGCGCGGTCTGCGAACCCGGCAGGCCCTTATCCAGGCGACGCTGGACCTCATTCAGGCCGGTGACGTTGAACCGACCTCGGCGGCCATCGCCACCATCGCCGGTGTGTCCAGCCGCGCGCTCTTCCAGCACTTCACCAGCCTTGCCGATCTCTACGCTGCTGCGTTCGACTTGGCCGTGAGCCGTGCCTTCGACCTCAACCGCCCGGTGGATGCCGCCGCGCCGCTCACCAATCGCATCGAGCTTCTGGTGTCCGACCGCGCGCAGTTGTTCGAGGAGTGGCTGCCGGTATGGCACTTCGCCGAACGGGTGCGCAGCGTCGCCCCGGCCGTGGGCTTGGGCGTTGCTCAACTCCGCCGGTTGCTGCGCGAACGCCTGGCGGGTTGGTTCGCGACCGAGCTCGGCAACCTCGACCCGGGCGCGCGCGATCTCGTCCTCGACTCGCTCGATGTCGCGTTCGGCCTCGATAGTTGGATGAACATGCGCGAGCAGCTTCGCCTGTCGCCTGTCCACGCATCGCGCACCTGGCGCTTCACGGCCGAGGCCATCGTTCTGCAGGCACTCACCGTTCCCTACCAACCCGAGGCGGTGGCCTAACCAGCCACCACGCGAAGCCAACCTTCCCACACCCCAAGAAGGCTTCGTCGTTCACCCACCCCAGCCACGGGTTAGTCCAGAAGGCCGGTCGTTCCCCAAGCGACCGGCCTTTCCTTTGCCGGCAGCGACGCGGGCAAAGAAATAAGGCGACGGCAATGCCGTCGCCTTTTCCCGATTGGCGAAAAAGCTCTAGTTTGCCTTGGCGCGGAACTTCTCATGGCAGGCGCCGCAGGCCTTGCCGGCATCGCCGAAAGCCACTGTCAGCACCGCCATGTCGCCTGATCCGGCCGCGACCGAGAGCTTGTCGAAAGCTGTTTCGGCGTTCTTGCTGGCCGCCTCGAAGCCCGCCCAGTCGCTCCATACCGTCGGCAACGCCTTGGTCTCGCCCTTGTCGGATCCGGCCGGGAACATCTTCACGAAAGCCGGTTCGAGTGTCTTGAGCTTGGCCGCCTGCTCAACCGCTCCCGCCGTCGGACCTTTGGCATCGATGATGCCCTTGATCGCGCGCATGGCGGCGGCTGTCTGCTTGCGGTTTTCCTGGCGCTCTTTGATCACATCGGCCTGCGCCAGTGCGATCGTCGCGCCGCCTACCATCGCCCCTGCGGCAAGCGCGCCAATCACCGCCATAGCTAAAGTCTTCCTCATGGATCATCCCCTTTGAATTCTTCACGACCAACGGGCAATTTTTGCCTCGATGGCGCAGTATTTGTTGCAGAGGTTGACGTCAAAGCGAACAGGACAGGCGGCAACCTCTTATCACGACTGCGTGTGGTCGCCACGATCGGCGGGGAGAAAGACTGAAATGGCGGATACGACCAACAAGAAGATCCGGGTCTGGGACCTTCCCGTCCGATTGTTCCATTGGACGCTCGTCGTCCTGTTGACGGTGTCGTATTTCACCGGACAGGCCGGCGGCGGCTGGATGAAGTTCCACTTTTGGTCGGGCTACGCGATCCTCACCCTGCTGCTGTTCCGCATCGCCTGGGGCTGTGTCGGCAGCACCACTGCCCGCTTCACCAATTTCGTCAAAGGCCCGATGGCGTGCATCGCCTACCTCCGGGACCTGCTGCTCGGCCGACGCACCTACGAGGTCGGCCATAATCCGGCGGGCGGCGCCATGGTCGTGCTGCTTCTCTTCGCGGTGCTGGCGCAGGTGGTCGCGGGCCTGTTCTCGGCCGACACCGACACGGGCACGGTTACCGGTCCGCTCGCCACCCTGGTCGCCGACAAGTGGATCGACCGCTTCACGCACTTCCATGCCTTCTGGGTGAACGTGCTCCTGATCCTGATCGGCCTGCATGTCCTGGCGGCCATCTTCTATCTGGTCGGGAAGCGACAGAACCTGATCGGCGCCATGTTCACCGGCCGCAAGCCGCTCGACCAGGTCGTCGTCCCGGGCAAGCCGGCGCCCACGCTCACCTTCGTCTCGGGCCGGCTGGCGGTATCGCTGTTGATCGTTGCCGCCGCCATCGTCTACTTCATCGTGAGAGCCGGCGGCTGAAATCGGGAAGCTGGCGGGCGGCCCCGGCCTTGCTGCTGGGAAGGGCCGCCTCTAGGGTGACCCTAGCCTCTCGTGAACCTGGATTTTGCATCATGAAATTTACCGGTACCGACTCCTATGTTGCCAGCGACGACCTGCGCGTGGCGGTGAATGCGGCCATCGCGCTCCAGCGGCCGTTGCTGATCAAGGGCGAGCCGGGCACCGGCAAGACCGTCCTGGCGCACGAGGTCGCCAAGGCGATCGGCGCGCCGCTGATCGAATGGCACATCAAGTCGACCACCAAGGCC
>Ga0210409_10002914_pt1 | contig 19724 bp, 17 predicted proteins | sample IncBWH17MmetaG_FD_161649 | JGI IMG/M metagenome (GOLD analysis project Ga0210409, IMG submission 161649) | Forest soil microbial communities from Barre Woods Harvard Forest LTER site, Petersham, Massachusetts, United States - Inc-BW-H-17-M | ecosystem: Environmental > Terrestrial > Soil >... | reverse complement strand
GAGTTCCGGTATGAGCGGGTTTTCGAGACCATGGCCTTGTCCTGTGGCAAGGTAAGCCCCACCGAATTTCAGTGCCGCTTCAATCGGAAGACTTCGTAGTTTCACTTGCTCATGCCGGTTATGACAGAGGCCCGCGGGGATTATAAGCTTGAACTTGCGACTGAAGTTCTCCGCTCGGGCGGCGCTATCCGCCTGCAGGCGCTCGGAACCAGCATGCTTCCGTCGGTCTGGCCCGGTGATGTTCTTAGCATCGAGCACGCGCCCGGCAAAGACGTGGTTCCGGGCGACATCGTACTGGTGGCGCGGGAAGGCCGGTTCTTCGTTCATCGTCTGATCGAGAAGCGCGAATCAGATTGGATTACACGAGGCGATTCCCTACCCCAGAACGATCCTCCGCTTGCCGAGGCGCAGGTCCTGGGCAAAGTTTCCCTGATTCATCGTAAGGGTGGGGTGATTGTTCCGAGCTCGCGGGTCTCGCCTTTCGGTCGCACGCTTGCCTGGATGCTGTGCCGATGGAACTTGTTCCGGAACCTTTCCCTCCGTATTCATTCATTCCAGCAGCTCGGCGCTTCCGCGAGTCGTACCATTGACACGAATGAGCCCCACCTCTCAACTTGCGGCGAGTAACTCGGTTGCGATCGAGATCGGCGGGATGACGATCGCGCTGCGCACCCAAGACGCCGCGTTTCGCCAACTGCTCGAAGATCGCTACGCAGGCTTCGTTAAGACCTCTCCCAATCCTCAATTCGAGTTCGACATTAGTCTGTTCGAGCCATCGGACTCGCCCGATCCTTCGCAAGCAAAGCACGCTGATGACGATGTACAAGTACGGCTGCAAGGCGGCCAGTGGTTGCTCCAGCGCGGCGACTTCTGCGCCCGTTGGGATTCAGCGGCCGGTCGCGGTCACATTCGCCAGTCGCGCAACCCATACGCCATCGACTCGGCGCTGCGCATCGTTCACACTCTGATTCTGGCCAGGCAGGGCGGGTTCCTCGTGCATGCCGCAAGCGCCATTCGCGGAGGGCGCGCGTTCCTGTTCGCCGGAGTGTCGGGCGCGGGCAAGACTACGATTTCCCGTCTCGCTCCATCGGACGCCACGTTGCTCACCGATGAAATTTCCTATGTACGACGTACCGGGAACGGTTACGAAGCCTGGGGCACGCCCTTCGCCGGGGAGTTGGCCAGAGTGGGTGAAAATCAGGCGGCGCCCGTGAGTGCGCTTTTCTTGCTGGAGAAGGGAGGGGAAAACCGAATCGAGCCCGTTGGTGAATCTGAAGCGATTCGGCTGCTGTTGAGAAACATTCTGTTTTTCGCCGAGGATCCAGAACTGGTGAACTTGGTCTTCCGCTCCGCGTGCGAGTTTGTAGAACGGGTACCTGTGCGGCGATTGATATTTGTTCCCGATGAGCGAGTCTGGGAAATGATACGCTAGCCGCTGGAGACAAGGTCATCGCCGAGAAGTACATCGCGCGCAGTTCCGCCATCGCTGCCCGCCTCATCGGCGGCGAAATGATGATTATGTCGGCGGTGGACTCGACTTTCTTCACTCTCAACGAAGTCGCCACAGTGATATGGCAAGCGGCAGACGGCTGCACACCGTTGTCGGATATCGTGGCCCGCAGAATCTGCCCGGAGTTCGAAGTGGATCCGGCCGAGGCTGGGCGCGATGCGGAGCAGTTCGTCAACGATCTATCTCGGCACGGCATTCTCCTGGTCTCAGAACAACCCATCCCTTCGCCCCCGCCGCCGGAGGCGCGATGAGCCTGCTGGCGGAGATGAATCAGAAGGCGCTGGGACTCGGTATCCCGATCAGCGTGCATCTGGACATCACCTACCGTTGTAATGAGCGTTGCGTTCACTGCTATCTGGATCACGACGACCACGGAGAGATGACCACGGCCGAGATCGAAGACGTGCTGAACCAACTCTCGGACGCTGGTGTCTTCTTCCTTACGCTTAGTGGCGGAGAAGTCCTCATGCGGCGCGACTTCTTCGAGATCGTCGAACACGCGCGCCGCCTGCTATTCAACGTCAAGGTGAAGACCAATGGCGTAATGATCCGCGAGGCGCACGCCCGGCGCATTCGCCAGCTGGGCGTGGAACAGGTGCAGATCAGCGTCTACTCGCACCGTCCTGAAGTTCACGACGCGATCACCAAACTGCCCGGATCGCTGAAGCGGACCATCGACGCGATCCGATTTCTCAAGTCGCAAGGTCTCAAGGTTGTGATTGCGAACGTGCTCATGGCCAGCAATCTGTTCGATAACACGGGAGTGATGGCATTGGCGAAAGAGTTGGGAGTTTCCTACACGCTTGATCCCACCATCACGCCGAAAATGGATGGAGACACATCCGTCCTCGCGTTGCGCATTCCCGGGTCTGACCTCAAGCAGGTCTTTCACAGTGAGGAGCTTGTCGGCAACGTCGAGGAGTTCTGCGCTCCTCCGCCGGCGCCGGGCGAAGACATCATGGACGGTTTGCCGTGTAGCGCCGGCCACACCGCTTGTTACATCACTCCTTATGGCGACGTCTTCCCTTGCGTCCAGTTCCCTCTTCCCAGCGGGAATCTGCGGAGGCAGAAGTTCGCTGAAATCTGGCAAAACTCGCCGCAATTGAACGAAATCCGCTCAATTCGCGCTCGAGACCTTCCAACCTGCTCGACCTGCGCCCACGTGGGGACGTGCACTCGTTGTCCCGGTCTGGCGTACATGGAAGGGAATATGCGTGGGCCATCCACTGCCGATTGTGAGAAATCCTTTCAGCGGACGGGCATCCCCTCGGCGAACATGTTGCTGCGGTCGCGGGGAAGTTCTGCCGTTCCACTGATTCAAATCCAGGCAGCGTCTCTGGCATAGCCCGAACTCCATCAATTCACTTCCACCGTGACCCCAAGGACGCAGTTCTGGTGCACACATTGTGGTGCAGAATTTCCTTCAAAAAAAACTCTCTCTTTTGTGCAAAATCTAGAAAACAAAGGGCCGGAATTTTTCTTGCCTCCTAGATCTATGGTTCTTAAGGTAGTTAGAGGCAAAATATTGGAAACATTGGAGTTATAGCGATGCCGACTTCCAGCCAGCTCCATTATGGGAACTGCCCTAGAAAGCGCAGCGCAGGCTTTCGCTTTTTTTGTCAAAGAGCATATATTATCTTCTAGATAATATATTTGTTATCATGTTATCGGTTTTGAAGGCAAGAGGTCAAGGAGAAAGTGGACGGCCTTCCGAGCCGGTTCCAAATTGGGAATCTCGCGCCCACCTCCGCAAAGGGCGCGGAGAAGGGTAGGGCACCCACTTTTTGGGGGAGCGAGAAATATGCGTCGGTTCGCTGTCCTCTCGACTAAACGGCTAGGATAGGCCGTGCCAGCTCCCAAACTTACTGAAACACGCTGTTTCCCGCGCATAAAGAGTTATAATTGCGTGCTCTTTCAAGGAGGCCTTATGAAACGGTCTTCCGGGCCCCGTAAAACAGCCGAGCTTTCCAATTCACTTCATCACCAGCTCAGCATGTACGCTCTTGCAGCAGGTGCGGCGGGAGTAAGTATGTTATCTTTGGCCCAGTCTGCGGAAGCTAGAGTCATTTACACTCCAGCGCACAAGTGGCTTCCAATCAACCGATACTTTTATCTCGATCTCAACCACGATGGCGTAAACGATTTCAGATTCCTCCTAGGGTCCTCCTCAGGGCCTGCCGGCTATTATCGAGCTCTGGCTGTTGAGTGGACTGCGACGTCTCAAGCAGAGAACGCAGTTTACTCGGTCCTGAGTCAGAACCGCCATTGCGTGGCTGCCCTGCCCAAGGGAACAAAGGTTGGACCTAAGAGTCGCGGTCTTCGGTCACAGCTACGAGCTGGTGACCTGTTCTACAAAGTCTTTGGGTCTGACTTTAAACGCTCTTATTGCCGGGTAGCGAAGCAAGCGTATGTTGGTCTGCAATTCGCGATTAAGGGAAAGGTTCACTACGGATGGGCACGGCTCGGATACATCCGTACCGGTCCCCATCCCAAAGCAGAGCTGATCGGCTACGCCTACGAAACGATTCCCAATAAAAGCCCATCATCACTGGAAAGACCAAGGGGCCGGATGACAGCAGCGTCGAACAACGGAATGACCCTGGCTTCGGTGCTTCTCTGATCAGTCCCATTCCCGAGAGTTCGCAACCCGCATCGCTCGGCACACTCGCTCTCGGTGCTCACGGCATCCCGCTGTGCCGGAAAGAGACGCAAGAAGTTATTCGGCAGTGAGAGAGATTCGGTTCATTTCCGCCTGAGGAGGATTTATGGAGAAACCTTCCGGACCCCGAAAGACAGCCGATCTTTCCGGGTCAATCCATCAGCAGCTCAACATGTACGTGCTCGCGGCAAGTGCAGCGGGAGTGGGCGTGCTGGCCTTGGCTCAGCCAGTCGAGGCGAAGATTGTTTACACGCCCGCCCACCGTATCATCGGACCAGACAGCAGGTACTTGCTCGACCTCAACCATGATGGAATAACCGACTTCACCATCGCGAATAGTTATAACTGCCCCGACAGCTGTGTCTCGATTATTGTAGCGAAACCGGCGAACGGGACTCACGGAGTCGAAGGCCCTCTTTCCTCGCAGGGCCACGCTTCCTGGGCTTATGCTCTCAAGGCTGGAGCGATCATTGGCCCAAAGCGCCCATTTTCTGCCAGTGCTCTGGAGTTCGCTGGAAGCGGCGTCTGCCATCCCGCCGGCAGCCATTGGTGTAACCTGAAACGATATCTCGGACTCAGCTTTAAGATTCACGGGCAAACCCACTACGGATGGGCGCGAATAAGCATGGGGAACGCCAAAGGGGGTCGTATAAAAGCTGTCTTGCTTGGCTACGCCTACGAAACCACCGCCGGCAAGGCGATTATTGCAGGTGCGACCAGTGGGCCCGACGACGCCGAACCAGCCGCATCCCTTAAGAAGCCCACCCCCAAACCCGCTACGCTGGGCGCACTGGCAATGGGAGAGGGGGGACTATCGATCTGGCGGCGGAAGGAAACGCAAGAAGTTATTCGACAGTGAACGAGATTTGGTTCATCTCCGCCAGAGGAGGATTTATGAAGAAACCTTTCGCGCCCCGTAAGACAACCAACCTTTCCGAGTCAATCCATCAGCAGCTCAACATGTACGCGTTCGCGGCTACTGCTGCCGGAGTGGGTGTACTGGCGTTGGCGAAGCCTGCGCAAGGAAAAATCATCTACACTTCCACCCACCATGTCATCACGCAGAATCACCACTACAAGCTGGATCTCAATCACGATGGGGTGGCCGATTTCAACCTCAGTAATTACTATAATTGTGGTACGGATTTCTGCGCTATCTGGCTGTATGCACTTCCCGCCGCAGGCAATGCCGTCGAGGGGATCAACGGACCCGTTGGGCTCGCACAGAGTTGCCAACCGAACGACCCTATGATTGCCTCCGCGCTTAGGGGTGGATCGCGCATCGGGCCGAAAGCTCCTTTTTGCGGTGGAATGATGGCCAATGTGGGCTGGGTGGCCACCTTCGGTAAGTGGTGGAACGTCAACAACCGCTATCTTGGATTGAAATTCCAAATCAAAGGGAAAACTCATTACGGATGGGCGCGGCTGAACGTGAAAGGTAGCGGAGTCAACATAACCGCTACCCTGACCGGCTACGCTTACGAAACCATCCCTGGCAAGTCGATCATAGCTGGCCAGACCAGAGGTGCCGACGACCCAACCAACGACGATTTCGGCCCCGCTGCTTCTCTGACCGGTCCCATTCCCGAGACTCCGCAACCCGCATCGCTCACCATATTGGCCCTCGGTGCTCAGGGCGTCCCGCTGTGGCGGCGGAAGGAAACGCAAGAAGTTATTCGACAGTGAACGAGATTCGGTTCATCTCCGCCAGAGGAGGATTTATGAAGAAACCTTTCGCGCCCCGTAAGACAACCAACCTTTCCGAGTCAATCCACAAACGACTCAACATGTATGCACTCGCGGCAGGCGCGGCGGGAGTGGGAGCATTGGCTCTGGCTCAGCCAGCAGAGGCCAGGATTGTCTATACGCGAACCCACCATGTGATTGGGACTAAGCAGAGTTATAAACTTGACCTCAACCACGACGGCGTTACCGACTTCAGCCTCGAGAACACATCTAGTTGTGGGGACTGGTGTGGAGCTAATCTGGTTGCGAGAGCGGTCGCGGGAAACGCAGCGGAAGGGAATAATTACCTTGCATATGCTCTCACACCCGGAGCAAACATTGGTCCGAAGCAGCCGTTCTCGGGCCTGGTGATGGCTCACTATACCAATGGATTTGGCAGCTATAGCGGCCAATGGAGAAATGTCACTAATCGTTATCTAGGATTGAGGTTCCAGATCAAGGGGAAGACGCATTACGGCTGGGCGCGGCTCAATGTCTCCGTTCACAAGCTGAGTATTGTCGCCACGCTGACCGGATACGCGTATGAGACGATTCCCAACAAGTCCATCATCGCGGGTAGGACAAAGGGCCCAGACGACATGGAGCAACCGGATGCAGCTCTCACCACGCCCACTCCGGAACCCGCGACGCTGGGCGCACTGGCCATGGGAGCACGTGGACTGTCGATCTGGCGGCGGGAAGAAACGCAAGAAGTTATTCGGCAGTGAAAGAGATTCGGTTTATTTCCACCTGAGGAGGATTTATGAACAGGCCTTCCGGCCCCCGTAAGACCGCCAACCTCTCCGAGTCCATCCATCAACAGCTCACCATGTATGCGTTAGCGGCAAGCGCGGCGGGCGTTGGAGCGCTGGGCTTAGGACAGACGGCCCAGGCGAAGATTGTTTACACCCCCGCGAATGTGAACATTGTACCGAACGGCGGCCTGGTTCACTTGGATCTTAACCACGATGGAAGTCCCGATTTTGGGCTGAGCAACAAGTTGAGAACCACGAGCGCAAGTGCTGCCACTCTGAAAGTCGTGCAGGAGGCGTCGGCAAACGAAATCTGGGGGAAAGGGCGGCCCTGCTACACGGGGTTCTCGTGTGCTGCCGCGTTGCCCAAAGGTAGGAAGGTTGGACCGAGAGGTCTGTTTCAACAGGATCCGAAGTCAGGTCTGTTCATGGTCGCGCTCCCTCATGAAGGGACCTGGGGGCCATGGCTAAACGTGAAGCAAGCCTACCTCGGCCTCAAGTTTGTCATTAACGGTAAGACGCACTTTGGCTGGGCGCGCCTGAAGCTCAGCGTTGAGCGAACGAGCAAGACGATTAAAGCCACTCTGACCGGCTACGCTTACGAGACGATCCCCAACAAGGCGATCATTACAGGTGCGACCAAAGGGCCAGACGATTCCGAACCAACCGCATTTCTTAACCCGCCCACTCCCGAACCCGCCACGTTAGGCGTACTGGCAATGGGGGCGCCCGGACTGTCGATCTGGAGGCGGGAGGAAAATTGAAGACCTAACGTGCCGAGGTCCTGTTTGTCCGCGTGCCCAACGAACAGATGGAAAAGCCTGAAGGCTAGTGACGGTTCTTGGGGGTCTTGAGTTTCAGGCTGACCGCAACCTTTATTACCGCGCCATCTACGGGATCAATCTCGAAAACTGCCTTGCTGGTGTAACGTGGGCTATCCAGGCGGTATGTGAAAACGCTGTACCACTGAGAAATGCTGGTGTCATACGGGACACCGTACTTGGCCTGCACCTGGGCAGCGGTGTAGCTGCGGTCGGTAAATGCAAGCATGAAGTAGGCGTCGGGGTGCTTCTCGCTTCTGACCGCCGCAATTTCGGAGAACGGAAAAGGCTGGCGGGACAGTTGGTAGTCGACGATTGCCGTCTTGTGCTTATGGAAAATTCCTTCCTGAACGATCTGGCCGATCCTCTTGCTCACTTCCTCCTGCGGTAAAGCGCCGTCGGTCTTGGCGGTGCACGCGCTCTTGTCCGGCTTGCACTCCGTCCGAAGCTCGTTGCCGACATAGGCGCGAAACACATTGGAGTTTTCGAGCAATGCCTGGATGCCTTGCTCTCCGGGGAGGGAGGCAGCCGTGAAAAGATGGGGAACGATCTCGCGCCAGTCGAAGTCGTCGGCAGAGAACACAGCCGGGGCAGCGGTGGCGGGGGGATGGTTGCCGTCCGATGCGCTCGAGAGCGACGGAGCGAAAACGGAGAGCAACAACGATAGCGCGACCAGGAGAGTTGCTGGTTTTATGTCGGTGGGCAAGGCTGAGATCATAGCCGATGGGCAGAAAAACAGCTAGCCACTCGCAAGTGTCTTGAGGTTTTCGTGCACTACCGTTTGACCCGGAACTTCTTGTTGCTCGTAAACGTGCCGTCCGGCGTGGTCACGGTAACGAAACCGGTGGTGGCTCCGCCGGGAACCGTCGCCGTGAGAAGCGTATCCGACACAACTTTGAACGGTGCGCCGGTCCCGTTGAAGGAAACAGCAGTTGCGCCGGTCAATCCTTGGCCCAGAAACTCGATGGTGTTTCCTACCTTTCCGGAGTAAGGCAGCAGAGTGACGAATGGCCCCAGGCCTACGTTCAAGCTGTAAAACACGCCGCAAGGTATGGAACCGCAATGCGTACCTGTGCCGCCAAGCGCGGTTTCGCCGTAGAGAAGGCCGTTGGTGTGTTGCATGAGTGTGATCTGAGGATACGCACCGGTCGTATTATCAAAGTTGTGGAGGACAGTAAAGATCCGTTTCGGGCTGAGTCGGAAGATGGTGCCAGAGCCGAACGTTCCACCGGCGCTGGCCGTGCCGTAGAAGTTCCCATCGGTTGCCTGTACCAGACCGGAGTAGGGGTTATCCCCATCGGTGGTTCCGTTCAACCTGTGGAGAACGGTGAGGCTGCCGGCCGGGGTGATCTTGAACACGACGCCCCGAATTTGCCCATCCCTCCCAGCGACAGTGGTGCCGTAAAAGTTCCCATCACTTCCCTGGACTAAGGGTCCGACCGGATCTTTTCCGTCGGAGTAGGGATCGAAATTGTGCAGAACCGTGTACTTGCCTGCAGTTGTGAGCTTGAAAACCACTCCGGCGTTATACGTGCCTCCACCAACCGTTGTTCCGTAGAGGTTGCCGTCGGTTCCCTCAACCACTGGGCCTGGCGGAACCGCACCCTCTTTAGATTGAAACTGATGAAGCGTCGTGAACTGGCCGGAGCGTGTGAGCTTGTACACTGTCCCGCAACCCGCGCCACCATTGCAGGTTTTGTGACCTCCATAAGGGGTAGTTCCGTAGAAGTTACCATCGGTTGCTTGGATTGGCGGTGCTGAGGGGAAGAACCCATCGCTACCTCCGGTGAAGTTATACAGCACAGTAACTTTCCCGCTGGGCGTAGTGTTGAATATCGTCCCCGCGTTGGATGGACCTCCTGCCGCAGTGGTGCCGTAAAATTTGCCATCAGTAGCCAGGGGCAGGCCGCTATTGGGTAACTCGCCGAGGGTTCCATCGAAGTCATACAGTACGGTAAGCGTTGCAGCAGGCGTGATATCGAAGACCGTTCCCAAACCATGCGCTCCACCAGAAAAAGTCGTGCTGTATAAGGAGCCGTCACGGCCTTGAGCGATAACGTCCGACAATTGAGGATTCAGTGGATCCCCAATATTAGTGCCAAAATTGTAAAGCACAGTGTAGGTTTGCGCGGTTGCGGCTGCGGCCACTAGCAGGAGCGTTGTGATTACGAGAACCGCGCAAGCGCGAAATAGCTGTGCTCGACTAAGAGTGATTGCTTTCTTGTATTTCATTCTTGCCTCCCCGCCACGTTTTGCATCCCGGGCATCGGGCCGTTGGAAGAGCGACATCACGACAACAATCGCTTTGGCGAAATTAGTTGCTTTCGAGTGCAGCTCCCTCTGATTGCTTGCGCCGCCAGATCGACAATCCGGGCGCTCCCACCGCCAACATGCCCAGGGTCGCCGGTTCGGGCATGAGGGGGTTGAGGGCTGCGGTTGGTTCGGCGTCATCTGGCCCCTTGGTCGCGCCTGCGTCGATCGCCTTACCAGGAATGGTTTCGTAGGCGTAGCCCGTCAGTTCAGCCACGGTCTGATGATATGTCTGGGTAGCAAATCGCGCCCATCCGTAGTGAACCTTGCCATTCACTGAGAATTTCAATCCCAGGTAGGCGCGTTTTCCGAAAGCCCACGGACAAGAGGAGACAACAGTGGAATGTGACGAAAGACCGCGGAACATTTGCAGAGAGCCCTGTCGAAACGGAGCTTTGGGTCCAATTCGAATTCCACTAGGTACAGCTTCCGCGCATGAAGGATTTGTGCCAAATGCCCAAATCTGGTTGTTTTGTCGTACCCCATCGACCTTCAGGGAGCGCTGCCAAAAGGTGTTCGTACTCATGCGTTGGGTGCTAAACGATAGTGAGAGCTTGAAGTCATTGATACCGTCATGGTTGAGATCGAGATAGAAGAGTTTGTGATTGGGAAGGAGTTTGTGCGCCGGGGTGTAAATAATCTTGGATTGGGCCAGTTGCCCCATTGAGAGCACGGCTACTGCCGCCGCGGTCGCGGAAGCAGCGTAGGCGAGCAGTTGTTTTTCCATGCTGGCGCTGACCTGAGCGGCATCGCGAATCTTTTTGGGGTTGTTGGCTCGCATTGCTGATCGGTTCATACAACACCTCCTTCATCTACATAAAGCGGACAAACCGTTCAAGCTGGGTCAATTGACAGGCTCAATCTTCTCGTCGCCAGATGGCGAGTCCCAGGGTTCCGAGCGCCAATGCGCTTAGGGTAGCCGGTTCGGGAGCGGACGTCTTCAGCGCTGCGGGAGCCGGTTGTTCAGCGTCCTCGGGGCCTTTGGTCGCGCCCGTGAGGATCGCCTTGTTGGGGATTGTCTCGTAGGCGTAGCCCGTGAGAACAGCGTTTCGCGCCAGCGCGTTCACCTTCAGACGTGCCCAACCAAAGTGAATCTTCCCATTGATTATGAATTTCAGCCCTAAATATCGATGCTGGACATCGAACCAGCGGCCTCCGCAGCTTGTGGAGCGAAACCCGGTCGCGCAACTGACCATTACGCGACCTCCGGCAGTAAACTTCGATTTGGGCCCGACATGCGCACCTGGTTGAAGCGCATAGGCAAACTTTGAGTCTCCTACTATCTGGTTCTGTTGACTCTCTGCCTTCGGAGGAATGACATCGAAGAAATGGAAAAACGTCTTGGGTTCGTGGTACCCGATCCTAGGCCTACGCGCCCGATCAACCGCCAGGGTGCAGGCTGTGGTAGAACCGTCACCTCCGGCGATGTTGCAAAAGGCAAAATCGGGTATTCCGTCGTGGTTGAGGTCAAGCGGGGTAACACCGAAGCCGAGAGTCTCATGCGCAGGGGTATAGACGATTTTAGCTTCGGCTCCTGGCGGCAACGCCAGAGCCCCCGCTCCAATAGCGCCGGCTGCCACCGCGTACGCCAATAACTTATGCTCCAGGCTCGCGCTGACCGGAGCGGCTTCCGGGCGCTTTTTGAGATTGTTGGGTTGCGCTGCTGATGGGCCCATACGGCACCTCCTTCATCTATCTAGACAAAGCGAAAAAACCGGGGAAATTGGGTCACCAAAACAGAAAATGCTCCATGGCTAAGGCCTTTTGGAATTGGGCCCGTGCGTTCAGTTAGCGAAAAACGGGACGCTCAAAATTCCAGATGGAACCGTCATCGAACAGATAGTGCGGAAACCGGTGACATTGTATCAAAGCCGCCCTGGTTCAATCTTCTCGTCGCCAGATCGCAAGCCCCGGGGCTCCAAGCGCCAACGCGCTTAGGGTAGCTGGTTCGGGAGCGTGCGTCTTGAGCGACGTGGGAGCCGGTTGCTCGGCCTCTTTGGGGCCCTTGGTCGCGCCCGCGCTTTCATTCATTCGAGGGCGGTTATCGCAGCACTGGAAGCGCTGCGCCACCCAAAATCGGAGAGAATTACGGTATGCCTGAAGGCATCCCCTGATACGAATCGAGTGTTTCCTGAAGCCCGTCCCCGTGGTGGGTGTCCGGGCACGTTGGTCACCATTCGGGTTTTTGGCGGTTCACATTGAGTTACGAAAGTAAGGCTCCCAATTCCCGAATTCTAAGCGAAAATTAAGGATGGCACGAGACGCTTGCCTGGGCACGGCTTGGGCTTCGGCGGCTCTGGTGCGATCAAGATGAAATGTATGGCAGTTAGGAATGCTTTGCGAGGCAATCATCAGACAAGATTGGGGCTGACCCTCGTCTGCCTGATTTTGATTCTTTTGTGCGCAGCGGAACCCTTGCTGGCTCAGGAATCCCGAGAAGGCCACGTCGGCGTGCCTCTCGATTGGAGCACACGGCACATCCTCTTTACCAACGGAGCTTCTCCGGAGGTTGCTGCGAAGGCCGCGCGCGACCCGCGCAGCTGGATCAATTGGAATCAGCGAAGCTCGTACGTGTTTCCAAAGGCACGAGGCCCGGAGCAGCGCCCACGTCCGTTCCCCGCCCCGCTGAGGAAACAGGACAAGATCGATTGGGCGATGTCGCTGGGGCCAACCGGCGGAATGCCGATCGCCGAGAGTCCGGCCAAGTACAGCTTCAACACCACCGGGAATTACAGCTGTGCGAACGACTTCGCGGTTTACACGATTGCGGCAGCGCCGAGCGCCACTCAGGCTAATGTCGTGGCCTTTAACAATCTGTATACCGGCACGGCTTCATCGTCTTGTCCGAACGGGCCGCAGACGCCGCCGACCACCGACTATAAGCAGCCTACGTTCATGTGGTCTTACGAGGTGGGCACGGCAGCGTCCTATCTTTCGCCGACGCTTTCACTGGACGGGACCAAGGTGGCCTTCATCGAAAACTCTACTCCGCCAATGTTTGACGTGCTGACTTGGGCAACTGGCCAGGGAAGCGACGCGACTCATCCGGTGAAGCCCGGTACGGGCGGATCTTCGGTAGTGCGATTGAACTACGCCAACAGCGGGCTCAGCGGTTGCAGCACCAACAACAAACCCAACAGCAATTCATCTCCATACGTCGATTACACGAACGACATTGCCTATATTGGCGCTGACAACGGAAACCTCTACAGGATCACCGGAGTATTCAAAGGAACCCCAACCGTGGCGTATTGCGTGACGGTGAAGGCCAATGCGCAATTGACGTCCCCGGTCTACGATCAGGTCAGCAATCAGGTGTTCGTGTCGGACGGTTTCTCCGTGTACTCGTTTACGCCGGGAGCCAGCGGATTTACCGCAGGGGGATCGATTACGGTTGCAGGCAATGCGAACGCGGATCCAATCGTACTTTCGCCCATCGTAGATTCAACCAACGGATTCGTTTATGTCTTTTCAGCGACTAATGTCGGCAATACGAATGCAATCGTATCTCAGATGAACCTGGCGCTTACTTCGCAGGTGACTGCTGCGATTGGTCCGGACGCGACCGCCGCAAACGAATTCATTCTGGACGGCGACTTCGATAACGCGTACTTCACGACTGGTCCGAAGGCCGGTGCCGGAACACTATATGGCTGCGGGACGCAAGCCAGCAGTTCAACCAAGCCAAGCTTGTACGCGCTTTCTTTTTCGTCGCCGAATGGTTTGATGAACAGCACTCCGGTGATGTCCGACAACCGGAACATTAATGGTGGCAGCAACCCGGTGGGCACGTGTTCTCCATTGCTTGATTTTTTTGATGGCACGACGGACCGGATCTTCGTGGGCACGGGAAATTTCAGCGCGACCACTGGAGCGAACCTGGTGACCGAGTGGAATGTAAATACGCGGATCACTTCCAACATGACCGCACCGAATAACACGGCAACGAATGAGTGGGGTGGAACCAGCGCGTTCACGGTGGATAACGTGAGCATTACACCTCAGGCAGCGAGCATTTACTTTGGCACGCTGCGAGCTCCCGGCAGCGGAACTAACCCTTGCGGAGCCGGGAACTATTGCGCTGTGAAACTGACCCAGTCGGGTTTGCAGTAGATACGGATCAGCGTCGAACCACATTACCTCGGTTTTCCCGACCGTTTGCAACGAGAGCTGGAAAAAGGATATGCTCTCGCTTCCCTGGAGCATATGCCCTGATGACCCCAACTCGTCTCTTGCGTTTTGCCCTTACAGTTTTTCTTAGTCTCAGCTTTCTTCATTGCGCGCGCCTGCTTGCGCAACAGGTCGACCCGAATCTTTTTTCCGGGATGAAGTGGCGGATGATCGGCCCTTATCGCGGGGGAAAAGTGAATGCAGTTGCCGGGATCCCGGGAGATCCAGCTGTCTATTACTTTGGCGCGAATGGCGGTGGTGTGTGGAAGACGACCGACGGTGGTACGGTCTGGAAACCCATCTTCGATAGCCAGCCAGTAGCTTCGATCGGGGCGCTTGCGCTCGCGCCCTCCAACCCGAACGTCATTTATGTTGGCAGCGGCGAAAACAATGTTTATTCCGACATCACCTATGGAAACGGAGTCTACAAATCCACTGACGCCGGCGTGACTTGGCAGCATCTCGGGCTGGAGGACACTCGCCACATCGCGCGAATCCTGGTGGATCCCCGCAACCCTGACATTGTTTTGCTCGCAGCCATGGGCCACAGTTTCGGGCCCAATGCTGAGCGTGGTGTCTTTCGCTCCACCGACGGAGGCCACACCTGGAAGAAGGTTCTATATAAGGATGACGTGACCGGCGCCATCGATCTCTGCTTTGCTCCCGGTGAGCCGCGCGTTGTCTATGCGGCGCTGTGGCACGCCATTCGAAAGCCCGGACAAACGGGAACTTCGTATGGCCCGGGCAGCGGAATCTACAAGTCGACAGACGAAGGCGTTACCTGGACCGAGATTACAGGGCACGGCTTGCCGCCTAAGGATTGGGGCCGCATTGGAGTGGCGGTCGCGCCGGGCACGCATGGCAGGCGGGTATACGCTCTTATCGAAGCTAAGGATAAGAACAACGGACTGTACCGGTCCGACGATGGCGGTGCCACCTGGCAACGGGCCACGACGGACGATCGCATTGTCGGCTACTGGTACATGAGTGAGATTTTCGTTGATCCGCGAAATGCAGATGTGGTCTACGTTCCCAAGCAATCGCTTTACCGTTCGACCGACGGCGGCGAAACGTTCACCGTCATCAAGGGCGCGCCGGGCGGAGACGATTACCACACGGTGTGGATCGACCCGACGAACTCGCAGCGCGTCATGCTGGGAGTCGATCAGGGCGCGACCATCAGCCTGAATGGCGGAGAATCGTGGAGCACATGGTACAACCAGCCCACGGGTCAGTTCTATCGCGTGGCCACCGATCATGAGTTTCCCTATTGGGTGTACGGACCTCAGCAGGATAGCGGTACGGTAGGCACTTCGAGCCGCGGTAATAATGGGCAAATCACGGAGCGAGATTGGTTTCCCGTTGGCCCCGGCGAAAGCGGCTACACCATTCCTGATCCGCTTGATCCTGACGTGGTTTACAACGCCGGCCCTTTCGGCAGTGTGGTTCGATTATCCAAACGAACTGGGCAGGTGCGGGACGTTTCGCCTGCGCCCATCGCGTTCGGAACCAAGTACCGGTTCAATTGGAATATTCCCATGGTCTTCGCGCCCCAGGATCCGCATGTTCTTTATCTGGGCACGCAATTTGTGCTGAAGACGGTGAACGGGGGTACGTCTTGGGAAGCCATTAGTCCTGATCTGACGCGGACTCCGGTGGACGCAAAAGATCCGAAAAAGCCGCTGGGCTCGCTGATGACGATTGCTCCATCGCCGGTGAAAGAGGGAGTTATTTGGGCCGGTTCGGACGACGGCGCGGTCCAGTTGACGCGCGACGGTGGCGCGACCTGGCAGAATGTTACCCCGCCCGCGGTCTCGGAGTGGAGCTTGATTCCCCTGATTGAGGCGTCGCACTTCGATGCCGGTACTGCCTACGTCGCGGTCAACCGGAATCCTTTGGACGACCTGCGTCCGCACATTTTTCAAACCCACGACTTTGGTCAGACCTGGCAGGAAACGGTGAATGGCATTCGCGACACTGACTTTGTTCGGGCGGTACGGGAAGACCCGGTGCGGAAGAGTTTGCTCTATGCGGGAATCGAACAAGGCGTATACGTCTCGTTCGACAGCGGCGGCCATTGGCAATCGCTGCGTTTGGACATGCCGATAGTGGCGGTGCACGATCTCGCCATCGAGCAGGATGATCTAATCGCGGCAACTTACGGACGCTCGTTCTGGATTCTCGATGATATTTCGACGCTGCGCCAGATTGACCCGCAATCGCCGCCGACACAAGCCGTTCTTTTTGCGCCGCGTTCAGCGATCCGCGTGCGGCGGGATGAAAATCAAGATACGCCGGTGCCACCTGAGATTCCGGCTGGAAAGAATCCTCCGGATGGAGCCATTCTCAATTACTTTCTACCGTCGGCTGCGACAACCGATATTCAACTCGAGATTTATGATCAGGATGAAAAACTGATTCGTGCCTACTCGAGCGCGCCGCTGCCCGAGGCCCATGAGCAGCCGTTGCAAATCGACGAATATTGGATTGCGCATCCCAAGCCACTCGAGAAAGGGCCCGGCATGCATCGGGTTGTATGGAACCTGCGCTATCCCGACCCTGAGGCTGTACACGTCCAGACTCCTTACAACTATCCCATGGGCGCGATCGTGGGTGAAACTCCGCTGCCGCCGCAGGGACCGCTCGTCTTGCCGGGAAAATACGAAGTCCGTCTGACGGTGGAGGGCCGAACGTACCGCCAACCACTGGAAGTAAAAATGGATCCCCGGGTGGATTACGCGCGAAACCAATTAGAGAGTGCACTGGCTTTGGAGCTCAAGATTTCCGCAACCCTTGGAAGAAACTTTGCCGGTTATCAGCAGGTGAAGGACCTGCGCTCACGCCTGGCAGAGTTCACGAAGCGATCGGCAGGGGATCCGATCGCGACCGCGGCCACTCAACTTGATTCGAAAGCGGCGGCTATTGAAGGCGAGTCGCTCTCGGTTTTCGATACGCCCAAGGGGAGCAATTTCACAATCGTGAACGATAGTCTGGTGGCGCTGATCGCACTCGTGGATGGAGCTGATTTTGCGCCTTCGGAGGCATCGTTCGCGGCCCTGCAGAAGGTATGCGGAGCTATGAACGATACTTTTGGCGAGTGGCAGCAGCTCAAGGCGAAAGAGCTGGCGGATTTCCGCAGGCTTATTGACTCCCAGAAGCCGGGTGCAATTCCTGATTATCCGTTGCTTGCGCCGGATCCAAACTGTGGCAGGTGATTGGCTTACGCTGGAAAGTTATAGTTTGCAGAAAACCCATATCACCACAGAGGCACAGAGATGAATTTCCAAGAAAAGCTCATCCAGATTATCGCGCTCCTGCCTCATGGTTTCGCCTTCTCTGTGACTCTTTGACCCTGTGGTGAAGCAGTTAAGTTCAATGCTGCCGCAGCGCTGCCGCGTTAGTACAGTCCACTAAGGTTACCCGGTCTGGCACGGACGGGCCATTCCTGGAAATGGCGCCCGGGGGCACACTGGATGCAGAGACAATTCAATGCAGCCAGAGTCGATCCAAACCGAGCTCTTCGTCACTCTCGTCCAGCACTACGAGCAGGATCCTCGTGAATTCGTGAGGCTGCCTCAACAGACCGTCGATTCCTCTTTCGCGCGTGTGGCAGTGGCCGAACTGCGCAACGAAGGCTATGTCGAGGAACAAGTGAGAGGCGTGGTCAGGCTCACCCCGCGCGGGTATCAGGTGTACAGGAGCAAGCCGCTTCCTGCTGCTTAGGTAGCTTCGAAATATCAGAAGAGTCGGAAGTAGAAGTTCCGTGACGTGCGTCTACTCGTACCGCAGGCAGACGATGGGATCCAGATTGGCCGCCAAATTCGCGGGATAAAAACCGAAGAATAAACCCACGGCTACCGAGATCGTAAAGCCGATCGAGACCCACAGATACGACAGCGTGGCTGGGATCGAAGGCACGAATGTGCGGACCAGCGTCGAGATGCCGGCCCCGATCAAAATGCCGATGGTGCCGCCCACCAGGGTGAGGACCACCGCTTCCACCAGGAATTGAAGGCGAATATCCACGCGGCGGGCGCCGATCGCTTTGCGCAGGCCAATCTCCTGGGTGCGCTCGGTCACGGATATCAGCATGATGTTCATCACGCCGATGCCGCCCACGAGCAGGCCGATAGAACTGATCACGCTGGTCAGGATCACCAGGGCCCCAGTAAGTTGGTTCCACAAATTGCTAAGAAAGTCGGGCGAACTCAGCTCGAAATCGTTCTCTTTGTTGGCCGGAATATGCCGCAGGCGGCGCATGGCCTGAATCACTTCGTCCTGTGCGGTTTGAAGGCTCACGTTCTCCGGGACGGTGAAGGCCATGATCAGTTCCTTGGCTTCGGGATACACCTTTTTGAAGTTGCTGAGCGGGATCACGGCAAATGCGTCTACGCCAGGGCCGATGAACAAACCTGGATCATGCTCAAAGACGCCGATGACTTCGTAGAGGTCGCCGTTGAGCCGCACCGTTTTGCCGACGGCATCGGTGTAGGGGAAAAGCGATTCGTTGATGGCAGCTCCCAGCACTACAACCGGCCGCGCATGTTCCTGATCAAAGGCGCTGATAAAGCGGCCGCGTCCCACTGTGAACAAAGGAATCGCCTCCGCATACTGAGGCTCCACCCCCCGCACGATGACCTTCTCGACGCTGCGGTCTCCGTTGGTGATCAGGTTGCTGTCGCCAAAGAAAAAGCCGCGAGTACCAAACGTGGTCACGATCTGCACGTCGGGAGCAGCTTGCCGGATGAAATTGGCGTAGTCGTAGTCGAAATATCTGCGGGTGCGGATACTCTGTGGCCAACGCGATGGGTCTGAGCCCGGCGGAAATCGTGAAACAAAATACGTGCGCGAGCCCAGGGACTCTACTTTATCTTGTACAAACTTATTCAGACCCTGAATGATGCTCGCCATCGAAATCACCGAAGACACGCCAATCACGATGCCAAGGACAGTCAGCACCGACCGGACCTTCGACGAGCGCAGCGTTTCGAGCGCGGCCAGGCAATTCTCCCGAGCTTGCGAAGCCGTCATAATCGCCATCAGTCAGCCCTCATGGCGACGACGGGATCCAGGCGGGACGCGCGGACGGCGGGATAGATACCGAAAAACAATCCGACCGCGGAACTGAGGAACACTCCCAACGCTGCGACCCAACTCTGCACTGAAGCGGGAAACGGGGTGAAGGTTCGCAGGAGCATCGCGACCAGAAATCCAAGCGCGATCCCAACTAGACCTCCGGCGATACACATGGTGACGCTTTCCGCAATGAACTGCCGCACGATATCCAGTTTGGTCGCGCCCACGGCGAGGCGAACACCGATTTCCCGACGACGGGCGGTCACGCTGACCAGCATCACATTCATGATGACGATACCGCCGACTACAACCGAGATCACACTTACCATAATGAACACCGCAAAAAACGCTGAACTGATACTGCGCCACAAAGCCATGTAACTTTCCTTGGTGCCGATGAAAAAGTCGCTCTCCATGTTCGCCGTGAGGTGATGCCGTGCGCGCAGAGTGAGCTGAGCCTGATCCTGAGCAGGTTCAAAGTTCTGCGCCGTGGTCCTGACGTTGATGATGAGGCTGGTATGTGCGCCCTGCATGCGCAGGAAAACCGAGAGCGGGACCATGACGAAATTATCCTGGTCCTGGCCCAGCACGCTCCCAATTTTCTCCATGGTGCCGATCACGGTGAACTCATCATTGCCGATGCGCATGGTCTTCCCCATCGGATCTACACCGAGAAACAATTGCTGCACCAAAGTGTCGCC
>Ga0210409_10002912_pt1 | contig 19733 bp, 12 predicted proteins | sample IncBWH17MmetaG_FD_161649 | JGI IMG/M metagenome (GOLD analysis project Ga0210409, IMG submission 161649) | Forest soil microbial communities from Barre Woods Harvard Forest LTER site, Petersham, Massachusetts, United States - Inc-BW-H-17-M | ecosystem: Environmental > Terrestrial > Soil >... | reverse complement strand
ATCCGAAACCTGCTAAACATAGCGCGCGCCGGTTTCCACGCTATCAAGTCGACATGCGGCTCTCGGTGCAGATCTTTCGCTCGGGCGAAACCACATCCTTGTGGGGACGTTCGAATGAGTTGGGCGAGGATGGAGTCGGCGGAACGATGACCGGTGAGCTGCAAGTTGGTGAAGTTGTTTCGATGGAACTCGCCTTGCCTTTAGCGGCCTATCCCCTGAAGCTTCGTGCCCTGGTGCGCTACCGCATTGGTTTGCTGCATGGATTTGAATTTCTCGCGGTCACTGAACAACAGCGCGACGTGCTTCGCCGGGTTTGTGAAATGCTGGCGACCGGGCAGTAGCGGAGTTTCCATCCATCTTGTGCCGCTCTTTCCTCCCAGAATTACCTCCGTAACTTTCGAGTAACTGGCTGGCCATCTACCATCCAGAAATCAGCTCTGGTTTTGCAGCGAGGGGGAATCAATGGGTGACAACATCACCCAGCCAGCGACGTCGGCTGAGCTTGCACGCGCACAGTTTCTACGGGAGGCACTTCAGCGCCGCACGCTGGCACTCTCAGACCCCGCCGCGACTGAACTGATTACTCCCAGCTTTGCCACCGACAGCCCTGAGTTGCAGAGAGCGTACCTCGAGCAGTTGGTGGAGTGCGCGCCAGAAGCGATCAGCATTCTGGATCCGGAGTACCGGATTACCCGCCTCAATGGTGAGTTCACCCGCATTTTTGGATTTAATCCGGCGGAGGCGCTGGGCGAACGGATCGATTCGCTGATCGTTCCGCCGGACCGGAGCGCAGAGACGCGTTGGATTGCGGAACTGTTGGTGAAAGGGCAGAAGGTTGTCCTCGAAACCAAGCGTCAGCGCAAGGACGGTTCGCTGCTGGATGTATTCATCTCTGCGGCTCCCATTGTGATCGACGAGCGGCAGGTCGCGATGTGCGTACTTTATCGTGATATCTCGGAACAGAAACGAGCGGAGGCCCTGCATTCGGCGCTGTATCGCATCACACAAAAAACCAGCTCGGCCGACGATCTGCAGCAGTTCTATGCCGCGGTTCACGGCATTGTGGGCGAGTTGATGTATGCACGCAATTTCTACATTGCGGTTTACGATCCGCTGACCCAACTGCTTACCTTTCCTTATTTTGAGGACGAGTTGGATTCCAGGCCCGCAGCTAAGAAGCTGGGTAAAGGTCTGACGGAGTACGTGCTGCGAACCGTGGAGCCGCTGCTATGCACTCCCGAAGTGTTTGACAGCCTGGCGAGGCAGGGCGAAGTGGAGTCAATCGGGGCTGCGTCGCTGGACTGGCTGGGGGTGCCGCTGAAAGTGGGGAATAACAGCTTTGGCGTGCTGGCGGTGCAGAGCTACAGCGGCAACGTGCGCTTTGGTGACAAAGAAAAAGAGATTCTGCAGTTCGTCTCGCAACAACTCGCCAGCGCCATTGAATACAAGCGGAACGAGGAGGCGCTGCGCCGTTCGGAAGCCCGCTACCGATCGCTGGTGCAGAGCGCGGTTTATGGGATTTACCGGTCCAGCCTCGAAGGCAGGTTTTTCGATGTGAACCCGGCCTTGATCAGCATGCTCGGCTACGACTCCGCGGAAGAAGTTCTTGCCCTGGATCCGAAGCTGGATGTCTTCGTTGATCCCAGCGAACAGATGCGGGTGATGGCGGAGTTTCGACGCGGAGCGCGCCTGGACAATGTGGAAGTCCGCTGGAAGCGCAAGGATGGAAGCGCGATTACAGTGCGCTTGAGTGGTCGCGTGGTTAACAACCCGGAGGAGACTGCCGAGGTTGTGGAAATTATCGCTGAAGATATCACGGAGCGGCGCGTGCTGGAAAACCAGTTCCGCCAGGCTCAGAAAATGGAAGCCGTGGGACGGTTGGCGGGAGGGGTGGCCCACGATTTTAACAATCTCCTGATGGTAATCAGCGGGTACGCGGAAGTCTTGCTCGAGCACACCAGGAAAAACGATCCCTTATATACGAAGATCGAGGCGATTCACCAGGCGACTGATCGGGCCACCACCCTGACTCGCCAGCTCCTGGCGTTCAGCCGGAAGCAGTTGCTGGAACTGAAGGTTGTAGACCTGAACCTCATCGTGGAGGACATAAAGCGCCTGCTGCGTCCCTTGATCGGGGAGAACATCGAGTTGCAGACGCAGCTCGCACCCGATCTCGGCCGAACCCGTGCTGATGCGGGCCAGATCGAGCAAGTCCTCATGAATCTGGTGGTCAATTCGAAAGACGCCATGCCGAATGGTGGAAAAATCATCATCCAGAGCGCTAACGCCAGATTGAACCATGAGGACGTTCGCCGCGAATACTCCTACATTCACCCTGGTCTTTACGTTGTGCTCTCGGTAACTGACACCGGCGAGGGCATGGATAAAGAAACGCAGTTGCGCATCTTCGAGCCATTTTTCACCACCAAGGAAAAAGGAAAAGGTACTGGCCTGGGACTTTCGACCGTGTACGGCATCATCAAGCAGAGTGGCGGTTACGTCCTGGTCCAAAGCGAGCCGGGGCAGGGTACGACTTTCCGGATCTATTTGCCGCGCGTCGAAGATGCCTTGGAACCCGTGGGTACGCTGGGAACTTCGTCGTCGCAGAACGGCGGCTCAGAAACTGTGTTGTTGGTCGAGGACGAAGAATCGGTGCGCCAACTGGTCCGTGAAACCCTGGAGTCGAAGGGATACAAAGTGCTCGAGGCTGATAACGGCGAGGCAGCGCTGCGGATCGTTTCTAATTATTCGGACAAGATCGACATGCTGATCACCGACGTCGTGATGCCGGGGATGAGCGGCCGTGAGCTATCTGCGCGGCTGTGCGCGTCGCGTCCGCAGACCAAGGTGCTCTACCTTTCCGGATACACCGAAGACGCCATCGGACACGAGGGCGTAGTCGATCCCGATACCGCTTTCCTGCAAAAGCCATTCACCCTCCAAATGCTGTCCCGCAAAGTACGTGAGGTTCTAGGTGATCGCGGTTAAGCCGCTCCTTCAATCGCCGGTTTCTCGGCTTGAGACGTAGCAAGCTACGTCTCTACAGAATGAAGACGACTACCGTAGAGACGTTGCTTGCAACGTCTCCGCGTAGAGCGCGACTCGTAACATTGCAACTTTTCCAGCTACCGTGCGTCCTATCGAGTAGCGTGTCCGGCCAGCCGCCAATCCACGGAGGCTTGGTTCCCGTACACTCAAGGTAAGGACGTTTTCATGCTGATCAAGAAAGTCGCTGATATTCCTTCGTCTGAGATCACTCCGAAGAATTTGTATCTGAACCGCCGCAAGTTTCTCGCGGGTGCTGCTCTGGCCGGCGCCGCCGCTGCGACAGGCGTGAGTCTGGGTGAATTGGTGTCGCCTCCGATGACAGCGCAGGCCAACGCCAAAATTGACGGCATCAAGCCAAGCTCGTTTTCGACCAAAGAAACTATTACGCCATCTAAGGACGTCACAAATTACAACAATTACTACGAGTTTTCGACGGACAAGTATGAGCCCGCAGGTCTGGCCAAGAACTTCAAAACGCGGCCGTGGACTGTGACCATTGATGGATTAGTGGACAAGAAGCAAACTCTGGATGTCGACACAATTACCAAAATGGCGACGCCCGAGGAGCGGATTTATCGGCATCGCTGCGTCGAGGGCTGGTCGATTGTCGTACCGTGGGTTGGCTTCTCGCTCAGCGAACTGATCAACAAAGCGAAGCCGACCAGCAAAGCGAAATTTGTAGAGTTCACGACCATCCTGGATATGCAACAGATGCCGGGCCAGCGAGGCCATGTGCTTGACTGGCCCTATGTCGAAGGATTGCGCATGGACGAGGCCATGCACCCATTGGCGTTGCTCTGCTTCGGCATGTATGGCGAGGCGCTGCCCAACCAGGATGGCGCGCCGCTACGCGTCGTGGTCCCGTGGAAGTACGGCTTCAAAAGCGGCAAGGCGATTGTGCGTATTCGCTTCACCGACAGCCAGCCGCGGACCACATGGGCCGAAATGGCTCCGCGCGAGTACGGATTTTACGCAAACGTAAATCCGAATGTGGATCATCCGCGCTGGAGCCAGGCAAAAGAAAGGCGTCTCGGCGAATTTCTAAAGCGCCCCACGCTGATGTTCAACGGCTACGACCAGGTAGCAAGCCTGTACACCGGCATGGATTTGAAAAAGAATTTCTGACGCCAGTCCGTTTTCGTATGTCGCGTGAACTAAGAACACACGTGTCATCCCGAGCGCAGCAAGGGATCTTGGTTCTTGCCTACACTACCGATATTGCCGTGGCAGGTAAACACCCGGATCCCTCGCTTCGCTCGGGATGACAGTTCGTAATTAGACACAGCAACTTTGAAACTGGTCGAAAACGACATGATTCGGTGGTTCAAACCCGTAGTTTTTCTAGCGTGCCTCATCCCGTTGGCACTCTTGGGATGGAAAGCCTACAACCACACCCTGGGCGCGAACCCCATCGAAGTAATCACTCACGCGACTGGTGACTGGATTCTGCGGTTTTTACTCATCACGTTGGCGGTCACTCCGATTCGCAAGCTGACCGGGCAGCTTTGGCTGATCCGCTACCGCCGCATGTTCGGGCTCTTCGCATTCTTCTACGCCACGCTGCATTTCCTCACCTACATCTGGTTGGACAAATTCTTCGACCTGCACGAGATGCTGCACGACATCGCCAAACGAAAATTCATCACAGTCGGATTCACCGGATTCGTCCTGCTAATCCCGCTGGCGCTCACTTCGACCAAGGGATGGATCCGGCGTCTCGGCGGGAAACGCTGGCAAGCCCTGCATCGCTTGATCTATTTCAGCGCGATCGCCGGAGTAATCCATTACTGGTGGCTGGTAAAGGCCGACATTCATGAACCACTGAAATATGGCGCTATTCTCACGGTGCTGCTCGGATACCGGATCGCCGTCTGGGCCGGCCCGAAGCTGGCGACGCACAACGCAAAATCTCTCAGCGAACCCCGTGTGGAAGTCCCGGAGCGGTAGGTCAAATCTGTAAAGTGCAGTGCCGCTAGACCAAGTGGTATACTTGCGGCGAATTTTTTCCGCTCCCATCCGTAACCACAGACATAAACCCAACCACCTAAGCGAGGACACAATGAAGAAAATCGCAGCATGCCTACTATCGTTGTCTGCCTGTCTGCTGATGGCGCCCGCGGCGTCGGCGACTTGGGGCGGCTTCATCTCCACCGGCAATGCCACTGGTATCGGCAATCCATCTTGCGCCCCAGTCTCGACCGGCCACGTGGCGTGTGCGGTGCGGAGCGGCAAGTCCGTCATCATGGTCAATGAGTTCAGCGGGACAAAGTGGGGAACATGGAAGAGTTTGGCCGGGTCGGTCAGCTCCGACCCGAGTTGTACGAGCGATGGAGCCGGCAAAGTATACTGCGCGGCCACTGCCACCAACGGCGACCTCGAGGTCACAGTCCTGAGCGGCGGGACGTGGAGTACCCCCACCAACGTGAGTGCAGCCCTGTATTCCGCACCCAGTTGCGCTGAATTGAAAGCCGGTCAGGTACTCTGCACCGCGCGAAGTGCCACCGGCGGGCTCTCCTGGTCCCTCCACAACGGCACCGCCTGGAGCAAGTTCGCGAACCTCGCGACCTCGACCGTCTCCGCGCCAAGTTGCACCAGCGATCACAGCGGCGGAGTGGTTTGTGCCGTTTTCACCAGTGCAGAAGCCACCCTGGTGAATCGCTTCAACGGTACCGCTTGGGAGGGTTTCCTAAATCTCGGCGGAATTGCTGGCGGCAACCCCGATTGCACATTCCTTACCACCGTTGATCCGGTCGTGTGCTTCGCGAAAGCAATCAACGACTCGATTTATGTGACCGTTTTCGACGGGGGCAACTGGGTCACGGGCAGCTGGACCACTTACGCTGACCTGGGGGGCGAAGTAAATGACAATGCCAGTTGCACCAGTCAGGCCACGGGCGAGCTTGTCTGCGGAGTGATAGGCCAGCCCACCCCTGGCAACGCTTTTTACGCCGACGTCTTTAACGGATCAAGCTGGTCGGGCTGGACCCTTATCGCCGGCGGCGGAACCGGCATCGGCTCGCCCTCCTGCGCGGAGCTGGGCTCGGGCAAAGTCGTGTGCGTGATCATGGGCTTAAACAACAAGCTAACCAGCATCGTCGGGCCGTAAGGTCGTTACGGTCCTCCGGCGCCTCTCTGTTAAGCGTTGCACAGTATAGTGACATTCAATTTCCCACGAGCCGTACCGCCGCGTCCTCGTTTTACTAGTGGCGGGAGCGGGAAAAGCAGGTTTCTCGACTCCGCAGGATCATCGGCGATTGCGGATGATCCCTGCTGCGCTCGCAGTGACAATGGGACTAGCGTTCTGAAAGCCACTCGCACGCCAGAAGCACGTCATCCGTAATCGTCCACCTCTCGCCGTTGCGTAAGTCCACGTGCGTCAGGATGCAACTGTCTCGGTCCTGATCCACCAGCATCACGTCATACCGGCCCGGAGCCAGCGTCATATTGACGTAGTAGTTGGGGAAGAGAACGTAGCTCCCCAGCTTGTCGAGGCCCCACCGTCTTTCGACGGACGGCGAAACATACAGATGCGTAATCTGGTAACTGGATTCGTTAGACACGGTGAAGGTGCTGATCTGGGCCGCCGCGCTGCCTGGGCTGCTGAGCGACGCCGCGAGTGCCAGAGCTCCAGCAGCCAGGATGTGTCGACCGAACACTTTACTGAACATTGAGTTCTTCATAACTACCTCCTTGTTTGTTTGGCTATTGAAGCCTTCACTGACTAATGCGATACGCTTCGGAATTTGGGGTCACTATTATTTGTTCGGAATTCAGCGCCGGTTGTCCTTGGAACGATACGGCCGAAGGGGGGCGTTCCTGGGTTTTATCGTCAGACGTCGGATGACACTTGAGCTATCTCTTCGGCGTCAATTGACGTAAAATTGCCAACCAATTGCATAAGACGTCCCTGCGGGAAAGGGTCGATGTAAATGGATCGGACACCTCAAGACGTAACGGTCCTGCTCGCAGAAGTGACCAAGGGCGACAAGCAGGCAGCCTCCAAGCTCATACCCCTGGTTTACGACGAGTTGCGACGCCTGGCAGGTCGCTACATGCGTCGCGAGCGGGCAGATCACACTCTTCAAGCCACCGCTCTGGTTAACGAGGCTTATCTCAAACTGGTGCAGTATCCGTCACTTGACTGGCAAAACCGTGCGCAGTTCTTCGGACTTGCGGCGCAGGTAATGCGGCACATTCTGGTTGACCATGCGCGCGGTCACTGCACAGCCAAACGTGGAGCGGGAAAACAAGCCGTGTCTTTGGACGAAGCGCTGGTATTTTCTCCTGAGAAGGCGTTTGAGCTGCTGAAGCTCGATGAGTCTCTGGAGCGGCTGGCGAGGCTAGACCCGCGTCAAGGAAGAATCGTCGAGTTGCGATTCTTCAGTGGGCTCACGGTTGAAGAGACCGCACACGTACTAGGGATATCGCCGAAGACGGTCAAGCGGGAATGGAGCGTAGCGAAAGCATGGCTCCATGGGGATCTGAGGCAAACTTATGGCAGCCGCACCGGAAAATTGGGAAACAATCAAGGCGCTGTTTGACGCCGCGCTGGAACTTCCTTCCCAAGAGCGCCGGTTATTTCTCGAAAAAAATTCGCCTGACCCAGTTGTCCGAGCCGAGATCGAGAGGCTCCTTTCGGAACACGATCAGGCCGGCGCCTTTCTCTCTACGCCTGTGCTCTGCAATTTCGCCTTAAAGCCCGAAGACGAAACGCACCGGCTATCCGAAGGTGAACTACTGGCCGGACGATTCCGCATTGTCCGATTCATCGCCAGCGGAGGCATGGGTGTGGTATACAAGGCCGAAGACGTAGCCCTGCGCCGGTTTGTCGCCCTGAAGTTTCTGCCCGATGCAGTAGCGAAAGCCCCCCAGGTATTGGCACGCTTCCAGCGTGAAGCTCAAGCAGCCTCTGCGCTGAACCATCCCAACATCTGCACGATCCATGAAATCGGGCAACAAGATGGTCAGCCCTTCATTGTCATGGAGTTTCTGGAGGGGCAGACGCTAAAGCACCACATCGCTGGGCGACCCATGGAAATTGAAACCGTGCTGCCGCTCGGAATCGAGATCGCAGATGCGCTCGAAGCCGCCCACGCCAAAGGCATCGTGCATCGCGACATCAAGCCTGCAAACATCTTCGTCACCGAGCACGGTCATGCCAAGATTCTCGATTTTGGTTTGGCAAAGGTGATACCGGCCCCCAGTGACGCGGGTATCGCCGCACAGTCAACTGTGAACGCCGACGAGCACCTGACAGGTGCGGGAATGGCGTTCGGAACCATCGCGTATATGTCGCCGGAGCAAATACGAGTCAAGCCGTTGGATGCCCGCACTGACCTGTTCTCGTTTGGCACAGTGATGTACGAGATGGCGACCGGGAGCTTGCCATTCCACGGAGACAGCACCGGAGTGATCTTTGATTCCATTCTGAACCGGGAGCCTGTCCCTCCGTTGCGGTTGAACCCGAACTTGCCAGTCGAACTGGAACGGATCGTCACCAAGTGTTTGGAGAAAGATCGCAACCTGCGCTACCAGCACGCGGCCGACTTGCGATCGGATTTGCAGCGGCTGAAGCGGGATACGGGATCGGGGCGGCTCGCCATCACAATACCTGTGAAGGGTACCGAACTTTCGTCGGCGGTCGGAACAGGCGGCCTTACGGTGGCCCTGTCTAAACCCACACGGCACAGCTGGAAAGGTTGGGCAGCCGCTGTCGGGGGCTTCGGCCTTGTCCTCATCGCGTGGCTTATTTATTTTTACCTTCGCCCACTCCCCCCACCCAAAGTATCGGGCTACATCCCGGTCACCCACAGCGCTACTCTGAAAGACCTCGTCGGGACGGACGGGGCACGGCTTTACTTTAACGAATACGCGCCAGCGGGTTTGGCCATCACGCAGGTGTCGGTCACCGGTGGAGAGGTGGCGCGCGTGCCGGTTCCCACCCCGAGCATGGGGCTGTTTGCCGTCTCCCCCGACGGAGCAGCACTGCTCGTCGCGCCCGCCTTCAACAAACGCCTTCCAATGCTTTCAGTGCGGCGTGCCCGCGTAGTGGTGGGTGCGAACGAGGCTGGACCGCTCTGGGCAGTGTCTGTGCTCGGCGGGCCAGCTCGCAGAACGGGAGAGGGACGAGCCGCCGCCTGGTCTCCCGACGGCCAGATGATTGTTTACGCCAGCGGACACGACCTATTCCTGACGAAGAGCGATGGCACCGAACTCCACAAGCTTGTCTCCGCCCCCGGTCGCACCTTTGCTCCCGCTTGGTCGCCGAACGGCACGGCGATTCGATTCAGCGTCGGAGATTATTCGATTACTCAAAGCTCGCTTTGGCAGGTTTCGATCAACGGGACGAACCTGCAGCCCCTGTTCCCGGCCTGGCATGCTCGTCAGGACGAATGTTGCGGCAAATGGACCCCAAATGGAAAATATTTCGTTTTCCAGTCCAAAGGCAATATCTGGGCCGCCGTTGGTGAAACGGCGAATTTGTTTGGGAGAGCTAATGGCCAACCCGTGCAGCTGACGTACGGGCCGATGACTTTCTCCTCGCCTTTGCCCGGCAAGGACGGTAAGAAACTGTTCGTGGTCGGAGCGCTGGCACGCGGTGCACTGACCCGCTATGAGGCAAAGTCCGCGGAGTTCGTTCCGTTTCTCTCCGGAATCTCAGCGGATAGCGTCAGCTTTTCGAAAGATGGGCAGCGGGTCGCCTATGTCAGCTTCCCGGAGGGAACACTCTGGACAAGCAACTTGGACGGCAGCCAACAACTCCAGCTCAGCTACCCGCCGCTCTACGCCCAGCAGCCTTGCTGGTCGCCCAATAGCAAGGACATCGTTTTCTTTGGTTTTTCACCCGGCCAGAAGGCGAGGTTGTATACCGTTTCGATCGATGGGGAAACACCGCGCGAAATGATACCCGAAGACCTCCAGGAACAGTACGACCCCTCCTGGTCGCCCGACGGAACAAGAATTGTTTTCGGTGGCGCATTTTCCAACCCCAACCCCACCATCCGGATCTTCGACGTTAAAACCCATCAAATTTCGACCCTGGCTGGTTCAGAAGGTCTTTTCTCGCCCCGCTGGTCACCCGATGGACGCTATATCGTCGCCGTGCCTCCCAAGCGCGGCATCCTTACGCTCTTCGATTTCGCCTCCAAGAGGTGGGAGGAAATCACCACGTTAACCGCGGCTTTCCCCAATTGGTCGAAAACCGGAGACTATCTTTACTTCTTGCATGAAGGCGACCAGCCCTCCGTGACGCGCGTACGCATTCGCGACCGGAAGCTTGAGCGCGTGGCCGATCTGAAAGACTTCCCGCAAGCAGGCTACATCGGCTATTGGCTAGGTTTGGCTCCCAACGATTCACCTTTGCTGCTTCGCGACATGGGCACCCAGGAAATCTACGCCCTCGATTGGGAAGCACCTTAGCCATCCGTGTTCGCCCGGGACTGCTCTGGCAGGCCCTCCTGCGTTTGCATTTTGCCGCCCTCACCGCCACGACTATGTGGGTCTAAAACCCGGCACAACACCGCGAGAAAGCATTGTCTTGGTAGTGTGGATTGAGGAACTGCGGGTAGCGGATTATCGAAACGGGCTGCTGCTGGAGAATGGCGATCATCCTTCGAGTGTGACGGTTGCGAAGCCCAGAATGTGCAAATCTTGAGGGTTGCCTTAAATTTTTGCTGCGCCCACAATTCGTCAACACAACTAGCCACAAAAACCAATAAATACCTTACAATAAATATCTTACGGGGATGCTGCTAGCAGCAGCGTAACCATTGAGAAGGTCACTGGCACATGTGACGGATAGCACCATGCATGGTTCCACAGCCTTTCCACAGGCACTAGGGCATCGCCGTTGTTACGGGAAACCAGGCTATTCCGGTGGCGCCATACCGTCCGCGAGCATGGACTCGAAGCGAGTCGAATTCTTCAGGAACGCCAGGTTTACGCGGCCGGTTGGGCCATTGCGCTGTTTGGCGATGATGAGTTCCGCTTTGCCCTGCAGGTCGGGATCGTCCTGCTTGTAGACCTCTTCGCGGAAGATGAAAGCCACGACGTCGGCGTCCTGCTCGATCGATCCGGATTCGCGCAGATCAGAGAGCTGCGGACGGTGGTCGCCACCCCGGCTTTCCGGTGCGCGGCTCAACTGAGAAAGAGCAACCACCGGAACCGTCAATTCCTTGGCCAATGCTTTCAAACCACGCGAGATGGCAGAAACTTCCTGGGTGCGGTTTTCATAGCGGCGGCCGCCGCCCGACATGAGCTGCAGGTAATCGACGATCAACAAATCAAGTCTGCCTTGTGATTGTTGCAGGCGCCGGGACTTGGCCCGCATTTCGCTGAGCGCGATGCCGGGCGTGTCATCGATGAAAATCGGCGCGTGCGCCAGTTGCTCCATGGCGTGTACGACTTTGGTCATGTCATCGCGCCAGAGCGAGCCGGTGCGCATCTTGTGCGAGTCCACTCGCGCTCGTGAACAAAGCAGACGCAACAGCAATGCCTCGCGCGACATTTCGAGCGAGAACATGCCAACCACTTTCTGATCTTCGATGGAAGCGTTTTCTGCGATGTTCATAGCGAATGCGGTTTTTCCCATCGATGGGCGGGCGGCGATGATGATCAGGTCGGAGCGTTGGAATCCGCTAGTCATCTCATCCAGATCGGTGTAGTGCGTGGCCAGTCCGGTGATGCGTTGGCCGCGCTGCAGCAGAGCATCCACTGAGCCGAACGATTCTTTGACGATGTCCTGAACGCCCAGGAAGCCGCGGCCGATGCGCTTTTCAGAAAGCTGGAAGATGGCGGCTTCGGCATCGTTTAATATTTCTTCGGCGGGATCGCTTTGGTCGGACGCGCGCGCAATGGCGGCGTTGGCGGCGTGAATCAGTCCGCGCAGCAGTGCTTTGTCGCGGACGATTTTGATGTAGTGCTCGATGCTCGGGCGGTCGGGGACGCCGTCGACCAATCCGGAAATGTAGCCGACGTCGCCGATCGCCTCCAGTTCCTTCCGCCGATCCAGTTCTTCGACAAGGGTAATCATGTCGATCGGGCGCGAAGATTCAGCCAGATCCACCATGCGGGTAAAGATGCGGCGATGAGAATCGAGCGAGAAATCTTCCGGCTTCAGATGCTCGGCGGCTTCGTTGTAGGCCAGATTGTCGAGCAGGATCGCGCCCAGAATAGAGCGCTCGGCTTCGACGTTTGCCGGGAGCGTGTGCGCGAGACTGTAATCAGTGGTTGCCAAAGTTATTTACTCGTCTGGATGAACTGTAGAGAAATGCGAGAGCGATACTACTCACGAACGAGTTGTGCATGTGAAGTATGTTCTTCGGAAAACGAAGGACAAACTCAAATTTTTCGGTGGTCCAGTTGCGTGGCCAAAAGTGTATCGTCCAGCGTCGCTCCATTACGCGGAAGTATAGGTGAAATAAAAGCGAAGATCAATCGGAGAGCATCTCCTGCGAAAACGCCATTTAATCATTCCTGATCCGCGTAATGCGTGGCAAACGATTTTTCAAACACAAAAATAAATGCGGCTTGGGCCAGCCACCCAAGCCGCATTGCGTGTGGACGTCTCGCTGCTCTGTCACCGCACCATGCGGTGAGACGCCTCTCGAAACCGCGTTCCCGGAGGAACACTCGTCTCTGGGCGCGCTCTCCGAGCCGTGATTCTGCGGACAAGGTCCGCGTTCCGTGGCTCGCAGTGATTGCTCAAGCTGACGGCTCAATCCTGCCTGTGGGGAGGATTTTTCGAGGAGGCCGCAACGCCCGGTTGTCCTCAAAACGCGCCGTTAGGCATGTTGCCCTGACACGTTCTGGGAAACCCTCCAGCAGTTCACCCTCGAGAACTACCGGAAACGCCAGCTCTGCTGCAATCTAACAGCGCTCTCAAGACATCGCACATCTGCACTGGCGGTACTTTGCTCGAAGTACAAAAACACTGCAATAGAAAATCGCTGCCCGGTTGTGCACAAACTGTGGACGACGGAACTTCCTTGTGGAAACCAAAGGAAAAATGGAAAAGAATCGGCTAGGACGTGCTGATCAAATGTGAATTTCAATTGACCCGCACGGGCGTGGACGCCAGCACCTACGTTTTAGTCCACGTGCTCGCCTTCTTCGATGAACCCAATTTCCGGCGGCGGCAGCTGGTCGTCTGGCCGTGCCCAGAAGACGTATAACGAGGGCAATAAGACGATGCTGATGAACAGTTCGACAATCAGCCCGCCGACGATCACGATGGCGAACGGCCGCTGCGAATCCGATCCAATGTCGTGCGACATGGCGGCGGGCAAAAGTCCCAGAGTCGCGACCAGCATGGTCATCATGATGGGCCGCAGACGAAGCGCCGCTCCTTCTTTTGCGGCTTCCCGAGGATTCATGCCCCGGGTGCGAAGTTGGTTGATGTATTCGACCATGATTACGCCGATCTCAACCGACACGCCAATCAACGCCAGGAAACCCAAGCCGGAGGAAACCGAAAAATGAGTGTGAGTGAGCAGGAGGCTAAAAAACCCACCCAACGGCGAAAGCGATACCACGGCCAGGATCAGGGCGACCCATTTCCAGGAGTCGAATGCGGAGTAGAGAATGAAAGACATCAGCAGAATCGTGATGGGCACAATGATCGCAAGACGGCGATTCGCGCGCTGCTGGCTTTCGTACTCTCCTGTCCAGTCGAGGTAATACCCTTCAGGCAGTTGCACTTTCTGCCGCACCTCTTCAATAGCTTGGCGGACCGTGCTGCCTAGGTCGCGACCGCGGACGCTGTACTTGATGGCGATGTATCGCCGGTTGCCCTCGCGGTAAATCGTGGAGGCTCCGTCCTCGAGTTTGATCTGACACAACTGGCCCAGCGAAACCCGCTCGCCCGAGGGAGCCAGGATGCGGATGTTGGCGATATCTTCAACACTCTTGCGGAATGGCTCCTGGTAGCGAACCGTCAAATCGTAGCGTTGTTCCCCGATCAGAATCTGGCTTACCGCCTTGCCCCCGACCGCGGTCTCTACGGCATCTTGTACATCGCTGACGTTGATTCCGAAGCGATTGGTGGCTGCACGATCCACTACCAGGTTTATGTTGGGCTGTCCGCGGACCTGGAATGTTCCGAGGTCGGCGACGCCGGGAATCTTGGCCATCAAGTCTTGAATCTCGTTGGCTTTTTGTTCGAGCGTCTTCAAATCAGAACCAAAGAGCTTGACTGCCAGTTCGCCCTTGACGCCACTGACCGCCTCTTCCACGTTGTCAGAAATCGGTTGCGAAAAATTCCAGTCCACGCCCGGGAACTTGTTCAGCTCAGTGTCCATCGCTGCGATCAGATCGTCTTTCGTCTTGAATTGAGAGCGCCATTCGGAGTGCGGCAGCAGGTCGACAAAGAATTCGGTGTTATAGAAGCCGCTGGCGTCACTGCCGTCGTCGGGGCGTCCTACCTGACTGACCACTTGCTTGACCTCAGGAAAATTGGCCAGCATGAGTCGTCCCTTTTTTGCCAGCGCAATGCTTGACGAAGGGCCGGTACTCGGCGCCAGGGTGCCACGGACCCAGATTGCGCCCTCGTCCAAGTGCGGCAAGAACTCGGAGCCGATCACCCCGCTGAAGGCTAGAAATAACATCAGAGCCAGTGCGGCCAAGCCCAGGCCCAGAGTGATTTTCAAATGATCAAAGCACCAGTCCAATGTGCGCGCGTAGCGCTCGCGTAGGAATTCGAGTACGGGGTTTCGCCATTCTTTTATGTCGTCCTTGAACAATAGAGTGCACAGAACTGGCGCAATGAGCAGAGCAAACAGCAACGCGCCCAAAAGAGCGAATGCCACCGTCCACGCCATGGGACGGAACAACCGGCCTTCTACACGCTGCAAGGTGAAGATCGGAAGATAAGAAACGATGATAATAATGCGGGCAAAGAAAACCGGTTTTTGCACCTCATGAGCCGCCGTTCCGACCATTTGGATGAATGTCTTCTTGCCGCGGCCGAGCTCGGTGTGGCGCAAGATGTTTTCCACCATGACCACCGAGCCATCGACGACCATGCCGAAGTCGAGCGCTCCCAGCGAGAGCAAGTTGGCGGGAATGCGGCTCAAATCGAGGAGGATCGCTGCAAACAGCAACGAAAAGGGAATGGTGAAGGTCACGATGAGCGCACTGCGTACATTCCCGAGGAAGAGAAACAGGATGAGCGTGACCAGCAACACGCCATCGGTCAGGTTGCGCAACACCGTGTGAGTGGTGTAGTGCACAAGATCGCTGCGGTCCAGGTGGGGAACTAACTTCACTCCTGGCGGCAATAGACCGTTGTTCAGTTGTGCGATCTTTTGGTGGAGCGCGTCCAGAGTCGTATCCGCCTCGGCGCCTTTGCGCAGCAGCACAATGCCTTCGACCACGTCATCGTCGTTAACGACCGTGCCGTCTTCATGGCGAATGGTCTTGCCCAGTTGTCCCAGCCGCACTTTAGGCGCTTGCACAACCACGCCCAGGTCACGAACCCGCACCGGGGTGCCACTTACGGACTTCACCACCGTCGCCCCAATGTCGTCGGTGTTGGTCATCAGGCCCACGGCACGCACATTGAGCGCTTGCTCTCCGCGCTCGATAAAACCTCCACCGGCGTTGAGGTTGTTGTTAGTGAGCGCCTGTTCCACTTGGCCGATCGAGAGGCCATAAGAAACCAGTTTGCCGGGATCGATCTGAACCTGATATTCACGGGTGGGACCGCCAAAAATGTTGACGTCCACCACATTGGGAACCGACTTCAACTGATTCAGCACGAACCAGTCCTGTAATGTCTTCAGTTCCATCACGTCATACTTGGGGTTGGTGCTGGTGAGCGTGTAGAACATGATTTGGCCGGTCGGGCTATAATCCGGACCGAGCCCAGGATTTACTCCCTGCGGCATGGTGGCCTGCGCCAGTCGGTCCAGCACCTCCTGCCGCGCGGTGAAGGTCGTAATCTCGTCATCGTAGATAATTGTGATCACCGACAACCCGGCCAGCGAGACCGACCGAAGATGAGTCATATGAGGAACGCCGTTCAGTTGTACTTCGAGTGGGACCGTGATTTGCTGTTCGACTTCTTCTGCCGCGTGTCCGGGCCACTGCGTGATGATCTGGGTGTAGGTATCGGCGACGTCAGGGTAAGCCTCGATTGGCAGGTTATGGAACGAATAGATTCCCCAGATAAACAGTACAAGCGCAAGGCTCAGCACCATGATTCGATTGCGCAGCGCGAAGTCGATGAGCAGCCGAATCATTTACCCTGCTCCGCCACGCTGGTCGAGAATGGGAGCGCATTCGCCACCACCTGATCTCCGGTCTTCAGTGGACCATCTTGCAGTATCTGGAATCCGTCCTCGGTGACGCCTTGGGTGTGCACTTCGGTCTTCCGAAACTGGTTCTGCCCTTCTTTGAGGAACACCCAATCCTTGTCTTGCAGCCGCATGATGGCGGTGCTCGGGACCACCAGCCGCGATTGCAATTCGCGTGACCGGAAAGTCGCCACGGCGTACATGTTCGGTCGCAATGACCCGTCGGCATTGGCCAATACGATGCGTACTTTCGCGGACCGCAGGTTGGGATCGAGCACTCGCGAGATGTCAGCCACGGTGCCGTGGTAAACCTTGCCCGGATAGGCATTCAGCCGAATCTCCGCCGAATCACCCAGTTTGATCTGGCTAAGATCGTTTTCGTAAACATCGCAAACCACCCACACTTGCGTGAGATCGGCGATGGTGAATAGGTTCGGACTATTATCTAAACTCTTGACTCCTTCAAACCCCGATATGTTTTGTTCCACGATTGTTCCGGAAACCGGGGCACGAAGCTCAATCAACGAACTAGGGTGAGCCGGGTCGCCACCTAAGATTCGCACGTGCTGTTCCGTGTTCTGCACATCGACCTTCGCTTTTTCCTCGGCGTCCTCAGCTTGCTGTATGTCTTTCTCGGCCAGCGCACCATGAGAGTAAAGAAGCTGCGCCCGGTCCAATGACGTTTTCGCCAAGCGCTCATCGGCGACTGCTTTCTGGTAGTCCGAAAATGCTCCCGCCAGATCAGCGCTGTAAATCGACAACAGCTCCTGACCTTTGCTTACAGAATCACCAAGCCTCACTTTTAAGTCGACCACGCGGCCGGAACCCTGCGAAGTCACGTGAATGGTGCGGTTCACATCGGGAGTAACACTGCCGTTTGCGGTCAGCACGCTAGGCAGCTCGCGCGCTTCTACGCTGACTAGTTTGAATAGTTCGGGGTGGTCGGGTTTGTAGACGTTGGGATCGATTGTGACTTCCGCCTTGGTAGGGACTGGTTTGGTGTCGTTCGAGCAAGAGGTCGATAGAAGAGTGAGAGAAATGATCGTCAAAGAGAAGATCAGAGATAAGATTGCAAAGATCGCCGATCGGCCAGAAGGCTTATGTGTCATGGGATCACCTCGCGACCCACTGCAAGATTTAGCTGACTCGCGGCGGTCAAATAAGAACCGACCAGGTTCACGTAATTTAGTTCAACGGTGCGATAGTCATTTTCGGCCTGTAAGAAATCGAGCAACGAAGCCCCGCCGTGCTGGTAGGCGAAACTCACCGTGTCGCGGACTCGGACCGCCTGTTGCAGATATTTCTCTTTGTACGGACGCAGCAAAGCCAGCGTACTGTCCAGCACTGCGTACGCGGAGTCTACGTCGCTAAAGACTTGCGCTTTCGTGGCATCCAGCAGTCTTTGATTGCGGTCGATGTCCAGTTGTGTGCGAAGCTTTTCCCCCTGATTCCGATCGAAGATGCGCAGTGGAATGCTGATGCTGGCGCCGATGTAAGCATCGATAGGAGGGTTGCGGCCGACGTCGAAGCTGAACGTCGGATCCGTCGAGCCATTGGCGACCGCAAGGTTGTGATCTGTCCGGGCCTTATCCACCGATTGATTTGCAGCCTTCAGATCCGGTCGCGTATCCAGCGCGAGGTTTCGAAATTCATCGAGGCTTGAGAGCTGGTTGGTGAAGTCGAATGGTCCGGTTACATCAAAATGCTCGATTGGCGCCCGATCATTCAACAGCATAAGCAGACCGATCTTCGCCGTTCTGAGATTCACTTCCGCGGTTTGCAAATCCGATTCGTATTGGAGCCGTTGCAGTTGCAGACGATCAAGATCGATTAGTGCGATGTCACCCGCTTTGTAGCGCTCGCTGCTCACGTCGAGCACGCGGTCGTAGTATTTCAGGTTCTCTTGGGCGACATTGAGGACGGCCTTTGCTTGCAGAGTTTGCACAAAAGCGCCGCGCAAGGTGAAGATCAGCGTTCGTTCCAGATCAGCCTGATCGGAGGTTGCAATCGCAGTTGCCTTTTGTGCGCTTTCGAGCCGCAGCTCCCGCTTGCGTTGCCGTTCGTGCAAGTAGTTGACGGATGCAACCGGCAAAAAGTAGGCGAACGGCCCATGAGGCGGACCTCCCGGGAAGGGATCAATCTGATCGGCCGTGGCGGTAAAATTCGGGTTAGGGCGAAGATAAGCAGTGATCTCCTGAGCCTTCGACTCACTGATACTGAACTGTCCTGCCTGCAGCGTCGGATTATTATTTTCGAAACGGTTGCGCACCTGCTCCCAGGTCAAGGCCTGCTGCGCACCGGCCTTCACGCCCCATCCGAGCAGCAGAAGAAGTGCGGAACAACGCCAACGCGTTTTGCTCATCGGGTACTCCTAATCACTCGTTGCCGGACTTCACGGCGAAGGGTAGCCCACCGAAAAGCGATTGGCTACTCCAACAACACACAGGGCTCAACTCAAACCGGGAAATTTCGTCGAAGACTAGACGGCGAATCCAATACTCTCGCCAGGGCATGCGAACGGCGGGGCACGAGAGGCGCGCTCAGTGGAGTGCGCTGGTTGTGGCAGGAAAACGGGAACCGCAAGGACTTGCCCGCACGCTTGGTAGTCAGGACCGAAAGGCACCGGGGAAATCCAAGCCGGTAAAGCACGCGGGATGTTCAGGCCGACAAGCGATTTATCGCCGGTCGCCTGCTTGACGATGCGATTCGACGGGCTGGACTCTTCCATTTCCTGCCGCATCGCGTGCAAGTCGTCCGTGGCCGAAACCACGGGGAACAGCAGCATCAGAGTGCAACCTAAAAGAAGGAAGGGGCGAATCCCATCGAAACGCCGCCGATCCCTGGCGTGAACCGATCTGCGGCACCACATCCAGAGCGCGGGCACCGCCAAGGTGAGCCAAACAAGATTGAGCAATAATTCCATCGTCCGCTGGAACAACGAAACCGAACAGACATAGCAAGGACAAAGTCCAGTTTAGTGGTAAGAAGCTAAGTCTTGCAAAATATCAACCACAAGTCAATGTAAACGCAAGGACTTGTACGCTCGTGCGGGTTGGATTAGACACAAACGACAAAGGCACAACCGAAGCCGTGCCCTTCCTGTTTAATCCTCTGTGACTCCGCGGTAAAGAAACCCCCTCAATGACCAGAAAAAACTACGTGCGGGTCGACGTAACGCGCGAACTCCATCAGCGACCCTCGGTGGCAGGCGTCGTCCAACTCATTCCAGTCGTGTCCGCCCGTAGCATCGGAAATTCTTCAGCGCAAGCCTGAATGTCTCCGTTGAACTCGGGCCGCCGTAGCTAGCTACGTCTCTACCAATCGTGTGCTGTGCTTTCGCGTACACTTTTAGTCTTACACCTTGAAGACGATCAAGCACATCCTCTCCCGCTA
>Ga0210409_10002911_pt1 | contig 19737 bp, 12 predicted proteins | sample IncBWH17MmetaG_FD_161649 | JGI IMG/M metagenome (GOLD analysis project Ga0210409, IMG submission 161649) | Forest soil microbial communities from Barre Woods Harvard Forest LTER site, Petersham, Massachusetts, United States - Inc-BW-H-17-M | ecosystem: Environmental > Terrestrial > Soil >... | reverse complement strand
CATCGACGCATCAGGCAATCACTCAGCCGTGGCCCAGTTATACGATCCGACCAGTCAGACTTTTACGCAGACCGGCTCCATGCAACTTCCTCGGCGAGAGCACACGTCAACTTTGTTGGCGGACGGACGAGTATTAGTCACCGGGGGACGCGGAGGGACAGCGATCAATTCCCCGACAACTGCTACGGCGGAGATCTATGACCCGATCGCAGGGACCTTCACATCAACTGCAACTCCGATGAACGCAGCCCGACGTTTGCATTCAGCCACGGCGCTGCCTGATGGAACTGTATTAGTCGTCGGGGGGCTAGGTACAAGTGGCGACCAAAATACCGCGGAAATATTTGATCCCAAGACAAATTCTTTCACGCCTTTGGCAGCGACGCTTGCGACGGCGCGCGAAACGCATACCGCTACGCTTTTGCCCGATGGAACAGTGCTTATTGCTGGCGGATCTTCTGCAGGCGCCACGCTAAGTAGCGCCGAGATTTACAATCCGTCCACGCAAAGTTTCGCGGCTGTCGCAGCACCGATGAATTCTCCGCGCAGTATATTCAATACCTTGCTGCTGCCCACCGGTAAGGCGCTGCTTGTAGGTGGGATTATCGACTCGACTGGCACGATTGCAACACCCACAGCCGAACTATACGACCGCTTGAGCGGGACCTTCAAGGCCACGGGATCGATGTCCTCAGCCCGAGCCTTTTTCACGGCCAATTTACTTCCGAATGGACAGGTCCTGGTAGAAGGAGGACTAGCGGTCTTCGCTACCACGTCGAACGGGCTCGCGACGGCAGAGGTCTACGATTCCTCTTCAGGGACATTTTCACAGACAGGCTCCCTGAGCTCACCGCGTGCACAACAAACTTCCGTGTCGCTCAACGCGGGGACCGTCCTTGTGACACAGGGCGCTAACGGCAGTAGCGATGAGATTTACTACAGCACGACGCCGCTCGCTCGTCACGCGTATGTCCCTATCTCTAGCGGAAATGTCGTGACAGTGTTTGACGTGTCGTCCAAACTGCCGGTCGCCACAATTCCTGTTGGTGCGGCACCGTTTGACGCGGCTGTGAGCCCGAATGGTTCTTTTGTTTATGTGAATAACTCCAACAGCAATTCCGTGTCAGTGATTGATCCAATTACTAACACAGTCGTAGCGTCGATTCCGGTTGGGTCCATCCCTGCTGGAATCGCAATTACGCCAGATAGCTCCACCATATATGTGGCGACGCATGGCGACAATTCCGTTTCAGTGATTAATGCGGCAACGAATAGCGTCATAAAAACGGTCGCTGTGGGATCCTATCCATTTCTCCTAGCTTCGACGCCGGATGGAAAGTATGTGTACGTGCCGAACGCCCAATCCGCTTCGGTGTCGGTACTTAGTACGGCCACAAACAGTGTCATCGCGACCATTCCGGTCGGTCTAATGCCACAAGCGATTGCTATAACGCCTAATGGCAATTCCGCTTACGTCACATGCACAAATTCGAATCTGGTTTATGTCGTGGACACAGCAACCAACACGGTCGTCAAGACAATTCCGGTAAGCAATGGACCGTTGGCCGTTTCAATCACACCTGACGGAACCTTGGGCTATGTTAGTGAATATTACGGCGCGGCTACGGCCGTAATAGATTTGATAACCAATACGGTCGTTGGATCAGTCCCTGTTGGAAGCACTCCTTATGGCTCTGCGATAACTCCCGATGGGGCCTTTGTCTGGCAAACATCCTGGAGCGCCTCAAACATTTCGGTTATCTCGATCGCCAACAACACCGTGATCGCTACTATTCCGGTACCTGGTTCCGACTTTAACGTGGCTATCACTCCGAAATAAAATTCGCTGCGGCGATCCGACGATTTTGGGAGTCACACTATCTGTGTGCGTGGGAGGTGGAAGACTTAGCTGAGTTGCAAAAATTAGCTTGCGATAGCATTCGCATTCAGGCGTTTGCGGGCATCGGCGACCACGGGATCTCGGCGTCTTTGGCTTTGAGCGCGAGAAACTGCTGGAAATATTGAGCGGCGTCGCGCTCTTGGGTCCCTCGTGCGCTAGTCCCCAGAGGACTACTTAGCAGCGCTCAGGCGCTTGCGTGCGTCGGCAACGAGAGGATCTCCCGCCCCGTTCGTCTTAATATCTATGAATGTTTTGTAGGACTCGGCGGCACCTGGGCTCTTGAGTCCCTCGCGCGCTCGCCCCTGATAGTAATAAACGGCGGGAAGCAGATGATAGCTGGGAATGTCATCGAGGAACACCGACGTTGCTTCCCCGCGCCGGCTCAAACACGCATCAAACTCCGAAGACGCTTCTGTGAATGCCCCGGCATCCAGATAAGCGCGGCCCAAATCCAATCGTCCCAGCCAGGTATCGGAAAGCTTCTGCGCCTCCTGAAACGCGTTGAGCGCTTCGCGCGGCCTTCCTCTCTTCAACTGCGCTTCTCCCGCAATCAATTTCGCGTAGACTTGCGGATCGGTCTCGAAGCGTATTGCCAGCGACGACGCCAACTCCGTCGCCCGCCCTTCCTGCCCCGCGGCCAGATAAACCTGCGCGGCACGGTAAAGCACTCCTTCATCCCTACTTCCTGCTGTGGCCTTCGCTGCCGTCGCGGACGCTTCCGCGGGCCGGTTGAGCGCGACTTGCGTCAAGGCCAGCCATGCTTGGTTATTGGTGGCCGAGTCGGGATCCTGGGCCGCCAAATCCATCGCGATGCTCTTTTCGAGCAAACCCATCGCATCCGACAGGCGGCCCTCGTAAAGCGCCAGATCCGCAAGGCCCGTAGCAGCCATCGAAGCTCCGCGCGGGCTCATCGCCGCCAGCTTGGCATATTCCTGTCGCGCTTCTTCGACATGTCCGCTGGCCAGCTTCGCCAGCGCTAAAGTTCGCGCCCCCGCTTCAAACGTCGGATTGTCTTGCAATACGTGTCCGGCTTCTGTCGCCGCGGTATCGAAATCGCCCGCATACAAGGCGTATAACGACAAGTTGCTCCGCTGCAAAACGCTGTGCGGCAGCATGGTCAAGACCCGGCGTTGCTCCTCGAGCGCTTTGCTCATGTCGCGCTGCTGAAAGCGAGCGAGTGCCAGGTTCGCGCGGCCTGCTGTGTCCGCGGGATACTGCTGAACTAGCGCCGCCAATTCATCAGCTGCTTTCAGGTGGTTCTTCATCAGCAGGTAGTAGCCGCTCCGCGTGCGGTATTTCTCGCGGTCCGTCATGCGGTCAATGTGGGCCATCGCCAATTGGTAGCTTTTCTCTGCCTGTTGCCGCTGGCCCAGATTGGCGTACATCGCCGCCAGGCCGGCATAGGCGCGGCCCATTTCCGGATCGAGTTCCGTCGCGTGGCGATACGTCTGGATGGCCTCCGTCCATTTGCCCTGCTGCTGGAGATTCTGCGCCACGGCATACTCATGCGCTGCCTGCAGCGACGCTGCCGTGTAGGTTTCCGCCGCGGATTGCGATGTCGACGTCGTCGTGGTGTCCCCCAAACCTTGCCGCACGCGGTCGGCTAGTTTAGCCGCGACCTCCAGCACCTCCTGCTTGCTCGACGCGTGCATCTGCTCGTCCTTCATAACCGGCTTGCCCGTGGTCGCGTCCAGCGCCGCCACCTGAACCCGATAGCCGCTTCCGTCCGGCGTTATAGCTCCGGCAATCACGATGTCCACGCCTTCGCGCACCGCAACAAGCTCCGCAACGGGCTCGTTCATTCGCGTGGTTCCTGGCTGCAAGCGGGCGGCTACATTCTTAGCCTGTCCGCGATTGTAAGACGAGATAAACGGCGCGCCTTCCAGCGCCACGCTCAACATCGGTTCCAGCGTTCCATCGAAAACCGCGTCGCCTGTCTTATTGTCGAAATCCGCAAGCAGCACGGAAACAGGCCCGTGCGTGATCGCCGGACGCACCAGGAGTTTCTGTCGCAGGAGGAGTCCGCCCACGATGAGCACGATAACAATTGGGGGCGCGACCCATTTCAATTGAAGCTTGGTCGAAGCCGGCGCAGGCGCTTCGACAGCGACACTCGCCTGACTTACTCTACTGTCGTACCGGATCGCCGATATCGACCCCGAGAGCGTGTCGCGCTTAAGCCGCTGCAAATCGGTGCGCATCTCCGCGGCACTTTGATAGCGAAGGCGGCGGTCTTTTTCGATTGCTTTGTTGATGATTTCTTCCAACTGCAAAGGCACTAGCGGCTTGACGATCCGAGTTGGGATGGGAGCGCGGTTTAGAATAGCTTCCGTAACCACGCCGGAAGTTCGCCCGGGAAACGCCAACTGCCCCGTAGCCATCTCGTAAAGCACTAATCCGAACGAAAAGATGTCGGAACGATTATCCAGGTCTTCACCTCGGACCTGCTCCGGGGACATATAAGCTACCGTCCCAATCGTGGTTCCAGGGCTCGTAAGCAGCTCTTGCCCACTCAGCGTGGGCATTGCCGAAGAGCTCACACCTTCGGCAACCATGGCCTTGGAAGTGAGTTTGGCCAACCCGAAGTCCAGAATCTTGGCTTGGCCGCGCCGGGTGACAAAAATATTCGCGGGCTTCATATCCCGATGGACGATGCCCTCCGTATGCGCGGCATCCAAGCCATCAGCGATTTGTATACCCAGATCCAATACTTGCTCGGGAGACAACGATCTCCCATCAATGTGATGCTTCAGCGTTTGGCCGTCCATGAACTCCATGACGATGTAATGTTCGCCGTCCTGTTCGCCGATGTCATGGATGGTGCAGATATTGGGATGATTCAGGGCGGATGCGGCTTCCGCTTCGCGTTTGAATCGTTCAACGGCCGCCGGATTTTGCTCTGTGCCCGGTGGGAGAAATTTCAGCGCTACCTGGCGTTTAAGCCGCGTGTCTTCGGCTTTGTACACCACTCCCATGCCACCACCGCCCAGTTTCTCGATGATGCGGTAGTGCGAAATGACGGAGCCTAGCATATGGGTTGGGTACGTTAGCGTGGCATGTTAGGCCGTCAGGTTTATCTAGTCAACCGAAGGTCTGCCGTGGTTGCGGTCGAATGTACTTGATAACAAGAGTTGGTTTTGCATCGTTGAACTGCAGGGTTTGCGAGGGAGCCGCACGGTTCTTGGTGCGATGGCAGAGCGCCGCAAATGTAGCATTGCCGCGATGGCGAGCAACTTCTTAAATTGCAACTTCCAAATTTGCAACAGCGCCTAGCGGGCTTGCGATGCGCCAGCGAGCATGGCTTCGTTTTCTCGGCTTACGTGCGAGATGTTTTCGAGCACAGCCCGGATCACGTGCATCCGGTAGTAGACGTAGACGCAATACATCACCGGCACCACGATCAACATGACTCCCCACGTTGTGCCTTGGCTGGCCGCGCTGGCAAGACCGGCGACGGCTGAGCCAACCAGGAAGTACGGGAAAGTCCATTCGTAACACGAAGGCCATGTCTTTCTTAGCGGGCTGCGCTCTGCCAAAGAAACTACCAGGGATACGAGGCCGGTGTTGAGCACGACATACACTACGGCTCCCACGGCTATCATGGCCGCGACGGAACTCACACCAACCATGGTTGGAAGGTTATGGGAAACGTAATAAGCCGCGGCGGTGCAAACCGTTAGACAAGCTCCGTTGAAAAGCACCTGCACCGGCTTCGGCCGCTGCTGCGTCTTCCAAAGTGACTGCACCAGCGCACCGCCCAGGCCAAGCAGAACAGTTTCGCCGAAGCTGAGCAAGGCGATGCCGGTCAAAATGAAGACAAAGTTTGTTGAGATCGTCGTCTTAAATCCGGGGAGATGGATTTTCATCGCGGAGGCCAGCAAGGCCAGGGTAAACAGAGCGACAAATTGCGTAAGACTTTGCGGGTTCCATCGAGAGGCCGCTATGGCCAGGACGGCGGTAGCGAGGGCGGCGATCGTTGTGATGTAGGCTTTGGCTGGGTTCGGCATTTTTTTGTTCTCCTTCCAACTATTCGCCTATGCCAGCCTATTACTGGTCTTCCGTACTTCCGTCACTGTTGCCCCATACAACTGAATTACCCCACACGACCGAATTGCCCCAAACTACGGAGTTACCCCAGACCACGGAGTTGCCCCAGACAACCGAATTGCCCCAAACCACGGAATTGCCCCACACGACGGAATTGCCCCAAACCACGGAGTTATTCCAGATCGTCGAGGGGTCGCCGACGACAGATACTGTGTTCGTCACTGCATCAAAGACCGCAGTCGGCGATTTCGCGGCTCCCACGAAGGAAGGGGCCAAGTCTGTGCTTGCTAAGGCCGCGGAAGCGTCCACGGCGCCAGCGCCCACCGCAAATAAGTCCTGTTCAATGCTGTAGGCTACGCCGGTGCCTTTGTCGGTCGCCGTGGCATACGAGGCAAAACCCTTCCACGCCGTCTTCATCAAGCGCGCTTTCACTTGATCCGGCGTGAGTGAGGGTGTTTGCTGCAGCAGCAGCGCCGCAACGCCGCTAACCACTGGCGTCGCCATGCTGGTACCGCTTAGGCGCATGTAGCGGGCGCTGCCGTATTGCGGGCCACAGCTGGAGCGTGAAGAGTTACAAGGATAGACTGCGAGCGCAGGATGCGAAGTGACCAGTGTATTGCCGCCCGGGGCCATACGTGAAACCACGCCGTTGCCAGGAGCCACTAGGTCAGGCTTTACGATGTGATCGAACCCTGTAGGACCCTTTGAGCTGTAGCTGGTCATCGATTGAGAAGCTTGCGAGCCACTGCCGTGGGTGTTGCTGGCCCCGACCGTAATCACATAGGGATCGTTGCCGGGCGCGCCGATCGTTCCGTATCCGCTTGTGCCGGCGCCGCTATACTGACCCATGTTGCCAGCGGCGACTACCACTACGATGCCCGCTCGCCACGCGGATTCCACCGCCTGACAAAGCGGATCTTGCGTGTAGCTTTCGTACACTCCGCGCGCCAAAGACAGGTTGATGACTCGAATATTGTAGGTATCCTTGAGCGCAATCGCCTGCTGAATGGCCGCTATCACAGAACTATCGGTACCCGCCCCCGTAGAATCCAGTGCCCGGAGATTAATGATGCTGGCTTCCGGCGCAATGCCGCGGTAGACGCCCCGATAGGAGGACGTCGAGGAAGTATAACCGTTCCCCGCGATGATTCCGGCGATGTGCGTCCCGTGCCCAAACGCGTCCGTGGTCGAAGAATCTCCCGGTACAAAGCTCTGGGTGTAAACAATACGTGACGAGGAATTGTCGTCCACGTCCAGGTCATAGACGTTACTCACACCGCTGTCGATAACAGCGATTCCTACGCCTGAGCCATTCCATCCGTTCGAGTAAGCAAGGTCGGCGTTGACGGCGCTGACCACGTGATCGAGAGAGCCCTTTACCGGGCGATTTGGCGATATATAAGCGACATCCGGGTCGTTAGCCAGTGCGTCCAGCGCCTCCACCGGGATCGAATAGTGCGCGCCCTTGATCAGATCCAGCTTCGTTCTTAAGTTCCCACCCTTATTTCGCACCTTGTGATGATGAGCTTCCGTTGGCTCATTAACGAACTGAATGATGACGTCCACCGTGGCGCCATGGTGGCCGTTTTTCACGGCCTCGTTTTTCACGTCATCAAGGTCGTCAGATTTCTTGTGATTCTTGCCGTCGGCCAGGGCCGATCCGGCGGCGAGTAACAGGACCGCGGTCAGCAGGGTAAGCCGCGCTCCCCATGTCGTCGTTTTTAGGACACTATCGCTTGCGGGGTCCTGCGTGCCGGGCATGGCGAACATTTAGCTGGGCTCCTAAACTGAGTCAGCGGCCGATCAAGGGAACGGCCCATTGGTGCGCTGATCACTGTTAAGAGTATTAGAGCTGGCTGAGAATGCGTCGATAGTACAGCCAGGCCCCGGGGCTAGTACCAAAGTACAGCGGGTGACAGAGGTCGTCGCGACCGGCCGAGGAGCGGATTTTTACCCGCCAAGCCCATTATCCCTTTCAATACAAACACTTGCCGTACTATTTCCAATAGACGCTTCAACTATCAAGATTTCCTGGTAAGGAACTCGTGTCCCGCACCCAGTCGGGGGTGTCGGAATTTGTGCAGAGTAGGCCGGCTGTTCGCCAGGGAACCGTTTGTCGTTCAAATTATTCTTGGCAAGCCTTGGGAGCTTCTTTATCCATGTCACGGGCCGAAGCCTGTGGACAGAGACTAGGAATGCGCGTGCTGGCAAAAGCGACGACGAGTTACTGGAGCAACTCCTGGCGTGACGTGCGGACCCTCGGAGTTCCCGCCCTGACTTTTGTTTTGACGCAACTTATCGGGGGCCTGCCGGTACTGGTATTCGCCCTGTTACGGTGGCACTCCGATGATCCATTCCGGTACGTCTGCATTCTAAGCGTCGCAATGTGCGCTTCCGTTCTTAAGGTGCAGCTGCCAGGCATCAAAGCCACGATGTCCGCGAATTTCCTGTTTATTCTCGTCGGCATTCTGGACCTTTCCTATTCCGAGACGGTGGTCATGGGCTGTTTGGGCGGACTCGTGCAGACCCTGTGGCAGTCCAATCCGCGACCTCGGCCCATTCAATGGCTCTTCACTCTGGCTAACCTCGCCCTCTCCATCAGCGCCGCGGAACTGGTCTTTCACAGCAAAGTTGCGGCAACCATTGGATTTCGGTGGCCGCTTCTGATGGCCGCGGCTGCGACAACCTACTTCGCCTTTAATACTATTTCCGTGTCCGGGATCATCGCCATGACCGAAGGGCGAAATCCCGTGCATGTTTGGAAGGAATGCTATCTGTGGGCGTTTCCGTACTACCTGCTCGGCGCACTGATTGCTTGCGGCGTCAGCGCCATGAATAGGATGGTCGGCTGGGAATTCGGTCTTCTCGCCTTCCCGATCGTTTACTGGATCTACCGCTCCTACCGGACATATTTGGGTCGGCTCGAGGCCCAAAAGAAGCATGCCGAGGAAATTGCTGCGCTGCACCTGCGCACCATCGAAGCACTTTCCCTGGCCATCGAAGCGAAAGATCACACCACGCACGATCATCTGCGCCGCGTCCAGGTCTATGCGGTTGAGATTGCAAAAGACCTGGGCTTAAACCAGGACCAACTGAACGCCATTCGCGCAGCCGCCATGCTGCACGACATTGGGAAGCTTGCCGTTCCTGAACACATTCTCTCCAAGCCCGGCCGCCTCACACCGGAAGAGTTTGAGAAGATGAAAATCCATCCGATCGTGGGAGCGGACATTCTGGATCGCGTCCAATTCCCCTATCCGGTCGTGCCCATAGTGCGTTCTCACCATGAAAAATGGGATGGCACCGGCTATCCGGATGGGCTAAAAGCCGAGTCCATACCGGTTGGAGCCAGAATCCTTTCGGCAGTCGATTGCTTCGATGCCCTCGCTTCTGAACGCCCCTACCGAAAAGCGCTGACCCCGCAAGAATCGATGAGCACTTTGATGGTGGAAAAAGGGCGGAGCTTTGACCCTCGCGTAGTCGACATCATGGAACGGCGTTACTTGGAACTGGAAGAAATGGTGAACGCCATGGAAACCGAGCGAAGGCGCCTGGACATTGCTCCGCTCGTAGACCGGCCCGCAGTACCGTCCTCGGGCTTCGCGGAAGTAGCCAATGATGCCGAAATTCGCGCAACTTCCTTCCTGACTTCCATTATTTCGGCGCGCCAGGAAGCTCAGCTTCTCTTTGAACTTGCCCAAACGCTCGGAAATTCTCTGAGCCTAAAGGAAACCCTGTCCGTTGTAGCGATCCGCCTGAAGCAGATGATACCTTACGAATCCATCGTGTTCTTCGTATGCCAGGAAGGCATGCTGATTCCCGAATATGTCCATGGGGTGGACTTCGACCTATTTTCGTCGCTGCGAATTCCCCTCGGTCAGGGCCTCTCCGGCTGGGTGGCCCGCAACGAGAAACCAATAACGAACGGCAATCCCGCCGCGGAGACTCAACACCTTGGAGGACCACCGCGCGCCACGACACTGCAATCCGCACTGAGTGTGCCTCTTCGCGGCCGCGAGGTTGTCGCCGGCGTGTTAACCCTGTACCACCGCGACAAGAATTTCTTCACCAAAGATCATCTACGTATGCTGCTCGCCGGAAGCTCAAAACTAGGCGTTTCCGTGGAGAATGCGCTTCAGTACGAGAGAGCGCAAAGCACTGCCAGCACCGATTACCTAACGGGGCTGCCGAATGCCCGATCGATCTGCTTGCATCTCGAACAAGAGCTGTCCCGGGTGCGCCGCACAAAAACACCTCTAGCGGTCCTCCTGTGCGACCTCAATGGTTTCAAGAAGGTCAACGACACGTTCGGGCACCTCACCGGAAACAAGCTCCTGCAGGAGGCGGCCTCCCGATTCAGGTCATCGTGCCGCGAATATGACCAAGTCGGGCGCTTGGGTGGAGATGAATTCGTCTTCGTTCTACCCGAAGTGACCAAGGAGAACGTCGGCGAAATGGAGAAACGATTGACGCGCGCCGTTCAAGAGGCGAGCCGCTCCGCATGTCCGGAGATGATCATATCCGTTAGCGTGGGTAGCTCCTTTTACCCCGACGATGGCGCTTCCGGAGAGGAGCTGCTCTCGGAAGCGGACCGAAGCATGTACAACGTAAAAGAAAAGCACTATTTGATGGCTGAATCCACGCATTGAGACCGCTTTCTAACGAACGTGAACATAGAGTGACGAAGCGCGACAACAACACGACTCTGTTTCGGCAAGCTTTCAGGCGGCTGTTGTTTCTGGTCTGCCTGTGTATCAGCGGCGCCTTCTTTAGCGCCACCCTCGTCCGTTTCGCCCCCGGCTATGGCGTTCAAGAACGCGAACTCGATCCGCGATTCAGCGCGCAGAGTCTGGAAGCCTTGCGTCAGAAGCAGATGCTGCACGAGGGGCTGCCGCTGTTCTATCTGCATTACGTTGCAGCGCTCGCTCGCGGTGATTTCGGCGAATCCGACTTGTTGAAGCGACCCGTTCGCCAGTTGCTCCGCGAAAGACTTCCTGTGACCACGAATTCTGTCGCTCGCGGCTTGGGCATGGCGTGGGTGGCGGCTGCGTCCCTGGCATCGTTGAGCCTGGCCTCGCGCGGGTGGCTTTACGAAGCAACAAGCACCGCCTTCAGCAGCTTGCTGCTGTCTCTGCCGTCAGCGGTGGTCGCCATGCTTGCTGTTTACCTGCGAGCCCCGGTCTTCTGTGCGATCGCCGTGGTGGTCTTCCCGCGACTTCATCGTTACATCCGAACCTTACTAGTGCGTTCCTATGACCAGCCTCACGTGCTTGCGGCACGGACCAGAGGCCTGGCGAACGCCACGATTTTTTGGCAGCACGTTGTACCGATCGCCGCCCCAACCCTCCTGGCGCTGCTCGGCGTGTCCTTCGCTATCGCGTTCGGCGCGGCGATCCCTATCGAAGCCCTATGCGATTCGCCTGGTGTGGGGCAACTCGCTTGGCAGGCCGCGCTCAGTCGTGATTTGCCGCTCATCGTCAATGTGACGCTGGTCATCTGCTTCGTGATGCTCGCCGCAAACTCGCTCGCCGAATTCGCCGGGCGCGCCCTTGCAGGAAACACGCAATGAGTCCTCTCTCGAAGGCGGCAGCCATCATTCTCGGTTTAATTTTTGTACTCATGATGCTAGCCACGATCTTCGTGCCCGCTCCCTATGCCCGGCAATTCCGGGATGTCCCGAACGCTGCTCCATCGAACGCACATCCGCTGGGCACAGATGCTCTAGGTCGCGATTCCCTCTCGCGTCTCCTCTACGGCACCCGTGTTTCCTTATTGCTCGCCCCCGCGGCAGCGCTATTGTCCACCTTGATCGCGGCATTGCTGGGCACCAGCGCGGGCTTTCTTGGTGGATGGATTGAGCGCGCCATTCTTGCCGTGACCGACCTCTCTCTCGCCTTGCCCTGGCTTTTCCTCCTCCTGACCGTTCGGGCCATGTTGCCGCTCGATGTTTCGCCAATGTTGTCGGTTGTAATCGCGTTCGCCATTATGGGCATGCTCGGCTGGCAAGCGTCCGTCCGCGTGATCTGCGCAGCGGTGCGCGGCATCCGAGACTCCGATTTCTTGCTCCTGGGCCGCTGCGCCGGATGTACACCCGCGCGGCTGTTGCTCCGCCACGTGGCGCCCAATCTCCGTCCGCTTTTCTATGCGCAATTTTGGATTTCGATTCCCTTATTCATTTTGACCGAAGCGAACCTGAGTATTTTAGGGCTTGGGGTGATGGAGCCGATGCCCTCGTGGGGAAACCTGTTGCGCGGCTTTGAAGACTTTTCCTCGCTGGCGGCAAATCCCTGGCGGCTAGTCCCCTTGATTCTCCTGGTTATTGTCGTCATGTGTTTTCAAATGGTTCTCCCATCGCCGGAGGTCACACCATGATGCGCCGTGCATTCCCTTTGCTGATTTTTCTTATTGTCATGTACTCGCCCACCACGGTCTCCGCCGAAACGTCGGGCCAGTCCGGCAGCGGACTCCATTTCTGTCTTCGTGGCGAGCCAAAGACCTTCAATCCGCTCCTTGTGGAAGACGATGCCTCGGAAGCAATTCGCTATCTGACCGGCGGCGTACTGATTCGCTTGAATCGGCAGACCCAGGCCCTTGAGCCGGGACTGGCCACTTCTTGGAAAGTCAGCGAGGCGGGCCGCAGAATTACTTTTCGGCTGCGCAACGGCTTGCGCTTCTCGGATGGCACTCCATTCAGCGCGGAGGATGTCGCCTACACTGTGAAGGCCCTGATGGATCCCGACCTTCACTCGCCCACGGGCGATTCTTTCCGCTCCGGAAAAGGGCAAGTGGACGTACAATTGCCCTCAGCGGACAGCGTGGTCGTCACTTTTCCCGCACCCGTGGCCGGACTCGACCGCCTCTTTGATCAGGTCGCCATTCTCTCCGCACATTCGCCGAAGAAAGAGATGGCTGTTCTCGGACCCTTCTACGTCGCCGATTACACCGCCGGGTCTTACGTACTTCTGCGCCGCAATCCGAATTACTGGAAAAGAGATAAAGAAGGAAAGGCCCTGCCTTATCTTGATTCGATCCGTCTGGATATTCAGCGAAACCGCGACATCGAATTGCTGCGCTTCCGCCGCGGCGAAATTCATTTGATCAATGCGCTGGACGCCGAATTTTTCGACCGCTTACAAAAAGAGACCCCGGGCGTTGCGCGCGACGCCGGCCCGGGGCTCGACTCAGAGGAAATGTGGTTCAACCAAGTCCCCACCGCGCCGTTGCCCGATCACAAGAAAATCTGGTTCCGCACCACGGAATTTCGCCAAGCCATTTCCATGGCCATCAATCGCGTCGACTTGTGCCGCATCGTCTTCGGCGGCCACGCGCGGCCCGCTTTCGGTCCCGTTTCGCCTGCCAACCAGTTCTGGTTCAATTCTTCCCTGCCGGTTCCCAAATACGATTCCGCGGGAGCCCTCCGTTTGCTGGCCCGGGCCGGATTCCGCCTCGAAGGTGGAACCCTGCACGACTCTTCGGGTAAGCCCGTCGAATTCACGGTCATCACCAATGCCGGAAACAAGTCCCGCGAGCAGATGGCCACCATGATCCAGCAAGATCTGGCGCAGATCGGCATCAAGGTGAACCTGGTCACCCTCGACTTTCCCTCGCTGATCGAGCGCATCACTCGCACTTACGACTACGAAGCATGCCTTCTCGGATTGGTGAACACAGACCTGGACCCCAACAGCCAGATGAACGTATGGCTGAGCTCAGCGGAAAATCATCAGTGGAATCCCAAGCAGCCGAGTCCCGCCACACCGTGGGAAGCGGAACTGGATCGGCTGATGCGCGCGCAAGCTTCCGCAACCACGGATAAAGCGCGCAAGCTGGATTTCGATAAAGTTCAGCAAATTGTCGCCGAGCAGCAGCCCTTCATCTACCTAGTCAACAAAGACGCCATGTCGGCCGTTTCGCTCGCCGTCGTGGGTTCGTCGCCGTCCGTCTTGGACCCGCATGTTTTCTGGAACGCCGAGCTCCTGCGTTTGGCCCCGGACCCGGCATTAGGCGCGCAAAAGTGACGGAACCCGCCCCACTTCTCTCCCTTCGCCTTTCGGTTGACTACCGCAACAAGGCCGGAGTTCTGCGCGATATCTTCATGGAACTGCGCCAGGGCGAAGTTCTCGGGCTAGTGGGTCAGAGTGGTTCTGGCAAAAGCACATTGTCGCTCGCGATTCTTCGCCTGCTGCATCTGAAAGGGGGCGTCACCCGCGGCACACTCGCCTTCAAGGGCCAGGACCTCTTCGCAAAAACGGAAGCAGAGATGCGGTCGTTGCGCGGCCGTGAAATGAGCATCGTTCTACAAAGTCCCTTGTCCGCGCTAAACCCGGTTTTGCGTATCGGCTCGCAACTCTGCGAAGTCTGGCGCGCGCACGCCCAAGGCCCCCGCAACGAAGGCAATGCGGCAATCGCCACGGCGCTCGCGAGTGTCAGTCTTCCCAACGACACCGATTTTCTGCGCCGCTTCCCTTCCCAATTGAGCGTCGGGCAGGCTCAGCGTGTCATCATCGCCATGGCCATACTTCATCGGCCATCCCTTCTCATCGCCGATGAGCCGACTAGCGCCTTGGACACCATCACCCAATCCGAAATCCTCCGCTTGTTCGCCCAGCTCAACCGCGAGCTCGGAATGGGCATCCTCTATATCTCCCATGATTTGCTATCCGTCGCCGTCCTCTGCCATCGCATCGCCATTCTGAACGCCGGCGAGATCGTGGAATGCGGTCCCCCCTCACAAATCTTCGGAGGGGCACAACACCCTTACACACAAAAATTGGTCGCCGCACTCCCCCGCGGCCCCTTCGCTTATCTCTCCGGCGACACCTCCGCGAGCGAGTTGGCTCGGACTGGCAATGCCGAAGTAGACGCATCAGACGTTCAGCCGGAGCTACTCCGGACATCAGACGTCACCTAAGCGAACAGAAGAACCTTCCCTCAGCGCTGCGGCAGCACGTCTGCGATCGGCTTGCCTGCTTTTGGCACGTCGGCGGTATAGTCCTCACCTAGAAATGCAGCCAATGTTGCGGCAATTTGACTTTGCGTCACACCTTGGATATTGGACCGCTCCCCTAGTGCGCGCGTATCCGGGCCGAGGAACGCCATCCAGATATATCGCGAGTCAGGGATTTTTTGCCCGTGGCCCTTCCATTTGTGCGGTGCCTCTCCACGCCCATGGTCAGGAGAAAAAATGAGCGTGGTGCTGCCGCGATACTCCGGCATGGACTGGGCCTGCTCCCACAGCGATTGCACGTACGCGTCGACCCGATGCGTGGCGTCCAGATAATCCCCATATCGTCCCGCGTGGGCCCAATCGTCAGTCTCACCCAGCGAGAGGTACAAAATGCGTGGCTTTTTCTCTTTCAGGTATTCCATCGCGGTGTGGAAGGGCATGGCATCGAACGGCTCGTCACCCCAGATCCGCGGGGTCTCGACCTTTAGCTCATTCAGCAATTCCAGTTTCGGCGTCAACGCCATCGCGCTGAACGCATCCCATCCAGCGTTCGCGGTAATCCGGGACCGCTCCGGATTAAATACCGATGCGATCACATCCCAGGCGCCAAAAGCGCCGATTTCCCCTTGAGAGGTAGGCCGATTCTTCAACCACTCCAACACGGTCACATTGGGATTCGGAACTTTGTCATTGCTGCGAATGCCCGGGTCGGCAAAACCACACAGCGTCTCGCTGTATCCCGGGTACGAAAAGAAAAATCCGTTGGTGACCGATGCGTCCGACCCTTTCCTGCGGTTCCCGAAGATTTGCCCTTGCTTGGCAATCACGGTCCACAGAAAAGGCATCAGCACCGCTCGCCGCGCCTCCGCGCTGTCGCGCCAATAGGCCTTCTTGAGCGCAGCCTCATCCGCCACTTTGCCATTCTTCTTGTTCATGATTGATGCTTCCGCGCCGTTGAAAACTTCCTGCCAGCGCAAGCCATCGGTCATGACAAAAATAATGTGCTGAGTTCGGTGTTCCGTCGTGACCTGCGCGGCTGCCGGGAAAATTGCGGCGATCGAAGCGAGGACCAGCGCAGCTACAAAACTAGCGAATTTCACGGTGGTTTCCCTCTTCCTTTGCTTGCCAATGCAGTAAAAAGTCTGCGCTGCTTTTGAATACGTGCCAGGATTGTTTCCCGGCGCAGCGGATGTTTCTTGTGGAGTTGCACTGATGCTCTCGGGCGCCATCTTCGCCAGTGCTCCTATCGCGCTTTTTCCTTATGGCATAATAGGCCGGAAAGTGAGCAACCTTCGGGGAAATCATGCAAACAGAAGTGACTCCCACGCCAAAAACTCTTCCGCAGCGCTACTACACCGATCCCCAGGTCTTTAGCGACGAGATGGACCGCTTCTACTCGCAGATGTGGGTATATGCAGGCCGCGAGTCCGAAATTCCACGTCCCGGCGACTTCGTTTTGCGGGAGATCGCCGGCGAGAGCATCATCGTCACTCGCGATGCAGCCGGACGCGTAAATGCTTTTTTCAACGTTTGCCGCCACCGTGGCACCCGCATCTGCTCGCTTTCCGAAGGCCATTTTGAAGGCCGCATCCAGTGCCCTTACCACGGTTGGACCTATGCGCTCGACGGGCGCCTTTTAGGTGCAACGCACATGCAGGAGGCCAATTTTTGCCGCGAGGACTATCCGTTGAACCGTGTCCATGCGGATTTGTGGGACGGCCATCTTTTTTTGAACCTCAGCGCCAGCGCGGAACCGCTCGCGGATCAACTCGGCGCACTGCCGAATAAATTTGCCCCCTGGGGCATGCAGGACCTGCGCCTGCAGAAACGCATCGTTTACGACGTGAGGGCCAACTGGAAACTGCTCGTCCTCAATTACAACGAGTGCCTGCACTGCCCCTTGCTGCACCCCTGCCTGAATCGCCTAACCAATTATCTAGGCGCGGACAACGATGTTCCCCACAATACCTACATTGGCGGCTCGATGGGTTTCCGTGATGGCGCGCAAACCATGAGCCTGGATGGTAAGCTCCGCCGCGACCATCTTCCTGGCTTGAACGAGGAGCAGCGCACCCAGGTCTACTATTACGCGATCTATCCAAATCTTCTTCTGAGTCTTCACCCCGATTACATGATGGTGCATACGTTGTGGCCCAAAGCGCCCGATCGCACAGAGGTCGTCTGAATGGCATTTCCATCCGACCGAAATGGCCAAGCCCGATTTTCAGTGCAATGACGCGATCGATTTCTGGGATCTCACTAACCGCGAAGACTGGGGCATCTCCGAGCTGTCGCAAAAAGGAATCAGTTCCCGCGCCTACAAGCCCGGCCCCTACTCCAGTCGCGAAGCCTTATTGCACGCCTTCGACGAAATGGTCCTCGCCCGCGAAGCCCAGTCAAAACGCAACATCCGCTGACTTAGTGCTCGAGATCGACAAGGTATTATTGCGCTGAATTCTCCTGGCGTACCTCCGCCCGCGGAGGTATTTCAGCTGGCTCGTGTTGCAGCTTCACCTGATGCCTGCCGATCATGGCGTGTTTGGCAGCCAACGTCCGGCTTCCGGTCCATACCAGCTGCAATCCGGCAAAGATGGCCACCATAGCGACAGCTGTCTTCAGCTTATTCGCGGGAACTCGCCGCGCCAGCAAACATCCTGCAATTACTCCCGGGACGCCTCCCGCGAGAAGCTGGAGAAGCACGGGAGCGTTGACTGAACCAAAAATCCAGTGGAAGGCGCCGCCAATCGTTGCCAATACCAATCCAAAAAGTAAGTCCGTTCCCACAACTTGCGTGGGCGTCATTTCCGAATAGTTCAGTAGAAGAACCGTTCCCAGCGCTCCAGCTCCTGCTGACGAAAATCCTGACTCCACTCCAATCGGTAGAGCGAGCCAGGGAAGCCAGCGATGGTTTTTCGCAGCAAACCCTGGATTTTGAGCGCGCTTCAAAAAGGTTATGCTGGAGGACGCCGCCAACAAAACACCCAGCAGCATGATCACAACCGGGCTCCCCGCGTCTCGATTCAAGACGCGGAGCGCCCAAGTGCCCACTAACAGCCCTGGCACCGCTCCTAGCAGGAGAAGCCAAAGGTAACGCGAATGAATCTGCTTCCCCAGCAGGTAGAAAGGGACCGCAATCAAGCGCAACACGCCCGCAAACAAGAACGCCGTGCCAACCGCATCCCCCGCCGTTAGTCCAACAAGCAGCACGAGGGCGGGGACAGTGAAGCTGCCGCCACCAATCCCGGTCATGCCGACAGCCGCGGCAATCAGGAATCCGATTAGAACGTTCATCCTTGTGCCCGCGTTGTGAAAGTGTGAATCCCGCACTCGAGCTTTGTCCCGCCCCACCGACCGGACCTCGGATTATTTGGATCAGATGGGAGCGCGGTGCACGGCTCGCATCCGATACTCAGGTATCCTTCGTCATATTGAGGCAGGCTGGGAATGCCGTTAGCATTCACGTACTGCCCCACCTGCTTCCAATCCCAGTCCGCGAGCAAGCTCACTTTCCACAAACTTTTCCCAGTTGGCAGCCGGTGCAGTTCGAGCTTCTTCAGATTTCTTCGTGTCACCGATTGCTCCCGCCGCAACCCCGTGAACCAGACATCAAACGGTTCAAGCGCGCGCATCAGCGGCTCCACCTTACGCATTTGGCAGCATCGGGTGGGCTCGCTGCCGTACAAAATGCCAAATGCTGATTCCTGCTCCGCGACAGTTTGCGCCGGAAGCACGTTGACCAGATTGAGCGACCATTCCCTCGCCACTCGATCGCGAAATTCGTAGGTCTGCGGAAAGTGATATCCGGTATCCAGAAACAGCACCGGCACTTCCGGTATTCGCTTCCTAAGGACATGCGCCACCACCAGGTCTTCCGCTTGAAAGCTGCTGGTCAAGCAAACGTTTGCGCTTTGCCTAGCCGTGAGCACTGTCTCCAGCGCTTCCTCAGCCGCCAGACCTTCTAGTTCCTCAACGACGCGCTCCAATTCCATCTAATTGGCCTCTCCTTCATTGCTTTGCCGCTTTGCCAACCGCAAGGAATCCGCCAGCGTCAAGGCCCGTCGAAACACTTCCTCATCGCCGGCCTCTTCGTTTTCTCCCGAAGGGTCGAGCAAACGCCCGTTTAGCTCCCTAACCAGGCGTCGTTTCGTTTCGCTATCAAGCGCGCGTCCGGAGTAAATAGAAACAGCGCCAATCCTCTCGGCCGCGCGAATTGTGTTCTGGAGCGCGTAGCTTGACGATTCATCGTTGTCCAGATGCAGGACCTCGAAACCCTTTTCGAAGAGCGCCCGCTCCAGTTTCAAGGCCAGACCGGCGCGATTCTCCAACAGAAATGTGCAGGGATAGTGCCCGTGACGTTCGTACCGTTCCTGCGCACTGACTCGCCTTTGCGCGAGATCCAGCGACGCTACTTCTGAACTCTCCGGTTCCCGCCGCTCAAGAAAATCTTCTTGAATCATCCCGGCGCCAACGGTGGCATTGGAGATCGCATCGATCAGGATGAAACTGCCCGTCGCCCGATTGCTGGCATAAGAATCAAAGAAAATCGGAACGTGTGTTTCCAATTCGACGGAGGCGATGTCGTTCATATTCAGACGCTCCACCTGTTCGTGCTCAAGCGTATTGACGTTGACCCGATAGCGAATTTCTACCGCGCGACCTTTAGTTTGCCGGGCCGTGTGCTTCACCAGGTACGTTCGCCCAACCTCTAGCGGAGTCTCGTGCAGCCAAACCACCATCGCGCAGAATCTTCTCGACACTTGCGGGCCGTTCCCCGGCGATACCAGCATGTCCCCGCGGCTGAGGTCGATCTCATCTTCCAGCTGCAAAGTCACCGACATCGCAG
>Ga0210409_10002910_pt1 | contig 19745 bp, 12 predicted proteins | sample IncBWH17MmetaG_FD_161649 | JGI IMG/M metagenome (GOLD analysis project Ga0210409, IMG submission 161649) | Forest soil microbial communities from Barre Woods Harvard Forest LTER site, Petersham, Massachusetts, United States - Inc-BW-H-17-M | ecosystem: Environmental > Terrestrial > Soil >... | reverse complement strand
CCATTTCTCTCTCGGTGGCAGGAAACATGGTCTTTGGGACGGGTATTCCCGCATCCGTAACCAGTCGCATGACCGAGTTCTTACTGAGAAGTGTTCGCAGCATGGAGGGCTCGGACAGAAGCAGCCCCCTAGGCCGACCTAAGCGCTGGATATATTGCGTGACCTGGTCTAGAAGATGCTCGCTGCAAAGGTAAATCACGTCATAGGAACCGTCTTCAGCCAGGGTCTCAAGCGGACCTGACGATTCCCTACCATCCGAGTCAAAATAGTATTTTCCTGAGCAATATCGACTCGCAAATACAGGAGCCGAACGATTCGCGAATGCTTCGACGACGTATCCCCTCTTAGCTAACTGTCGGCAGGCCTGCACTGCGGTGTAACTGTGGTCATCGAGAATCAGCGCCCGGCCTCGCGTGCCGGTCGAGCGGGGTGTAGCACCTCCGGTGTGTTTCATCGGAGTCGCCCGCCCAAAAAACGGCGTTCGGTGCACCGGCGCGAACGCAAGGGAGAAGGTACTTCTGGGGCAGGAGTCCTCTGGGTCTCTCGCTGCATGTCGAAGCTACTTATCGGGTCTTTTGAAAGGAACGGTTTCATATTTCGCTACGCCCAGGCTAATTACGATGCCGGGGGATCATCGCATGCATAGTCCAACTTAACCCATGTGGCGGTAGCAATAGCCGCCGATAATCCGGTTCAGTGTCTCGGGACTATACCGGAGCAGTACCTTGAACCATTCGCTTGACTCCGGTCCAATTAACCTTGCGAAACCAGCGGGAGAGCGGCCGATTGCGCCGGCTCGGAGCAGGACATACTCCGTGAGATCTTCCTCGGATGTTTTCCACCTTCTTTTATAAGCGAGCAGTCCTACATTCGATACCGAAGTCCGGCCGAAGCTAAAAACCTTTGCGCCCGCGGCCATAGCGCGCAGGATTGTTTCCCAGTACAGAAGCTGATTGACGCCGTGGAGAGCGTCGATGGTGTTCGCGGAATACTCTGACGTCCAGAGATCCTTGTACTTCAATACCAAGTGGCACGCTACCGGCTTCCCCCTTTGCAACGCGATGAAGATCTTCAGGTGTTCCGGCCACAAGTGGCGTCTCATCGCCTGAAAGAAAGCGTACGGAATGGCAGGCAGACAGAGCCGATGCCGCAGTTTCACCAGAATGGAATGGCAGACCTTCAGGCTCTTTTCATCACTCACTTCCTCAATAACGACGCCAGCCCGTCTTGCCTTCATTATTTTCTGGCATATAGAGGTCTTGGCAAGACTGGCGAACAACTCATCAGGAACTTTCTCGAGCGGAAGAAAATTATGTTTGTAGTGTCCGGTGCGCGACAGCAGGGGATGGCTCAGTTGCCGCGTGGCTTCCGTCATCCGAATCTCGAGCCTGTCGCTCCTGCTTCGTTGATATTCTTCCACAACTTCGGGCAGCAACAGGTTCAATTGTGAATCGTCTGAGACGAGTGGATTGCAAAACGACGCAAAAGGAACGCTGACGATACGATTTCCGAGCAACCAACTCCTCACTTGGTAGACCGGCAAGCCGGCCACAATTTGCCCTGACGCGTTTTCTCTCAAGGCCAGAAATCGGCCGCTGATATGGGGAAATGCGTCTTCGAGCGTTCTTTTCCAGGACGAGAGATTGTAGACGAGGCCCAACTCATGGCGGCCGACAAACTCATCCCACTCCGCTTCACGGTCGGGTGAGAGCCATTGAACGGAATGTGCAGGCCGCGCAATCATGCTGTGAACTTGACGTGCATCCAGTTGTACAGCCATTCGGGGAAATTCAGGGACAATAGTCTTCCGAACCCTTCCACTCCTATTGTATTGCAGATGTATGGTGTGCAGGTTCCATAGAATCGCCGCTAAGTGCTTTCGTTTCCATAATCGAGATACTGGATTCGACGTTACACTCCAGAGCCGCAATGCGGTCGCTGAAGCTCCAGGGCGTTCTGACCCATCGATCAATCATGCTCTCGATACAAACATCGTCCGCGCTTGCAATCAGCTTAAACCGGCCTGTTCCTGCCAGCTGCCCGTGGTCCCAGGCGATTGGTACACAGAAGACGCTGTAAACCGGAACGCCCAAGGCCGCGGCTTCGCATTTCAATGCTCCGCCGCTGCTGATGACGCGGTCGGAAAACCAAATTATGTCAAAACCGCCGACGATGTAATCCTGCGTTTTGAAATCCACTCCCGCCAGCGCATCCGTAAGGCAGAATTTTGACTCTTGTTCCGCGAAATCAAGATCGCGCTCACGTCAACCTCATCTGTCAATCAATTCGGGCTTGCGCGAAAGACGGTGAAACTCTAAGCGTTGGCAGACCTGATATTCAGCCGGTGGGATTAGGACTGCCTCATATCATTCCGCATGGAACTCCTCAATAATCGGCAAGAGGAAGGCGGCGTAAGGGGCGCTATCCAAATCCTTCCCGATATACTCGCGCCTTTCGGGACCCCCGGTCACCCCCCATTGAATCTATTCGAGTTAGAACGCTGAAACAAATATACACAAATTTAATCTTATTTAATATAGGCAATCGCGCTACCAGACTCACTCTTCAGGGACAAAAGAATTCAGACCCTTCGATAGCTTGGAAGTGACTGTTAATAAAGTACTTAAGTTCAAGCGATGGGCCAAAATTGGCCTGCATATGGCAGTCGATGGGAACTAAATGGAAATCGCTTTCCAGTTTGCGAGGAACTTCTTCTCTCGGCCAAGGCTTAAGCGGGATGAGGGTCTTCCTCTGACCTCTGACCGTCACCGAATCGGTCAAGGGTCCGTGGTTTTCCCAGTGGGCTTGGAGTAAGCGAGTTCGCACGGTCTTACCATAAACTTGATAGTTTCAAAGGAAGGTCATTGCACACTTCAGATTTATTTTGGGTGCGGAGCTCAGACAAAGTCGCACAGAACAAGAAATTGAAGGTTGAAATATGCCAGGAGGTTGCATTCCAGCGCAACCGGATATATGTTGCCGGTCGTCTACGAGAGTCTGGCGAGTATTCCAGGCGCGGAGGAGAAAGACATGAAGCGACGGATCGTGTTAGCGTTGTGCGTGACGGTTGGAATTGGTTTGGCGCTCATGATGCCGGAGGTGCAGGTGCATTCATCGGATAAGGAACAGCGATTCCCATTGCTCAAAATGGAGCAATTGAACGATCAGCAGCGCCCGTTTGCGGATGAGATTCTGAAGGTCTCGAGCATTGGGATTTCCGGTCCGTACAACATGATGCTGCGCAGCCCGGTCATGGGCGAGCGTATGTTTGCGATGCTTGATTACCTGCGCTTCAACACTTCCGTTCCGCGCCGGCTGAATGAATTTGCGATCCTTATCCAGGCGCGGCTGTGGACGTCGCAAGTGGAGTGGACCGCTCACTATCCGCTGGCACTCAAAGCGGGTTTGCCGCAAGGTGTCGCGGACGATCTCAAGGTAGGAAAGCGACCGGCGTCCATGCAACCGGATGAGGCGGCGGTGTACGATCTTTCGATGGACCTTGCGACCAATCACGTGGTCAGCGACGCGTCATTCAAAAAAGCGCGCGAGGTTTTCAGCGATCAACAGATCGTGGATCTCATTACTGTTAGCGGCGTCTATATAACCTTAGCCATGTTGAGCAATACGGCCGAGGATGCTACTCCGGGAGGCAAGGCGCCACCTCTGCAGCGGCTCCCAGCGCGGTGATTTTTAGTGGCACAGACTTCAGTCTGTGGGGTTTCGTCCTAGCAAGGACTAACCCCCGCAGGCTGAAGCCCGCGCTACTGATTCCCCTTCAATTACTTCAGATCAGGTTGATTTGGCACCGCCGTCATGACCGGTGACGCGAGAATATAATTGTGATAGCTCTCCATCATTTGCCATAGGCCGGACTCGTTGGGGGCGAGCACGCGGCTGGACCAATACGCTTTGTCGCCATAGGTCGGCTGGACAGAAACCATAACGACTGCGTCTCCGAAATCCCATGTGCGAATCCACAACGCAGGGGCCGCTCCGACCTTGGGAGCGTCGGGATTTGCCGCCTTGCGTTTGTTCATTCCTATGATGCGGTCGGCCTTGGAAGGCGAGGCCCCGCCGTATGTGCTTACGACACGCTGATCCATATTATCGGCGACGTGCACTTCCCAATTTGCTTGGCTGGATTCCTGTGTTTGCCATTCGTCGAGGGAAGCCTTTTCCCCCGGGCTGAGCGGCTTGTACGGCACGGCCTTGCAGGGATTGTTGCAGGGGATCTCGTAGGTCGGCTCAACGGTCTTGAAATCCCTTTTGGGCATGGAGGCAATTTCGGTTGTGTGCAGGAGTTTCCATCCGGCGGGTCGCTTCACCCAGAATCTCGCGGAATATTTATTGTCCTGATTCCATTGGATCCACACAACGCTCTTGCCATATTTGTGCTCGGTGATCTTGACGTCGTCCCCCGCCACAACGAGCGGCTTCAAGCTGGCCCGGAAAGCGTCTTCCTTAGCCCACATGATTCCTTCCGAGTCGATCCAGCTGAAATCCGGGTCAAGCCATTTGTCGGCGGCGACTTTATCGCCCTTCGTGAGCGCCGCCGCCACGGCTTTGTCCGCCGTTACGACGGCATCATCGGCAGCGGCGGCCGGCACGCCAGCCAGCGTGGCCATCAGACCAACGCAAGCGATGCCCATTGCGACGAAATTCCTGACTGAATAATTCATATTTCCTCCTTTGATCGGACGATGCGGGCATTCTAATACAACGGCACATGTGGGGGACGATTTGTTGTAGTGGCGCGGGCTTCAGCCTGCGGGGTTTAGTCCTTGTAAGGATCAGCCCCCGCAGGCTGAAGCCCGCGCTACTAGCTGTCAGCCGAAAGTTTGTCCGGACCGGGCGCCGGGACGTCCCATCCCCCGGGGGGCGTGACGCGCGCGACTTCGGCAGGGCCCCACGTATTCGGCGCGTAGGGATAGACCGGCGTGCCTTTTTTCAACACGGGATCAACAATGCGCCACGCTTCTTCCACGTAGTCTTCCCGTGCGAAGAGCGAATTGTCGCCGGCCATCGCCGCGCTGAGCAGGCGTTCATAAGCGTCCATGTCGCCGACATCCGAGGAGGTAGCCACCATTTCTCCGGCCTTGAGTGCAATCGGTTCACCCGGCGCAAGCGACATTAATCCCATCGCGATGACCACGTCGGGGCTGAGGCGGAGTCGGAGATGGTTCTCCGTCAAAATACTGTCGCGTATGAGTGTGGGGGGCTTGCGAAACTTGGCGAGTATTTCCGTGCAGGTCAAAGGCAGGCACTTGCCGGCTCGAATGTAAAAGGGAACGCCCTTCCAACGCCAGGAATTGATTTCCAACTGCAAGGCGGCAAAAGTTTCCGTTTGGGAGTCCTTGGCGACTCCATTCTCGTCCAGGTAACCCTGGAATTGTCCGCGCAGCAAGTTTTTTTCCTCGATGGGCGGAATCGCCTTTAACACTTTGACTTTTTCGTCCCGCAGGGACTCGCCGTCGGCCCTGACCGGAGGCTCCATCGCCAGGTTGGAAAGCACTTGAAACAGGTGATTCTGAACCACATCGCGGATCGCTCCGGTCTTGTCGTAAAATGCGCCGCGGCCCTGGACTCCGAAGTCTTCCGCCAGGGTGATCTGCACGCACTCGATATAGTGGCGATTCCAAAACGCTTCCGGGAACGCGTTCGCGAAGCGAAACACCAGCATGTTGTCCACCGGCCGCTTGCCGAGGAAGTGATCGATCCGGAAAATACACGATTCGTCGAAGATGGAGAGCAGAATTTTGTTCAACTCCAGGGCCGAGGCCAGATCGTGCCCGAATGGTTTTTCGACAACGACTCGCGCGTCGCCGGCGCCGTGCGATTTAGCGATATTTTCGACCACGGTTTCAAACAGGACTGGCGGAATGGCCAGGTAATACGAAGGCCGATGCGCGTCTTGAAGCTGCCCGCGCAAGGCCTCGAACGTCGCCGGGTCCTGGTAGTCGCCGTCCACGTAACGCATCAGGCCGCTCAACTTTTCAAAAGCCGCGGGATCGACGCCGCCATGTTTTTCCAGGCTGTCCTTGGCCCGCGCCCGAAGCTGATCCAGATTCCATCCGGCCTTGGCTACGCCCACCACGGGCACACTCAGATTCCCACGCTTTACCATCGCCTGAAGAGCGGGGAAGATCTTCTTGTAGGCCAGGTCGCCGGTGGCGCCGAAAAAGACGAGGGCGTCGGATAGCTGATTACTCATTCGTTATCTCCTTCAGAGGACTTCCGGGCATCCGGCGAGCCGTCCCGTATGACGCCAAGATGTTAACGCATGGCCGAGAATTTTGCGCCCATCTCCGAATTGCTATGGCGGCGTGACGGTCAAAGTGAGGGTGCTCGGTGTGCTCGCGGCGCCCCCAGCGCCAAGGCCTGTGACTGTCACTGCATAGGAAAAGGCGCTGCTACCTTTGCAGCCGGAGAGCGAGGTCGCCACCACCAGCAACAGGCATGCGCTCGCAACCCATCCTACCTTTCGGCGGCGCGCGCGGAACAGCAGGATTGAAATTGCCAGTAGGACGAAGACGAGGAGCCTCTGTAGATTGGTCCAATCCGACGCTGGCAACAAGCGTCGCAAAGGGGTTTCAAGCGAGTTAACCGAAGTAATGACTGTCACTCTCACTCCAGCGGAAACTACTCCTGAAATGAGCATGAGTGGGTCCGGATCGAACATGCAGGTCGATTGTGGCGGAAGCCCGGAGCAGGAAAATGTCACCGTTTGGGCTGTGCCGCTTGGCGAACTAACGAAGACAGTAAAGGAAGCGCTTTGCCCCGCCACAACGGATAGCATGCTCGGGGACGGAGCGCTAAGGACTAAGGTTGAGGTAACGTCGCTCACTCGATGTGTCGCCGCGGGTGATGTGCTGGCGGCGTGGTTGGAATCGCCTGCCGGCAAGCCAGGCGTTCCCTGGAATGTTCCGTCGCCGTTCCCCATCAGCGCATACGCAGCATTAGGCAAGAATGCATCCCCGCCATACACTCCATTGCCGCCATATCCGGTCCACAAGTCGATATTTCCGTCTCCGTCGAGGTCCGTCGCCACCATCAACCCGGAGTTCGGAATTGTGGAATATGCTGGCCCCAGCGTGAATGTTCCGTCCCCATTTCCCTGGTAGGTGCGAATCGTCAACCCATCGTCCGTTGCGAGGTCCACCCTTCCGTCATTGTTGAAATCAGCCGCCACGATCGATGGAGCAAAGTCGTTGGTAGCCGAGTTGATGGGCGGGAAAGCCGCTTGTGACATCCGCGCGTACGTAACTCCGTCCCCTTTTCCTAGAAATACGTGCCCTTGAACGGTCACAATATCCTTGGTCCCATCTCCGTTCACGTCCGCAGTTATAAAAGCGTCGTGGTAATGGAGGTCGGCGTTTGCCGGCGTGAAGCTCCGTGGGGGCTGGAACGATCCATCGCCGTTGCCGATAAAAATGGAAAACTCAAACAGGGGGGAATCCGAACTCACCAGCAGATCTAAAATCCCGTCGCCATCCAGATCGTTGAGCACGCCGTACTGGGCATTTGCCCCGGGCAGCGCATAGTCAACTCCCGGTTGATAGGTGCCGTCATCTTTCCCCAGAAAGACGGTCACGGAGGATTGGAATCCGTTCGAATTAATGGAAACCAAATCCGCGTTTCCATCCTTGTTCAAATCTCCACTGAGGAGTGAGATGGGAATGATCGGTGTCACTTGTGTAGTCGGTTGCGTGAAGGTTCCATCGCTCTTGAGTCCGCTGGTGACGACACCGGATGTGCCCGGCACCGCGACGAGCTCCCGTCCGTTTATTCCCGTTCCCGGGAAGAGGAAGGGCCGGGAAGTGATTCCCATGTTTGGATCCACACACCCCGCGGGGAACTGATCGGGCGACGTCGTCAGAGACGCATTCGTGTGAAGCGCTAGTTCATAATGCGGAATTTGTATCTTGGGCGTTACGCTGATCGTGGTCGAATTGGAGGCGTAGGAAAAATCAAAATAGGTCAGGGAACAATCGGCCTGCCGCTGTAATCCGCCTATGAGCGGGGACGGGTCGGAGAGAACAGAAAGAGAACTAACAAGCGGAACCGGCTCCGGCTGTCCTGGCATGCTCAAATCAGTAAGCGGCTGCAGTTCAGCCCCGGTCGCATATGGAGAGGAGGGGTTTGTCGAGTGCACTCGCGCTTCTTGCGGGTCGGCTATGTTCCAATCCATGGGAATCAGGCCAGCATAATTTCCATAGCAACCCGATAGCCCAGCCCCTGCGATTCCCAAAAGCAAACTCATCTTAAGAATTTTGCGCAGATTTGGACCTACTCTGATTCGCGATTTCATCCTGGTCACGCTTTTTACGTCCGGTTAATTTCCACACGCCCGAAATTCTCTCTAAACCTCAAGTGTAGATGCGGCCTCAGAATGGAGAGTTGTCATGTGCAAATGGCAAGGCTCCAAAGTATCGAGATCTGGCTCAAGCAAAGACAGACTGATGTGAACGCCAAGGAGTGCGGCCAACAAAACAATCAGCAAAAATACGAAAATCCTTTCGCGGGGATGCAAACATATATGGCCCGGATCCATCGGCCCGGAGGCAAGGAACCCCGGGAGGGAAACCTTTTACTACACGTAGGCCGCACGCCGTCAAGCTATTTCCGCACCAGATATGCAAGCCGCGAGGAGGATAGTGATACAATTGCCGCTCCGGATGACCCTATGACAGACGCACCAGCTCCCGGTGAAGCCGTTCTCGAGATTATTTCGCCCGAAAACACTCGCCGCTCCGTGCCCGTGACACAATCGCCTTTTTTGATAGGCCGTGGTGAAGTGGGTAACCAGCTCGCCGTGGCCGACCGGCGCATCTCTCGTAACTGCGCGGCGATTCTCTGCGAAGGCGGCCAGTACTTTCTGGAGGACCGAGGTAACCAGCTCGGCGTCTTTGTGAACGGCGAGCGAATTTCCAAGCGGATTTTGCAGGATGGTGACGCGGTCACGTTTGGTCTAGAGAATTCCTACCGGATCGTATTCCATCCCAGCGCCAAGGAGATCACGGTTGAGAACCTGCTCACCCGCATGGGGCGTATTTCCACCAGCGAAACTTCTCCCATCGGCCTTGGCAAACTCAATTTGCTCCTCGAAGCGACCATGCTGTTGCATTCTCAGCTACCCCTGGACGCCGTACTCGAAGCCATGCTGGACCGCGCCATTACCATCACCAACGCCGAACGCGGCCTATTGCTCGAGGCTACACCTTCCGGAGCGCTTCAGCATCGCCTGGCCCGCCGAGCCGGAGGCGTAAGCATGCCAACGGGAGGCTTCTCTCCCACTCAGACTGCGCTGCGCATGGCGGTCGAAAGCCAGACCGGCGTTATCACAGGAGACCTTCAGCAGGCCGATCTCGCCCTCCAAGGCGCGCAGAGCATCGTTGCGCAGCGACTTCGCTCCGTAGTGGCGATTCCTCTCTACGCCATGCCGCGCGCGAGTACCACGGAATCGATCGTGAACATCCAGCGCGGGCATTTTCTGGGCATTCTCTATCTGGATTCGCGCCACCCCGCTGCCTTTTCCAAACTCGACCGCCAGATTCTCGACGCCCTGGCCGTCGAAGCCGCCAGCATCCTGGACAATGCGCGCCTGGTGGAGCGGGAACGCCAACGCCAGCGCCTCGAGCAGGAACTGAGCATCGCCAGGGAAATTCAACAAGCGCTCCTGCCACGTGGCTTCCGCGACTTTCCCCACCTGGCCATTTCCGCATTCAATACACCCTGTCACGCAGTCGGTGGCGATTACTTTGATGTGTTCCCCATGACGGATGACCGCACAGCCTTTGTCATCGCCGATGTGGCCGGGAAGGGGATTGGCGCCGCGCTGCTCACCACCATGCTCCAGGGCGCCCTGACGGGCATGACCCTCGGAACCGATCCCGCGCGCGTGTTCCGCCACATTAATGAGTTCCTTTGCCACCACTCCGAGATCGGCCGGTACGCCACCATGTTTTTCGGGATGCTTGACCGCCAGGGCAATCTGGATTATCTCAACGCCGGTCATCCTTCGCCGTTGCTACTTCGTCGCGGAGAAGTCTCTGAAATTTTTACGGAGGGCTCTTATCCGGTGGGGTTGATCGCGGATGCCAAATACGCCGCGGTTCGCGTGACGCTAGAGCCCGGCGATACAATGGTTCTCTTCAGTGACGGCGTAACCGAAGCCGCGGATCCCGAAGATCAGTTGTTCGGTGTTCCCCGTCTCAGCGAAGCTCTGGCCGGCCATCATGACGCGCCGCTCGATCAACTCCAAAAGAGAGTCGTCGATTCCGTCGATCGTTTTGCGCGCGGGGCCGACCAGGCTGACGACATCACTCTTCTCTTCATCCGTTACCGGGCCGCCTCGCAAACCGTCGAAACCGCGGCATGAATCGGTTTTAGTCCGGATCTCTCACCACAGCTTCAGAATATGCGGCTACCCCGTGCAACATGCGCCCGGCACGGTGTTTTGTGGCGCTAGCGTCCCGCCGGCGGTTTCGCAATGTCCGGGCAACAGAAAAATCGCCGGCGAGACGCCAGCGCCACGAAAAGCCCTTCGACGGCTCGATGGGTTGCATTCCAACGATCTGCAGAGTGATGAAAAACTATCGTTAGCCCTTGCTGAAGCCAGGGGCGGGACGCAGTTCCGGACGCGGCGCTGGCTTTGGCTCGGCGCCGGGGAGAGGCTGCGGGGGCGAAGGCGGCGCGGGGCGCACCTTCTCCGGCAGCGGCTTGTTTTCCATGAGCAGTTTCAATTCGGTTGCGTCGAGGACTTCCCGGTCGAGCAGGGCCAGGGCAATCCGCTCAAGCGTGTCGCGGTTGTTCTCGAGAACGCCGTGGGCATTGTCATAGGCGGCGGTTACGATGCGATGAACTTCCTGGTCGATGCGAATCGCGGTGTCTTCCGAATAGTCGCGGTGCTGCGCGATTTCGCGGCCAAGGAAAATCGCTTCTTCCTTCTTGCCGTAGGCCAGCGGGCCAAGCGAGCTCATGCCCCAGTCGCAAACCATTTTGCGGGAGATATCGGTGGCGCGCTCGATATCGTTGCCCGCGCCGGTGGTGATGTGGCCAAGGAAAATTTCCTCGGCGCAGCGGCCGCCCATCAGCACGGTGAGCGTTCCTTCGAGATAGGTCTTCGTGTACGTATGCTTGTCATCGATGGGAAGCTGCATAGTCAAGCCCAGCGCCATGCCGCGAGGAATAATCGTGACCTTGTGTAGCGGATCGGTGCCGGGAGTCATCGCCGCGACGAGAGCGTGCCCCGCTTCATGATATGCGGTGTTGCGCTTCTCTTCCTCGGACAGGATCATGGACTTGCGTTCGACGCCCATCAGAACTTTGTCCTTGGACATTTCGAAGTCCGCCATCATAACGAGCTTGCGCCCCTGGCGCGCGGCCCACAACGCAGCCTCGTTGACGAGGTTAGCGAGATCAGCGCCGGAGAATCCGGGCGTGCCGCGGGCAATCACGGACAGTTCCACGTCATCGCTCAGGGGAACTTTGCGAGTGTGCACGCGGAGAATTTCCTCGCGGCCCTTGACGTCGGGTCGGGCGACGACCACGCGGCGGTCAAAGCGGCCGGGCCGCAGCAGAGCGGGGTCGAGCACGTCGGGGCGGTTGGTCGCAGCGATCAAGATCACGCCTTCGTTGGACTCGAAGCCGTCCATTTCGACCAGCAGCGCGTTGAGCGTCTGCTCGCGTTCGTCGTGGCCGCCGCCGAGGCCGGCGCCACGATGGCGTCCAACTGCGTCAATTTCGTCGATGAAGATGATGCAGGGCGCGTTCTTCTTGCCTTGTTCAAATAAGTCGCGCACACGACTGGCGCCCACGCCGACGAACATCTCGACGAAATCGGAGCCGGAAATCGAAAAGAAAGGAACGTTCGCTTCTCCTGCAATCGCGCGTGCCAGCAAAGTCTTTCCCGTGCCCGGAGGGCCGACGAGCAATACGCCTTTCGGAATGCGTCCTCCAAGTTTCTGGAATTTCTGCGGATCTTTCAGGAATTCGATAATTTCCTGAAGCTCTTCCTTGGCTTCATCCGTGCCGGCCACGTCCTTGAACGTAGCCTTTTTCTGCTGCGCCGTCAGAAGGCGCGCCCGGGATTTGCCGAAGCTCAGGGCCTTGTTTCCGCCCGCCTGCATCTGCCGCATCATGAAGATCCAGAAGGCCACGAGCAAGAAAAGCGGCGCGGCATTCAGCAGGAACGTCACCCAGTCCGCGCGATTCACTTCCTTGACGTTGATCAGGACATTCTTGTCGCGCAGCGTTTTGGCCAGATCGGGGGCGGATTCCTTAAAAATTGTGGTGCGGAATTTCTTGGAGGGCTCACGCCATTCGCCTTCGATTTCGTAGCTTGTCGGGGAAAGATATAACGTAACTTCCTTCACGTTGCCGCGGTCCACCTGCGCCATAAATTCGCTGTAGCTGGGTTCTTCCTCGCGGGCTGACTGGCCGCTCTTGGACACCAGCGTCCACAACAACACCGCCAGCATCACGATGAACAGCCAGAACATGATGGTCTTCAACGTCGAACTCGGGTTCACGGCTTTACCTCACCTGCCGGATCTTCCGGCGCGTGGCATCCTGCAATCGCCCGCGTATGAAAAACAAACTTGTGCATCATGGCGGGCGCTTTCCTCGGATCTCAATGGCCCTTAACCATTAGATGCATGCCGAGGGCCAAAGTTATCAAGGCCTTTTCAAAGTTCTTCCTCGCCAATCACCAAGCCCGTTTGGGTTCCCGGATGCGGCGCAAATTCCTCGGCGACTGGATAGCCGGACGCCCAAATTACTTTTCCCTCGCTGGTCAATACAGGCCAGCTTCCCCGCGCGCTTCGCGGAACACGGGACTCCAGTAGCAACCGTTTTAGTTTTCGAATGCGCCGACTCCCATGAGGGCGATAGGAGTCGCCGGGACGCCAATTTCGAAGGACCAGTGGCCACTGGACGCGATCGAAATCAAGGGCACCCCAACCCTCTACAGTGTCGCGCGGGGCCGCAGGCCAGTCAACCCTTTTCAAATTGAAGCGGCGATGAATTTCCGTAACAACAATGGACGCGGATTCTTGGCGCCCGGGCCGCGAAACCGTGTAAGCAAAATCGCAATTTCGGCGCGTCGTTTCGCCGTCTCGTGCGGGATCCAGCGCAGCGGGAACATTGGTGAAACAAAGCCGGTCGAAAATTCGCTCCACACGAACACCCGGCAGATCAATCCGTGCGCTGCTTTGAGATTGCGTGGCCAGATCCATCACGGAGTCTACATGCCGCGAAGTCAATTGCTCGCGGCTGCCCCGGAGTTCCGCAAAAATCCGCCGGACCAGCCGGCGAGTGAGGGCCATGGTTGGAGCCGAAAGTGATGTGTGGTTGTCCCTCGCGCCGCGGCCCTCTGGAATCAGTGAAGGCAACGGCGACAAGAGATCCGTGACGCTCAGAGAAATCGCGGCAGAGGATTCGCGATTGGCCAAGGCATGGAATCGTTCGTCTTCAAGCGACCGCCAGAATGTTTCGTCTTGGCGCGCGTGTTTTGCAAGGCGCGCGAGGCGCGTCACCGTAGCGGGATCGAAATCGCGGAGGAGAAGGGGCATCAGCTGGTGGCGAATCCTTGCGCGCATGCGGGTAGTGTCTTGGTTGGTTGCATCTTCCCGCCAGGACTGTTTCAAATCGGAAAGGAACTCACGCAGTTCCTCGCGCCCCAATTCAAGCAGCGGGCGAATGATCAGGCCGGCAGACGGATAGATTCCCGCCAGGCCTGTCACGCCAGTGCCACGCAGCAGGTGCGATAAAACAGTTTCGGCTTGATCACTCGCCGTATGAGCCACAGCGACGCGATTCAGGCCGCGCGCTTCGGCCACGGAGCAAAAAAATTGATAGCGCAGCCGCCGCGCCGCGTCTTCCAAATTCCAGCCGTGAAGGCGCGCTTCTCCGGCAACATCGGCGCGGCCGGATTCAAATTCCAAATGAAATTTCTCCGCCAGCGCCTTCACGAAGCGTTCGTCTTCGTCTGCTTCCATTCCTCGCAACTGATGGTGGAAATGTAAAACAAGTACCGCGATCCCAAGTTGCTCCCGCAACTCGGCGAAAATCCGCAGCATCGCCACCGAATCCGCGCCGCCCGAAACGCCCAGGCCAACCCGGTCGCCCGGCCGAATCATGGCGTGCCGGCCGAGAGTGTCGAAAACCCGCCTGTAGATGTCTCTTTTCATCTGAAGAAACGGTTGCCGCGGATTCCTATGCGGGGCGCCAACTCTCGATGGATCCCGCTGGAACGGAGCAGGCCACGCGCATTGTCCGCAATTAGAGTAGAATTCAGGGCGGGTGGGGTCAACGGCAAATCAGCACCGCTACGACTTGGCAAACAAGACCTTTTATTTCAGTGACATCGCCCAAACCGAGGGGGGACAATCCTGCCGACATTCTTTCGGTTCATCCCTGTTTTGGTCGGCTTGGACATGCACCGTTCGTTTCAGGCGCCCTTTCATTGCTTGACAGTGCTTGGAAGCCATCCGTAACATGGAGCGCTTTATTTTGCCGGCGTAGCTCAGGGGTAGAGCGAGGGTCTCATAATCCCTAGGTCGTGAGTTCGAGTCTCACCGCCGGCACCACTCATTCCACGGGTGCTTCCAACTCACCCATTTCCGGCAAAGCCTCCGAGCGCTTCCAATCTCTGGCCAGGCAACCCACGTAAGCGGTCAGACAAAAAGGGACGATCCATGCCACTCGGCTTTGGTAACGATCGAACACTCCGGCGAACGTCGCGCAAATCGCTGCGTTAATGACGAGATATGCGATCGCCGAGTACAAGAACATGTTTACACGTCCGAAGCGGCCCGTCCCCGCAAGAAACAGGCATGTCGCCACGCTGAGCCAGAAGAAGGTCGTGCCCACAACCGCAGAGGAGTCGGCCAGGGACGTCAGCCGGTCGTGATATTGCCTGCCATTCAAAAAGGACTGCAAATCGCGGGGGTACACCTGGGGAATGATTTTGCTATTCCACTCTCGGGCCCCGTAAGAGCGAATTTCGTCTCCCGTGCGCAGGGCCGTAAGCTGGAGCAGGGTCTCCCTGGCGCTGCTTGCCAGGAACCTGCCGGGATACGCTAGAATCGCTCCATGCACAATTTTTTCCATTTCATCTTCGTGCGCAAGGAGCACGTGAAACAAGATAGGCTTTTGGAATAAAAATTCCTCCTGCGTTCGGGGCAGATGGGAAAGAAACCGGCAGGAAATGAAATGCCGCTTCGGACAATTCTCACGCAGGAAATCCGCCGCCAGGCCATCGCCAATAAGTCTCGCCATCATGAACGAATTTCTTGAGGGTGAAACCTCAAAGCCAAGGCCCATCTGGCGATTCAGGGTCGCAGTGCCAATTCCCGCTGCGAGGATCGGGACGAGCATCCAAACCAGGGCGGAACTTGTCGAAGAAAACGCGCGCGGCTCGCGACTCACATGCCTCAGGATAATCAGGGCCACGACAAACAGCGCCGTAATTGGAAGCAGCGAAGAGTGGGCGGCGATGGAAATCGTGAAAATTGCGGCCAGGGCGATCCGTCGCAGAGGGCGTAATTCGTCTGCGAACGCCAGCAAGAACGCCGACAGAAATAACACCCCCGCAAAAACGTCGGGCATGACCAGCGAAACCAGCCAGGGCAGGCTGGTCAGCGCCGCCATCGCGCAGGCGCTGGCAAGGAAGTAGAGGTCGGCAAATTTGCGGTCACCATCGATCAGGTAATCGCACGTTTCGTGCAGGACGTAAACGACCATGATGGCCTGCATCACGATCGTGAACCACGCGCTGACACCCAGGCTCGTGAGTCTTGTGAAAATCGCGTAGCCCGGCGAGCGAAACGGCGCAAGCGCCACAAAAAACTTGCCGGTCAAGAGGTAACCGCCGGTGTCCGAGAACACCGTCGGATAACCGTTGTACAAGGCGATCGAAAGAAGTAAAAACGCCGCCACAGCTCCAACAAAGAGCCGCTGGACCCGGTATTCTTGTTTTTCCAACTCCGGCTGTAGACTACAGTTTGCGTCCTCCAAAACCGCTTCTCCCCGGACTGGGTTTCGATATCCTGCACGCCCCGATTGAAAATGCTACCTGCTAGAATGCACGATTTTACGGGTTTTGGCGGTTTAAGTTTTTTATGCTATCAATAACCCGCGCGTTTCCTGATTGGCAACGGGTTCGAGTCTTACCGCCCGCGCCACTCGTAGTTTAAAACCATCTTAACGATTTCGTCTCTATAAGGGGAGCAGACATTGGCAAAAATCACCGGCGGCCGATTTATAGCGGAATTTCTGAATGCCCAGGGCGTCACCGCTTTCTTTTTCGTCCCCACCATGCTCAGCCGCGCCCTCGCCGAGATGGATAGCATGCCCATCAAGCGCGTATTGACTCACGGCGAGAAGGCGGCTGCCTACATGGCGGACGGCTACGCGCGCGCTTCCGGGCGTCCCGGCATTTGCGCCGCCCAGGCAGTGGGCGCGGCGAATCTGGCGGCGGGCTTGCGCGACGCGTACATGGGGCACAGCCCGGTGATTGCCCTCACGGGCGGGCGCTGGGGCCACCAGAAGCACAAAATCAATTACCAGGAAATGGATGACTTTCCGATTTTTAGTCAGGTCACGAAAGCGAATTTTCAGGTGGATAGCGTGGGCCGCCTGCCTGACCTGTTGCGGCAGGCGTTTCGTGAGGCCACCTCCGGCACGCCTGCGCCGGTGAATCTGCTGTTCGCGGGAAAAGAAGGCGACATTGAGCACGATGCGGCAGACCTGAAGATGATCGCGGAAGAAAATTGCGCACGCGTCCCCGCTTACCGGCCCGCGCCGGAAACTGCGCGCGTCGCCGAGGCCGCGCGAATTTTGAAGAAGGCGAAACGGCCTGTGATTGTCGTGGGCGGCGGCACGCGATTGTCGGGCGCCGGGGCGGAGGTTTTGAAGCTGGCGAAAATTCTTTCGATTCCCGTGGCCACTTCGCTGAACGCGATGTCTCTCGTACCGGAGAACAATCCGTTGTATATCGGCGTGCCCGGAACCTACTCGCGCTCCTGCACAAATAAAATTTTGATGCGCGCCGATCTCGTTCTCTACATCGGCAGCCAGACGGCCGGACAGGTGACTCACTTCTGGAAAATTCCGCCGGCCGGAACTCCGGTCATTCAAATTGGAATCGATCCCGCCGATTTGGGCAGGAATTATCCGAATGAAGTCTCGCTGTTGGGCGACGCGAAAGTGGCTTTGAAAGCTCTAAACGAAGCGGTCGGCGGCGCCGGGAAAGCTTCGCGCAACGCCAAGTGGGTCGAGGAAGCCGCCGCGGCGGTGAAAGAATGGCGCGCGGAAGTTAAACCGCTGCGGGATTCCGACGCCGAGCCCATGCGCCCGGAACGGATCATGAAAGAACTCGGAGACTGGCTGCCGCGCGACACCATCGTCGTTTGCGACACGGGCCACGCGGGCATGTGGTCCGCGCAGCAGCTCTGGGTGGGGGGGAAACCGTGGGATTTTATTCGTGCGGCCGGATCGCTGGGCTGGGCCTTTCCCGCGTCCTTGGGCGCAAAAGTCGCAATGCCCAAAAAACCGGTGGTCTGCTTCACGGGCGACGGCGGCTTCTGGTATCACCTGCAGGAACTGGAAACCGCGGTGCGCTGTGGGATTCCCACGGTGACGGTCGTCAACAACAACAACTCCCTGAATCAGGAAACCACAATTTTCCGCCACGCCTACGGAGGAAAACCGTCGAAGAAGCAGGGCGAAATGTGGCATTTCTCGCAAGTCAACTTCGCCACGATCGCGGAAAGCATGGGCGCACTGGGAATTCGCGTCACAAAACCCAGTGAGTTGCGCTCTGCTCTGGATCGTGCCATTTCGAGTAGCCGCCCGGCGGTGATTGAAGTGATGAGCGATATTGAGGCATTGGCGCCCAATGCGCGGGAAGGCTAACCTCTTCGCCTCAAGGGGTCACCACCCGCTCTAGTACTTCGGCGGGAGATCATACATGCCGAAACTCACAATGCTATATGGTTGCTCGTAGATCATCGACTCCGGTGGTGCCAAATTGAACTTGACCTGTAGACGCCAAGACGGGCCTACATGATTAAATGGGACGCTGAAGAGCAAACTGGAACCTGGAGGAATAATTGTAGTAGAAACAACTTCGGGAGGTGAATAGCCTTTTGGTGGGTTTGCAGTTGGTTGTTTTGCTTTACTCCCCGTACTTTGCTGCCCTAATTTTCCAGGATGGAATCCCGTATTCGGATAAGTCATGACAATATCGTCGTAAACACCAATCCCGGGGTCACCCGTCCCGGGATCAAATATTTCCATCCGAATCGGAACGCGGCAGTTATTTACTAATCGCAGCCACAATCCTCTCGCGATTTCATCTGATGATACAGGCTTTCTATCAGCAACGTGGTCAAACTTCAAATACGCAAATGGCTTAGATGGGTCCAAAACAAAGTTCTGAGGCTTTTCTTGAGCGAAGACGCCCATGCCTGTGAGTAGAAATATCAACAACGCACGAATTGTCACGCTGCACCTCACTGTCCAGATCTGGGGACTTAATATTCGGAATCGATTGGTAAATGGCGAATCTTCTCCTCTCTGTCTGATGATGAATCATTCGAGGTGGATAGTACCACTCTGGTAATTCTCTCGAGGATTTAAATCTGTCTTTTCGGGCGGCTGACCGTCATTATGCCCGGGAGACCAAGTCGCGATCTTCGGCGGCGCCCTCCTCGAGACGGGTCAGCTCGTCGCAGAGGACGATCTTGCCCTCGTCGATCACGAACAGGGCGAATATGCGGATGGAGATCCCGCCGCCCCCGATCTTTTCGGCGTCGGCGCGATGGATGCTGACGACGTTCGCGCCCTCCGCAACCATGCGCTCGAATGTGATCTTGACGTTCTTGACCGTGCACTTGAGTTCGCGAACGTGCGCGACGAATCCCGGAAAATCGAGCGCGCGTCCGTCGGTCTTCTGCACGTACCGGGGGCTGAAATAGCGGGCGATTGCGACTTCATCGAAAGCGTCGGACGCGAACACGTCTTGAAACGCCCTCTCGACCAGAGATTTGTTGAACTCTTCCTGGCGGGTGGGCCGTCCTGCCGCGCTTTCATGCGGGAGAACACTCATCGCGGGATGATATCACTGCAGGCCGCCTTCATCGCGTGATGGGTTTGTGTCTTTCGGGTGCCCCATCCTTCCCGTTTTTGGAAAGGTGGGGGTTTTGAATTCAGACCTCTCCACAACTTCAGGTCAATTCCGTACGAGTCCGATTCACGGGAGACGGCTATCTGGATCAAGAATCAAAACCCCCACCCTTGCCAAGGGCGCAAGGATGGGGCACCCGAAACCCAAAACCTAAAACCCAAATCGCAAACCGAGCTCGAAGGTGTGGTCACTCGGCTGGGGTATAATTCCAAGTCGCACGCTGCAATTTTCATTGCAGGAATTTCTTCTGAGGAGATGCATGCCGGAAAACTACGACGTGATCGTCGTGGGCGGCGGAAACGCTGCGCTGTGCGCGGCGCTCGCGGCGCGTGAAGCGGGGTGTAGCGTCCTTGTGCTCGAGCGATCGCCGGAGCATGCGCGCGGGGGGAACACGCGGCACACGCGCAATATTCGCTGCTCGCACGCCGCCGCCGACCAATTTTTTTCCGGGCCTTACTCCGAAGAGGAACATTTGCAGGATCTGATTGGCGTGACCGGAGGTCCTGCGAATCTCGATCTTGCCAAGCTGGCGATTTGCGAATCGAGCACGCTGCCC
>Ga0210409_10002909_pt1 | contig 19749 bp, 9 predicted proteins | sample IncBWH17MmetaG_FD_161649 | JGI IMG/M metagenome (GOLD analysis project Ga0210409, IMG submission 161649) | Forest soil microbial communities from Barre Woods Harvard Forest LTER site, Petersham, Massachusetts, United States - Inc-BW-H-17-M | ecosystem: Environmental > Terrestrial > Soil >... | reverse complement strand
CTACGGCATACGGAATCTGGAAAAGCTCGCCGATACACTTCGCGAATGCTCGCTGCGCGAGCGCACACGACGGCGTGTGACCGCGCTCGTACAGGCGTAGGCGAACGCTTCGAATAGGCCCCATGGGTGCCCCGCTCCATGTCTTGTGTTCGGTAGCAGACAGACATCCCCGACCCGGCGGTGCATCGTCATGTCTTGATCTGGCTGGGATGCGCATCGGCCCAGTCGTCACGATCGATGCTGCAGGAGAGTTCCTTGGCACGTTTGCCGTTCCTCTTGGTCGTATGCGCATTGGCGTCGCCGGCGCATGCCGGATCGACAATGGCTGAGGAAAACATCTACGCTCAAACATTGGTGAATGAAACCATCGCAACCTATCCTGATCTTCTCGTTCTCGCTTTGCATGTGACCCCCCCGAGGAGCTCCAACAATGTGATCATTGCCTCCAACATCGGACTCATCGGCAAGAGAGCGGATGCGGAAGACCTGAAGGTCATCAACACCGGCGAAACGCTCACGAAAATCAGCCAATTCGGAAATCGGACTGAGGTTGAGCAGCCGCTGCACGATTCGTCCCAAAGGCGCATCGGTGCAATTGCAATGGTCTTCCCGTACAAGGCAGGTGACGACAAGTCACAGTTCGTGGTGAGGGCTGCGAAAATTCGAGACGAACTGGAAAGAAAGATTCCTGACGTGGCGAGCCTGATGAAGTCGAATCCCAGAGAGCCGTGATGCGAGCGTCGGCGCACTTGCCTTTCTGACCGATCAATCGTTGCCGAACGGCATGTCAGAAAGCGTTCGATGATCTGCGTTTCACGGTGTTTTTCGAGTCCTTCCAGGACAGTGCGCAGATACACGTGCGTTACCTCGGCGCTCTTGATCGCCGGTTGCGCCGCATACGCGCCAAAGCCGCTCGACCCCGCGCCCTCGTTGCCGGATCGGATTTCGGCGATCACAGTCGAGCCGGCGAGCATGCCGCTGCCGGAGCTGCGTCACCACACCTTCGATCCGTCGGATGGTCTGGACATGACCGAGATTGCGATGCTCGCCGTAGTCAACAATCCGGACCTCCAGCTTGCGCGCGACGACGCCGGCATCGCGCAGGCGCAGGCCTTCGCTGCAGGATTGCTGCCCGACCCGCAGATCTCGCTCGCGCGTGATTACCCGTTCACGGGCGCGTACACGTCGAGCGCCTTCGCGCTTGGACTCTCGTACGCGATCAACGCGCTCATCACCTACTCCACCAACAAGGCCGCTGCGCAGGCCGATCTCGACAAAGCGCATCTCAATCTGCTGTGGCAGGAATGGCAGATAGTCGCCAAGGCGCGCGTCCTTTTCGCCAGGATCACCCAGGAAGACGCCGTGATGAACGTGCTCATCGAGACTCGCGCTCTGGTCAGCGATCGCTACCGGCGCACACGCCAGGCGCTCGACGAGGGCCTCTTGACGCTCGACGCCGTGACTCCGCATCTGACCGCTCTGCAGGACGTACAGCGGCAGATCAACGAGCTCGAGCGCCAGCTGAACCAGAACCGGCACGACTTGAACGCGCTGCTCGGGCTGTCACCGGAACTGGTCCTGCCTCTCGTGGGCAATGCACAACTGCCGCCGATCGATGAATCGCGACTCGCTGCGGTGTTGCCGAAGCTGGTGCGCAACCGACCCGATCTGCGTGCGCTCGAGGCAGGATACGCCGCGCAGGACGCGCACTATCGAGCCGCCATTCTCGGGCAGTTTCCCGCATTGACGGTCGGGGGCACAAGGTCCCGCGACAACACCGATGTCAATTCCCGGGGATTCAATGTCACCATCAACCTGCCGATCTTCAGCGGGGGCCGTGGTGATGTCGCCATCGCCGTGGCGACGCGGCAACGGCTCTACGACGAATACCGCCAGCGGGTTACGATCGCCCAAGGTGAGGTCCAGCGCATCCTCGACGAGGAGCGCATCGACTTTGGGCAGTTGCGCGACATCGAACTGGGACTCGCGGCGCTCGAGCAGGCGGCCGCGCAAGCCCGCGCAGCGTTCACTGCGCGCGCGATCGACGCACTCGCTTTCGCCGGCGTCGAATCGTCATTGCTCGCCAAGCGCGTCGAGAAACTCAATCTCGAGGAATCCATCCTCGAGCAGCAAGTGGCCCTGCGTGCGCTGGTGGGCAGCGCGCTTCCCGAAACATCCGACTCCGATCCCGAGTGGCGATGACGAAAGCGGGATCCCTGGTCGCAATCGTCGTGGTGGCCATCGCAACCGCGGTCGGATTCTATCTGTGGCGCGACCAGGGAAACCCGCTGGCTCGCCCGGCTGACGAAGCGAGCTCCGAACCTGCGGTCAGCGTGCTCGTACGAGTGGCGAAACTCGAGCGTCGTCCGTTAGCGACCACTTTCACCGTATTCGGTGAAGTTTCGTCCGGAAAAATCGAGGCCGTCAGCTTCGCCCACGCGGGCCAGGTCTCGAGCCTTGTCGTGGTCCCGGGGCAGCACGTCACGCGCGGTGCACCGCTCGCCATTCTGGTGAGCGATGCGATTGCGCAGATGGCCTACGAGCAGGCCGTCAGCAGCGTCAATCTTGCAGAAAATGATTTGCATCGGCAGGAGCGGCTGCTTCAACTACAGCTCGGGACCGCGTCCCAGGTGGATTCGTCAGGCAAAGCGCTCGCGGACGCACAGGCCGCCCTGAAGGCGCAGCGCAAGATCGGTGGCGGCGACGCGGTATCGACCATCACCGCACCCTTCGACGGGGTCGTCACAGCCATCTCCGTCGCGCAGGGTGATCGCATCCAGCCCGGTGCGGCGATCCTTCAACTCGGCCGCGCCGACAACTTGCGCATCCTGCTCGGCATCGAACCCGAAGACCGCCGGTCGATCCGCGTTGGCATGCCCGTTACGCTTTCGTTCGTGCGTCGCCCGGGCGAGACCGTGCAGGGATCCATCACCGAGATCGACGCGCTGGTCGATCCCAAGACGCAGCTCATCAACGCAATCGTGGTGGTTCCCGCCGCGGGCAACGAAGTGCTGGTGCCTGGCATGCGCGTGCGCGCAGAAATCGCGCTCAAGCAGCAGCTCGCGTGGATTGTGCCGCGCGATGCCGTACTCTCGGATGAAAAGGGCAGCTACATTTTCCAGATCGATCAGAACACGGCGCATCGTGTTAGCGTCAAGTCTGTCGTCGAGCAGGCCGATCTTGTGGGCGTCGACGGAGCCCTGGATCCGGCCAAAGCGCTCGTCATCGTCGGAAATTACGAGCTCAAGGACGGCATGAAAGTGCGCGAGTCAAATCCGTGACCGTCAGCGAAACGGTGCGGCGCCATCGGCGATCGATCCTGTTTCTCGTCGCCGCGCTCGCCTCAGTTGGCATCTATGCCGCACTAAAGCTGCCGGTCTCGCTCTTTCCAACGGTCGACTTCCCACGCGTAGCGGTCAACCTCGACGCGGGCGATCGGCCGGCGGAGCAGATGGAGATGCAAGTGACCCGGCCTATCGAGGATGCCGTGCGCGGCGTGGCCGGCATCGAAGAAGTGCGCTCGACGACGAGCCGGGGCACGGCCGAGATCTCGCTCAATTTCGGCTGGGGCATCGACATGGCAACGGCAACGCTACAGGTCAATGCGGCGATCGGACAGATCCTGTCGACGCTGCCGGCCGGAACCTCCGTGACCACGCGACGGATGGATCCGACCGTTTTCCCGATCATCGCCTACAGCCTCACGTCGAGCACGCTCCAACTGCCCGAGCTGCGCGACATCGCGGAATACGCGTTGCGGCCGCTGCTCTCGAGCGTCAAGGGTGTCGGGCGCGTGCAAACGGTTGGCGGCGCCATCGCTGAGATTCGTGTCACTGTCGATCCCGACCAGTTGCGCGCGTATGCACTTACGCTCGATGACGTGGCGAAGGCGCTGTCCGCCGCCAACGTTGTCAGCGCCGTCGGACACATCGAAGATCGATACAAGCTCTATCTCGTCGTGTCGGACACTCGCTTGCAGACGACTGCCCAAATCCGGCAAACCGTGTTGAAGAATGCCGGCAACGGTCTTGTGCGCCTGGGGGACGTAGCCGACGTGCAGGCCGCAACCGTTCCGCAATGGATCCGCGTGACCGCCGACGGCCAGGACTCGGTCCTCCTGAACGTCTATCAGCAGCCCGGAAGCAACAGTGTCCAGATCGCCAAGGACGTGAAGGCGCGGCTCGACACCTACCGGCGCCAGCTGCCCAGAGGCGTCAGCATTGCGAACTGGTACGACCAGAGTGAGCTCGTTCTCGCGTCTGTGGCCAGCGTTCGTGACGCAATATTGATCGGCATTGGGCTCGCCGCGCTCGTCCTGTTCGCGTTCCTGCGCAACCTGCGCATGACGTCGATCGCGTTGATCGTCGTGCCGGCGACGCTTGCGACAACCATTGCCCTGATGTATGCGCTCGGCATGAGCTTCAACATCATGACGTTGGGCGGAATGGCCGCAGCCGTCGGCCTCATTATCGATGATGCGATTGTCATGATCGAGCACATCGAACAACACTTGCGCCGGCGGAATCAAGGTGCAGCTCAATCCGTTATGCGGGCTGCCGTCGAATTCCTGCCGCCGCTAACAGGGTCCAGTGCGGCAACGATCATCATCTTCGTTCCGCTCGCATTCCTGACTGGCGTGACCGGTGCATTTTTCAAGGCGCTTGCGATCACGATGGCAAGCGCCCTTTTCATCTCGTTCGTGTTCACCGCATTTGCAGTGCCGCTGCTGGCCGACCGTTTTCTTGGCGGGCGACACACGCCAGACGAGCACGAGGGGCGCACGGGCGTCTGGCTTCGGACCACTTATGGCGCGCTGTTGACACGTTTGCTCGCTCAGCCCTTGTGGCTTCTCGTCGGCGTCGTTCCGCTCCTCATACTTGGATGGCTCGCGTTTCGAGCCGTCGGTTCAGGCTTCATGCCCGCGATGGACGAAGGCGGCTTCGTTCTCGACTACAGGAGCACGCCGGGCACGGCCCTTACCGAAACCGATCGTCTGCTGCGTCAAGTGGAGGCGATCATCAAGGCCACACCCGACGTGCAAACGTATTCGAGGAGAACGGGTACCGGCTTGGGCGGGGGACTCTCAGAGGCGAATCAGGGCGACTTCTTCGTGCGCCTGAAGTCGGGCAAGCGGCGTCCCGTCGACCAGGTCATGGAAGACATCCGTGGACGTATCGAGCGCGACGTTCCAGGCCTCTCGATCGAGATGGCGCAGCTCCTGGAAGACTTGATCGGTGATCTCACGGCAGTGCCGCAGCCTGTGGAAGTGAGACTCTTTTCAGACAGTCCAAAGGAGCTCCCCCCGCTGGCTCAGCACATAGCGGACGCGATCGGGAAAGTGCAGGGCGTGGTCGACATCAGGAACGGCATCAATCCAGCCGGCGACGCGCTGGTGATTCATGTTCACCGCGCGCAGGCCGCAATCGAGGGACTCGATCCGGACGCCATTACGAAGTCACTCAACGATTATCTGGCCGGAGCGGTGACGACGCAGATCATGCAAGACGTGAAGATGGTGGGAGTTCGCGTGTGGATCCCGCCGCAGCTTCGCCAGACCATCCCCGACGTCGACAAGCTCATACTGCGTGCGCCCGACGGCCATACGCTGCCCCTGAGGCGTGTCGCCAGCATCGAGACGATTGTCGGGCAGCCCGAAATCTCACGTGACAACTTGAAGCAGATGATCGCCGTAACGAGTCGCATCAGCGGCCGCGATCTCGGGTCGGTCGTGCGGGACGTCAAGACGATTCTCGAGCGTCCGGGCACGCTGCCCAAGGGTACTTATTACGAGCTGGGTGGCTTGTATCAGCAACAGCAGATCGCGTTTCACGGCTTGATTGTCGTGTTCGTATCGGCAGCTGCACTTGTTTTCCTGCTGCTCTTGTTCTTCTATGAGAGCTTTTTTGTTGCGTTGTCGGTGCTGCTGACGTCGTTGGCTTCCGTATCGGCCGTCTTCATCGGATTATGGCTCACCCACATTGAACTCAACATCTCGTCGATGATGGGGATGACCATGATCATCGGCATTGCGACCGAGGTGGCAATCTTCTACTTTTCCGAGCAGCAGAGGCTTGCCCAATCGGTTCTCCTCCGCGAATCCCTGATCATGGCGGGGCAGAATCGCATGCGGCCCATAGCAATGACAACCCTCGCGGCGATCCTGACGCTCGCGCCACTCGCCTTCGCGCTCGGTCAGGGTTCCGAGATGCAGCAGCCGCTCGCGATTGCGATCATTTCCGGACTCATCGTCCAGCTGCCGCTGGTATTGCTCGCCATGCCGGTGCTTTACAGTGTGTCGCAACGTTCTTCGAAAACGCTTCCGCCGCAAGAAGCCGCCCGGCAGTGATCGTCGGGCGAAGCGGTCCGTGGCCAGCCGGAGTGTGCGCTCAGCGGGATTCGAGCTCAGCGAGCATCCATTCAAGGAGCGCCTCAACCTCGGCTTCGCTGTCCAGGAAGAACCCCGCTCGCGAATTCGGATCATCGCGCCCGACTCGCACCGTCAGCCAGTTGCGCTCGGCGCGCTCGAAGACCGGCTCATCGTTGACGTCGTCGCCGACAAATACCGCCAAGGCGCAACCGGCACGCTCCACCAGCGCGGTGATCGCGTCGCATTTGTCCGGCGCATCGGAGACCACGACATTGATCACGCACTTTCCAGCAGAGGAGCGCAGAGCCGCAGGCAGGTCCGTCAGCAATGCCTCGATGAGCGCGACCGCTTGATGCTGGCTCGTCGCCAGCCGGTAGTGCAGAGCAAGCGAGTAACGCTTGTCTTCGATGACGATGCCCGCCATACGTAATTCTTCAGCGTGCGCGACAACACGGGCACGAACCAGCGCGAGCGGCGTGACGTCAAACGCGGGCACCAGATCTGCGTCCTCGGCGCCGTGATTGCCCACGATGAACTGGGGTGCGAAGCCGAGCCGTCGCGTGACGTCCTCGACCGCGCGGCCGGTCACGACGCCAAGCGGACGGATGCGAGCCAGCCGGTAAAGCCGCTGCGAGACCGTGGCCGTGACGCGCGCGTCGTCGGCACGGGCCACGATGGGAGCCAGCGTGCCATCAAAATCGAACACCAACAGGGGCCGCGAACGCAGCGCGACCCCCATCGCCAATCTGCCTTCTGCGTCGAACAGATGTTTCAACTCAGGCATCATGGTGGCGCTGAACCCGAGCTTCTATGCGCTGCCGCAGGCGCCATCGACCGGCATCCGTCAACATGCGCCCCGCCCAGCGATAGACGTTGAATTCGCGCACCGTCATACGCAAACTGGCCATCCGCTCGCGCTGCTCCGCCTCGGGCATGGTCAGGGCCTGCTGCATTGCGTCGGCGCATTCCTCGACGTGGTACGGATTGACGACCAGCGCCTCGGTCATCTCGCGGGCCGCTCCGGCAAAACAGCTCAATATCAGCACGCCATGTTCGTCGTCGCGCGCAGCTACGAATTCCTTGCAGACGAGGTTCATGCCGTCGTGCAGACTGGTTACCAGACAAAGGTCGGCGGCGCGATACAGTTCGGTGACGGCGTCGTGGTCGTGATGTGCAACCAGCAGGTGCAATGGTCGGTAGTCTGGCCGACCGAAGCGCTGGTTGATCCTCTCGCTGAGCTCCTGCAGGCGGTCCTTGAACGACCGATACTCCGCCAGCGAGGCTCGGGAAGGCGCCGCGACTTGGACCAACGCGAATTTACCGATCCACTCCGGATGCTTTTCCAATAGACGCTCGAACGCGTTCATGCGTTCGAGTATGCCCTTGGTGTAATCGAGACGATCGACGCCCACGGCCAGTTTTTGATCGGTGGCCAGTCCGAGCCGTTCGTACACGTTGCTGCGGCACTGTTCGATTGTGGGCCGCGCAGCCGAGGTCGCGGCATCGGGCCATTCGATCGAAATCGGATAGCTTTCGACCAATGTGTCCACGTCGTGGAACGAAATGGTCGAATGTTCATGCTCGATTCGCGCCTCGATGTAGCGATCGACCGTCTCGATAAAGTTCTTGCAATGGAAGCGGGTCTGGAATCCGAGAATCGTGCTGCCAAGCATGCCTTCGAGGAGTTCCCTCCGCCAGGGACAGATACCAAAGGACTCGGGATTCGGCCACGGAATGTGCCAGAAGGTCAGGATGGTCGCGCGTGGCAGGCGCGCCCGAATCATCGCCGGCAGCAAGGCGAAGTGATAGTCCTGCACCATCACGACCGGGTCCTCGCTGCGCGCTTCACTGATCACCGCGTCGGCAAAGCGCTGGTTGACGGCCCGGTAGGCGTTCCAGTCGTTTTCGCGAAAGACCGGGCGCACGTGCGCAACGTGGCAGAGCGGCCAGATACCTTCGTTTGAAAAGCCGTCGTAGTAGCCGTGTTCCTCCTCCTCGCTCAACCAGATACGCCTCAATTTGTACTCGCTGCGCCCTGGCGGCAGCGGGACATGGTCGTGCTCGTCGACGAATTGCCTGTCGGCGCTGCCGCTGCCGTGCGCAATCCAGACACCCGAACATGCTCGCATGACCGGTTCGACCGCCGTGACCAGGCCGCTGGCTGGCCGCTTGACAACGATGCCCGAGGGCGTCGTCTCGTGAATGTAAGGCTCGCGATTGGAAACGACGATGATCTCATCGCCGCGCAGCGTCGTGTGGAGTAACGAACGAAGGCGGTCCGGATTCCAGGCCAAGCTTGCACCGGCGGCGCGACGGATCTCGTCCTCGAGATCGCGCACTCGTCGGCGCAAGTCCGTAGCGATAGGCGCCAGCTCGGCCGCGTTCGCCGTCGCCAGCATCGGGCGCAACAGGCCTTCACCGCGCAAAAGCGCCCGCGTCCCTTTGACCCACCCTCGCCAGCTCAGCTGCGCGACCACCATCGTGATCAGCGCGCTCGTCCCACCCAGCGCGGCGATCAGGATGATCAGATACTTGCGCGTATCCTTGCTGCGGCGCTCAAAAAAGCTCATGTCGTGCAGCAGCACAAGCTCGCCGACCTTGTCCGAACCGGCCATCACGGGGTACACGCCGACATGCACGGAGCCACCCTCGATTCTCAGCAGCGGGTCGTTTCGCGTTGCGATCTCCTGGGCCTGGCCGCAGGTCAGCGCTGCAGGGAACCCGGCGGTCGAGCGAGCCAGGCGACCATCGGGCGAGCACAGCCCGATCGCGACCAGCCGCTCGTCCTGCGCCGCGCGGCTGAACAGCGTCTGCAAATGCACGTCATCGGGATCGGCCAGCGCCCGAGCGATCTCGTTTGTAAGAGCGCCGGTTACGACCGTGCCGCGAAGATCCGAGTCGCGCGAAAACCAGCGCAAGGTGAGCCGGTCCATCACCGGCAGCGCAAGATAGGCCGTGGCAATGAAGGTGAGCACGAGTGGGACGAGAAAGCGAATCTGTAGCCGCAGTGTGTTCATGCCCACCCGAAGCGTTGCGTTGCATCGCGTACGCGCCTCGGTGAGGCGCGTGCTCAATAGCTGACAACGTTCGAGACTGCGAGGCGGTCAGCGAATTCTTTTGTGCTCTTTGGCGTGCCGTCTCCTCAATGGAAGAGGTTCAATCGAGCGCGCGGCCGGTGGCTCACCTTGGACGGCATTGGCTGCACGCCCGGATTGTTTTCCTCCGTCATTGCAGGACGCGGCGGCAGATGCAGGGTCGGGCGAGGCTGTGCGCTCGCTCGCATCAGGAGTCTGTGCGGTGTCATCAGAAGACTCTGTCCCACCCGGATTTGCGATGCTGCTCGCCGGGTATCTTCGAGCAATGTTGTTTCGAGGGCCGTCTTCCCCGGGTCGATCGGAGCGTCATCCGATGGAAGCACGTTGCCGCCCTCGGACACCAGCTCGCTCACGGACTCCGCGACGGTCGGATTCGGGCTCTTCTCGATGATGGCGATCGGATTCATCGTGCTACCTCTGGGGTTCATGGCGGGTCTGCTGGAACCGAGCCTGCGCGCGGTTCCGCTGCGTGTCTGTGCGTTGGCAGACAAAGCGCTTGAAGGTGGACATTGCATGCGTGCGCTCACTCGGAAAGTGTGCGCTGGCGCACAGATCCGTCAAGGTCTTCGGTCTAGCGTGTCCAAGCCTGCGCCATCACGACCCTGGTACCGGCGCGCGTGGCGTGGCTCCGTGGCCCATCGGAGGCGCCTCTTGACCCAGTCCACGTCAAAGAGGGATAGCTTTGCAAGTATTTCGCCGTCTGACGCGCGCGCGCCGTCCGACCGACTTTACCGACTTCGAAGAACCGATCCGCGCGGAACTGTTCAGCGCCGAACGGCTCGAGCAACACGCGCAAAGCCTGGCGCTCGCCCAAACGGTCACGAGAAATCCCTCCGACGAGCGCACGCTCGTACCGCGCGTACGGGAAAACGGCAAAGTCCTGCACGAAGCGCACAAGCTCATCGCCAGCGCGGCGCGACAGCACCTCGCGATCACGGCGGCCGCCGAATGGCTGCTCGATAATTTCCACGTCATCGAAGACCAGCTGCGGGATATTCGGGACCATCTGCCGGCGGGCTACTACCGGAAACTGCCGAAGCTCGCCGACGGTCCTCTGCGCGGGTATCCGCGCGTATACGGCCTTGCCTGGGCCATCGTGGCGCACACCGACAGCCGATTCGACCCGGTCTGGCTGGTCCGCTTCGTGCACGCCTACCAGCGCGTGCAGCCTCTGACCATCGGCGAGCTGTGGGCGGTTCCGATTTCGCTGCGCATCGTCATGATCGAGAACCTGCGTCGCCTGTCGGTCCGCATCGTCGGCTCGCAGATGGCCCGACAGGGGGCAGACGCGTTTGTCGATGAACTTGCGCCGGAGACGGGTACGCGGCCCGCGGATCTGATCGAACGTGCGATTCGCAATCTGAGTTCGGCCACCTTGTGGCCCGCCTTCGCCGTGCAGCTGGTGCAGCGCCTGCGATACCAGCCGGCGGGAACAACGGCCTTGCTCGAATGGCTTAATCGCGAGCCTGCCACGAAGAATCTGAGCACTGAAGAGATCGTCCACGCCGAACATGCGGGCCAGTCCGCGGCCAATCTCACGGTGCGCAACCTGATCACCAGCATGCGGGCGATCGGCGCGTTCGATTGGCGCACCTTCTTCGAGAAGGTCAGCCTGGTCGACGCGACATTGCGTCACCATCCCAGCTTCATGGCGATGGACTTCGCCACGCGGGATCGCTATCGGCACGCCATCGAGGCCCTGGCGAGCCGTTCGGCCTGTTCGGAGATCGAACTCGCGGCCACAGTGGTCGCAAAGACACAACGGATCAGGGCCCGGGCCGACCACGGCGGCAACGCCTCGGAACTCAGACTTCAGGATCCCGGCTTCTATCTGATGGGGGAAGGAGCAGCCGCACTCAAACGCGAACTTGGCTATCGCAGCGGGATGCGCGAGCGCTGCATTCGCGCCTGCATGGCAAACCCCGCGGTGGTCTACCTCGGCTCGATCCTGGTTCTGACACTTGCCACGGCGGCAGCACCGGTGATCGCCGGCATCGAGGCGGGAACGGCATGGTCCGGGTTGCTGGTGCTCGGTCTGGTCGGCCTGCTGCCCGCGTCGGACATGGCCGTCGCTCTCATTCATCGCATCGTCACCAAGGCCTTTCCGCCCCGGAGCCTGCCGCGGCTGGCCCTGCAAGACGGCATCCCCAGCTCGCTGCGAACCTTCGTCGTGATGCCCACCATGCTGGGCTGCGCGGCCGAGATCGCCGAGCACATCGAGCGGCTCGAAATGCACTACCTGTCCAATCGCGACGGCGACGTCTACTTTGCGTTGCTGACGGACTGGCGCGATGCGGACGCCGAGACAGTCGCCACCGACGTTGAACTGCTGGCCGCTGCGACGGCGGCAACCCGGGCGCTCAATGCGCGCTACGGCCCCGTCGAGCAGACAGGTTGCCCGCGGTTCTTTCATTTGCATCGTGCACGCATCTGGAACCAGAGCGAACGCAAATGGATGGGTTGGGAGCGCAAACGCGGCAAGCTGCATGAGTTCAACCGGCTGCTGCGCGGTGCGACCGACACGAGTTTTCTTCCGATCGACGGCCAGGCGCCAAGCCTTCCGGGCGACGTGCGCTATGTCGTCACCGTCGATGCGGACACCAAGCTCCCCATCGGAGCGGTCCGCCGGCTGGTCGGAACCGCAGCCCATGCCCTGAATCGACCCGTATGGGACAGCGCGGCCCGCCGCGTCGTGCACGGCTACGGCATATTGCAGCCCCGGGTCACGCCGGCATTTCCGACACGCAGTGAGGCCACCATCTTTCAACGCGTGTTTTCCGGACCAGCCGGGCTGGACCCTTACGCATCCGCCGTATCGGACGTCTACCAGGATCTGTTCCGGGAAGGCAGTTATACCGGCAAGGGTCTGTATGACGTCGATATGTTCGAGACCGCTTTGAAGGGGCGCGTGCCGGATAACACCGTGCTCAGCCACGACCTGTTTGAAGGCATCTTCGCCCGCTGCGGGCTGGTGGTCGATGTCGAGTTCTTCGATGATTTTCCGTCCAATGCGGAATGCGCCGCCTCACGCCAGCACCGCTGGGCGCGTGGCGACTGGCAGTTGCTGCCGTGGATCTTTGGCTGCGCCGGTCGCGGCATTTCAAGCATCAATCGCTGGAAGATGCTCGACAACCTGCGTCGAACGCTGTCCCCGATCGCCTCGGTGGTTCTGCTGCTGGCGAGCTGGGCGTTGCCCAGCGCGCAGCAAGGTGTGTGGGCGGCCTTCGTCCTGACCGCGATCGCCTTGCCTGGCTTGATGTCGCTGCTCGACGGCCTGTTGCCGCGCCGTCGCGATGCTTCCGCCGCGGGCCACCTGCGAGCTGTCTGGGCTGACCTCGGTCACGCCATCATTCACGCACTCATCTGCACGATCACGCTGGCGCACCAGGCGTGGCTGATGCTGGATGCCGTGATGCGCACCCTGACCCGCCTCTTCGTCACCCGCCGCAGCAGGCTGGTCTGGATCACCGCGGCGCAGGCAAAGACCGACGCCGGCGTATCGCGCGCCGGTGCTCTGTGGCCGCCGCGCATCGAGAACCTGGTCGTCACTTTCGTCGCGGCGCTCGCGCTGATGCGCGACCCAGCCGGACTGCCGTTCGCGGTGCCGTTCCTGGCGTTGTGGTGGAGCGCGCCGCTGGTCATGCACTTCATCAGCCTGTCCCCGAAACCCGATCCGGGCGAGCCCTTTTCGGTTGCCCAGGTGACCTCGATGCGCGCCACGGCGCGCCGCATCTGGCTCTTTTTCACTACGTTCGTCACGGACGAGGACCACGCGCTTCCGCCCGACAACTTCCAGGAGGACCCGGAACCGGTGGTCGCTCACCGCAGCTCGCCCACCAACTTCGGGCTGTATCTGCTGTCGTGTATTGGCGCCCGCGACTTCGGCTGGATCGGCTTGAGCGATCTCACCGAACGGATTGGAGCCACGTTCGAGACCTTGTTTCGGCTGCCTCGGTTTCGCGGACATTTCTTCAATTGGTACGAGACGCGCGAGCTGCGGCCGCTCGATCCGAAGCTCGTGTCCACCGTTGACAGCGGCAACCTAGCCGGTCATCTGCTCGCGTTGGCTCAGGGCTGCGATGAAATCATCCGGCAACCGCTGTTCACTCGCGCAGCGCTCGACGGCCTCGGCGATACCCTGCGACTGGCGCGCGCGGCCCTGGAGCCCGTCGCTGACGATCGGCGCACGCTGATCGTCAAACGCACCCAGGTCGATGCGGCCCTTGCAGATGGCGAGCGATTGCTGAGCTCCACGCCGAAAAGCTTCTCCGGCTGGGTTCATCGGTGGGATGAACTGGGACGCCAGGCCGCGCTGCTGTTCGATGTCGCCACGACCCTCGCCGGCGAACGCGGCGACGCGGCCGACAGCGAGGCGCGGTTATGGGCTTTCGAGTTCCAGGCCAACGTCGCCAGCTGCCTGCGCGACGTCGAACCACTGGTGCGAGCGCTCGCGGCGCAGCCCCTGGCAGCCACGGTTTCGAAGCCGGGCGCCGTGGACACCCTGCTGCAAGACCTGCTGGATGGCTATCTAGGGTCCGATGCGGCGCTGGGCGAGATCGGAACCTCCCTGCCCTCGATCATCAGCGATCTGCGCGTAAACCGCGCCCCGGCCGCGATGATCTCGGAGGTCTCGAACTGGGGTGCGGCGTGCGCAAACCGGGCCGTCCGACTGCATCAACTGGCCGTGGACGCGCGCCGCCTGGTCGACGAAATGGACTTTGCCTTTCTGTTCGATGCGAATCGGCAGCTCTTCCCGATCGGCTATCGCGTGGACGATGCGACACCAGAGCAGGGTTACTACGATCTGCTCGCCTCCGAAGCCCGACTTGGAAGCTTCGTCGCGATAGCCAAGGGCGACGTGCCGGCCACGCATTGGTTCCATCTCGGCCGCGCCTCCACGACGGTGCGCCAGCGCCCGATCCTGCTGTCGTGGTCGGGGACGATGTTCGAGTACCTGATGCCTTCGCTCGTGCTGCAGACGCCTCGCGGCACGTTGCTCGACCAGACATGCCGACGGGCGGTCGCGCGGCAGATCGAGTACGGCGGCCAACATGGGATCCCCTGGGGCATCTCCGAGTCGGCCTACAACCAGCGGGACCGCGCGCTTACGTATCAGTATTCCGACTTTGGCGTGCCCGGCCTGGGCTTGAAGCGGGGCCTGGGTGAGGATCTCGTGGTCGCCCCGTACGCGACCGCAATGGCGGCCATGTACGACGGGTCGGCGGCAATTCGCAATCTCGAGCGCCTGCGGGCAGAAGGCGGCCAGGGTCGATACGGACCGTACGACGCGATCGACTACACCCCGGTTCGACTCGCAGAAGGTCAGACGGCGGCCGTAGTGCGCGCCTACATGGCACACCACCAGGGGATCTCGCTGGTGGCGCTCGACAATGCGCTGAGCGACGGCATCATGCGCCGCCGCTTTCACAGCGACCCCCAGGTGCGCGCGGCCGAACTGCTTCTGCAAGAGCGGCCGCCGCGGGAGCTGGCCGAGCACCGCCCGAGGCTGAACTCCTTGCCGGCCACTGCGGGCACCGATGCGTCTCGCCCGGCAACGCGTCAATTCGACACGCCGCATACCCCGCTTCCAGCCGCGCACCTGCTGTCCAATGGACGCTATGCGGTCATGTTGACGGCGGCCGGGTCCGGCTACAGCCAGTGCGGCAAGGTCTTCGTCACCCGCTGGCGGGAGGACGTGACCACCGACGCCTGGGGTTCCCACCTTTTTCTGCGCGACGTCGCGGGCGGAGCGGTCTGGTCGGCCACGTATCAGCCCACTGCAATCGAGCCGGACGAGTACCACGTGATGTTCGCCGAGGATCGAGCGCGCATCAGGCGCCGCGATGGAACACTGACGACCGTCCTCGAGGTCGTTGTCTCCCCTGAAGACGACGCCGAAGTGCGCAGGCTCTCGATCACTAACGACGGGTTCCTGGCCCGCGAGATCGAGGTCACTTCGTACGCGGAGGTCGTGCTGGCCGAGATCGCGGCCGACATGGCGCATCCGGCATTCTCGAACCTGTTCGTGCACACCGAATACGTGCACGAAGTCGGCGGCCTGGTGGCTACCCGCCGTGCCCGCTCCGCCGACGAAACGGCCTTGTGGGCCGCCCACGTCGTGACGCCGGATCGGACCAGCGCCCCAGGCCTCGAATACGAGACCGATCGCACGCGGTTCGTCGGACGCGGGCGGACGATCCGCGCTCCCGCAGCGATGCTCGGTGGTCATCCGCTGTCCAACACCGTGGGGCCGGTGCTGGATCCTGTGTTCAGCCTGAGAACACGGGTTCGGCTGATCCCGGGCGCGACGGCCCACATGGTCTTCTCGACGATGGTGGCCACCTCGCGAGCGGCGGTGATCGATCTGGCCGACAAGTATCACGACGCTGCGACGTTCGACCGCATTTCGATGCTGGCCTTCACGCATGCGCAGGTGCGGCTGCACCACCTTGGGATCGAAACGGGCGACGCTCTGCTGTACCAGGAACTCGCCAACCGCATTCTGTTTTCCGACCCGATGGCACGCCCGCCGAGCGAAGTGCTTGCGCGCTCCACGTTGACGGCCGCCGGACTGTGGCCGCGTGGCATCTCGGGTGACCACCCGATCGTCCTGCTCTGCATCGATGCGATCGAAGACCGCGGCATCGTCTCGCAACTGTTGCGGGCGCACGAGTACTGGCAGATGAAAGGACTCGCGGTCGACCTGGTCATCCTGAACGACAAGCCGACTTCCTATTCCGAGGGCCTGCAGAAGATACTGGAAGAGATGGTGCGCACGAGCCGCGCGACGATCGGACAGGACGCGCGCGGGCCGCTGGGCCGCATCTTCGTGCTGCGCGCCGATTCGCTCCGACACGACGAGCGCGCGCTGCTGCATACGGTCGCCCGTTCGGTGTTGATCAGTCATCAGGGAGGCCTTGCCGAGCAGGTCCTGCGTCTGCAACGGCCCAATGCCGTTGCCGACCCTCCGGCGCGGATGGCACTGGCGCCGCACACAGCAAACGCGCCGGCCGTGCAGTTGCCGGCGATCGAGTGCTTCAACGGCCTGGGCGGGTTCGCCGACGATGGCCGCGAGTACATGATCGTCCAGGGCCCGCGACAGCACACGCCGATGCCGTGGATCAACGTCATCGCCAATCCGGACTTCGGGTTTCAGGTGTCTGAAACCGGTGCCGGCTACACCTGGTCCGTCAACAGTCGCGAAAACCAGTTGACCGCCTGGTCCAACGATCCTGTCTGCGATCCGCCCGGGGAAGCCATCTATATTCGCGACGAGGAAAGCGGTGAGCTGTGGTCACCCACCGCGGCGCCCATCCGCATCGAGCACGCCAGCTATGTAACGCGGCATGGGCAGGGCTACAGCCGGTTTCAGTTGGACCACGCGGGCATCCGATGCGACTGGCTTCAATGCGTGAGCTGGACCGATCCGGTCAAGCTCTCCTGCCTGACGCTGGCCAATCGGTCGTCACGGACCCGGCGGCTGTCGATCACCGCTTATGTGGAATGGGTGCTCGGGACGGCGCGCATGCCCAGCGCGCCTTATGTGGTGACGGAGCGGGATCAAGCCACCGGCGCCGTGTTCGCACGCAATCCCTTGCACAACGAGTTCGGCGCACGCATCGCTTTTGCCGATCTCGGGGGCCTCCAGACCGCCTTCACGTGCGATCGAAGCGAGTTCCTCGGCCGTCACGGCAGCCTGGAGGCGCCGGCGGCGCTGAGCGGCAAGATCGCACTCGGCAGTCGAGTCGGCGCCGGCCTGGACCCCTGCTGCGCGTTGCAGACGGTGATCGAGCTCAAGGCCGGCCAGGAAATCGACCTCATTTTCGTGCTGGGACAGGCGGCGGATCGCGAGTCGGCGCGGGCCCTGGTGTTGCGCTATCGCGCGGTCACGGCCGAGTCGGTCCTTTCCGATGTCAGGCGGAACTGGGACCACATCCTTGGCACCGTGCAGGTCGAAACGCCGGACCGCGCGATGGACCTGATGCTCAATCGCTGGCTGCAGTATCAGACGATCGTCTGTCGCCTCTGGGCCCGCGCGGCCTTCTACCAGGCCGGGGGCGCGTACGGTTTCCGCGATCAACTGCAGGACACGATGGCGCTGACGCTGGCGCTGCCCCAGGCTGCACGCGCGCATCTGCTGCGCGCTGGCGCGCGTCAGTTTTCCGAGGGCGACGTGCAGCATTGGTGGCATCCGCCCACCGGGCGCGGCGTACGCACCCGCTGTTCGGACGATCTTCTCTGGCTGCCGTATGCCGCCGCTCACTATGTCGAGGTGACCGGCGACGCCGCGGTGCTCGATGAGCAGCTGCCGTTTCTCGAAGGCTCGCTGCTCGAACCGGGCCAGCAGGATGCCTACTTCACGCCCGCGCTGTCGCAGCAGCCGGGCACGCTGTTCGACCATTGCGCGCGGGCTCTGGACCGCAGTCTGCCGGTCGGGATCCACGGACTGCCACTCATCGGCAGCGGCGACTGGAACGACGGCATGAGTCGGGTCGGACACCAAGGCAAGGGCGAAAGCGTGTGGCTGGCCTGGTTTCTGTGCGCGACGCTTCAAAACTTCGCGCCGCTTGCGGCGCGGCGCGGCGCGACAAACGAGGCGACGCTGTGGCTGGCGCAGGCGACCAGATTGCAGGCGGCGGCGGAAGCCCACGCCTGGGACGGCGCCTGGTATCGCCGCGCGTACTTCGATGACGGAACACCGCTGGGGTCGGCGGGCGACGCAGAATGCCGGATCGATTCGATCGCGCAGAGCTGGAGTGTGTTGTCCGGAGCCGCTGATCCCGTGCGGGCGCGGCGCGCGATGGAGGCCGTCGATGCGTATCTGGTCCGGCCGGGCGACGATCTCGTGCTGCTGTTCACACCTCCCTTCGACAAGACGCCCAGGGATCCCGGCTACATCAAGGGTTACCTGCCCGGGGTTCGCGAAAACGGCGGCCAATACACCCACGCGGCCGCCTGGTGCGTGATGGCGCTGGCCCAACTGGGACAGGGCGAGCGGGCGGCCGAGCTTTTCGCCATGCTCAACCCGGTCAATCGTGCGGCGAGCCGCGCCGGCGTGTACGCCTACAAAGTCGAACCGTATGTCGTGGCCGCCGACATCTACTCGGATCCGCCCCATGTCCGGCGCGGCGGCTGGACCTGGTACACGGGCGCGGCCGGCTGGATGTATCGCGCCGCGCTGGAAGGCATCCTGGGCCTGCGCAAGCGTGGCGAGGTACTGCACGTCGATCCCTGCATCCCGCCGGGCTGGCCGGCCTTTGTAATCCGCTATCGCCACGGGGCAACGACCTATGAAATCCGCGTCGAGAACCCGCGCGGCGTTGGAGGTGGGGTCGCCCGGATCGATCTCGATGGAACCCGGATCGATCCCCCGCAGCAGGGCATCGCGCTGTGCGATGACGCACGGGCTCACCGCGTCACGGTCGTTCTGGGCTGATGCCCCCCGTTTGCAGCGCCCGCGGCCGCAGCTCTGACCGCCGCACGACGGTGTTTTAATCGGTGGTGTGTGTGCCAGCGAACAGATGATCTGCGACGGATGCCGCATCATGCGGACCTCGAACCTACACGATGAAAAGACACACCATGAAGATCACAATCGCATCAACCTGTTTCGTACTCACTGCCGTTTTGACTCCTGCAGCCGTTTTTGCCGGCGACTCGGACACTGACCGCGCGCACGCTATGACCTTCGTCGCCGACTCGGTCATAACGACCAAGGTCAAGGCCAAGCTCGCCGATGAACACATGGCCAGCCTGGCGCGCATCGGAGTCGACACCGATGCCAAGGGCGCCGTGGTTTTGAGCGGAAGTGCCAGAACCCAGAAGGAAGCGGACAGGGCTGTGACCATTGCGCGCGAAACCGAAGGCGTGACTTCGGTCACGAGCACGATTCAGATCAAGAAGGATGATTGACCGGCAGTTTCAAGGCGAACGCAGCGCCCATCTGGATGTGTTCGACGCCCGGCTCACGCCGGCGCGGACCGGCCCCGGCCTCACCTGGCTCGGGGCCGGTTTCTCTTTTGGGCGTGCGACAACGCACCCGTTCATCGGGTAATCATGGGTTGGCGCTCACCGCAGGGACCAATGTCGAGATCGTCCAGGATCATCCTCTTCGCCCTTACCGGGTTCGTTGCTCTTCTCGTCGTTGTCGCAACGGGCCTGTTTCTTCTTGTCAGGGCCAACGTCGACAAAGCCCGCTTGGAAGCGACCGCCTCGGAAGCCTTGGCGATGCAGGTCGTCATCGGCGGGCGGGTGAGACTCGACCTCTTCCCGTCCCTGCTCGTCACA
>Ga0210409_10002906_pt1 | contig 19768 bp, 19 predicted proteins | sample IncBWH17MmetaG_FD_161649 | JGI IMG/M metagenome (GOLD analysis project Ga0210409, IMG submission 161649) | Forest soil microbial communities from Barre Woods Harvard Forest LTER site, Petersham, Massachusetts, United States - Inc-BW-H-17-M | ecosystem: Environmental > Terrestrial > Soil >... | reverse complement strand
CCGCCGCGAAGTCGGCCGCGAAATGCGTCTCGTCTATCCACCAGTTCCCGTTGCTATCCGGCTTGAATGCCTTGGACGCTTGCGGCAGGGCCTGTTCGATCGACGCACAGCTGTCACCTTCATCGAGGGCAAAGGCGGCGATGTAGACCAGTGCCGCAACGTTTGGATCATTGCCGGCCTCGCTGATGATGGACCCGCCGTAGCTATGGCCGACCAGGACGACCGGACCGCCCATGGCGTCAACGGCGGCCTTCGTGTACTTTTGGTCGTCGGCGTAGGAGGTCTCGGGGGGCTGCGCCACCGACACCGTGTAGCCATCCTTCTCGAGGATCTTCGTGACGGCTTCCCAGCCGGAGCCATCGGCAAATGCTCCATGCACCAGAACCACGTTCTTGATGCCGGCTGGCGCCGCCGCAGCAACTCTAACAGTCCTCTCCAGCAGCAGAGTGCCGCCCATCAGCATGGCAGCGAGCGTTACAACCCCGTAAATCCTCTTCATGGTTACTCTCCTCTCTAGTTTGAACTTCAATGAATCATTCAAGTTCCGGATGGTCTTTCGGTTGGCTTCTTTCCTGCTGCATCCATTCCCTGATGTATGGCGAACAGTGCAGGACCGAGACCCCTGCCGACTCACACGCGTTTAGAAAACGAACTCCTTCGATATCGACCAGATTGAGTTCCTCCAGATCTAACGTGACGCGTGGTCCGCCACGCTCGACCTCGCACTTCAACTGATCAAGGTGCTCAGATCGAAGCTGCCCGCTCAAATAAATGCGCGTCTTGCGCTTACCAGCAATCCGCTTGATCTTCAGCGTCATGGATCTGTGCTCTGAAGAACAGCCGAATGAATGCAATAACCAAGCCATTCGCAATTCCTTGCAGGAAGGGAAGTTAGAGTTGTATGCAGTCCCGAATTTTCAGGAATTCCCGTCAGATGAGGAAAACACGATTGGCTTAATAGGTCTCCACAGCAAATCAGTCAGCCTGTCTGGCTTTGAATCGATATTTGTTAATTTTCAAGCGCTTGATCTTCGAGTCGAGGGTCTGTGCTGGCAGGCCTAATTTAGCTGCCGCACCCGCGGGCCCTGAAATTCGGCCCTGGCTTTCTGCCAGGGCGGCTTCAATCATTTCCTTCTCCTGCCGTACGAGGGCGCCGTCCAGCGTACGGGGTCGAGCTGGATTTTGGGCCGGTTCCCACTTTAGCCATGTCTCGTCCACGGCTACGGTGTCATCCTCGCTGAGGATTACGGCGCGCTCGATTACGTTTTGTAGTTCACGGACGTTGCCTGGCCATCCATATGCCTGAAAGGCTTTTAGGAATTTCTTGTCGATGGTTCTGAACTTCTTTCCAGCCCTCTTTCCAAAGCGATCGATGAAGTACCCAACTAGCAAAGGAATATCAGCTACTCGCTCGCGCAATGGTGGCATCTGGATAGGCACGACATTCAGCCGGTACAGGAGATCCTGGCGAAACTTGCCTTGGGCAACGAGTGCGTTCAAATCGTGATGCGTGGCTGCAACCACTCTGACGTCGACCGGAATTGGCCGGCTGCTGCCAACGCGTTCGATTTCACGTTCTTGCAGAACTCGCAACAGTGCAATCTGGATTTCCGCAGGTAAGTCGCCGACTTCATCGAGAAAAATTGTCCCGCCATTTGCCGATTCGAAACGCCCCAGACGTCGCTGGGCTGCACCGGTGAAAGCACCCTTCTCGTGACCGAAGAGTTCAGAAGCAATGAGCGATGGAGGGATCGCCGCGCAGTTCACTCCGATAAACGCTCGATCAGCGCGCTTTGATCGTTTGTGGATGGCACGGGCTAACAACTCCTTCCCCGTGCCCGTTTCGCCCAGAATCAAGACCGTGGAATCAGAAGGCGCGACCTTCGCTATTTCGCGAAGCACTCTGCGGAGCGCTTCCGACGAGCCGACGATATCCTCGAACATCGAGTCGCGATCGATTTGTTCTCGCAACGCCAGATTTTCGTTCCGCGTCCTCTCTTCGGTTCGGACACGGTCATCGATGTCGGTCCCCGTGGCATACCAGCGAATCACCTGCCCCTGTTCATTTCGGAAGGGGTTGTAGCGGATCAGAAACCAACGGTACTGGCCGTCCTTCCTGAGCGCCCGCTGCTCGAATTCGAACGGAAGACCACGCGCGAGAGCAGCCTTTCGCTCGTTTCGAAATTTTTCGAGGTCCTCCGGATGGAAGATTCTCGCCCGAAAATTTGGCGCAATCACATCGTCAGCAGTAAGGCCCGTATAGTTGAGAGTAGCTTGATTGGCGTAGATCGGTGTGCCGCAGGGGTCCTGGACAACTATCGTCTGCGGTATCGCGTCGGTAATCCGGCGAAGTTCGCGTTCATCCTCCCGCAATCTCTCCTGAGTCTGCTTGAGGTCTTCGATGTCGGCGCTTACTCCGTACCACATCACGACCTTCCCGGTTTCGTCGCGGAAGGGTTCGAAGCGAATGAGGAACCAGCGAAAGACCCCATCATGGCGGCGCATGCGCGCTTCGATTTCACCTGGCTCTCCGGCAATCAACAGCTCGCGCCATCTCCGCATTAATGACGGCAAATCCTCCGGATGGATCGCAACCTGCCAGCCCCAACCTTGCGATTCTTCAGGAGAAAGACCGGCGTATTCGCGCCATCGTTGATTCACGAACTCTACGGAGCCATCCGCATGAGCTGACCACGTAAACGCAGGGATTCTGTCAACAATGAGGCGAACGTCTAGAGCTGGCGCAGGTCGGGCGCCATCCGCCGCGGATGCCATCCGGCGATTATAGTCCGGATGTGCGGTTTGACACCCAAACACATGGTCTGCAATAGGGGTTGGAAAAAATGCTTTGGAACAACAACAATCCGGGATATCGCCTAATATTGCACGTGGGTTCTGCCCGCCTCTTCAACTCGCATTCTCCAGTTACAGCCGCCCACGCTTGCTACGCGCATAAATGAAATGCCTCACCTTGATAGGCTTCGATTCAAAACGACGAACGTTCTCCTCAAGCTCGCGGTCTGCGCTAGTCAATCGCTCGCGCTATCGCAAGTGCTCCGCCCAAGGCGCCTGGACACTGTAGCCATCCACATGCGCTGACCCAAAGCGCTCTCCGGGCGGGTACCTTGCGGTTTCGCGTGTTACAATCCGCGGTAAGCAGGCCCTATGCCCGATACCGTACCCATCGTGGCGGAGACCGTACTGGAGGTCGTTTCTCCAGACGGTGCCCGGCGCTTCGTGCGCGTTACTCAAACGCCCTTTCTTATCGGCCGCGGCGCCGAAACCGGCAACCACTTGCAGCTCTCCGACCGCCGTATCTCACGCAACTGCGCTGCGATCGTCGTCGAGGCCAACAAACATTACGTTGAAGATCGCGGCCAGCGCCGGGGCCTCTTCGTAAATCGCGAAAAGGTGGAGAGCCGCGAGCTGCAGGACGGCGACGTGATTACCTTCGGCGTCGACGATTCCTACGAGATTGTTTACCGTTCCTCCGCCGTTGCAGTCGGCGACTCCATTCCCCACTTGCTTACCCGCATGGAACACATCACCGGCTCCGACGTGATCAGTAGCGCAGGCGCGCGCCTCAGCAAGCTCGACCAACTCCTCGCCGCCACCGCGCTGCTCCACTCGCAGCTTCCCCTCGACGAAGTCCTCAGCATCATGGTCGATCACGCCATCTCCGTGATGGACGCAGACCGCGGCGTGCTACTCGAAGCCGACGAAAAAGGTGCGCTGAATGTCCGTCTGGCCCGCCGCAGCGGGGGACTTCGTCTCCCGCCGGAAAGCCTCGCGCCGAGCCAGACCGCGATTCAACTCGCCCTGCGCAAACAAGAAGCGGTAATCACCGAGGACTTGGCGCAAGCGGAAATGGATTTGCAGGCCGCCCAGAGCATCGTCGCGCAGCGGCTCCGCGCGGTCGTCGTGATTCCCCTCTATGCGTTCTCGCACGCAAAAACCGACGAGTCCATCGTCAACATGAAACGTGGCCAATTGCTTGGGGTCCTATACCTTGACTCGCGGCGGCCCGCGGCATTTTCCAAACTGGATCGGCAATTGCTCGACGCCTTCACCGACCAAGCGGCCAGCATTCTGGACAACGCCCGCCTCGTCGCTCGCGAACGCGAACGTCAACGCCTCGAGCAAGAGATCAACATTGCCCGCGACATTCAGCAAGCGCTGCTGCCGCGGAATTTCCGCGACTATCCGTATCTCTCCGTCACCGGGTGCAACTTTCCCTGCCTTTCCGTTGGCGGCGATTACTTCGATGTTTTTCCGCTCAGCGAAAAACGCACTGCGTTCCTCATTGCGGACGTCTCCGGCAAAGGACTAGGCGCCGCGCTGCTGACCACCATGCTGCAAGGCGCCCTTTCCGGAATGACCTTGGGCACCGATCCCGCGCGATTGTTCAACCACTTGAACCGCTTTCTCTGCAATCACGCCGAAGTCGGCCGCTACGCAACCATGTTTTTCGGAATTCTCGACGAGTCGGGCCACCTGGAATACATCAACGCCGGACATCCGTCACCCATTCTCATTCGTCGCGGCGGAAACGCTGATGAAGCCTTCACGGAAGGCTCGTTCCCTGTGGGCCTCGTGCCCGAAGCCGAATACGCAACCGCGTGTGTGAAACTCGAACCCGGCGATACGCTCGTCCTATTCAGCGATGGCGTGACGGAAGCCATGGACCCCAAAGAGGATTTTTTCGGCATGCCTCGCCTCACGCAATTGCTCACCGGACAAAACGAGACTTCGCTCGAAGAGCTCCAGAAACTCGTCCTGGAGGCCGTCGAGAATTTTGCGCGCGGCGCAAGCCAAGCGGACGACTTGACTCTCCTGCTCGTGCGCTATCGCGCCGCGGCGACCTCCGCGGAAACGGATTTCCCCCGCACGATCACCTCAGCGTCAGCCGGCTGACACCTTCGCCGTCGATTTTTTCTACAGCAAAATGTTCACTTGACACTTCTGCCCTAACGTCTTATGAATGGGGTTCCGCGAGCTGTTTCGCCTGCCATTTCTCCTCGCGGACCGAGGCCCCGATGAATCCTTCACGCCGCGATTTTCTCAAATATACGACAGTAGGCGGAGCGGCGGCGGCTCTATTCGGATTCGACCTCCAGCCCGCATTCGCTCAATTGCGCACTCTCAAGATTGCCCGCGCGAGTGAAACCCGCTCCACCTGCCCGTACTGCGCCGTGGGCTGCGGCACCATCATCTACACAATCGGCGACCGCGCAAAGAATGTGACCGCGCAGGTGGTGCACGTCGAGGGCGACCCGGATCATCCGACCAACCGTGGCACCCTGTGCCCAAAGGGTTCCTCGTTGCAACAAGAGATCATGAACGATCGCCGCTTGCTGAAGCCCCAGGTGCGCCGGCCGGGTGGCACCGATTGGCAGGACATTTCGTGGGACGATGCGATCAACGAAATTGCGGCACGTGTGAAAAAGACGCGCGACGAGACTTTCGTCGAGAAAGATGCGGCGGGACACACGGTAAACCGGTTCGAATCGGTCGCGTGGATCGGCGGCTGTACCGATACCAATGAGTTTAACTATCTGGTTGTAAAAGCGATGCACGCCCTGGGGGTCGTGCATTTAGAAAATCAGGCCAGGGTTTGACACGGCCCCACGGTCTCAAGTTTGGGACCAACGTTCGGCCGGGGCGCAATGACCAATGGCTGGGTCGACATGAAAAATACCGACATGATGCTCATCATGGGCGGTAATCCGGCCGAAAACCATCCTTGCGGATTCAAGTGGCCAGTCGAAGCGAAACGCACCCGCAATGCGAAAATGATTGTGGTCGATCCGCGGTTCACGCGTACCGCTGCGGTGGCTGACCTCCACTGCCAGATTCGGGCCGGGTCGGACATCGCGTTCCTCGGCGGCGTGATTCGCTATGCCATCGAAAACAACCGGATCGCCAAAGACTATCTGCTGAACTATACGAACGCGGCCTTCATCGTTAACAAAGATTTTAAGCTGCCGGCGGACCTCGATGGCCTTTTCTCCGGGTTCGACGCCAAGACGCAGATCTATGACAAGGCCACCTGGAATTATCAAGGCAGCGGAGCCGGAGCGAAGAAAGATGCGGTCACGAATTACGCGCTAGGAGCCGCCGCGCACCCGCCGAGCGGCGGGACTCCCCCGACCCCACCTTTGCCGGCGAATGTCGATTTTGACCTCTCCCTGCAGAATCCCAATTGCGTGTTTCAACTCCTGAAGAAGCATTACTCGCGCTATACGCCGGAGATGGTCGAGCGCGTCACGGGAATTCCCAAAGAACAATTTCTCAAAGCCGCCGACCTCTATACTTCCATTCGCAAAGACGGCGACATGAAGAAGGCAGGGACGATCATTTACGCGGTCGGATGGACGCAACACTCGTTTGGCACGCAAATTATACGCACCGCGGCGATGTTGCAACTTTTGCTTGGCAACGTTGGCCGCGCAGGCGGCGGCGTCAACGCGTTGCGCGGGCACTCCAACATTCAGGGCGCCACAGACATGGCCGGTCTTTTCGACAATTTGCCCGGCTATCTGAAAGTTCCGACGCCCGCGGACACTTCCTTCGAATCCTGGATGAAACGCATTACCCCGACTGCGTCGAAACCGGCCCCGTGGGATTCGTTCAACTACTACAGCAACACGCCCAAATTCGCAGCCAGCTATTTGAAAGCGCTCTACGGCGACGCGGCCACCAAACAAAACGGCTGGGCCTTCGATTATCTGCCGAAAGTGGATCGCAACTATTCGTGGGTCCAGATGTGGGACGACATGTACAACGGGACTCTGAAAGGCATGTTTGCCTTTGGCATGAACGGCGTAGCCATTGGTCCCAATTCAAAGAAGAACATCGACGCGCTGAAAAAGGCGGACTTCCTGGTGGTCGGGGAAATTTATCCGGATGAGACCAGCGAGTTTTGGAGGTCGCCCGGGATCACCACGGACGAGATGAAGCAGATTCAAACGACGGTGTATCGTTTGCCTTGCGCGGGATTCGCGGAGAAAGACGGCTCGTTCACCAATTCCGCGCGCTGGGTACTATGGAAGAACACAGCCGTGCCGACCCCAGGAGATGCCCGGCTGGACCATGCCATCGTTGCCCAAATTTTCTTGAAGATCCGCGAGCTGTATAAGAAAGAGGGCGGCAAGTTCCCCGATCCCATCATGAACCTTACGTGGAATTACAGCGCCCCGTCGAGCCCGCCGCTGGCCGAAGTATTGAAAGAGATTAACGGGAAGGCGCTGGCGGATCTAGAGGATCCCGCGACGAAGCAGCAAATCAAAGCCGGCCAGCAGCTTCCCGGCTTTGCTTGGTTGAAAGACGATGGGACGACCTCCTGCGGCAACTGGATTTACTCCGGCTCATTCACCGAAGCGGGCAATCAGTCCGCGCGGCGCGATCCCTCCGATCCTTCGGGTTTGGGTATACATCCGGGATGGGGCTGGTCGTGGCCCGCGAATCGCCGCGTCCTGTACAATCGCGCGTCGTGCGACGTGGACGGCAAGCCGTGGGATCCAACGCGAAAACAAGTCTGGTGGAACGAAGGCCAGCAAAAATGGGTTGGCAATGACGTGCCGGACTTCAAGGTCGATTCCAAGCCGAGAGATCACATGGGTCCGTTCATCATGAACCCGGAGGGTGTAGGACGAATCTTTGCGCCGCTCGCGGCCTTCGCCGATGGACCGTTCCCCGAATACTACGAACCGATCGAAAGTCCGATTGACAATCCTTTCCACCCGCAGCAGTCGCACAATCCGGTGGTCAAGCGGTTCAAAACGCCGGACGATAAATATGCCACGACGAAGGACGGTTACACCGTTGTCTGCACGACCTATCGCCTGACCGAGCTCTATCATTACTGGACGAAGAATAATCCGATGAACGTTCAGCTTGTGCCGGAGCCGTTCGTGGAGATTTCCGTGGAAATGGCGCAAGAGATAGGAATCACTGGCGGCGAGAAGATAAAGGTGTCGAGTATCCGAGGAACCTACATTGCCAAAGCCATGGTTACCAAGCGCATCAAGCCGATGACGATCGACGGCAAAAAAGTCCACCAAATCGGCTTCCCCATTCATCAGGGCTATCGCGGTATCGCCGAGGACGAGGGCAAGGACGCCAGGACACTGGCGAACCTTCTCACTCCGACGGTTGTCGACCCCAACGCCTTCACTCCCGAATTCAAGGGCTTCCTGGTCAAGGTAGAGAAAGCCTAGGTGCGCTCATGAGCCAGGAAGCACTACGAATCCAAAAAATTTCGGCTCACGCCGGATCGGTTCCCGGCGAGGGCATGCAGCGCGAATTCCAGGTCTGCAAGCTGATCGACACCACCACCTGCATCGGCTGCAAAGCCTGCGAAGTCGCATGCATGGAATGGAATGACCTGCCTTTCGGGGCAACCGTCTTCGACAACACTTACCAGACCATGCCGGACACCCGGTGGAATTATTGGAACCTGATCAAATTCAACGAGCACGAAACAGAAGACGGCACGCTGATGTGGCTGATGCGCAAGGATCAGTGCATGCACTGCGCCGATCCCGGATGCCTCGCCGCTTGCCCCTCCGACGGCGCCATCGTCCAATACACCAACGGCATCGTCGATTTTCAGCAAGAGCACTGCATCGGCTGCGGTTACTGCATCACCGGTTGCCCCTTCAACATTCCAAAATTCAATCCGGAAACCAAGCGCGTCTATAAGTGCACCCTCTGTGCCGACCGCGTGGGCGAAGGCCTGGAGCCGGCTTGCATCAAATCCTGCCCCACCGGGTGCTTGCATTTCGGCAGCAAGGACGACATGAAGTTCCTCGCCGAGACTCGCGCGACGCAGCTCCGCGATCATTACAATTTTCCGAAGGCTGGCGTATATGACCCGCCGGGCGTCGGCGGCACGGGCGTAATCTACGTCTTGCACGACGCCACCGAGCCGGAAAATTATGGCGGGCTGCCGAAAGATCCGCGCGTGCCGTTGACCGTGAAGCTATGGAAGGGCCCGCTGAAATGGCTGGGCAATGTGGCCATGATCGGCGGGCTGATTGGATTGTTCGTGCACTACCTGCGCTTCGGCCCGAAGTCGCGCGAAGAAGAATTCGAGCAGAAACGTGAAGGAGAGCAGCCGTGAGCACTCGCGAGCAAATCCTGCCTCACGGCCGCATCCTCCGCTATCAATTTCACGAACGCCTGACGCACTGGATCGCGGCGTTTTCTTACCTCTACTGCGCATTGACGGGGCTAGCCTTTTATTCCCCTTGGCTTTTTTGGTTGGCCATTGCGCTCGGCGGCCCCCAGATTTCGCGCATCCTGCATCCCTGGAGCGGCCTGGTTTTTGCCGGCGCCGTCTTCTACATGTTTGTGATGTGGGCCGGCCAGATGCGCATGACTGACACGGACCGCGCATGGTGGAAATCGATCAATCACTACATTCGCAACGAAGACGATCAAATGCCGCCGGCCGGACGCTATAACGCTGGCCAGAAGCTTCTCTTCTGGGGTTTTCTTGTTTGCGGATTGTTGCTGTTGCTCAGCGGCGTGGTTTTGTGGTTTCCGGAATATATTCCCTGGAGTTTGCGCTACCTCCGCTATCTCGCTATCTTGGTGCACGTGTCTTCGGCCTTGCTGACCATCGGCCTCTTTTTGATTCACGTGTACATGAGCGTGTTTGCTGAGCGCGGAGCATTCGGCTCGGTGATTCGCGGAGACGTTTCCCTGGATTTTGCTAAGCGCTACCACCCCGGCTGGTATGAAGAAATAGTGCGATCAGCTCCCCGCCGGAAATGAAGGCCGCGCAAGCTGGAGGGGCGGAGTACGACGCGCGCACTCGCCGTGCGGATTATCTGGCTTCCGCCCATCCCTTCGCCGGCGAGGTTCTGCGTTTTTATTCGCGCCTCGCGGAATTCCAGAAAACCTTCTACGCCGAAATCAAGAGCGACCTTGGAACTGATTTGTCGCGCCGCAATCTTTCCTCCGTCCGCGCCGGGGAATTCCCTTTTGATTCCATCAACGTTCTGCCGCGATTGACGACTTTCCTGGCACTCCTGGGGGTGATCGCACCATCCGCATTGGCGGCCGCGGCTCGGCAGATTTCCCTGCTGGATGCCACTTCGCAGCGCGCTTTGCTGGCGGCCTACTGGGAATTCGGCGGAAGCGAGCAACTGATTGGGCCATTTGCACAATTTGTTCCGCGGGCTTTCCTTCAGCCGATTGCCGAGTTGCACGCTGCCTACGCATCGGAATCTCCTGCGGTGAGCACACAGCACGAATGCCCCTTTTGCGACGGGCTTCCTCTGCTGGGCGTTCTGCGGCCGGAGGGCGACGGCGGCAAGCGGCGCTTGATGTGCTCGTTTTGTTCGCAGGAGTGGGATTTTCGCAGGATCTATTGCGCGGCTTGCGGCGAAAACGACGAAAAGAAATTGCCTGTGTATGTTGCGGAGCAGTTTCCACATATTCGCGTGGAAGCCTGCGAAACGTGCAAGACGTACTTGCGTACCATCGATTTAACCAAGGACGGAAACGCTGTGCCTGTGGTGGATGATTTGGCCGCAATCCCGCTTTCGTTATGGGCGCAGGAACGCGGCTACAGCCGGATGCAGCCTAATCTCCTCGGCACGTGATACTCGCGAAGCGGTCCGCTGCGAGCAATGCGCGAAGAAGCCGGCCTACGGATGCGAGTTTGCGGATTGCGCTGGGGCAGACGCGGAGGCCGGCGCAAACTTCGACGCGGCTAGATGTTGATCGCCATCGACGTATGCTGTCACCTCGGCACCTTGCGCCAGTGTGATGTCCTTGCCGTGCGCCAGGGGCAACGACATCCCGGATTTCTGCCCGCTGCTGGTGTCAATTCCAAACGACCGCAATGGCGCCTTTTCGCTGTCCGCTAGTTGGACAGAAGTAACGGTCAGGTTGAGCTTTCCGGCTTTCCCGATGCGCCCTTTTGGAGTTGCTTCGGTGACTGCGCCGGCTGCTGGGGCGCCTTTGGCGATCACGAGATGGCCGTTGGCGACCACATCTTCGGCCACTTCGAAATTCACTTCTTCTCCCACTTTGGCGGTCGCGGAAGAAAGCTCTCGTCCCAATTTCAAGTGCACTGCCGTCTGATTCGGTAGAAGCAATTCCTGCGCCGAAGCCGCCGGGTGTGAAGACGCGGCCATGCGCGCCGGGTTGTCGTAGTGGGTCACTTCTCGCTTGACCGGCGCTGGAGGTGCCTTCAGCATTGCTCCGGGCTTGAGGAACCCCACGTTGCTCAGCGGGACAAAGCCCTCATCGCCGGTGTCGGTTCGAACGTGGATGAAATTATCCGACCGATCGAGGACGGTCACGCGCTGACCGCACTTTAGCGTCGTGCTAATCTCCATCGTGATTAGGGAGCTATAGAGGTAGGCGTAGCCTTCCTGGCGCCCGCACTCGATCTGCCCAAGCTTCTGTGCCTTGCAACGAAGCGGCAAGAGAAGAGAAATAACAACGAATAGAATCATTGTGGCGCAGCGCTTCATGGTTCACCCGCTGACGTAGGATTTTCCCCGCACCTCCATCCCACCGCAAAGAGTCGTGCGCAGCAATAGGCCGTCAGTTAAAAAGTATATAAACAGATACGTGCCCGGACGAGGTTGACACGGACGTGTTGCAATGCGTCCCCGCTTGCGGCAAGCTATCGCGCGCCACCGAGGGCAATTCCATGAAGAACAGCTTCATTTTCCTGAGCTTTTCGCTGCTGTTGACCGCGACCCCTGCTGGCGCTCAGTCTCCGGCACGGTCGGAGCAGGTCACGGTAATTCGCGCCGGCACGGTGATTGACGGCTCGAATGCCACGCCGCGTAAAAACCAACTAATTTTCGTGCATGGAAATCGCATCGAAAAGGTGACTGACAGCGCGACGCAAATTCCCGCTGAGGCCGCGGTCATCGATCTCTCAACGTCGACCGTCCTGCCGGGGTTGATCGATTCGCATACTCACATTTTTCTGTGGGGCGAGGATCCGGCCAAAGGCGGCTACGACGAAAATATCTTGAAGGCCGGCATCGCTTTGCGCGCCGCCCGCGCCACCTTCGCTTGCCGCCGCGCTCTGGAGCAAGGTTTTACCTCCATCCGCGATTTGGAGACGGAGGGCGCGGGCTACGGCGATATCGAAATCAAGCAAGCCATCGAAGAAGGCACCATTCCCGGCCCGCGTATCTTTGGCGCGACGCGAGCGATTTCCACCACCGGCGGATACAACCTGGAAGGCTATGCTCCCGAGCTGGAGATGCCCAAAGGCGCGCAGCTCGTGGATGGTCCAGTGGAAGCGCGTAAGGCCGCACGCCAGCAGCTGGAGCACGGCGCGGACTGGATCAAGGTTTACATGACTCACCGCTCTTGGGTGGACAAGCAAGGAAATTTGGTTTCGCAACCCACGCTGACGGTCGAAGAATTGAAAGCTGTCGTGGATGAAACGCATGGATGGCAGAAGAAAGTTGCTTGCCACGCGTATAACGGAATCGGTTTGCAGCGCGCCCTTGATGGCGGTTGCGATTCGATCGAGCACGGCTTGGAAATTACGGATGCGCAGATCGCGCAAATGGCTCGCCAGGGAACTTGGTATTGTCCGACGATTTCGCCGTACTACGGCGATTGGGCTCCCGCCGACACGCCGGGAGGAAAACGCGATCGCGCACGCGCGGCTACGCATGAGATCAGCTTCAAGAAGGCGCTGAAGGCGCATCTGAAGATTGTTTTTGGCACGGACATCGGCGGGATGCCGTGGACCGATTCCATGGCGCAGGAATTCAAGCGCATGGTGGATTTAGGCATGGCCCCTATGGATGCAATCGAGTCGGCGACTACGCGGGCGGCGGAGATGCTGGACATGAAGGGCGAGATCGGTGTGCTGGCGCCGGGGGCGTTTGCGGACATCGTGGCGGTGAGCAGCGATCCGCTGACGGATGTCACCATTCTCGAGCACGTGCGCTTCGTTATGCACGATGGAGCGGTGTTCAAGAACGAGCTTGCAAAATGAATTTCATGGTTCCACCTTGACGCCTTTCCAGAAGGCGACGTGGTCTTTGATTTCGGCGGCTGCGGGTTTTGGTTGTGGGTAATACCAGGCGGCGTTTTCGTTCTTCATGCCGTCAACTTCGAGATTGTAATAGTGCGCGGTGCCTTTCCAGGGGCATTCGCTGGTGTGCGTGCTGGGCTTGAAGAATTCCTTCTTGACCGCATCGGCAGGGAAATACTGATTCCCTTCCACTACGACGCAGCGATTACTGTCGGCGATAACTTTTCCCGCCCAGGTGGCTTTCGGCATTTTTGGTCTCCCAGGATCATTTTCCGCTCATTGCACCGTCGGAGCAAACAACGCCGCGGGGACGCTGCGCAACATGGGTTTGCTACAATCAGGCGCATCCGAGGAGGAGATCGTTATGGCTGAACAGAGTTTCGCGAATCACAGGAGGATTTTGCCGCCTTTTCATTTTTTCGTTGTGCCGGTGATGGTGATGAATTTGATTGCGACGATTTACCGGTGGTATGCGACAGGGTTTTCGTGGGCTGGCGGAGGGCGGGTGCTGCTGGCACTGGGACTGTTGGTGGGATTCCTGACGGCGCGAATGATGGCGCTGAAGGTGCAGGATCGCGTGATCCGGTTGGAAGAGCGCTTGCGTTACGAGCGGATTCTGCCGCCGGACATGCAGCCACGCATCGGAGAATTCACGGTGGCGCAGCTTGTTTCGCTGCGCTTTGCGAGCGACGCGGAACTGCCGGGGCTGGCGCGCAAAGTTCTCGACGGCAAGATGACCGAGCGCAAGGCCATCAAGCAGATGGTGAAGACCTGGAAGCCGGATTATTTGCGGGCGTGAAATTTCATCCGTAGATTGCTTTGCCGGTGGCGTGCCAGAACGGCGCCAATCCGGAGATTGGCGTTCCCCGTTTCGGTTTCTCAGCTAGAAGATGCTGCGGACTACGCCGCCTTCGGCGCGGACGGCGGCGCCATTGATGGCGACGGCTTGCGTGCCGGCTACGAAGGCGACCACAGCGGCAACTTCCTCCGGCGTTTCAAAGCGCTTCAACAATGATGTGGGCCTGGCGGACTGAAAAAACTGCCGCTCGATTTCCGCGGGAGATACGTTTTGCTGTTTGGCCATGTTTTCAACGAACTTGCTGGCACCTTCGGACGCGGTCGGGCCGGCGAGGATGGAGTTGACGGTCACACCAGAACCCGCGATGGATTCGGCCAGGCCGCGGGCGATGGCGACCTGCGCGGTTTTGGTCATGCCATAGTGAATCATCTCAGCGGGAATATGCTGCGCGGATTCGCTGGAGATAAAGATGATGCGTCCCCATTTCTTCTTGAGCATTTCCGGGAGATACGCGCGCGTCAGACGGACTCCGCTCAAGACATTTACTTCAAAAAAGCGCAGCCATTCCGAGTCGGGAATTTCGAGAAAGGGTTTCACGTCGAAAATCCCCAGGTTGTTGACCAGGACGTCGGAAGCGGGAACTTGACGGAGAAAAGCGTCAACGCCCGCGGAAGTACCTAGATCGGCGGCGACACCGCGCAGATCGGCGCCGGCGACGCGCTGTTGAATGGTTTTGAGCGCAGCGTCGACACGGGCTTGGGTGCGGCCATTCACGACGACCTTTGCGCCCTCCGCAGCGAGAGCGGCCGCGATGGCCAAGCCGATTCCGGCGGTGGAACCAGACACTACGGCGAGCTTACCGTTCAATCCGAGGTTCATTCTTTCCCCTTAGCGGGCCACTTGCGCCGCGGCGGTGCCTTCGATTTCGGCTATGTCCTGCTGGGTCAGCTTGATTTCGCTGGCACGCATTACGCCTTCGGCTTGTTTGGCGTTGCGTGCGCCTACGATAGCGCCAGTTACGGCGGGAAGGCGCAGAGTCCATGCGATGGCGATGGCGCCGGGGGTAGTGTTGTAGCGAGCGGCGACTTTCTTCAAGCGTTCGACGAGTTCAAGATTTTGGGTGAGCTTGGGCTCGCGGAATTCGGGATTGTTGCGGCGCCAATCGTCGGCCGGGAGATTGGCAGCGCGCTCACGAGTCATAGCACCGGTGAGCAAGCCGGAAAGCATGGGTGAATAGACGATCACACCGATGCCGCGACGCTCGCAGTAGGGCAGGATTTCACTTTCGATGCGGCGTCGAAGAAGCGAATAGGGCGGCTGAACAGAAGTGACCGGGGCGATTTTTTCGGCGCGTTGAATCTGGGGAACGTCGAAATTCGAAACGCCGATCCAGCGAACTTTCCCTTCTTTCTGGAGGGCGGCGAGGGTGCGCCAAGATTCTTCGAGGCCGGGCCCATTGTCTTCCGGAGGCCAATGGATTTGGTAGAGATCGATGACGTCGACTTGCAGGCGGCGAAGACTATCTTCGCATTCCTCGCGAATGGAATCGGCTTTGTGGACTTTGCTGACGCGGCCATTTTTGTCCCAGCGCATGACGCACTTGGTGAAGATGTATGGGCGTGCGCCTTTCCATTCGCGCAGAGCATGCGCCACTATTTCTTCGGAATGGCCGATGCCGTAGACGGCGGCGGTGTCGATCCAGTTGACCCCGAGTTCGAGCGAACGATGAATGGCGGCGACGGAATCGTTATCGTCTTGCGCGCCCCATGCGAAATCCCAGCCGGAGCCGCCGACGGCCCAGGCTCCGTAACCTACGGGGGTGATGTTCAAATCTGAGTTGCCTAATTTGCGCGTCTGCATGACCTCTCCTGAATCCCCTGATATTGGCTTCATCTGGTTCGATGACCACTGGCCGAAAAGGTTAAAACGTTCCTGGCTCAGCTACGCGGCCCGCCTAAAGCCTTATCCTACTTTGAGTTAATGCAGATCGGACCGAAAGAATAAGGCAGAGGCGCTGAGAACGCGGAGCTTCGCAGAGAAGGCCAAGAGAGACCCACCTTGCATACATTCGCAAGGGTCGGGAACCGGCCCTACGGGTGGGGAGGCAAACCGTTAATGGTGAATGCGGATGTATACTGCGGGCGGTACGGGAACAGCGATCAGAAGGACGCTGCGGGATGGCATCAGCTGAAATCAGTAAGTGCTCATTTCGGGCGAAAGAGCGGCAATGGCGGCGCTGGGAGGACAACGATGGTTACACGACGTGAGTTTCTGGATGCGCTGGCGGTGGGTGCGGCGGGGTTGGCGGTGGGAACTACGGCGAAGAGCTATGGCCGGGTCGTGGGCTCCAACGATCGCCTGAACTTTGCGGTAATCGGACTTAATGGGCGAGGGTACGCGCATCTGGCCGGGCTCAAGGCGAATAAGGATGCTGCCCGCATTTCGCATGTCTGCGATGTGGATGGCAATATCCTCACGAAGTTTGCGGAAACTGCGCAGAGCGAGGTAGGCGAGTCACCCGTTGCGGAAAAGGATTTTCGCAAGATCCTCGAACATAAGGACGTGGATGCCATCACCATCGCGACTCCCGACCACTGGCATACGCCGATGGCCATCGCCGGGCTGCAGGCAGGCAAGCATGTGTATGTGGAAAAGCCGTGCAGCCACAATCCCGCGGAAGGAGCGATGCTGGTGCAGGCACAGCAGAAGTACGGAAAGCTGGTGCAGATGGGCACGCAGCAGCGTTCTTCGCAACACACGATAGAGGTCGTCGCAAAGATTCGCGATGGCGTTATAGGCAGGCCCTACTTCGCGAAAGCTTGGTACTGCAATGTGAGGAAATCGATTGGCACCGGTAAAGAAGTGCCGGTGCCGGCGCAACTGGATTGGGAACTGTGGCAGGGTCCGGCGCCGCGTCAAGCTTACCGGGATAACGTACACCCTTATAACTGGCACTGGTTCCGAAATTATGGCACTGGGGAAACATTGAACAATGGCACGCATGAGGTCGATGTGTGCCGGTGGGCGCTGGGCGTTGATTATCCAGAACGGGTGACGGCATCGGGCGGGAGATACCAGTTCAAGGATGATTGGCAGTTTTACGACACGCTGGTGACCAGCTTCGAGTACGCGGACCGGACATTGTCGTGGGAGGGCAAGAGCTGCCAGGGAATGAAGTATTACGGGCGGGATCGAGGTTCGCTAATCATGGGCACGACCGGCACGGTGCTGGTCGATCGCGATGGTTACGAGATATACGATCTCAAAGGAAATAAGACTAACGAATTCAAGGCCGGTAGCACAACTTCTTCTTCGGACCTGCAGGGCCGGGATTCGATGACCGATGCGCATTTCGCGAACTTCATCGCGGGAATCCGCAAGGGGGAGAAGCTCAACGCTCCCATCTCTGTCGGGAACGTGGCGGTTACGATGCTGCAGCTTTCGAATATCGCTTGGGAAGTCAATCGGGAGTTGCATCTGGACACGAAAGACGGACGGATCCTAGGGGACTCGGACGCGATGAAGATGTGGGGAAGGGAGTATGAGAAGGGCTGGGCGCCGCATGTCTAAGCGGCGCGTGCCAGACGAAGCGCGGCAAGTCAAAAACGCTTTGTCGCGCCGCGATTTCGTTCGCTCCGGTGCATTGGTTGCGGCGGCGTTCAGCGCAACGAGCCATCTTTTGGCATTACCACTCGGCCGATCGTCAGATAGCGAGGCATCGTCATTTCGCCTAGGCATAGCCAGCTATACGTTTCGCAATTTCAGCCGTGCGCAGATGATCGGCTTCCTGAAGCAACTCAATGTACTGGAGCTGAATGCCAAGGACGTGAAAGATCATCTGCCGAGCGATCCTCAGCAGGAAGCGGCGGCGCTGGCGGATTATGCCGCCGCAGGGATCAAACTGCACGCGGCCGGAACGATTTATTTCCCGAAAGACGAAGATGCCGATATTCGTAGTAAATTTGAATACTGCAAGCGAGCAGGTATTGGCGTGATTGTCGCGGGCGATCCGGCGCCGGAGACTTTGCCGCGGATTGAGAAGTTCGTAAAGGAGTACGACATTCGGTTCGCGATACACAATCACGGACCGGAGGACAAGATTTGGCATTCGCCACAGGATGTATTGAAGGCGGTGAAGGACACGGATCCGCGCATTGGATGCTGCATCGATGTGGGGCATACGGCTCGCGCTGGTACGGATGTGGTGCACGCGATTCGCGAAACGGGCCCAAGGCTGTTTAATGTGCACATCAAGGACCTGAGCAACTTTGAGAGCAAGGAGAGCCAAGTGGCGGTGGGAGAAGGCAGCATGCCGGTGGCAAAGATATTTGAAGGGCTGAAGGCCATCGGGTACCGAGGCTTCGTCGATCTGGAGTACGAGATTCATGCGGATGATCCGATGCCCGGAGTTATTGCTAGCATGGCGTTTATGCGAGGCGTCCTGGCGGGCCTGGGGAATGCGAGCGCGGGTTGAGAAATCGGTAGGAAAAAAACCGCGGAAATCGATACCCTAGATGGATTTGGTGGCCAGAGTTTTGAGGGAGGCAGCCATGTCGATCAGACTGCCCTTGGACAACACGAGATCGACACCGATCGCGGATGCCCAGGTTCGAGGGCCGAGTGAGTCGGTATAGGCCGAGAAGAGGACTAGCTTTGTTTGCGGGAGGACAGCTTTCAGGGCAGTTGCAGTCTCAATGCCGTTCATGCCTGGCAACCTGAGGTCGAGCAGCACGAGGTCTGGCTTAAGCTGTAGGGCTTTCTGGACGGCCTCCGGGCCGTTGGCAGCCTCGCCGCAAACGGTGAACGTGGCATCGCGCTCGAGAAAGATTCGAACAACGCTGCGCACTTCATCGCTGTCGTCGACAATCAAAACGCGGTTTCGGCTGAGAGTCATGGTTGCGCTCCTATTGCGGGAAATTGATGAGCTTTCTGCAGCAAAGACTGAACACAATTCGCCAACTTGTCTAAACTATCCGTTTTGGAAATGACTGTTTTGATCCCGGTGGCGGCGGCCAGAGAAGCGCCCATGAAGTCTCCATAAATGGTAAGGAGCACGATAGGAACTCTGGGCATAATGCGACTGAGAATGGATGCGGCTTCCATTCCGTTCATGCGTGGCATAGCCAGGTCGATAATAATCAGGTCGGGCCTCAGCGCTTTGGCCTTTTCAATGGCCTCGACGCCATCAGCGGCTTCTCCGCAAATTTGGATACCGCGATTCTCTAGAAAAGTTCGGATTACGTCGCGAACGGCATCGCCATCGTCAATGAGCAAGACCTTGCCGAGGGCTGGCGCCGAAATTGGCGTGGGCGTGGCATCGGGCTGAGCGGGCTGCGGCATGCAGATCTAACCGCTGAGTCTGTCCTCAACAACGTGAGTCAGAGAGTGAAATTCGTTGGGCTTGAAGTGAAAGTTGGCTACCACCCGGGCGGTGGCTTGATGAAAGACTACATATTCGCCGGGGAAGCGTTCCGCAAGGTGCAGTATACGGGCCCTTGCGGAATCCAAGTCGGCGACCGCTTCGATCCTAATAGCCTGACCGAGAGCGTCCGTTCGCAAGATGTCATACGACTGCGTCTGCATAGGCACCCCGGTGGTGAAATGAGGTTAACGAAGATCGAAACTGTCGTAAATCAGGTAAATACCTGCATTGAATAATGGTATTGCTATATCGTGAGCGCTAATTGGAACTGAAGGCAAGTACCGGATGATATGGATAGTAATGGAAGGTGGGCTATGGCTTGATGGAGAAGGTGAACTATCCACAGTGGGGTTCCACTCTCCCGCGCTGCGTCTGGCTCATCGAAGGCGCAGAATGTCAAATGTACGAATATTGATTGTTGATGACTCCGACGCGACTCGGCGCATTCTTAACGCCATCGTGCGCTCGCGCCACTGGACCGTGTGCGGAGAAGCGGAGACTGGTTGGTCGGGGATTC
>Ga0210409_10002905_pt1 | contig 19779 bp, 14 predicted proteins | sample IncBWH17MmetaG_FD_161649 | JGI IMG/M metagenome (GOLD analysis project Ga0210409, IMG submission 161649) | Forest soil microbial communities from Barre Woods Harvard Forest LTER site, Petersham, Massachusetts, United States - Inc-BW-H-17-M | ecosystem: Environmental > Terrestrial > Soil >... | reverse complement strand
ATTTTGCCGAATCGATTTGATTTTTCTGCAGTTGTACTTGGCCAATCGAGGCGCCCGTTTCTGCATTCCATACTTGCGGGGCCCCATGCAGCCGAATGCTAATCAGGCGCCGCCCATCGGGACTGAACGCGAAGTGGACGAACAGAGACTGCGGCGCTAAGACCCGGCTGACCAATTTTCCGCTGTCGGTTGCCCAAAGGCAGATCTCGCGCCGGTCTTTGGTTTCGGTAACCACGCGACGACTATCGCTGCTGAATGCTACGGCACCGATTTTCTCGCTCGCAGCCATCGGCTGCCCCATCGGCTTCCCGCTCTCAGCACTCCAGAGACGCGCTTCTTTCTCGTTCACCGTGACAATGGCGTGCCCATCCGGACTCAGCTTCAACCAGTCGCTCGGAATCGCCTGACCGATGGGCTGCCCCGATTCGGCTTCCCAGAAACGCGCCTCATGCTCACCCACCGTCAAGAAGCGGCGTCCATTCAGACAGAAGCCAGCCGCGCGGATCGGTTCCTCGTGAGCCAACGGCGGCCCAATCAACTTTCTTCTGCCTGCGTCCCACAGTTGCGCTCGGTGGTCATCCGTGACTATAAGCACACGCCGGCCATCCTCGCTCGCCGTCCAAAACTCAACGGATTTATCGTTGCTGAGAGATACTGGTGATAACCTGACATCCTCCCAATTCCACACTCGGGCACTTCGGTCAGAGGAGACTGTTACAATCTTGCTGTCATCCGGGCTGAACTGCGCGGAAAGCAGTTCTCCGTCATGCGCCATGACGTGCCCGATCGGTATCCAACTCTTGGCGTCCCATAGACGCGCTGTATGGTCCTCTGAGGTTGTCAATGCAAATTGGCCCTGATGGCTGAACGACAACGACCGTATTGCTTGATTCTGAAGCATCGGCACTTCGATCTGCTTGGTCAGTTCCGCGTTCCAAAGATAGGCCCCATTGTGAACCACGGTCAGAACCCGCCCTTCAGGAGTGAAAATCGCCGATAAGCTGTCTGCTGCGTTGCCAACGACCTGTTGGCTTATGCGTCTTAATGTTTCGGAATCCCAAAGGCTGACGGAATGGCTTGCAACAACCAGAATATGTCGCGAATCGGGGCTGAAAGAGACCGTGCAACCTGCGCTTTCAGGCTCAACGGAGCTCGCACACGGCAGCTTACCGACCGCCTTGCCGCCGTCTGCGGTCCATATGAAAACCTCTTTGCTCTTCGCATTGATGCTGAATACGCGAAGGCCATCGGGACTGAAGAAGGTATCGGGCATATAGTCGGACTTCTGAAAGGTGAGGGGACCGACTCGCTTCATGGTGCTCAAATCCCAAACGTAGGCTTGATTTTTCGTGGCGAGCATCAGGCGACGACCGTCGGGACTGAACGACGCCGATCGGATGTCCTCGTCTTGCATCGCAAGCGTGTAGTTCAACTTGCCAGTCTCGACGTCCGTAAGCAGCGCCACGTTGTTGGGCACGGTCACAATTTGACGCTCGTCCGGGCTCAGGCTTGCTTTCCCGGGTGAGTCATTCTTAAGGGGCTCGCTAATCGGCTGGCCTGATTCCGTGTCCCACAATCGGGCTTCATCCGCGGTAATGGTGAAAACGCGGCGCCCATCCGCGCAGAATTCGGCAGATTCAATCTGCCCGCCGTGCGGCTTCAGTTCGCTGATGCGCCGCCCGGTTTCCACATCCGAGACACGAGCTGTTCCATCGTTGGAAGCGGTGATGATGCGCCGCCCGTCCGAACTAAATTCCGCCGTGGTGATCGCGTCACTGTGCTCGATTGGCCGGCCGATACGCTTTCCGTTGAATGCGCTCCACACGACCACAGAATTACTCGTCTCGGCCGCCAGGACGCGGTTGCCGTCAGAATCGAACTGACACATCGTCGATCCATCGGTCGGAATGATTGCTGAGGGGGCCCTGCCTTGCTCCTGAAGAATCGATAACACCCAACCTTGTGCCGTCGTGGATTTTGGGTCGAGCCGCAACGCCTTTCCTGCAAGGGCAAGTCCAGTCAGCCAATGCCCCTTCCTCACCGCGTCTTGTGCACTGGCACACAATCCTTCGGAGGTTGCCTGGGCTGCTATGCGTTGTTCCATAGTCGCCCAAATAGCTGCTCCAACCGCCACCAGTGCGACTATTCCGAAGAGCGCGGAACGTATGCGGCTGTTCCGCAAATCTTGCAGGGCCCGGGCCTCACGCCTGTTCGAATCTTCCCGCTGTTGCTGCGCTTCTTGAAGCGCCTTTCTCGCTCGCTGTTTCTCCTCCGTGTCCTTGCGTTTGTCCCTGCTGCCTCGCACCACCGCGGTTAGCCGGTCATGGGTCAGCTCGATTCGCTGAGTTCCGCCACGCTCTTCAATACGCAACAGCCGGCGGGCAATCAACTGATCCAAAGAAGCGCGCGATACCTCTGCCAATACATTCTCGAGTGCCACGCTGTCCCGGTACCCTGACAACGTCAGCAGACGGTCCTCCACAAACGTGCGAACTTCTGACCCCAGGTCCGCCACACTGCGCTCGTAGAAATCGCTCAGAACCTCGTCCTTGCTCCCTTCTAGAAGATTCGCGGTGATCTTTTGCTCATTCCGCTGCTGTCGCTTGGCATTCAGCTCCCGGCACACCACGCTCAGCAGCGCAGGCTCGACTTCCAGTTTGTCCAGCGCCAGATTATTCTGGTCGGCGGCCACAAAGCGCACGATGCGGTCGCCGACAGATGGATCGATCAACTGCGGAGCCTGATTCACCACCTGAAGCGCTTCATGCCCGTTCATCCGCTGCAGGCGCATGCGGTTCAGCGCCACGTCTCCCATCCTCTGGCGCAGCCCTTCCAGGTCGGCCAGAAAATCTTCCCTGACCGAAAGCAGGATCTTGTAGTTGTGCCGGTCAAACGAAAAGTCAGCCGCTTCCTCAGGATGTTCATCAAGGCGCGAGCGCAACTGCGCAGGTGGTCGGCCTTCCGCGAGGTCTGCCAGTTGGTCCAAAAAATTCTCGACCGCTTTGCGCCGCACGCCATCAGCCTGGCCCAGAGTGAAGATTTCCTCGAACTGGTCAAAAACCAGCAGAGGCACTACAGGGCGATTTCGCGCATCCCAAAAGTCGGCATTCACGCGATGGAGGTATCGCCAAAGTGTGTCATCGGCCTGCGCTGGTGGCGTTTCGATTCCTGCTTTGGCGGCTTCGCGCAAGAGCGCTTCGTTGACTTGGTTGGTCAGGTCCAGTTCAGCGATCGAGAAATCCAGTCGCACGTAAACAGGGAAGACACCCTCCCTGCGGAGGGCAGGAAAAAGACCAGCAAGCAGAAGAGACGACTTGCCCAGTCCAGAAAGACCGAATAGCACCGAAAGACGCTGGCGGAATACCAGGCGCAGTAATTCATCTGTTTCCTGCCTGCGGCCATGAAAATAGGCTCGATCAGCCTCGCTGAATGGGATTAGCCCAGGCCACGGGTTCTCTGCATCCACTCTCACTTGGCTAGGAAAATCGGCGATTAACTGAAAAGCAAGTTTCACAGTGTTGCCGTCCCGCTCTTTTGAAACTTCCGGTACAACTCGCGCACCCGTCTGACAAACTCCGCGGAGAGATCACCGCCAGGCATACGAGTGCATTGCACAGCCCAAAATTCTCCGGGGACATCTGCGTCATTGTCAGGAATGTCGTCGATCAACACCGGGCAGAGAAAAGCGCGTTCGCCGGAAAACGGTCGATACTTCATTTCGACCAGCGCTTGACGCCATTCGCTTCTGAAATACCGCCGCGACCCGCCGGTTTTGGCTTGCTTGGAAATGATCGGTAGGAATACTGAGCATTCCGATACCCTTCGCTGGAGCTTTCGATCCCAATCCTCGCCAGGCAGCAGCCTGCCAGGATCGCTATCGAAAAACACGCTTATTCCCGTTTCCTCGAGACTCCTTTTGATCTTCTCCGCTGCACACCGGTCCTCACTCGCATAACTCACAAACACAAAACCTTTATCGAGTGACTCGTCTAGCTCCCTTCTCGGAGCCTGTACATCCTCAGCCGCAGAATTTCGCTCCTTCCACCGTCTGCTCAATTCGTTGACGAATTCCACAGCGCCTGGCCCCGTGTAGATCTTGGTGCCACGGCTGAAGTGTCGCAAGAATCCCAACAGGTCATTTTGCTTAGCTGCGCTGTCTTCCGCCAGGTAATCCGTATTGTTACTCGTCGAAAGCCGCTGGCCCTTGGAAATGCGCATGAAAATCCGCGTGCCCCAGTCACCGAACCGGTTGCCGAGGATCAACAGGCTGTTTTCTTTGAGCCGATCGAAGAGAAGCTCCGGGGTGCGGGTACCCGACTGGAGTGCATGAAGGAACTCAACTACATCTTCCTGCGTGACCGCGTAAGATGGCGTAGACGCGAGCTTCCCCAAGAGGTGATAGACAATCGGTTCGTCAGCATAGCCATAGTCCTTCGGCAGGTCTCTTAGATCGTTGGGTGCATACGAGATTACCGTCGTTTCCGGCCGGCCGCCGGATCGAACCTGATTCAAAGCACGTGGCAGGAAGGAGTCAAAGGTATTCGTCACGAACAATTTGAACGGTCGAATCTCTGCCAACTGCAGAAGTGGGACCGGAACCGGGAATTTGCCAAGGTCCTTGGCTACGCTATACAGAGTCGAATAGATCGCCGACAACAGTCCGCCCTGTGCCAAATGGCGGCAAGCCACTTCATTCAGTTTATCGCCCTGGGGGAGACCGTCAGATGAGACCGCTAATCGATCCGCGAGTCGCTTCGCTAGATAGGCATATAGAGTTGTCTGCTCGGTGTTCTCTGGCAGAGTTAGTAGATCCGGTCCCACTACTGGAATGACCTTGCGCTGGTCGATCAGATCTAAAAGGTTGTCCCAAAAATCTTCTGTGCGCTCCAAGCCACTCCCCTCCTCAAAGCATCTGCCGAGTCTGCGGCTTTCTCTCTTCCACCTTACCTAGTGTGAGGCAGTAGTCAAGGCAGCTTGGCCTGTACCTCGTGAAAATTGGGCGCGCATTTGAAATCAACAACATACAAACCGGGTGGTAGGGTCCCACGGAGACGTAGCGCGTCCAATCGCCGGGCGTCAACCGCGTCGTCGTCCTCGAGCAGACTTGCTGAATCAAATCTTCAGCTCGCCATTCCCATGCTCGCGCCTCAAGCAGAACCCCGGAAGGATCGAAACTTCCCGTCAAGAGGCGCCGGCCGTTCGGAGTGAATTGCAGGTACCTAAGCGGTCCCGGGTGCGTAAGTCGAACCACCTCACGTCCAGTGGCTGTTTCCCAGATTCGAGTCACATTATCTGCGGAGCCGGTAGCCGCGTATCGCGCGTCCGCAATAAGAGCAACTGAGTTAACGGGATGCTCATGAACGAACTTGGCGTGTTCTTTTCCGGTCTTCACATCCCAGAGTCGCGCCATGTTGTCTTGGCCGCCCGTGATGAGCCAACGGGAGTCCGAGCTGAACGCTGCGGCTTGTACAGGGGAACTGGAATCCTCGATTTGGCGAAGTACTGCTGCAGTGTCTCGGTTCAGGAGAACGGTAGCGCCATGCGGCTTTTGTCCAAACCTGCCCATGGTGGCGGCCAACGACTTGCCGTCGGAACTAACAGCTAGGCCGGTCACGGGATCGGCCAGGCCTTGCGTAGCTTCCAACTGGCCAGCCGCGTTCCAGATCTTCACCTTGCCATCGTCACCCCCTGTGAGCGTCCTGCCTTTGTCAGCTTCAATAGCAATGGCGTTGACCTTTGCGCCATGAGTTGCAACGAATAAGGGTACGCCTGTCGAGACGTCAAAAACAGAAACCGCACCTGAACGGGTAGCAGCGGCGACATGTCGCTCGTCGGGGCTTAGGCGGAGCGCAGTGATTTCGTCTTTGTTGAAAGCGGATATGGCGCGCACCGGGTCGCGTGTTTGACGGTCCCAGACTTTCACCGCGCCATCGATATCCCCTGTCGCGACATATCGGGTGGTTCCGAAGTCCACTGCGGTAGGTTTCCCGGTCTCCCATGGCATACCCGAGTCTGTCTTGATCTCGACGACACGTGCAGACTGATCTGCGCTAACACTGACGAGATGATGCCCACTGCCATCAAAGTTCACATCCAGCACCGCCTCCTGGTGCGAGATACGCGCGATTTCGCTGCCCGATCGTATGTCCCAGACGCGGGCTGTCCGGTCGTCGCTCGCCGTGGCGACAATCAATTGCTGCGGATGAAAGACCAGCGCTTCGATATTGCCTTCGTGCGCAAGCCGCGCAACCGGCGTCCAACTGTGTGTGTCCAAGACCTCGGCTTGATTTTCGCCTACGGTAGCCAGATATCGTTCATCGCGGCTAAAGAACACCATCGTGACTGCATGCTGATCCTGAAGTACGAAGTCCTCAGCGGGCGTGGCGCCCCAGATGCGGACTTCATGTTTCCCTGTGGCAGCAACGACTTTACCCGAGATTCCGCACGCGATGCTTCCCACTCGGCCTTCGGCATTCATGTGCCGCAACACCCGTCGAGACGACAGGTCCCACAGATCTACCAGGCCATTTTGTGTTCCAGTGCACAGCTTCCGGCCGTCTCGGGTGAAAGATATGGATTGAACAATGCCACCGTGCCTGAGTGCCGCAATTCCGCTTGGATCCGCAGCGGCCCAGATATTCACGGTCGAGCTCATGCTGCGGGCAGCAAAGTAAGCGCCATCCGCCGTAAATACGATGTTGGTCACCTGGCCTTCCACCTCCAACTGTTTGTACGGCCGTCCGCTGGGCATTTCAAATATGTTTATCTTTCCTTTGTTATCGCCAGTTAGTAGCCATTTGCCATCCGGGCTTATTGCGACCGCAAAAACCACGCCGTCGTCCGAGATGTGCGCCACTCGCTGCTTGCTGATGCAATTGAAGAGGTCCACACCTGACTCTCCGCCAACCACAACATGTTCTCCGTTGGGGGCGAGTGCTGCTGTGACCACCTGGTTGGGAAATGAGACATCCATTACCGGTTGGGGCAGCAAGTCAACGGCAGCTCGAAGCACCTGGTCGCCTTCAGGAGTCTGCAACCTTTGCAGCGACTCGGCTCCGAGTAAAGCTGCACGCTCTAGCAGATACGGGTCTTTCTGTAGGATCACGTCTGCTTGGGCGGCAAGCTGCCGGGCCAGCGCGATGTTTCTTTGGCGTATCGCTTCTTGCCGCGAAATCAACGCCCATATCAACGCGGTTGACAGCATCGCAAGAACACTCGCTACTACACCGCTGACAATCCGCCAGCGCCTAATCCGCCTCTTCCTTTCACGCTGCTCGATGACATCACGGCTTAGACCATAGATCTCAGCCAACAAGGAATACCAGGATCCCGAAAATGCTTCCCTGTCCAGCTTGTTCTTGCGAAAGTCAAACCTTCGATAGTCGATGGCCCTGGGCATCTTTAGTACTTCGACGAGGGCATCGGGAAATGCCATTTCCTGTTCCCGATCAACATTCAATTCATTGTTTGGAATCCCGGCGATCAAAACCGGAATAATGTGGTCTGCACCGCGGTAGTTGGCAAATCTGTGAATTTCATCCTCGACGTATTTGCTTCCCCGCGCGCCCGGCAGCAGATCACCACAAGCTTTCCGGCTTTCCGAAGGTGCTCGTCCACTGCCTTGAAGTATTCGACCCCAGTGAAATCCGACTCGTCTCGAAACACCTGTAAGTAGCGCTGCGGAATGGACAGCTCTTTCGCCGGCTTGTAAGACTCCAGCGTTTCCTCCATGCGTCGTGCGAAATCGATGTCCTGCCGTGAATAGCTGATGAACACGTCGAAGGAGGTAGCGGGAGGTTGGGAAGGTGCGGCCATCTTACGCGGCATTTTCCATTTCCATTCTCAGGGTTGCAGCAATATACACCGTATTCCGCCGAGCCGCTCTTGCAGGCGATCAACCGCGCTCACCGGGCCGACCTTCACAATCCAGCCGTCAAAAGTGGCGCGAAGCGCACCATCGACAGAGGGCGCGTTACCAAAAAGCACAGTGCGGCCTTCGCGCGTATGACTGTTGTGCGGCGCTAATTCCGTCCAACTTTGAAGTCTGACCGATCCGAGAGATAAACATCCGCTTAACCTTTATATATAGATCGTTGTCTGACAGAAAGACGCCGTAATTGTTGGATTCGAGCCAGTGCAGGAGATGAACTTGGTACCGAGAGGAACCAACGACTTCTTCCCCCAGCTCGTGCGTCTCGTTGCAAACGAAAGGCACCGGCAGTCTCACCCGTACAGCCACCAGAAATTGGGGAGATGCAATCAAAGCGGAGTGTCCAAGCCTTGTAGTTTTGCCCGCCAAGGCAGGAGAAATCTGCTGCACTCTTGCTGCACTATACGTTGCAAATGAGAGCATCTGGCTGCAACTGAGACGTCGCTAATGCAAACAAAAGACGTGAATATCGGTGAGTACGAATCGTGCAGGGAGAATTAGCAAACCAGTGCTTTAAACCGCTCGGCCACCGTCCGTGCTCGCCTCGCTGACATCGCATTTTTCCAGACGAAGTCGATGACACCGTCGGACAGGGAGAACGTGTCAGGCGCCAGGAATGGAGTGTAGTACTTCGGGAGGCTAGGGTTCGCCAGATCCCAGTCGATAGTGAGGACTCTGCGACCATTAAGCGCCAGCAGCCATGCGACACTAGCAAGCGCCATGCTCTGGCCAATCCCAGAACGATCAGATCAGAGCGGAAGGTGATGACTATGTTCATTGCTAAAGATCGCCCCCGCGCCAGGTAACGACAAGGATCTGCGAGCGGCGGCCCAATGACCTTCCACTTCAAAACGTCCGAACGCCGCCGCTCTGTGGATGTTCTCAGAGAGTCCTTACCTATACAACGGGAATACTTGCACTGGCCCGCGCCCGTCCGCTTTGGTATTCGGAGTCGCCACGCTACTCGAGGCTTCTAGGTTGTCAGCCGATTTGTTACATTGACTTATCTTTATGGCTGGCGTGGGCAACAAGTCCGTGTTCATTTCATACGCCCGAAAGGATGGGGCGCAACTCGCTGAGCGGCTGCTCGGTGACCTCCAGCGGAAAGGCTTTGACGTTTGGCTGGATACGCAGGAGATAGCAGGCGGGGTGACTTGGACGAGGGAGATTGAGGAGGCGCTCGATAGGGCGCAAGTCGTGTTGGCATTGCTCACCAGCGGATCGTACATTTCGGAGATTTGCCGGGCGGAGCAGCTACGCGCGCTGCGCCATGGAAAGTGCGTGATCCCCCTGCTCGCGCAGCGAGGCGCGGACATTCCTCTGCACCTTGAAGCCAAGAACTACCGGGACTTCACCGCACCTTCAACTCAAGAAGTCCGATTCAAAGAATTGCTCCAAGATATCCGCGGGCGCAAGGGCGTTGAGTTAAAAGAGGAATATCGCCAGACCTACGTTACTGCACCACCGCTGCCGGCCAACTTTGTTGATCGACCTGATGCTCTCGAAGCTTTGCGCAATGCACTGATCACCGATGGTGAGAGCCGCCACATTGCATTGACGGCCCTAAATGGCATGGGTGGGATCGGCAAAACAATGCTTGCTCAAGCCTTGTGCCAAGACGAAGTGGTGCAACAGGCATTTCCGGACGGAATCATCTGGATCACAGTGGGAAAAGAATCTGCCTTTGACCTTGTCACACGGATGCGTGAGGTGGGGAAGGCCCTGAACGACGATCTTACCCGCTACGACAATGAACTGGGGTGCACAAACCAGTACCGGACCACAATCCGTAACAAGGCAGCCTTGATTGTGATTGACGACGTCTGGCACGCCCGTGATGTTAAGCCATTTCGGGCCGAGTCTCCGCGTTCCCGCCTGCTGTTCACGACCCGCAATGCATCCATCGCCGCGGCGGTCGGAGCTCAAGAACACACGGTGAACCTTCTGACGCAAGAGCAGTCCCGGGAGGTCCTCGCGCGCTGGTTGGGATTGCAAACTGATAAGTTGCCGCCCCAGGTGGATGATTTGATTCGCGAGTGTGGCCGGCTATGGCTTGCGCTATCAATGATCGGGGCGATGCTGAAAGGCAAACCACCCGCCTATTGGGACCTGGTTCTCGATCTTCTCGGCAAGGCCGATCTCGAGAAGATCAAGGCACAGTTTCCGGATTACCCTCACTCGAGCCTGTTCCGCGCCATTCAGGTGAGCGTCGATGCTCTGGACCCGACCGATCGCGAGCGCTATCTCGCGCTCGCCGTCCTTCTCGAAGACACGCCCGCTCATCGCACGATTCAGCAAACTCTGTGGAACGTGGACAAAGACGAGGCGCTCGAAACCGCGGAGCAATTTGTGAGCCTTTCGCTGGCACAGCGAGACGGCGATTCCGGCGCCATCCGTCTTCACGACTTGCAGCTTGATTACGTGCGCGCGCAGTACGCCGATCGCGAAGCGCTGGCGTTGATTCACGAAGCCATGCGGTTATCCGCGCATGTGATCGCCAAAGATGAATCGCAGTTTGCTTCGCAGATGGTGGGGCGATTGCTTCCGCATCGGAATCAGCCGGCCGTCAGGAAGTTCGCGGACTCGCTTGTCAAGGGGGGGGCCCGTCCGTGGGTGCGACTGTTGCATCCCACACTTCATCCGCCGGGGACACCGTTGATCCGCACGTTGGAAGGCCACTCCGAGTGGATCCGCGGCGTGGCGGTGAGTCGGGACGGACGACGCGCGGTTTCCGCGTCTGATGACAAAACGCTGAGGGTGTGGGATCTGGAGACTGGTCGAGAACTGCGCACGTTGCAAGGTCACTCTGAACCTGTCAGTGGCGTGGCTGTGAGTTCGGACGGACGGCGAGCGGTTTCCGCTTCAGAGGACAAAACGCTGAAGGTGTGGGATCTGGAAACTGGTCGAGAACTGCGCACGCTGCAAGGCCACTCTGCCTGGGTTACTGGCGTGGCGGTGAGTCCGGACGGGCGGCGAGCGGTTTCCGCTTCAGTGGACAAAACGCTGAAGGTTTGGGATCTGGAAACCGGCAGCGAACTGCGTGCGTTGCAAGGCCACATTTTTGCTGTCTCTGGCGTGGCGGTGAGCCCGGATGGGCGGCGAGCGGTTTCAGCTTGTTGGGACAACACGTTGAAGGTTTGGGATCTGGAAAGCGGCCGCGAACTGCGCACCCTGGAAGGCCACGTTTATGCTGTCTCTGGCGTGGCGGTGAGCCCGGATGGGCGGCGAGCGGTTTCAGCTTGTTGGGACAACACGTTGAAGGTGTGGGATCTGGAAAGCGGCCGCGAACTGCGCGCGCTGGAAGGCCACACAGGCTGGGTCAGCAGCGTAGCGGTGAGTTCGGACGGGCGGCATGCGGTCTCCGCGTCTTGGGACAACACGCTGAAGGTTTGGGATCTGGAAACCGGCCGCGAACTGCGCACCCTGCAAGGCCACTCTGACTCTGTCAGTGGCGTGGGGGTGAGTCCGGACGGACGGCGTGCGGTTTCCGCCTCAGGAGACAAAACGCTGAAGGTGTGGGATCTGGAAACCGGCAGCGAAATGCGCAAGCTGCAAGGCCATTCTAGGCCTGTTTTTGGGGTGGCGGTGAGTCCGGATGGACGGCGTGCGGTTTCCGTTTCCTCGGATTACACGCTGAAGGTTTGGGATCTGGAAACCGGCAGCGAACTGTACACACTGCAAGGCCACTCCGAGTGTATCCGCGGCGTGGCGGTGAGTCGGGACGGACGGCGCGCGGTTTCTGCGTCTGATGACAAAACGATGAAGGTCTGGGATTTGGAAAGCCGCCGCGAACTGCGCACGCTGCAAGGTCACTCTGAACCTGTCAGTGGCGTGGCGGTGAGTTCGGACGGACGGCGCGCGGTTTCCAGTTCTTGGGACAAAACGCTGAAGCTCTGGGATCTGGAAACCAGTCGTGAATTGTACACGCTGCAAGGCCACTCTGAAGCTGTCAGTGGCGTGGCAGTGAGTTTGGACGGACGGCGTGCGGTTTCCGCGTCTTCGGACCACACACTGAAGGTGTGGGATCTGGAAAGCGGCCGTGAACTGCGCACCCTGCAAGGCCACTCTGAAGCTGTAAATGGCGTGGCAGTGAGTTCGGACGGACGGTGTGCGGTTTCCGCTTCTTGGGACCACACACTGAAGGTGTGGGATCTGGAAACCGGTCGTGAACTGCGCACCCTGCAAGGCCACTCTGGCCAGGTCGAGGGCGTGGCAGTGAGTCCGGACGGACGGCTTGCGGTCTCCGCGTCTGAAGACAACACAGTAAAGGTCTGGGATCTGGAAAGGGGAGTAGCTGTGGCTACGTTCACCTGTGATGCGGACGCACAATGTTGCTCGTTCGCTGACGCGCACAGCTTTGTTGCCGGCGACTCAGCTGGCCGGGTACACTTCCTCGAATTGATGGAGAGTAGTTGAAGGAAACTATCGATCCTGCATCGTCTCCACTCTGCTTCTGTCGCAGGCGTGGCGGTGAGTCCGGGCGGACGGCGTGCGGTTTCCGCTTCTCATGACAAAACGCTGAAGGTGTGGGATCTCGAACCCGGCCGCAAACTGCGCACGCTGCAAGGCCACTTTAGCATTGTCGATGGCGTGGCGGTGAGTCCAGACAGGCGGCATGCGGTTTGCACTTCTTCTGACAATCCGCTGAAGGTCTGGGATCTGGAAACGGGCGCAGCTGTAGCTACGTTCACCTGCGATGCTCTCGCTGTGAGTTGGGCTTTCGTTGATGCACACCGCATTGTTGCTGGCGACTGCCCCTTTCCATCACCAACTACGATAAGCAGCGGACCATGCTGGTTCAAACGGGGATCTGGGAAGTTTCGGCCCACAGCGAATCCCCCGATGCCAGACGAATGGTGATTTCGGGGCCGACCTGCACAATGGGTCGGTTGGAGGTGCAGACGGGATCAGCCATGCGGTCGAAGGAGTCATCGACAAAGGGCGAAGCCTTGCAATTCTGTCCGCCAAGGCAAGAGAAATCTGCTGCACTCTTGCTGCACTATAGGTTGCAAATGAGAGGATCTGGCTGCAACTGAGACGTCGCTAATGCAAACAAAAGACGTGAAAATCGGTGAGTACGAAGCGTGCAGGGAGAATTAGCAAACCGCCGCCATGAGGTTGCCCTTGTGGGCGATAGAAGCCGAGAGGCGGCTTCCAGGGTGGCACGTTGTCACTTGGAAATCCGATTTTGTTACTCATGTTACTTTTTTTTGGCACTTTCGATGTCCATGGAGAGACTGGACGGCATTGCTGATACGAATGCGACTGCTGAGACTCGGCAAGAAACGACAGAAAACGCGGGTATTACGGATGAAGTAGCAGAAACGAAGAGAGTTGTTAAAAATGGAGCAGTATAATCCCCCCTCTCCGCCATGCCTTAAATACAGTCCGCCTCAATGCTTACAGACTAATTGTCCTAAGCTTATTTCCTGAATAATTGTATATATATAATTAGTATATAATATAGCAGTCTGCGCAACCGTCGTAGTTCGTAAGCTTTCTCGAGAGTTAGAATTCTTCCTTCAGCCGATGGTTGTGCGGCCTTCCAAGTGCGATTCCAGAGGCTTGCAAACCATTTAACGGCGGCGTTTTTCGTTCTTCTCATGTGATCTCGTCAGACAAATGCTGGTCCGCTTTCACCTCGGCCTTATCGTCGCGAATCCTGATGAAATCTTAAAACTCCCCATCGAACTGGATCGCGCTAAGATGCTGGAGGCTACCCCGACGAGGGAGGTCGAGGCGCCTCAATGGGTGCAACGGTGGCCTCAACTGTAAGCGACATTCTTCACCAACGGTGTCCCCGCTGTCGCTCGGGAAAGATATTCCACCGCTCCGTCTTCGTCGGCTTGCCCAAAATGTACGAACGTTGTCCCGTTTGCAATCTCCGCTTCGAGCGGGAAGAAGGATACTTCCTGGGGGCCATGTATATCAGCTATGGCTTGGGCTTATCAATCATCGCGCTGATTGCCGCGCTGCTCTGGGCCGTTACCGGCTGGTGGATTACAAAAGACACTGTCTGGGCGGTGGTGTTGTTCTTACCGCTCGCTCCGGCGATAACCCTATTTGCCCGAGTTCTTTGGATTTATCTCGATCAGACTGTGGATCCAGACCGCAACTGACTCACACGCCGCGAAAACCGTTAAATGGGAATTTTGGTAGGCACAGGCGGTTCGTGGCTGCCACTATCGGGTTGATTGAAAGAATCGGCTGTGTTGAACCCCGTAGCGCTTGCCGAGCACCTGCCTCAAAGGGCAGGTGCTCTCGTTTATACGAGCTCCCGCGGTTTTCAGCAACCGACGCGTTCGGCGCTATTGACACCTTACGAACTCAATCGTCGCGCTCGTTGAAATCCCATGGTGGCCACCCATGCGGAGAGAGGCCACAAATATTGCTGTACGCAAGCACGATCGCGGGCACAGGCTGGAGCTTTAACTCGTGCAGGGCTTCGCGGCGCGCCTGTTCGAGATCAAGTCTCATCTTTTCGAGCTCATAGCTCCTTCGGCCGTCTGGTCTGTCAGAAGGAAACTCGATCAAGTCCACTTGCAGAAGACGATACCGCCAATCTAACAACCCATCCTTTAATCGGCGGAAGATCATCTCGTACGCGGAGGTCAAGTCGGCGCGCTCGGAGACCAAGAACGTCCCCATGTAGAAATCCATATAGTCATAACGCTGCTCCCCGGACTCGCGATTTAATTGCTCGGCCAGGAATCCGGCGGCGCCACGCCAGGAACCAATGTCCACCAGCCGGCCATCCCGGTCGACCACTTCGTTTTCGTTGGAGAACACGTCCCACAGGCACATTGCAACCAGTTCTCGCACCTCGCGCGTGGTGTCGACGGGGCTAGCCTTGTAGTCCGACTGAACATCTTCCCGTGTGGGCTCGGGTTCGTCTAGCCGGTCTTTCGGAAACCACGGCCAGTTCCGAAGGTTGCGATGCAGCTGCACGCGTTCCCAGTGGACCTGCTCAAGGATCGGGTGGAATACGAACTGGAGCGTGGAATCTGGCCATCCTTCGGGCGCAATTTCCTCGAGAACATCTTTTCCTGCGAAGCCTGCCGGAAACAGAGACGCAAACAGGGTTCGGCACTCTGCATCCGTAAGACGTTTTCTCAGCTCTTTTTCAGACATGCCAATTCCCACTTCTATTTTGGCGGAAACCTTTGCACATCGCGCTGCCGGCCATTGCCGGCGCCCTGGTCTTAGCTTCGCCCCTGGCCAGTAATCGTGTTTCTGCGGGAGGTTTGCCGGAAGCAATGATCCCGCGAACGCTTGGTGAGAGTTTGCCAAAGCTCGCCCAGCAATTGAGCGAACCTTAACCGATGAGAGCCCGGATCTTGGCACGCACCTCAGCCAGTTCGGCAGCAGACACCACCCCTTTACGTTTAACCCCCCTTTTCCGCCAATCGAGGCTCTTTACCTGATCCGCGAGAACCGCGCTGGGACTGGCACCGGAAATCTGTACTTCGAAGGGGTAGTTTTTGATCTGCGAGGTCATCGGGCAGCAGACCATCAGACTGGTCTTGGCGTTATAGGCGGCAGGGCTAAGCACAACTGCGGGCCGGTGCCCAGCCTGCTCACGTCCAGTCTGTGGATTGAAGCTGAGCCACACTATGTCCCCCGCATCGGGCACGTAAATCCGCGCCATCACAATGCCTCTTTGCCCACGGGTTTTCCAAAATCCACCTCGTCGTGCAGGTTCTTACGAGTAATCCGCCTTAGCAACTCGGCCAAATCATAGTCTTTGCGCTGTGCGGGCTCGATGACGACCCGGCCAGACTCTTCGCGCACATCAACGGTCTCATCCAGTTCCAGATGGGCAGCCTGCATGACGGCAGCGGGAATTCTGACCGAGGCGCTGTTGCCCCATTTCTTGACCACGGTTTTCATAGGGTGATTGCTCCCTGTATCTACGTTGTAGCAACATCGTGCCATGGGAGTAAGGTCTGTGTCAACAAAGTCGATACATGGATCGGTGTGACCTCAATCACCGAACAACATCGGGCACGAGGCTACCCTCGCGCAGGATTCCGTGTGAAGAAAAGGTTCTCCCTCATTCTTTTCAGATCTTCGATCACGCTCGCAATACTCGCGACGTTCTCCGATAGGCAAGTCCGCGCGACCCCCTGTGGTGCGCAAAAATTCCATCCATCTTCCACATCTGACAGAGATGCTGGTACTTATTTGTTCGGCTTTCCTGCGCTAGAAAACCCAAAAGGTTCAATCCGCGCCCAAGATACCAGCTTCCATCAGCCTCCACATGACGGTTGCCGCTGAGCGAGCATGTTTCCTGATCACTCTCGCTTCCGGAAAACGTATGCCATGCAATACCGCTTCGAAAAGGTCGGCTCTGAGCAACGCTTCATAGACAACGCCAGTCCGCTGCGCGCTCGTAAGCATCCATTTGTTTGTTCGCGCGGTTCGTCCCAAATACTTGACGAGAATCTCTGTTCTGCCGGCGACCACATCCTTTTGATATTGCATCCCAAATTCAGGGAAGCGGTCAGCGTCCCGCGTCACCACACGGTACAGAGCCAACTGCTGCTGTGATAAGAGGTGACGGAGGTACTCCTTACCCGCCTCTGCCACGGACGAGGCGCATCACAGTGCGCCCTTGCCCGGCACCGGAACTGCAATTTTCTTGACATTGCAGCCTGTGGGGAGCACACTTTCTCACGATCCGCGCGTTGACGGTGCGAAGCGATATCCCCGCTCTTTTTGGTCGTCTACGATCGGCCTTTTTAGGTCTCGAGCAAACCCAGTCCGTCTCGAGGTACGCGAGTGTATTGTTTCCGGGTCCTTAACGACCATCAAAGCAGTCTGTTAACGGAAATGTTGTGAGCGTCGTTTGCGCCGAAGTGTGCGAAATTTCCGGGACTTCCGTTTCTTTCCCTACCGAGAGTCCGCCATTACGGACCGCCGCAAATCGCTTGCGATCCGGAAGTTGTCTTGAACTTGGCTTCAACAACCCGTCCGTGCACGGCACCTCGGCCGGCGAAAGCGTGCGCTAAAGCCCCCGGAAATGACATAGAGCAAGGAGAACCTGTCTAATGCGACGAATCTCAGTCGGGATGAACTTTGCTGCGACGATCACGCTAGGGTTGGCTATGCTATTCGGCTTCGCGCAAATTGGGTTTGCGCAAACGACAATCCCGCTAGCCTTAGACAACAACTACATGGTTACGGGAGACTACGTCGTCGGCGGCGTGGGCTTGCGCGGTTTGGGAGACGGGAGCGGCTTCGCCACCGGAACAATCACCATTCCCGATCCGGCCGCTTACGCTACAAACGTGCCCCTCCAGCAAGTGCCCGCGGGCGCCGACATTGTGGCGGCTTTCCTCTACTGGGAGACCGTCGAGAGCTCGGGGACTTTTGTTGGGAAAAATGGGTTCTTCCGCGGTTACCCCATTACCGGCGTAGCGCTGGGCAATCCCAACGCTCCGGTATCGTGGAGTTCGGGCGGCTGCGCGGGTTCATCGCAGGGGTCAAAAACCATGGTGGGGTACCGCGCGGAAGTGAGCAGTTTGCTGCCGTTAGATGCCAACGGAAACGTCCAAGCGAATACCTCGTACACCGTGCGCTTGGCCGACAGCGGAAAGTCGGGCAGCGTGCCATTCACCCTCGGCGCGACTCTGGTGATCGTATACCGTCTGTTGGCGCCGGGCGTTCCGCTCAACGCGGTTATCATCTACGATGGCGCATACGCTCCTAGCAACAACGCGCAAACTATGACTCAGCCAATGCTCGGGTTCTATCAGGCGGGAAATGATCAGTCCGCCCCAATAACAACTAAGATCACCCACATCGTTGGCAACGGTCAAAGCAACAAACTACAGCAAGTGTATTTGAACAACTACTCTTCCGGGAACTTGGTGCACAGCACCTTGCTTCCCTCCCTCTATGGAAGCAACCCTCCCTTCCCGGGCAACTATAACGGCTCTTGGGACAATCCGACTTGGTTCCCGAATACCTACCCGACAACACCCTCTGGCGATAATGCCGTCCAGGCTGGCGAATCTTCGGAGACGACTTTGGTGGTGCCGTCTTCCACCAACAAGGGCTGCGTTTCCTGGGGAGCAGTTGTCCTGAGTACAACGATCGAGGACAGTGATCACGATGGCCTGCTCGACGTCTGGAAGACCAACCAGGGATACTGCGACGCCGGGGCCAACCAGGGGATGAGCAACCAGGGAACCTGTCCCTTGGGCACCAGCGACCCTTCCTGGGTGGCTCTCTCAGGGGCCACGCATGGCAGTCAGGATGTCTTCATCCAACTCGATTACATGTGCACAAAAGTACTCAACAACGCGAATGGCACCACCACGTGTGATCCGAGTGGCGTTTCCTACAAGCCGGATCCACTAGCCATAAGCAACCTCGTTAGCGCCTTCAGTTTAAACGGCCACAACATTGATGTGCACGTCGTTCCTGACGACAATAATGTCATTTTTGCGCAGCCATGCCTCGACAACACTGCAGCGTCGCCGCCAATATACTGCCCATACCCTCAAGCGGGAGTGGTGGGCTGGAAAGCCGGTTTTTCGGCTCTGAAAAGCCAGCCTCTCAACTATCCGGACGAGAGCTCGTGCGATACGCGGACGCCTTCGGGCGGGGCGACAGGAACCGGTCCGCTCTGTGTCCGGCGTTTCCCCTATGGCCGAAATAATAGCTATCACGAGGTCATCTTCGGCGTGGCCGTCGGAGTTCCGAACTGGAGTTTCCAGGACGGAAGCCTCGCCGGCATTTCGGCTTCAGGCAACACGCTTACACTGACCACCATGAATCCTCACGGCATTGTTCCCGATCCCACGGATACCGGCGTCCCCAATGGCCGCATCACCATTTTCGGCGCGATCTCCAATCCCAATCTGAATAATACCTATCTTGTGCAGAGTGTTCCCACGCCAACTTCTTTCACGGTTCAAGTCCCCAGCGGCACGGCAGCTCCGACAACTGCCACCGAGCCATTTCTTTCGGTTGCGTCCGGCAGCGTTGGCAGTGGATCCGGCGTTTCCGACCTAGGCGGGGCAGATTCGCTCGTAACCTTGGGTCTGTGGGGCGCGGACGGTCAAACCGTACCCGTGGAATCCGGTACGTTCATGCACGAGCTCGGCCATGCGCTCGGGTTAACGCATGGAGGCTTGTTGCGTACTCCGGTTGCAGGGGACGGCTACTCGTTTAGTTTTGAGCCCAACTGCAAGTCGAACTTCCAAAGCGTGATGAATTACATGTTCCAAGTCGACCTGCTCGATGGTGCTTTGGATTATTCCGAACAGGTTCTGAATACGTTAAACGAGAGCGCAGTGTCGCCGCCCAACGTGCTGCTCAGCGCCATTCACCCCAGCACCCAGTGGTATGCTCCAAACCAGCCATTTGGCACTCCCGCCACGGCCCATTGCGACGGCACACCTCTCCTCCAGACGGACCCGCCGACGTTCCGTCTACAGGGTCCAGCCTCTTCGATTACCTGGGCAGCTAATCAGGACATCAATTTCGACGGCCAGATTGAGCCCAGCCTGCAGGGCTTCAACGATTGGGCCAGTATCGACTTGCGACAAGTTGGGGCTACCGGCAACGATTTTTGGTCCGGCGGTTTGAGCAGAGCTAGCGGTTTGAGCAGGGCTAGCGGCTTGAGCAGAGCCAGCGGTTTGAGCAGGGCCAGTGGTTTGAGCCGAGCCAGCGGACAAGAGGTCAACGTCCAGACGATCAATTCTTTTGTCCGCAATCCTACCAACCTGACTGCGACTCTAACGGCGTCGAACGCGGTGCAACTGAGCTTCACGCCGCCGGGGTTCGGCCAGAGCCAGATCGCCGCCTTTAACATCTACCGCTCGGTCAACGGGGCGCCC
>Ga0210409_10002904_pt1 | contig 19782 bp, 17 predicted proteins | sample IncBWH17MmetaG_FD_161649 | JGI IMG/M metagenome (GOLD analysis project Ga0210409, IMG submission 161649) | Forest soil microbial communities from Barre Woods Harvard Forest LTER site, Petersham, Massachusetts, United States - Inc-BW-H-17-M | ecosystem: Environmental > Terrestrial > Soil >... | reverse complement strand
GATCCCCCCGCAGTGATTTGGTTTTTCGGAAAGGGGACGCTCGGGTTTCCGGGTGCTTCTCCTGTCTTAAGGGATTACACTAGGGGCCGCCGCGACGAAAGTGCGGGTTTCCTCCTCTCTGGGGGGGATGGGTACGCTCCCGTAGGTCATTCATCGTCTGCGGGACGCTGGCGGCGAGGCGTCGATGCGTTACATGAGCCTGAGCGAAAACGCCGTCGCCCTCGCCGGGGATCTACTGATCCTGGCGGCGGTGGTTGGGATCTTGTTCCGGCGGCGGTATCAAATCTGCCAGACGTTCGTGCTCTACCTGGGGGCGGTGCTGGTCTCCGATCTCCTGCTGATCTTCTGGCCGGAGCGCTTCTACTTCAAGCTGTTCTGGCTCATGAAGGAAGTTCTGATCAACGCCCTCCGCTTCGGGGTGGCTCTCGAGTTGTCTTTCCGGACCTTCCGCGCGTTCCCTGGAGCGCGTTCCACGGCGAGGGGCGTCGTTCTCCTCCTCATGGCCGTGACGTTTGTGACCGTGGTCGCCGTGAGTGGGGACAGCAATCACGGTGCGGCCTCGGCTCCCCCCACTGTCGAGCTGATCGCGGGCCGGATAGAACCCCCCCTGTTGAATGGAACCATCTGGCTCTTCGCAGCCATCGCGGCAACGATCCTCTGGTACCGTCTTCCCGTGGATCCCTTCCACAAGGCTATCCTTATCGGGTTCGTACCCTACCTTCTCATCTTCACGACCGGCCTCAACATCCTCGACAGTTACGGCTGGGACCTCCGGTCTTCCGTGAATGTGGTGCAGGTGGGCGCCTACATTGCTCTCATGGCTTACTGGGCGCACGCGGCGTGGCTGCCCATCGCCGACCCTGTCCAGGCCCCGGAGAGGACCCGGGCCCTGCAGCGGCAGCCGGGCTAGGAAGGACGGGACGTGGGCGTGTTTTGGATGATCGGTCTCTCGGCGCTCGGATGCCTGGTCGTCCTCTTCCTGTTCGGGTTGCGCAACGAGCGGGCCGTCCGGCGGGACTGGGAACTGCTTCTCACGCCGCGGGGCGAGAAGCTCTACAAGAGCATCGAGGGACGCGTGCACTCTGAGATGGCCCTGGCCGAGCTGACCTACGACGAGGCCTTCTCCGTCCGCGAACTGGGGTCGGTGGACGAGGCCATCCACCTCATTGACGTCGGCTACAAGGTGATCGAGAAGTTCGCCCCCAACATGCTGAAGCTCCTCGCCGCGATGGCCACTTTCTCCCGCATGGTCTCCGCCATGGCCCCCGTCAACCCCTTGCGCCCGCGCGACTTCAAGCTGGCCCAGATCGTGAGCCTCGCCTACCTAAACGGACTGCTTCACCAGTTCCTGGTTTCCACCGCGGAGCGGTACCGGCTGCGGGTCTACATCCTGGGCCGAAGCTTCGCCCTCGGGGCCCGCTTCCTCATGGACTCCACCCAGAGGATCGTGAGGAAAGAGCCCGAAGCAGACCGGGAGTGGGACCAGATCCAGGCCATCCGTCAGGACTTCCAGACCCTCACCACCGAGTCTTTGGACAGCCTGAAGGTTCTACTGACCTCGCTGGCGGCGGAGAAGCGCGAGGACCTCCTCAAGCGGTTCTGATCTAGGGCCGGTCGCCGGGCGGGGCCGAAGACGGGGCCGCCGACGGTGCTCCCCAGCGAAGCAGGACGCGCTCGATCTCGGGGCGCTGGCCGGGCGTACCCTGGGTCTCCCTCACCACCCCCACCCCCCGCGCGATCCACAGGACCGATGCATTGTGCCGGGTGCGCAGCGCGCAGCGCAGGGTTGCGAACGTGCCCGCGGGAACCGTCACTTCCTCTACATCCTCCACCGTCCAGGCCGCGCCTGCTCCGGACGGCGGTCCCGAGCGGCCGGGCTCGAGAGGAACGGGCAGCGCGTCCTCGCCCGTCCAAGGCGTGAGACGAATCCAACCCGGCCCCGACTCCACGGGCCCCGACGTGGGATCGGCGCCGCCATTCTGTCGAATGTACGGACGTATGCTGCTTCCGCGGACTTCGAAGCGGGTGGTGTCGTCGCTGGTCGAGTCGAGGCTCCCTATGCGTTCGGTATAGGACTCCCGGTACTCCCACCAGGTGCCCGGAACCAGAGGGACGGCGAAGTCCAGGAAGCGAGCCAGGAGGATGAGGATCAGCCACACCGACGGCGCCCCTCCCTCACGGCGTAGTATCTAAGGTTCCCTTCATCCGATTCCGAGCTTCCCTCGGCTCGGGGATGATCTTGACGGGCTTCTTCTCTGTCTGATCGCGCTTCTTGGGCCACCGGAGCGCGTAGCCTACCATGACGGATGACACCGATCGCTTCCGCAGACCCGCGGTTGGCCGGTGGCAACTCCCTACGGTACACTCTGGATTCATCGTTAAACGACCCGAGGTCTGCGGGTTTGAGGAGGAATCTCCGACACTATGGGCCCTTCCCTGACGTCAAGCGGCCAGCGTCGAGCAGGAGTGAGCCTGCTTGTGGCCGGCGGTCTCCTCGCTGCCTCCTGCGGGGGCGCCTCCTCGCCCGCCCCGCCCGCCCCCACGCCGACTCCCCTCCCACCCCCCAACATCGTCTTCATCCTCACCGACGATCAGGACACGCAGTCGATGCCTTTCATGCCCAAGGTCAAGTCGCTCCTCGCCGACCAGGGAGTCACCTTCACGCGGAACTTCGTGGCGACGTCGCTCTGTTGCCCCTCGCGAGCCTCGATCATGACCGGCCAGTATGCCCACAACCACCACGCCCTCGCGAACTCGCCGCCCGCCGGAGGCTACGACATTTTTCTCACGCAAGTCTCGGAAGCGTCCATGCTGGCCCCGTGGCTAAAGACGGCCGGGTATCGCACGATCTTCGTCGGCAAGTACATCAACGGCTATGGTATCGGCGATCCCGCCCACGTGCCCCCGGGCTGGGACGATTGGCACGGGGACTTCGCTCCGGGGGGCGCACCCGACTCCGGCGACTACTACGATTTCTACATCAACGACAACGGTGTTGTCACACGCGACAAGCAGGATTACCTCACCGATGTACTCACCCAGAAGGCGGTGGCGGGCATCCAGGCGGCGGTGGCGAAGGGCCCGGAGCCATTCTTCCTCTATGTCGCTCCCCCCGCGCCCCACACACCGGCGATCCCCGCCGACCGACACAAGGGCCTTCTCGCCGATCAAAACGCTCCCCGCACCCCCTCCTTCGACGAGGGGGACGTGAGCAACAAGCCCGCCTGGCTCCAGGACCTGCCCCTATTTACGGACAAGGTGGAGGTGCAGATCGATACCCTCTACCAGAATCGTCTGGTAACGATGCTTGCCGCGGACGACATGGTCGAGAAGATTGTTCAGGAGCTCCAGGCGGACGGCCGCCTCGCAAACACCTTCATCCTCTTCACCTCTGACAACGGCTTCATCCTGGGACCTCACCGGTTTCCCCATGGGAAGGAAGCGGCCTACGAGGAGTCCATACGGGTCCCCCTGATAGTGCGGGGGCCGGGCGTTCCGGCTGGCCAGACCCGGGACCAGATCGTAGCCAACATCGACTTTGCCCCTTCCTTCGCGGAATGGGCCCACGCGAGCATCCCCGACTCCGTCGACGGGCGCTCCTTTGCGAGCCTTCTCACGGCCACGCCACCCGCGGATTGGCGCCGGGACCTCCTCCTCGAGCACTGGCAGAACCTCTCCGACCCCGATAATCCCAAGCAGGTCCAGGGGGGCATTCCCACTTTCTATGGCCTGCGCACCGCCGACCAGAAGACCTACGTGGAGTACATCACGGGGGAGCTCGAACTGTACGACATGACCACCGATCCCTACCAGTTGAACAATCTGGGTAACCAGGCCCCCTCCACCACCATCGGGCCCCTCAGCAGCCGCGTCGCCACCCTCAAGACCTGCAAGGGAGCCGCGTGTCGAAACTAGGAGCCGGGCGTACGGCGCGCCCGCTCCGGGGGAGGGCTCGTTCCGGACCCCCCAGGGACCGCAGGGCGCGGCCAGCCCTGCGGACGGCGCTGACTCTGGGGATCCTCCTCTCGGCCGGCCCCGCCCTCCGCGGTCAGGAGGAATCCCCCGCGGAATCCCCGGAATCCCCTCCCTGGTGGAATTTTCATTTCCAGCAGACCATCGTGATCCAGCACCACGGGAGCTTCCCCGCGGCCTACTCGGGTCAGAACAGCTTGATCCCGACACCCGAGTCCAAGACCTCAGTCACGGCGACGATCTGGGCAGGGGCGAAGCTCTGGAAAGGGGCCGAACTCTACACTAGCCCGGAGCTGAGCGGCGGCGACGGCTTGAGCCATACGTCGGGGATCGCGGGCTTTCCGAACGGCGAGGTCTACCGCATAGGCAACCCCGCGCCGGTCGCGGTCATGGCTCGGCTCTATCTCCAGCAGACCTTCGGCTTCGGCGAGGAGACCGAGCCGGTCGCGGATGCGCCCGACCAGCTCCCGGGCCGCTACCCCGTTCGGCGGCTGGTCGTGAAGTTCGGCAAGTTCAGCTTGACCGATTCCTTCGACGACAACCGCTTCAGCCACGACCCCCGGGCGCAGTTCCTGAACTGGGCCCTGATGGACAACGGGGCTTGGGACTACGCCGCCGACACCCGGGGCTACACCTGGGGCGTTCACGCCGAGTACCAGGAGCGGGGCTGGGCCCTCCGGGCCGCCGCCGTGCTCGTACCCGTCGTGGCCAACCAGCTGGAGCTGGACCTCCGAATCCACGACGCCCACGCCTGGAACTTCGAGGGGGAGCGGAAGTACAGCCTCTTCGGGCACCCCGGTGCGACCCGCCTCTTCCTCTACCGCAACCTGGCCCGCATGGGGAATTACCGGGAGGCGCTGGCGCTGTCCCCGACCGCCCCCGACATCACCCAAACCCGCAGGTACGGCCGGGACAAGAACGGAGCCGGGATCGGCTTGGAGCAGGAGGTGGCCGAGGACGCGGGGCTCTTCATGCGGGCGGGCTGGAGCGACGGCAAGAACGAGACCTGGGCGTTCACGGAGATCGACCGAACCGCCAGCCTGGGCGCGCTCTGGGGTGGCAAGGCTTGGGGGCGCAAGAAGGACTCCGTGGGGGGTGCTCTGGTCGTCAACGGCCTCTCGCGGGACCACCGGGACTACCTCGCCGCCGGAGGCTACGGGTTCATCATCGGGGACGGGGCGCTCCGTTACGGGTCAGAGATGATCCTGGAGGCCTTTTACAACCTCCAGCTCCCCCACGGCCTGACCTTGAGCGGCGACTACCAGCACGTCGTGAATCCCGCCTACAACCAGGACCGCGGTCCGGTCGACGTCGTAGGGTTTCGCGCGCATCTCGAGTTCTGAGGGGCCACGTCAGCGCCCCCTGCGAGCACGCCCCGCGATGCGGGGCCCGTCCCGCTCCGACGCAAATCTGGGGGCGGCTACGTGACTCTCTCGTGCGTTGTGACCGTGAGGATGGTAGTCTCTGCAGGAGGTGCAATGTCGAACGCGCCCTTCTCTGACGCCCGGTCATAGCTCAGTCCTTCGACACGGTTTCAAAATGGTAGGGGAGGATCGTCGCCCCTGGGGGAGGCCGCGAGCGGGGACCTAAGAGAAATGACTCGGCCATCGACTCTCCTGATCATCACCCTCTCCCTGACCGGCGCGGCCGCCTGTGGCCGTTCCCAAGACCCCACGGCCGGCAATCAGCCGCCCGCGGGCGAAGCCTGGCTCTCCCCGGAGCGGCTGGGCAAGGCCGGGATTGTGGTGAGTCCGGTCGGGGAGCAGCTGGTGGGCAACGCGGTGGTGACCAGCGGCCGCGTAACCTTCGACGATGCTCGCGTGACCCACGTCTTTGCCCCCGTGAACGGGCGGGTGGTGCGGGTTCTGGCCCAGCCGGGCCAGTGGGTGGAGCGCGGGAGCGCCCTCTTGGCCATGGCCTCACCCGACATTGGCCAGGCTTTCTCCGACTTAGTGAAGGCCAAAGCCGACCTGACCGCGGCCCAGAGCGAGTTCCAGCGTCAGAAGGAGCTGGTCGACGCTCATGCCGGCGCCCGCCGGGACCTGGAGGCGGCGGAGGACAACTTTCGCAAGGCCCAGGCCGAGCTGGATCGTGCCCAGCAGAAGGTCTCCCTTCTCGCCCCGGGCTCGGACGCGCAGGTCACCCAGGACTACCTCCTTCGCGCGCCCATTGCCGGGGAGATCATCGCCCGGAACGTCAACCCCGGAACCGAGGTTCAGGGGCAGTACTCAGGTGGCACCGCGGTCGAGCTGTTCACCATCGGAGAGTTGGACCGGGTCTGGATCCTGGCTGATGTCTATGAGGTGGACCTGCCGAAGATCAAGAAGGGCGCAACCGTGACGGTGAAGGTCATCTCCTACCCCGACAAGGGATTCCAGGGCACGGTGGACTGGATCTCTGGCGCTCTCGACCCCGTCTCCCGCACCGCCCGGGTGCGTTGCTCCATCCCCAACCCCGGCCGGGAGCTTCGCCCCGAAATGTACGCCACGGTCTCGATCCTGCTGGAGGAATCGCGAGCCCTGGGCGTGCCGCGCTCCGCCGTGCTGCGCCTCGGCGACCGGACGGTGGTCTTCGTGGAGAAGGGCCCGGCGCCCGGCGGTCTTCTCCGGTTCGAGCCTCGAAACGTCAAGATCCGGGACGGAGGGGGGGACCCCGTGGCCGTGCTCGAGGGACTGGCGGCCGGAGACAGGGTGGTGACGGGGGGGGCGATCTTCCTCGCGGGAATGATTTGACGGCATGATCCAGCGCATCGTCGATTTTGCCCTCAGGTTCCCGGGGGTCATCGTTCTTCTCACCTTGGGCCTCGTTGTCGCAGGGGCAGTCTCTTACAAGCTTCTCAACATCGAGGCCTATCCGAACCCCGTCCCTCCGTTGGTGGAGGTCATCGCGCAGCCGGAGGGACGGAGCGGCGAGGAGGTCGAACGCTACACGACCATCCCCGTCGAGGTGAGCCTCTCCGGCATACCCGGCCTCGACCACATCCGCTCTCAGTCTCTCTTCGGCCTCTCCGACGTGAAGTGCTACTTCCGTTGGGGGGCCCGCTACGAGGACTCCCGGCAAGAGGTCATCAACCGGCTGTCCTTCCTCCAGCTGCCGGGTAACGTCCAGGCCCAGATATCCCCTTCCAACGCGGTGGGAGAGGTTTTCCGCTACTTCCTGAAAGGGAAGGGCTACTCCTTGATGGACCTGAAGACGGCCGAGGACTGGATCCTGGAGCGCGAGTTCAAGCGAGTCCCAGGCGTTATCGACGTGGTCGGCTTTGGGGGCCTCACCAAGCAGTATCAGGTGGCTGTGGACCCGCATCGGCTGCGGGCCTACGGGGTCAACTTGGCCCAGCTCCAGGCCGCCATCGCCAACGCCAATCAGAACGTCGGGGGCCAGCGCCTGACTATCGGGGAGCAGTCGTACGACGTGCGTGGGGTGGGCCTGATTGGCTCCCTGAACGACGTGGGCAACATAGTGGTGGCCGTCCAGAAGGGCGTCCCCATCCGCGTGCGGGATGTTGCCGAGGTTTCGATCGGGCACAAGCCGCGGCTGGGCATCGTAGGCCACGACGACGAACCCGATGCCGTGGAAGGCATCGTCCTCATGCGCTACGGGGGCGAGACCTCTCCCACCCTGAAGGGCATCAAAGAGCGCGTGCAGCAAATCCGCCAGCTTCGCCTCCTGCCCCCGGGCATGACCCTCGAGCCCTACTACGATCGGGGGGACCTTGTGGAGGCCACTACCCACACGGTCCTAGAGAACCTGCTCCTCGGCATGGCGCTGGTCATCATCGTCCTCCTGGGTTTCCTCGGCCACCTCCGCGCGGGGCTAATCGCCGCCGCCAACATCCCCCTAGCTTTGATGGCCGCTTTCTGCGGAGACGTCGTCACGCGAACCTCGGCCAACCTAATCTCGCTGGGAGCGGTGGATTTCGGCATCATCAGCGATTCGACGGTCATCATGATCGAGAACATCGTCCGCCACCTCGGGAAGCAGTCGGTAGGAACCCTGCGCGTCCGCATCTCCGCCGCCGCCGCCGAGGTTGGAACACCCATGGCCTTCTCTACTCTCATCATCGGAGTGGCGTTTTTGCCCCTTTTCACCATGACCGGCGTCTCGGGCGTGATCTTTTCCCCTCTTGCCCACACCTATGCATTCGCCATCGGGGGGGCCATCTTCATGGCTCTGACCCTCACTCCTGTTCTCGCCCGGCGCTTCCTGCGCGTGCACGAGAAGGAGACGGAGAGCCGTTTCATGCGATCCTTGCAGTCGTTCTACGCTCCCCTCTTCCGCTTCGGCCTCAAGACCTCCCGTCTGTTCATTCTTTACCTGCTCGGCCCCCTCGCCCTCTGTATCCTGCTTTTCCAGTTCATCGGGCGCGAGTTCATGCCCAAGCTGGAAGAGGGCAACATCTGGATTCGGGCCACGCTACCCAACTCGGTGGCCCTGGAGGTGTCCTCGCGCTTGGTGGGGAGCATGCGGACCATCGTCCGGAAATATCCCGAAGTGACCACCGTCGTTTCCCAGCTGGGGCGGCCGGACGACGGCACCGATGTGTCCGGATTCTTCAACATCGAGCTCTTCGCCCCCTTGAGGCCATCCAGCGAGTGGCCCGCGGGCTGGACGAAGGAAAAGATCATCGAGAACATGTCCCGAGACCTCCAAGAGGCTTTCCCGGGGATCATCTTCGGGTTTTCGCAGATGATCTCCGACAACGTGGAGGAGGCCTTGTCTGGGGTCAAGGGCGAGAACAGCGTGAAGATCGTGGGTCCGGATCTCAAGGTCAACCAGCAGCTGGCGGAGAGGGTGGTGGAAGTCATGGCGGGGGTGCCGGGGGTCAAGGATCTAGGTCTGTTCAGCTCACTCGGCCAGCCGAGCGTTAAGATAATCCCTGATCGGGAGATGTGCTCCCGCTACGGCCTCAATACCGGCGACGTGGAAACGGTCGTGCAGGCGGCCATCGGAGGACAGACAGCGACTCAGGTGTTCGAAGGCGAGCGGCAATTCGACCTCGTCGTCCGGTGGAAGGAGCCGTTCCGTCGGGATCTTGAGGCCATCCGGCGCATCACCGTCTCCGCCCCCGATGGAACGCCGATCCCCCTCGCCCAGATCGCCAGGATAAGCGAGGAGGACGGTCCCTCCGTCATCTACCGGGAGGACGGCCGCCGGAACACGCCTGTGAAGTTCTCGGTGCGGGGACGTGACCTGGTCGGTGTCATCAGCGAGGCCCAGCAGAAGATTGCGCAAAGGGTCGCGATACCCCCGGACACCCACCTGGAATGGGCGGGGGAGATCAATGAGCTGGAGGAGGCCCGCGGGCGCTTCATGATCGTCATTCCTGTAACGCTGGCGCTCATCACCTTTCTCGCCTACAGCTCGGTGAGGAGTGCGGCCCTGACGGTGGTCGTGCTAGCCAACATCCCTATCGGCTGTGCAGGCGGGCTCATGGCCTTGCTCCTCTCCGGGATCAACAGCTCGGTGTCCGCCGCTATGGGCTTCATGTCGGTCTTCGGCATCGCCATCCAGGACGCGATCCTGGTCGTGACCTACGCCCAGCGGGAGTGGGACTCGGGGAGATCCGCCGAAGATGGCGTGCTGACCGCGGCCCAGCACCGCCTCCGGGCGGTGCTCATGACGACGTTCGTTTCCGTGTTCGGCCTGATGCCGGCCGCGCTCTCGAACCGCCTTGGGGCCCAGACCCAGAAGCCCCTGGCGGTGGTGGTGATCGGGGGCGCTCTCGCCCTGGCTCTCTTGAGCCGGGCCCTTCAGCCCGCGCTCCTCCTGGCCGCCCACCGCTTCCTGCCCAAGCCGGGCGCCGATGAGTTCCTCTCTCAGCCTCAGCGGCGAGCGAACGACTACCATCACGAGATGCATCCCGAGCACGACCACCGACCGGGATCGGGCGGCCGCCCCGGAGAAGGGGGCAAATCATGAGTCTGAAACACATACCGGCCGTTCTCGCGGCCGCCCTGGCCCTCCTCCCGGGCGCGCGGACGGGGAGTACCGAGCGGGCCCAGGGTGCGGCCACGACCCCGCCCCCGCGGACCTCGGCGGCGGGGACGTTCACGGGCCGGTTCATGCTGACCCTGACCGCGAGCCCAAGCTGCGTCATGACGGTGCGGAGCGTCACGGTTCTCGTCGACGTCAGCGAGAACCCGGTCCGCCAGCCGGCTTCGATAGCGGACCCCATCGCCCAAGGCTCGGAGGTCTTCGGGCAAGCCACCGCCGGGGAATCCACGGTCGGGCGGTTCGTTCTCCTGCGGCAGGGAGATCAGCTCCACGGCGGCCTGGGGACAAAGGATTTCGGCATCCTGACCCTCGAGGGACTACGGGTGTGGATGCGGCTGGCGGGGACCGCCAGTGCTACGGCCACGACCCTGGGCCGACCGCAGGCACAGGGAACGGCCATTGGCGACATCGAGTTGAGCCGGCCCGGCGATGACGCTCCGGACACGCTTGGGGCTTGCCTCGGGGGCCGCGACCACACATGGTCGCTGCAACCGCAATGAGGTGCCGATCGTGAGCGCACGGCTAACGTCCCTCCTCATCCTGGCCGCCGCGGGCCTGACGGGCGCAGGCGGAGAGTTGCGCGTCAGGGTGAGCCCCGCCGTGGGTCCTTGTGTCCAGGCCGTGAAACCCCTTTACGAGGTGACCTTCAGGGGGAAGCTGACCGTGGAGGTGGCCCGGCTGGAATCAGCGGCCTCCGGCGCGGGGGCCGACGCGGTGGTGGGAGCGGAGGGGGAGCTCACCCATCTCATCGAAGGGGGTGCCTCCCATCCCGACCTCGACGTGGACGTCGCGACGATCCCGTGGGTCCTAGTCGGCCCGAGCATGGACGCCACCCCGGACATCCACGCCCTCGACCGGCCAACGGCACGGGTTCACGTGCTGGGGGGTACGGTGGGGCTCGAGGCCCGGCGCATGCTGCAGCACCTGCCGCCGGAAAATGTCCGCAGCCTTAACACCCCCAGCGGTCCGGTGCAGCTGGTCGAGAGCGAGCTGGCGGTGGTCCCCTTGAGCCTTGCCGGTAAGGGCCGCGTCTCGCCACTGTCTCTGCCTCCGCTCCTGGTGCGCGCGGTAGGGATGCGCGCGAGCGCTAACCTCGTGGGGGCTCGACAGTTCCTCGACTTCCTCTCGCGAGGCCCTGGCAACGCCGCCTTTCGCGCCTGCGGGCGGGAGCCCGCTCGGTGAGCCTCCGCCGCTCGTTCCTGCGCTTGGTCCCTCTCGTCGCCCTCGCCGCCTGTGGCGGCTCCTCACCGGGTCCCACGCCCACACCCACCCCGCGCCCCAACTACTGCACGTCGCCGCCCGCCGCTTACGGGCAAAAAGTGATCGACTGGTGGCTCCCCGCCTGCACCCTGGCCCAGAACATCTACAACAACCCGGAGGAGGTCCTGGGCCCGCCCAACGCATCGGGCTTTGGGCCGGACCACTACGCGGGTTTCATGAGCGTGGGGTTCGGTGGCTACGTCACCGTAGACATGGGCGGCTGCATCGAGGATGGGCCCGGCTACGACATCCGCGTTTTCCAGATCGTGGGCAACGAGCCGGTGTCCGTCTACGCCTCCGAATCGCCGGATGGACCCTTTGTCTTCCTCGACCGCAAGAACTGCCCCAACACGCCCGAAGGCCGCATCAATCGGCTCCTGGGCTATTGCGACTTCGATCTCGCCAGCGGTGGCCTTGCGCGGGCGCGGTACATCAAGATCGAGGATGGAGAACTCTATCCTTGCCCGGGGGACACGGTCACCGAAGGCGCCGACATCGACGCCGTCCAGGCCCTCTCCGTGCCCACGGCGTCGCTTCCCCTGGCGCCCTAACCGGCTCCCCCAAGAGGCGCCGCACCGGGCCCTCGGCCCGTTTTCCGACCCTTCCCCTTGCACGTCCGCGCGCCGAAGAAGGCTCTAGCCCGACCGGAAGGCTAAGAGCCGCTTGTCGGCACCGACCAGAGTCCGCCCCTTGACCGCGATTGGGGTCGTGAATCGCCGCCCACGATTCATCACATCACCCGTGCCCCGCCGGAGACTCACCCGACGGGCGGGGGTCCCTGGCCACGTGCGCTCCTCGGCCGCGCGGTTTACACTGGTAGGGGGAGGGCTCGCGTGGAACCACGCCTGCGGATGGCCCACTTGCTGCGTCGGGCAGGATTCGGGCCCGCCCCCGGCGAAGTCGAAGCCCGGCTCAACGACGGCTTCGAGCAGACGGTTCGCCTGCTCCTGGAACCGGGGGGAGTCTCGGACGGCCTGGGCGAGATCGACCGCCAGATCGGCGGCCTCCTCGACTTCAACAACATTGAGGACGTCCGGACCTGGTGGATCTACCGCATGATCCACAGCCAGCGCCCCCTCATCGAGAAGATGACGTTCCTCTGGCACGGCCATTTTGCGACCGCGATCAGCAAGGTCGGCAACCCCTATCTGATGTACCTGCAGAATCAGCTCTTCCGCGAGCGGGGCCTCGGCTCCTTCGGCGACCTGCTGCAGCGGGTGGCCCGCGATCCGGCCATGCTCGTTTGGCTGGACGGCTCCGCCAACCGCAAAGCCCACCCCAACGAGAACTTCGCGCGGGAGGTGATGGAGCTCTTCACCATCGGCCGCGGCCAGTACAAGGAGGCGGATGTCCAGGAGGCGGCGCGGGCTTTCTCCGGGTGGAACCTGCGCGACGACGCCTTCTTCTTCAACGCTGCCGAGCACGACGCCGGACCCAAGACCTTCCTCGGCCACGAGAGCAACCTCGACGGGTCGGACGTCCTGAACATCCTGGCCGAGCACCCCGCCACCGCCGAGCGCCTCACGAGCAAGCTCTTCTCCTTCTTCGTGTATGAGAACCCGGAGCCGCCTACCCTGGCCCCGTTCGTCCAGGTCTGGCGCTCCACCCGCGGGAACGTCCGCGAGGTGCTCCGCGCCATGTTCCTCTCCCCCGTCTTCTCCTCTGAGCGGGCCTTCCGGGCCCAGGTCAAGAGTCCGGCGGAGTTCGTGATTGGCTCCATCCGCAGCCTGGGCGGCACCATCACCCCGCGCCAAGTCGTCTCCCTCATGGCCCGCATGGGCCAGGACCTGTTCAACCCCCCGAGCGTCAAGGGCTGGGACGGGGGTAAGGCCTGGATCTCCACCTCGACCCTCTTCGAGCGCCTCAACTTCGCGGCTTCGATCACGACCGCGCGCGGCCCGAAGGGAACCAGCCACATCGAACCGGAGCGCCTCTTCGAGGGAGTCACCCCCACGACCCCCCGGCAGATCGTGGACCTGGCCGTGGACCATCTCCTCGACGGGGTGCTCTCGGAGCCCACGCGCCAGGCCCTGGTGGCTTACATCGAGACCCCGGATCCGCAGCGGATGAAGGAGCTGGGGGGCAAACCGCCGTCGGTCACCTCCGACAACCGGACTCTGGACGAGAAAGTGCGGGGCCTCATCCACCTGATACTCTCCACCCCCGATTTCCAGCTGAGCTAGGGAGCCATGGGCATCACACGCCGTCGCTTCTTGGGGGGCAGCGGGGCGACCCTTGTCGCCCTCGGCGGCTCGGGCCTCCTCCCCCGCATGGCCGCGGCCCTGGGGGCGGAGGACACGGGGAACCCGGCCTCCCTCCGCTCCCTGGTCGTGATCCAGCTCGCGGGCGGCAATGACGGCCTCAACACCGTCGTCCCCTACGCCGATCCGCTCTACCCCAAGCTCCGGCCTGCCGTCGCCCTCCCGGAGGGCGAGATCCTGAAGCTGGACGAGCGGCTCGGCCTCCACGCGGCCCTCGCCCCTTTCCGCGAGCGCTTTGCCCAGGGCACGTTGGCGGTGGTGGAGGGCGTCGGCTATCCCAACCCCGACCGCTCGCACTTTGTCTCCACCGCGGTCTGGCAGACGGCGCGGCTCGATCCCTACCGGGAGCCTACGGGCTGGCTCGGTCGGGCCATCGACTTTCAGCCCGACCCGCGCCATCCCCGCGAGCCCGCGGCCCTGGAGGCCCTCGGCATCGGGGGCGGCGGCCTCACCCCCGCCCTCTACGCCCCGCGCACGCCCGTTCCCTCGCTTCTCTCCCTCGATGCATTCTCCGTGCAGCCCGACCGGCGATATCCGGGCGACGCGGGGGCGCTCCGCACCGCGCTCGGCGCCATGTACGGGGAGAGCGGCGAGCCCTCGGGCGCGGGCTTCGTCCGCCAAGTCGGCCGCAGCGCCCTGCGCTCCTCCGACGAGCTGCGGGCGGCGGTGGCCGGCTACTCCTCGATGGTGACCTATCCCCGGAGCGGGCTCAGCGACCAGCTCAAGCTCATCGCCCAGCTCCTCACCGCGAACATAGGCACGCGGATTTTTCACGTGACCCTGGGCGGCTTCGACACCCACGCCAACCAGAAGCCCCAGCAGCGTAACCTGCTTGCCCAGCTCGCGGAGGGTGTTTCCGCCTTCCTCGACGACTTGAAGGCACACGGCCTCGACGAGCGGGTTGCGGTGATTACCTACTCGGAGTTCGGCCGGCGGGCGCAGGAGAACGCGAGCGCGGGCACCGACCACGGGGCGGCCAGCAGCCTGTTCGTGGTGGGCGCTAAAGTGGCGGGTGGCCTCTATGGGCCGGCGCCCGATCTCTCCAAGCTCGAGGGCGGTGACCTTCCCTTCGCGGTCGACTTCCGCTCCGTCTACGCCTCGGTGCTGCGCGACTGGTTCAAGATTCCAGCGGAGAAGGTCCTCGGCCCGAGCTTCACCGGCCTGCAGCTCTTCCGGGCCTGAGGCCGGCGCCCCCGGGCGGAGCCGCCGCTCATTCCCGAGCGGCCCCCCCTAGCCCACCATCCTGAGGAAGCGGATGACGAGCAGGATCAAGAGCACGGCCAGATACGCGCGGAGCAAGTAAAGCGCGACACGGGCCGTCCGGGTCGTCTGCACGCGAGGCATTAGGACACCCTAATCCTTGGCCGGAACGGAGGCCCCCTTCATGATGTCGTTGTGGCGGACGACGCCGAGGATGCGGTCGTGCGCGTCAACAACGGGGATCATCTGGTAGTGGTACTTGGCGAACATCTCCGCCAGCTCGTCCTGGACGTTCTCCGCCTCCGCGGAAACCGCGGGGGTGGCCATGATCTCGCCCAGGGTCTGCTCGTCCGCGGCCAGTACCAGCTCCCGGAGATCGACGACCCCCAAGAGCGGCTCCCCGTCGCTGCCCACCACGTACACGTAGGACACGGCATGCGGGGCCTTGCCCGACCGCCGGATCTCCGCGAGCACCGCTCCGACCTTGGCCCCGGGGGGGAAGGCCACGTAGTCCGAGTCCATGAGCTCTTGGGCCTTGACCTCCTCCTCGGAGAGGATCCCCTTCAGTCTTCGCACGATATCCGGGGGCAGGACGGCCAGGAGCTCCTCGGCGTCATCATGGGGAAGGACGGAGAGCAGCTTGGCCAGCTGGGGCACCGTCATCTCCCCCAGGATCGCGCGGGCCCGCTCCTTTCGAAGGCGGGCGACGAGCTGCCGCTGGGCCCGGGGCTCGGCCTCGGCCAGCGTCTCCGCCGCCTTCTCCGTGTCCAGGGCGGAGAACAGCGCCTCCTGCTCCTTACCCGAAAGCTGCTCCAAAGCGTCCGCCAGGTCCTCGCAGGGCAGTTCCTTGAGCTGCCGGCGGGTCACCGAGAGCTCGAGCTTGTCCGTGGTCACGGAGTCTTCCACGGAAAGGGGCTGCACATACTTCCAGGAGATGAACTCGTTCTTGATCCATTCCACCTTTCCCAGCCCCCAGCTTCGGAGGAACCCGTTGAAAGACGTGTCCACGTGGATCAGCAAGAGGCGGCCCCGGGCCTCCAGGAGCTGCATGTCGTTCACGACCTCGATGCGTCGCCCGTCCATGTCGAGGATCGTGCGGCCCATGAGGTGCTTCCCGAGCATGATCCAGCCCGCCTGGTCCACGAAGGGCGGATAGGGGCCCCCGGAGGGTGGCGGCTCCACGAAGATCGCGTCGTCTTCAATCCGCGACACCCGCTCCCAGGGGACAAACTGGGTGGGAACCCCCCAGCCGAACTCAAGGTAGATCCCCGCCGCCTCCGGGTAGGGATCCTTGAGGGCAAAGACGAGGTCGCTCAAGCGGCCAATGCGGTCGCCGAGCTTCCCCGCACAGATGGGCCGCTTCATGAGCTCGGAAAAGAAGTAGAAACGGACCCCTCCCGGGGTCGGGGGCAGGTCGGAGACTCTCGCTACCTCAGGGGGAGTGGTGGCCACATGGCCTCCTAGGAAGACATCCGGAACCAGTCCGGGAAAAGCGTGCTCACGGCAAAAAGCGTGGACATCACGGTGACAAAGACCACGATCGACCAGTTGGCGATGTTCTGCCAGCGGGTATTGACGTGCTGGCCCATGAAGGAGGGATCGTTCAGGATCAGAATCAGGAACACGAGGGCCGAGGGCAGGAGGGTCACCGCCACGACCTGCACGAACATGGTGATGGTGATGAGGGGGGCGCCCGGGATCAGCACCACCGCCCCCGACGTGAGGAGCATCACCAGGTAAACGAAGTAGAACCAGGGTGCATCCTTCACCCCCTTGTTCAGGGAGTGCGCCCAACCAAAGACCTCGCCTACCGCCCAGGAGGTGGAGAGCGAGATGCAGAGCGCGCCCAGAAACCCGGCGTCGAAGAGGCCGATGGCAAACAGCCTGCGGGCCAGCTCCCCCTCGCCGGTGGGGAGGAGGGGTACGAGTGCCTTGGCCGTTTGCTCCGCATCCTCGATCACCACCGGCGGGTGGTGGTAATAGAAGGCGGCCCCCGTGGCCACGATGATGAAGGCGGCCACGACACAGGTCACCAGGGATCCCACGAAGGTGTCCACCTTCCCGTACTTCACGTCGTGGACGTCGAGACCTTTGTCGACCACCGCGCTCTGTTGGAAGAAGATCTGCCAGGGGGTGATGGTGGTCCCGATGTTGGCGAGGATGATGAAGAGCATCTCCCCGCTCAGCCCGCCCAATAGGTGGGGCGCGAAGAGGCCCTCGAAGACCTTCCCCCAACCGGGGGCGGAGGGGGTGGCCATGGCCCAGAAGGCGGCTGGGATGTAGACCAGGTTGAACAGGCAGAAAAAGAGCGTGAGCCGCTCAAAGGTCCAGTACTGTCCGGTGATCACGACCAGAAAGAGCACGAGGGTGACGGCCAGGAAGGTCACCCAAGGGGGAACGCCGAACAGGCGCATGGCCGCGGTCATGCCGATGTACTCGGTGACCAGGGTCAGCCAGTTGACAATGGCCAGGTCCACCAGCGAGAACCAGCCCCAGGTCGGCCCGAAGCCCTCGAAGATGGCCTCGGCGTGACCTCGTTTGGTAACCGCACCCAGGCGGACCGTCATCTCCTGGACGTAGTAGGCCATGGGGACGAGGAGGAAGAACACCCAGAGCAGGCTGAAGCCGTACTTCGAGCCCGTCACGGCGTAGGTCGAGATTCCGCCGGCGTCGTTGTCGGCGACCATGGTGATGATGCCGGGGCCAAGGACAGCGAGGAAGACAAAAAGGCGCCGCTGAAAGCGGTTTAGGCGATGGAAGGTCTTGCTGATCCAGTACACGGATAGTTCTCGGTGTCTCGTTGAAGGTTCGGCGGCCGTGCGGACGACCGCGTGCTTGCCCCGTCTCTCCATCGGAGCGCTTGACCGGCCGCGACGCCCGGCGGCCGGTTGCGACCGAGCAGAGGCAGCCCAAGCCTCTTGGACCTGACTCGGCGGCGGTGCGTGGTACCGTGGCACCCTGACTCGCCCAAATCACGGGCGCCACGGCCAGGAGGGCAGGAAGTCAAGAACGTGGAGCGTCGACATCCCCGCCGACGCTTGGCGGACCCCGCGGGAAGCGTGAACGGCACGTTGAGGACGCCGATGGCGAGCTGCATCAGCCGTGCTCCGGGTTAGCCAACCACCCCCGAGCTTCCGCTTTGGAGGCGGAGCCGAGGGGGGGCCGGGTCAGCGCAAACCGGTCGTCAACCCCGTCGCCACATTAAGGTTACACGAAAACGCTGTCTGGCCAGGGCGGGTTGGGCCGGATTCTTTGGCCGCTTCACGGGAGCCGCGGCCCCCCCCCACGGACGGGTTGCCGGGCGGCTCCGAAGGGCGGCCGGAGACCGCGGTCCACTCGTATCGTTCCTTTTCCTGTTTCGCCTGACCGCGGGCCCGACGTGGTAGGCTATCTGTGCCTTACTGGAGAACCGCGATGTTTGGCACCCTTGGCGCACCTGAAGTCCTGCTCATCCTTATCGTGTTCGTGCTCATCTTCGGCACGAGTCGCCTTCCCCAGCTCGGAAAGGGTATTGGCGAAGGCATTCGGAACTTCAAGAAAGCGATGAAGGATGAGCCCGAGCAGGGAAAGAACGGAAAGAAGGAGACGTAGACCTCCTGCTTGGCGGACCGCTGTCCAGGCGTCTCCGCCCGTGGATTCCCTATTGTCCGGCGGGGCGGGTTCCGATCAGGCCGACGCTCGCCTCCGGAACCGGATGTAAAGGAAGATCAGGATGATGGCGACGGCGGCGGTCATCGCCAAGTGAAACTGACCGAGCCCCACCTGCGACCACCTCTGGCCAAGAGCGTAACCCAACCCGATGAAGGTCGTTGACCAGAGCAGCCCCCCACTGTAGGCGAATAGCGCAAAGACAGGCAGCTCCAGCTTCGACGCCCCCGCGACGTAGGCGGTGAGGTGTCTCACGCCCGGCACGTAGTAGCCGAAGGTGAGAGCCCACCGGCCCATTTGCTGAAACCAACGGTGCACCCGCTCCATCCGCTCGTCGGTGACATGAAGGTAGCGGCCGTAGCGTTTGATGACATACAACCCGAAGGTACGTCCGACCGCGTAGCTAAGGGTGATCCCGCACAGGCTGCCCAGAAAGGCAGAGGCCAGGCTCGGAATGGGCCGGAGCTGCCCTTTGTAGATCAAGTAGCCCACAAACAGCAGGAGCGTCTCGTCGGGTATGGGCAGGCCAATGATTCCGAGCACGAGGAGAGAGAAGATCGCGGCATAGCCGTAGTGCGTTACCCACTCCAGTGCGGTTTCCATCAACTGTCCACAAGGCCGGTCCTCAGACGCCGACCCTCCTCGCTGGGCCGCGGGCCCTAATTTAAGGTCGTGACCTTCTCGCCGCCCCTCTAGCCGACCGGGCCTCAGCTTCGGGCCTCGAGGTCCCAGGTCGAGCACGACCCAGACCCGCGACCCCGTCGCTAGGATTGGGCCTCGACGCCAACCCGCGGGGGCGTCAGCCTCCCTCAGCGGTCGGGCTTGTCAGTCTCGAGGCCTCTCTCCCGCCCGCTCTGGGTTGGTTAAGTCGACCCGGCGGCAACACTCCGCTGGCTTCACACGTCGCGTCTTTTCCGGGGGCCCATCTCCAAGACTCACTATCATATGACCTCCCCGACCTGAGTCAATTTTCGAAAGAGAACGGGAGCTCGCGGCGCTTTCAGCAAGCCGCGGGAGCTGGGTCCGCCCGGAACTGCCCGGCTAAAGTACCGGGCCCCCTCGAATTGGGGCTGTCTTTACCAGATCCTTATGACCGCGAGGCTAGTGTTTACATTTTCCTTACGCGGGAGAGGGTAGGGTCTTTTGAGGGCGTGCCCGCCACCCCGGGCACGCGGGACCTGAGCATGGTCCGGTAAAAACCCGGGTGAGACTTCGCGCAGGCCGCCCCCAGTGCGGTCTGTGATCCTAGAGGCACTTGCATGAGGCGAGATTGTGGGAAGATGACGGCTCGACACGGCGGGTGGTGCTGCCCAACTGGGGCCGAGAGCCGACCCTGGAGCTCCATCCGTGTGCCGTCCGCCCTCCTCATCGGGTTCTTGCTCTTCGCGGGAGGGGCCTGGCTTGGAGCCGAGGAACCTGATGTCCCCTCAAGCCCGAGACCTCCCCT
>Ga0210409_10002903_pt1 | contig 19782 bp, 18 predicted proteins | sample IncBWH17MmetaG_FD_161649 | JGI IMG/M metagenome (GOLD analysis project Ga0210409, IMG submission 161649) | Forest soil microbial communities from Barre Woods Harvard Forest LTER site, Petersham, Massachusetts, United States - Inc-BW-H-17-M | ecosystem: Environmental > Terrestrial > Soil >... | reverse complement strand
ACATGACCTCGCAGTCGAGTTCGGTGATGGCCTCGGCTCCCCGCAGCAGCGGCGGTTCCGGTTTCGGGGGCGGGGGATTTTCGGGCGGCGGGATGGGCGGCGGTGGCGGCGGAGGATTCTAGACCAGATCGTTCTTTTCTCCCGCAATATCGCGAACCGCAAACAAGGAGATTGCTTTCCTACAACTTTCATTGACCAGGATTCAATTCTTGCACTAGAATCCGCCCTTCCCATGGCGGCGGTCGCACATACTGCGGAACTCTCTCCCGGCCCAATAACGAAACTGACGTGGTCAGAGCTGTATTCCGAGACGGAATTGTACAAATCCGCGGTGAGGCTTTACACAAAACCGCTGTTCTTCTGGCGCAAAGCCCTTCAGAGTTCCACAGACGGGAAGAACTTGTACGATTTTGCCCGCCACGGTCTCCACAACCTCAGCGTTCTTCATCAAGAACTTGCAAACGAGGAGTTCCACTTCCGTCCAGGCAAGGAGTTGCATTACCGCTTCAATGGCAAGCATCGCACAATTTATCTCTATCCCTGGGAAGAGCGCCTGGTTGATCTCACGCTCTATCGGATGCTGAGTAGAAAGCTTCAATCCTGGTTTTCCCCGAATAGCTACGCCTATCGGTCCCGAGGATTTGGCGTCGACCACTGCCAGCGCCGCATCGCTCGTGTGATGAAGAAAACCGGGCGGCCTCTTTACATCGTGAAGAGAGATGTGGCGAATTACTTCCCCTCAGTAGACCACGACATCCTCTTGCGGCAGCTGGAGGAATTCGCAATCAAGGAAGACTACCTGTTTCGTTTGCTCGAGGAGAGAGTCCGCTTTCCGTTTTCAGACGGGGTAGAACAGCGGAACGCAACCCGCGGGATTCCCTTCGGCACCGCGATCGCCTGCTTGTTCGCAAACGTCCATCTTACGAGTCTCGACGTCAAACTGGCAGCGATTCGAGAGATCCATTATTTCCGATATGCGGATGATCTGCTCATTGTCTCTGAATCGCGCTCAGCGGCCCTGGACGGCGCCCATATGATTGCCAGCCACCTGCGAGCCCTCCATCTTGGCAGCAAGCCAACTCATGAGCAGAATTTGGAATTTTCCGAGGCGCATCTCGACGACGATTCCTTTGTCTGGTCATCCAGGTTCCGCCACCTGGGACTTGAATTCCGCGCCAACGGCGTGACGGGTCTCTCGCGGGACAAGCTCCGCAAAGTCTGCAACCTCTTCCGGTTTGCACTGCGAAGAAACCGGGGAAAATTGAGGCGGGTTCAGGACCCGGAGAAGCGGGCGAAGCTGGCGATTCAGGTGATTCGAAAAACGATTGAAGACGGGATTCGGAACGTCGCAATCCTTGACTACTATTTGAAGCACGTCGAAGACGAGCGGCAACTTGTCCAGTTGGACCGCTGGCTTGCGGAGGCGGTTTTGTCCTGTGCGTTCGAGAACGGGCATAAGAAAAGCAATTTTCGGAAGATGTCCTTCGAACAGTTGCGCGCGATGGGTCTTCCGTCCCTGGCCCATCGCCGCCGCTTGATCCGGCATGGCCGCCTCCCGTCGCCATTTTTTATTTGGAAGGGATATCAGCAGTCCAAGAGTTCCAGGGGAGCGGCTGCCAGGCCGCGCGCGGTGTCCTCGTACACTGGCGACGCGGCTTTCTCTCCGCTCCCAGAAGCAGCGGCCGTCAAAACCTCGTGAGAGAGAGGGGCCGCCTGTCGATGGGCGTTATGGAAGTATCGTTGTCTGAAGACAACGATACGTTTCTCGAGCTGTTCCCCTGGGAGTATGAAGCGTGGAGGAGTTCTCCGTGGGAATTCTTGATTTCCTTGGCAAATATTGCACCTGCAAAGCATGCGGCCACCCCCGTGCATGGAGCTTGTTGGGCAAGATCAAGTGTCAAAATGCGAGTTGCGTTCATTTCGATCGGGATTTTGCTTATCGAGAAAGATCTACGCTCGAAAAGCGCAGAAATGAATCTGAGCAATCACGCCCACGCACGGGAAATTTCGATCCTGGTGAAAACAAAATTGACCTCCGGTACACCAACTTTCTGGGTGTGGAAGGAATCTATACCGGGGACCGACGAACGATTTGGCGTACAAACGAGCATATATCTCTCCGGTTGTGCCCGACCGGAAAGCGTGTTTCCTTCTCACGCGGCCGAGTTCTAAATCTTAACGACGTCGAACAGTGGACTCAGGCGGCGCCCACCGCCCGCGAGAAGCAGGTTCTGAATTACCATAAAAAAAGAGGAACTTCCTCCGCACTCTTTGAGCAGATCAGGAAGAAGTATCCGGACTACTGAGGTAGAAGGTTGCGTTTCCTCGACAGCGGCATTCAGAGGACTCGCGCAAGAGTTACTGCCTGCTGGATAGCTCTTCGATTCGCATGGCGACCTTGCGGCCGTTGCCTTTCCGGTAGCTCACGCGGACTTCGTCACCCAGAAATACTCCCCGAACGGGCGCGCTCAGCACAAACTCTTCCGCGGCGCCGCTTGTTTGCGAATTCGGCGTGAGGCTGATTTCATCTTCCGTCAAAGCCACGATCCTTCCGGTTGTTGTTCCTCCGCTGCTGTCTCCGTTTTTAGGGCTCGACGCCAGGTATCGCAACCACCCGTGGTCGCGGACCGATTCTTCGTGCAGATGTCCGCGCCACGACCCCATCACGCTCGCGCGATTGATGTAGCCCACCAGTTTTTGCGGGTCTTTGCGGTCGACGACCGGCAAACGGCCGATATTATTCTCCAACATTTTCATCACGGCATCGAAGACGCGCTCGTCGGGGTATGCGACGATCAGGGAACGGGTGCCGGCGTCGAGCACGCTCAGATCGCCGGAGGGATCCGCCTGCAGCGCGCGCAGCAAATCGCCTTGCGTCACCAGCCCCTTCAAATGCCCTTCCGAATCCACGATGGGCAGTGCGTGGTGGCGCGAAGTTTTCAGGTCTCCGTTTGCAAATCGATCCGCGGCGACGCGGACACTTTCTTCCGGCACCACCGTAGCGACGTCGCGGGCCATGACTTCCTCGACCTTGAGCTGCTTGAGCGCGTTGCTTTCGTAATCCTGATTCGTGTGCAGCCCGCGGCGTGCCAGCTTTTCCGTCATGATCGAGTTCGGCAGGTAGCGCAAGGCGATGGCGTAGGCAATCACGGACACCAGCATCAGCGGAAGCACCGCGTTGTAATCACGAACGATCTCGAACGCGAACACGATGAACGTAAATGTTGCGCGCGAAGCCGATCCGAACACGGCCCCCATTGCCACCAGCGCGCAGGCGCCGGGAGACAAATGCGCGCTCGGGAAAATAGCGTTTACAACCATTGCGAACACACCGCCCATCGCCGCGCTGGACATAAACATCGGCGCAAGCAAACCCCCCGACGTTCCGGAGCCCAGGGAGAGCACCAGGGCAACCGCTTTGCAAAGCGCGACGAGAATGAGGAGCTTCAAAGCGAGGCTGTTATTCAGAATGTCTCCGAGCGTGTCGTATCCCACGCCCAGCACTCGTGGCACGAAATATCCAATGATGCCCAGAGCCAGCGCGCCGATCGCAGGATGCCAGAGTTCGGGAACCGGCAAGCGGTCGAAACCATCCTCGATGAAGTAGAGCGCCTTCGTAAACACGATGGCGGCGCCGCCACACAGTACGCCGAGGACGAGGTAAAACGGGAGTGCGCCGGGAATCCCGAAATCCATCGGCAGCACATGGAACATCGCACCGGTGCCCATTAAGAGCTGCCGAACGCTGGTCGCCAGCGTGGTGGCAATCACCAGGGGAACGAAGGAGCGTCCGCGAAATTCAAAGAGAAGAAGCTCAATCGCCAGGATGACTCCGGCAATGGGAGTGTTGAATGTCGCGGCCATGCCAGCGCCCGCGCCACAGGCCAGCAGGACTTTGCGCTCCGCGGCAGTGGTCGAAACCAGCTGGCCAATGAGCGAACCGAAGGCCCCGCCGGTTTGAATAATCGGCCCCTCGGCGCCGAAAGGGCCGCCGGTGCCAATGGCGATGGCCGCCGAAATGGGTTTGAGGATCGCTACTTTTGCCTCGATGCGGCTTTTGGAAGTGAGCACCGCCTCCATCGCCTCCGGGATGCCATGCCCCTTAATTTTCGGCGAGCCGTACTTGGCCATGTACCCGACAATAATTCCGCCGATGACCGGAATGACGATCACCCAGGGGCCAAGTTGGTGATTCGCGGGACTGCGAAATTGGAAGGACCAAACATGATAGAAAGAAAGATTCGTGAAGAGTCCAATCAAGTTGTAGAGCAGAAACGCGACAATTCCGGCAATGACTCCCACGAGACCGGCCAGCAATGAAATGTAGCCGAGACGGAATCGGACCAGGGATTGGCCGCTTTCGGTGGACGCACTTGTCTGAGAAATGGAATTCAAAGTTTCGCCTTCCTAAATTGTGATTTCACGCCGCGCCCTTGCGCATCGAGAAGGTATTTCGCGATGGATTCAACCGGCAGTTTGCGGGTTCATGACGCCGTCCTCGAATTCCTGGCGGCCCGCGTTGAGCGGATCACCGCCGTCAGTGAGCGGACCAGCGCCGGCGCGGCCGTGCGCAGCTCCGAGATCCGCTGCCTGGCCAGCCTGCTGAGAATTTTTTCCCCGCGCGGGGTCAGGTGCAAAATCACCTGGCGCCGGTCTGCCCGCGATCGTTCCCGGCGCAGGAGCTGCCTGCGTTCGAGGCGGTCCACCAGTTCCACGACGGTGTGATGGCGCAGCTGCATGCGGTCGGCCAGCTCACGGATGCTGGGCTCGCGGCCCGGGGGCAGCCCGCGCAAGGCCAGCATGAGCATGTACTGCTGCGGCTCAAGGCCCGCGTTGCGCGCCGCTTCCTCGCTGCCATTCAGATAAATCCGGATCCGGTAACGGAATTCCGCAAGGGCGCGAAATTCCGCCGAGGATATTGTCGCGGTGGACACTGCCATATTATATCGCCCTCCGATATAAATGCCAAACCGATTTGACGCGCCGTTTCTAATCGGGAACGCCGGCTGGCCCGGCGAGCCGCGTTCTCAGTCTGCTTTCTCGGAATCCAGCAGAATTGTGACCGGCCCGTCGTTAACCAGTTCGACCCGCATGTGCGCCTGGAACACGCCGGTTTGCACAGGCACGCCGAGACTGCGAATCGACCGGACAAATTCCTCGTAGAGTAGGTTGGCTTGCTCCGGCGGAGCGGCTTGAATATACGAAGGCCGGCGCCCTCCTCGCGTGTCTCCATACAGAGTGAATTGCGAGACCAGCAGCGCGGAACCCCCGACGTCGAGCAAGGAGAGGTTCATCTTCCCGGCTTCATCGGAAAAAATTCGCAGATTGGCGATTTTCTCGGCAAGATACGCCGCGGATTCAGGATTGTCCGTCCGGCTGACGCCCAGCAACACCAACAGGCCGGCGCCGATTTCTCCGGTGACCCGGCCCTCCACGGTGACGCTGGCGCGGGTAACACGCTGGATGACGGCGCGCACAATGACCCTCCGAACGCGGGATTTTAACCTGAACCACAGGAAATCCACAGATTCAATTTTTTGTTGGAGTTCGCTCTTTGCCCGCGCGTAACACTTGTGTTAGAAAAGATTCCGTCGAGGTAGCCCAGACCTTGAAACTTGCCCTGATTGGCACGCACGGCGTCGGCAAAACCACGCTCGCTTACGAAATCTGCTCGCTGTTGAAGAAGGCCAACCACAACGTCGATCTCGTGACGGAAGTGGCGCGGCGTTCTCCTTTCCCCATCAATGAGGCAACCACTCTGGACGGGCAACTCTGGATTTTGCACGCGCAGATTGCCAAGGAACTCGACACCTCCGCGCATGCGCATCACCTGATCTGCGACCGCTCCGTTTTGGATAATTACTGCTATCTGGTGAACAAATTCGGCAGGCAGCCGCAACTCGAGCCATGGCTCTCCTGGTGGCTCGAGAGCTATTCCCTGCTGGTTTCCGTCCCTCCCATGGCGGACGGTATTCCACCAGACGGCTTCCGTTCGGAGAACCTCGAATTTCAAGATCGCATTCACGACTTGATCGGAGAAATACTGTCGGAACACCCGTTTTCCGTCCATCATGACCGCGTGTTGTGGCTGGACCGCCGGGACCGCCGCGTCTGGGGCGAAATTATATTTGCGGCGGCCGCTCCCTTGCTTCGTCCCGCACTGCTCGCAAAGGCGGCCGTAGTGCGCTGATATTCGATGGGAATGGAAAATGGATCCGCGGATGAACACAGGTAAACACTGATAAGAGAAAAGAAAAAGCTTCGGGAACGACGACCGAGGTTACTCCTCGTCGTGTTTTTCCTTAATTTAATTCCCCCGATGTTTTTTTATTTGTGTTTACCTGTGTTCATCTGTGGTTTCGAGCTCTTCTTAGACCTTCGTCGAGTTCGCGGAGCGGGCTGGCAGCGCGGGCAAAAATGGCTGCTCCTGCCCGCGACGATCATGCGCCTGATTTTTGCCTTGCAGCGAAGACACGGTTTCCCGTCGCGCTGGTACACCCGGTGCTGGAACTGGAATTCGCCGCGGTTGCCGTCGGAATCGACATAATCGGAAATGGAGGAACCGCGGGACCGAATCGCCTCCTCCAGCACCCGACGGACTGCGCCATGCAGCCCTAGGAGCTGCTTCTTCGTCAGGTTTTCAGCGATACGCGCCGGATGCAGCTGCGCGCGGAACAAGCTCTCGTCCGCATAGATGTTGCCGATGCCGCGCAAAACTTTTTGATCCAGAAGCAGCGCCTTGACGCGCGCGCGCCTCGATCCAAAATATCGGCAAAAATCCTCCGCGCTGATCTCGAGCGGCTCTATTCCCAGCTGCCCGGTGAATTCCGCCAATCCTGATTCCGGTATCAGAAGCATGCGGCCAAAGCGCCGAATGTCCGTGTAGCGCAGTTCCCGGCCGTCATCCAGACCAAAAAAAACGTGTGTGTGTGGCGCAGCGGATTCGTCGGAATAGATGACTTTCAGCTGGCCGGTCATTCCCAGATGGATAACTAGGCAGGTCTGCGATCGTGGAGTATCCACCGTGGAGTTTGACTCCAACTTGATACAGATAAATTTCCCGAATCGCGTTACGTTTACAATCCGGGCTCCGGGGAGGCGTCTCGCAATCTCGCCTGGATTGTCCACAAAATCCGTCTTCCCGAAGCGCACCTCGACGATAGCGCGGCCCGGCAGGGACAACCGCAGTCCCCGCACAACTGTTTCGACCTCAGGGAGTTCAGGCATCAGGAAATCTCATTCAAAATAGCACATTTGATGTGTGCGAATTAGCAGCCCAACGGAGGAAGGATTCGGCAGGCAATGAACTGGCGACCCTCAATTCGAGACGGGGTTCACGGGTCACCAGTCACGGATCACGAGTCACGGCAGCGGCAGGCCCGGAGTGGCAACAATGCCCGCCATTCGCAGGATCTCCTGATACTCGTCTTCCGTCACCTGCGAAATAATCAAACGCACGTTTTTCAGGAACTTGACCCTGCGCACGGCGGCGTTGTTCCGAAGTTCGTCCAGGGGAATCTGCCGGGGCAGGCGTTCCATGGCGCGGAGGTCCGCAACCATCATTTTCGATTCCCGGTCGTGGGGATCAGGGTAGGGGTCGCGCGTGACCTCGGCTATGGCGTACAGAGCCCGCTCAGGCGCGGAATGGTAGCAAAGCACACGATCGCCCTTGCGCACCTGTTTCAGGGCGCGAATCGCGTCTGGACGCGTCCCAGCCCCCCTCCACATCTCCTTGCCCTTAACAAACAGCGTATCCCAGTGATAATGGTGCGGATTGACCGAAAAAATCCAATGCCCTCGCTTAGCCGGTGGGCGAATTGTCGTCAAACCGGGCAGCCTCCGAATGATGATCGTTCTCCGAGAGTTGAGTCGGTCGGACACTATACACGGGACCTCGCCCGTTGTGCAAAAATTCATACATTCCCGGGTTATCCCTGGATGCAAATAGCCCGTGATTCATCAGCCCTATTCAATTAGACGTGTGGGCAGCAAAATCGGACTCAATAGAATTTGGGGGGCTTAAAATTGCCGGATTTAACGATTATGTGACTGTTTTTGAATAACTTAGGCAGGTAACGATTGCCATCGAGCCAACCCATTAACCCGCTTCAATCCAGAGGTCATCGCCGCGCACTTCAATTACGTACGTTTTGACCCCGATGGCTTGATTCATGACCAGCTTACCGGAAGTTACATCATACTGCCAGCCGTGCCACGGGCAGGTCACTGCGACTCCCTGGAGCTGACCCTGGCCCAGGGGACCTCCGCGGTGCAGGCAAGTGTTATTCACTGCGTAGAACTTGTTTCCTATGTTAGCGATAGCAACGGTCAGGCCGTCGACCTGAAACTCCCGGATTGACCCCGCCGGAATCTCATCTTTTCTTGCCGCACGCACAAAACCCATTTGCACACTCCTTCTACGGATTGTCGAAATTGTCTGGCTTTGTAGCTCGCCCGCAGCGGCGGGCGAGGGGTTCCTCAACTTCGCAGGAAAAGCCTGCGTCTAACCCTTCGCTTGCGCCCAGGGCAAAAGACGCGGGGTAAAACTGTTTCAGCGCGGTGACGGCGTCTGCGCGACCATCACGTTGCGCTTAAAGTCCTCTGCCATGCCCGGGTGCAGCCGGATTTCCGTGGGCCGCTTAGCCAGGGACATCTGGTCGATCTTATCCTGCAGCTTCAGCAGGGCGTAGATCAGGCCTTCTGGCCGAGGCGGGCACCCAACCACGTAAACATCCACAGGAACGATCCGATCGACGCCTTGGAGCACGGAATACGCGTTGAAAGGGCCTCCCACGCTGGAGCAGGCACCCATGGAGATGCACCACTTGGGGTCGGGCATTTGATCCCACACGCGCTTGAGCACCGGTGCCATCTTCAGGGTTACCGTGCCGGCCACAATCATTAGGTCGGATTGCCGCGGAGAGGGGCGAAAAACTTCGGCGCCGAACCGGGCAATGTCAAAGCGCGAAGTGGTCGAGGCGATCATCTCGATGGCGCAACAGGCCAGGCCAAATGTCAGCGGCCAGATGGCGGACTTGCGCGCCCAGTTGAACACATAGTCCACCGAAGAAATCATGAAGTTTTTTTCAAACCGCTGATCGAGAACGCCCATGTGTCTCCTCGAGTCCCTTAGGAATGGGGAGTATATCTATCCCCGGCAAGGCGAGTCAAACGCGAACGCTTATCTCCCCAATCAAAGAATATCACTTCGGTGGGGCTCCGCGTCGTTTCCGGACAACTTGGGAGTGCACCAGTTTCCGACTTTCCGCCCAATCAGGAGTTGAAACGCTTTCAAAGCAACCTGGAATTTGGATGTTGACAGCCTCGAAATCCTTGATCCACCGTTGTTGACTCACCATCTCAGTGAACGTAGCATCAGCGAAGGTACCATGACATTGACGGATTCGTTGGAGGTGATGCGATGCGCCTAACCATCTTGTCGCTTTTTCTATCCGCTGCATTGGTTCTGACGATTCAAGTCTCTGCAAAGCAACAGACGCTCGCGCCGATTCCCGCGAAGGTCCTGCAAGCCAAGACAGTTTTCGTTGAAAATCAGAGCGGCTATGATCGCGCGCGCGATGAATTTGCGGACGAAATGGGAAAGTGGAATCGCCTCCATATCGTCTATGACAAGGCGGGTGCTGACTTGGTTGTGATTCTGACTGCACTGAACTCGCGGCGAACCACACAGATAGCTTTCCTTGATCCAACGACCGGCGACAAAATCTGGATGAACTCGATGGCGTGGAGCGCTCGAGGAGCTGTCCGGGATTTATTAGGAGATTTGAAACAAAGGATCGAACAGCAAGAACATCAACGCAAGTAGCGTCAACCACAAATAGACGGTAACTCCCGCGAAGGACTCTCATAGGAAAGGGCTCCGTACCACCGACTCTGCTGACCCATTGTTTCACAACTCCGTCTTTGTCCCATGAACTAGCAAAGCGCCCGTCTGGCGGAATGCTCGAAGCTGCGCGGCGTCGTGAAACCACTCATCCGTGTAGGTTTCGGGAGTCGGAGTGGGGTCTGGAATTCGGCGATGGCCGATGGAGGTAAAGCCGGCATCGCTGAACAACGCTGCCCATTCTCCGGCGCTCAGCAGGTGCGTTGGCGTGGCAAACACTTTTGCAAAGTGGTGGGAATGCAGATTTTCACGGTAGTAGTTAATTAAAATCCAGGCTTTTCCGCCTTCACGCAAGACGCGATGAATTTCACGCAGGCCGCGCGCCGGATCCGGCCAGTAATATGCCGATTCCACCGAAATTGCGTGCGTGAAGAAATTGGCGTCCCAGGGAATTTCGTCCACGCCGCCGATGACGAACATGGCGTTTTCCACTTCGACGTAGTTGCGCCGCGCGCGGCGAACCATTTCGTCGGAAATGTCCATGCCGATAACGCGGCCTTCGGGGGCACGCTCGGCAATCAGGCGCACCAGCCAGCCCGCGCCGCTGCCTACGTCGAGCACATTTTCGTCCGGCGCCAGCTTCATCTGGTCGAGGACCGGGAGGACGATGGGCAAATGGTCTTCTTCCATGCCCTCGCCTTGGCCGGACTCGGCCCAGCGGTTGAATTCTTCGCGTAACCGTTCGTTGAATTCGGGACCTTGCGGCATGAATTCTATCCAGGAAGAGATCTTGGTTGGTTTTAGTGGCGCGGGCTTCAGCCTGTGGGTTTTGGTCCTTGCAAGGACGAAACCCCGCAAGCTGAAGCATGCGCCACTTACTGCTACTTCTCAATCCTCGCCAGTAGCTCCACGAATTTCTGCTGGCGCTCGGACTGATCCTGTCCGCCGGCCGCTTCCGCCAGCTGCGTCATGTTCATCGAGCAGAATTTCGGGCCGCACATCGAGCAGAATTTCGCGTCCTTGTAAAAATCATCCGGCAGCGTTTCGTCGTGCATGGCCTTCGCCGTCGCTGGATCGAGCGACAACTCAAACTGCTTGTTCCAGTCGAACAGGAAGCGCGCGTACGACAGTGCATCATCTCGGTCGCGCGCGCCTGGCCTGTGCCGCGCCACGTCCGCTGCGTGCGCCGCAATCTTGTAGGCGATCACGCCCTGCTTCACGTCCTCCGCGTTCGGCAAGCCCAGGTGCTCCTTCGGCGTCACGTAGCACAGCATCGACGCCCCGTGCCAGCCGATCATCGCCGCGCCGATCGCGCTCGTGATGTGGTCGTACCCCGGAGCGATGTCAATCACCAGCGGCCCCAGCGTGTAAAACGGCGCTTCGTGGCACAGCTCCATTTCCTTCTTCACCTGCAGCTCGATCTGATCCATCGGGATGTGCCCCGGCCCTTCGATCATCACTTGCACGTCGTGCTCCCACGCTTTCTTCGTCAACTCGCCCAGCACTTTCAGCTCCGCGAATTGCGCGGCGTCGCTGGCATCCGCGAGACACCCCGGACGCAATCCGTCCCCCAGCGAAAAACTCACGTCATGCTTCTTGAAAATCTTGCAGATGGCCTCGAAATTCTCGTACAGAAAATTCTCCTGCTTGTGCGTGTTCATCCAGTGCGCCAGGAGCGCCCCGCCCCTGCTCACGATCCCCGTGATGCGATTCCGCACCAGCGGCACAAACTCGCGCAACACGCCCGCGTGGATCGTCATGTAATCCACACCCTGCTCGGCCTGCTCCTCGATCACTTCCAGCATCAGAGCGATGCTCAGGTCTTCCGTGCGCTTTACGCGCGACAGCGCTTCGTAGATCGGCACCGTCCCGATCGGCACCGGCGACGCCTCGATGATCGCCTTGCGAATCGTCGGAATGTCGCCGCCCGTCGACAAGTCCATCACCGTGTCCGCACCGTAGTGCACCGAGTGATGCAGCTTCTTCAGCTCTTCGTCAATGTGCGAGGTCGTCGCAGAGTTCCCGATGTTCGAGTTGATCTTGCACTTGAAGGCGATGCCGATGCCCATCGGCTCGAGCGCCTTGTGATGGATGTTCGCGGGAATGATGGCGCGGCCGCGCGCGATTTCGCTGCGCACCAGTTCCGGCGCGATCTTTTCGCGCCGCGCCACGTAGTCCATCTCTTCCGTGACCACGCCCTTGCGCGCGTAGTGCATCTGCGACACATTTCTTGTGCCGTTGGCCGCCGCCGTTTCCACCAACCGCTTCTCAACCCAAGCGTCTCGCACTCCCATCGCTTCCCCCTGAAGAGTCTCCGCTCGCGGAGCGTCTCTCTCTTGTGACGCCGAATTATCGCACCGCCCTGCGCAGTCGGCAACCGTGTCGCAAATGGCACACGCTTCAGTCTGTGTGGGGTTTGATTTTCGCCGTGGAGAAAACCACACAGGCTGAAGCGTGTGCCACTTCATTCCCAGATGGCGAAGGCAATCCCGGTACTTGTTCCCGAGGGAGGCTGGTAGCACGGAACGTAGTCGGACCAATTCAAATTCAAGGATTCCATGGCGCCGGCGAGGGCGATCCAGTTGCGGATTTCGCCGGTGCCGAATTTCAGCTTTGCCGGAGGCACAACAAAAGAGGGATTCCTCGGTCGCGGCGACCTCGGAATGACAGTCGGTCACGATTTTCGCAGCCTGCGGATACGCGATCCCTCACTCGGTCACTGAGCCGCACCGGCGCCGCCCGCCGCGGCTGCCGGATAAACAGGCAGCGTGACGTGCTCGCCGAATGTGGCCTTCAAACCTTCGATGGCGCAATTCTCATCACCGCCGCCCGCGCCGCCGCCGACGCCGACGGCGCCGATCATCTGTCCGTCGACAACGATCGGGATGCCGCCCGGGTTCGTGAACAAATTAAAATAGGCAGTCGTACGGGCAATGCCGGCCGGATTGTTCTTGAGTTGGGCGGCATTGATGGAGGTGGGCTGGCGCGTCTTCAGCGACGTCTGCGCTTTTAACATGGCGGTGTGCATGTTGAGGTAGATTTGGCCGTCCATGCGCTCCATGTGCACGAATTCGCCGGCGTTGTCGATAACATAAAGCGACATCGTGCCGCCCTTTGATGCGGCCCAGTCTCGACAGACGCGGCCGATCTTCTTGGCTGCGGCGAGCGAAATCTGATTCCCGTCAAACACGTTGCCTGCACCCTTGCCGCCGACCACGAAATCCGGGGACAAAGTCGTCTTGGGCGGCGCGGCCGCGGCAAATTTTGGAACCGGGGCATTGCCCGGATTGGGGTTCTGGCGAGGCGGAAGGTCTTGCACCAGGGGCGCGACAGTTGGCCCGATCACTTCTTCCAGCGCCTTGTGCGCGCAAATCTCATCGCTCCACACCGGGGGGTGTGGCGCGGAACCGCCAACGCCGACGGCGCCGATCATCTGCTTGTTGACAACGATGGGAAGCCCTCCGGAATTCGCAAAGAGGCCGAGCTGAATGAGCTGTAATTCCGCGGCCGGATCCTCGATCACGCGATTCATGCGGTTCTTGCTGGCGTCGCGTCCCAGGAGCGCGGTGCGCGCCTTCATGTCGGCCGTGATGATATTGAGATAGCCCTGACCGTCCATGCGATCCATGTAGACATGGTTGCCGAAATTATCGAGCACCATGATGCTGATCTGTACGCCGTGGTCGGCCGCAGCCTTCTCGCACACACTCGCGATGCGCTCCGCAGTGGCCAGATTGATGGTGGTGAAATCCTGAATCTTTTCGGCGGCCTTGCCGCTGACGACGAATTGTTCGGGCACGCTTTGAGCAAGCGCCATGCCGCCAAACCCCATTGCTCCGGCTACTGCCATTCCCCAAAAAAATAGGATGATGCGAAGTTTCATTTTGTCCTCCCCTGACTTGCGTCGCGCAAATTCTCCTCGCCTTTAGGGGGCATGTCAATCGTGGCGTGGCGCAATTTGACGAGGCTGAAGGAGGCTGAAGACGGAGCGCGATTGCGCCGGTTCAATCTCTTGACAGGATAATATCGCGCCGGTCTCCAACGATCCGAAATTCAAGGATGCTTTCTTCCGCGGACCGGTTTGGCCGACGATCGAAGGCGCGTGATGGGGGAATTTCGCCGCCAGGAACAAAAGGAAATCTTTAGGCCTGTCGGTTTTGAACTGGCATGCGTAGACGAAAACCGACAGGCTGAAGCCTGTCCTACTCAGGATCGCCGGCGCTGAGCCGTGACACGTAGTCCGCTACGCCGGTCTCAAACGTAAATTCAGGCTTCTACCCTGTGTCCGCGGCGCGTGCACCCGTGTTATCCTCGCCTGTAGGAACCGCTGATGCGAATTGTGAAGGCCTGGTGGCTGTTGGGATGCGCATTTGCTTTGGTGGGCGTGGCCTATGCCTACCAAGCGCCGTTCCGCGAATATCCTTCTGTAGAGTACGGCGTCCAGCCACTTCCTCCCGACTATCAGGAAAAGACGGAATTTGCTTTTGCGCGAATGATGTACCCGTCCGGCTGGAATGATGGCTATCGCGGCCGCTTCGATGGCGACTGGCGTCAGGGGCTAACTCTTTGGACGCAGGACTATCCTCCGGCGGACCGGGCATTCTCGCAGGCGGTTCGCCGCTTGACGCGCATTCACACGCGGTCGGTCGAAGAATGCGTGAATCTCGACAACGGCGACGAGGTTTACAACTGGCCGTTCCTGTATGCCGTGCAGGTCGGCGAATGGGGCCCGACCGATCAACAAATGCTGAAGCTGCGTGATTATCTGCTGCGCGGCGGATTTTTCATGGCCGACGATTTCCATGGGACGACTGAATGGCAAGTGTTTGAAGAACGCATCAAGAAGGCTTTTCCGGACCGCCCCATCGTGGATATTCCGAGCAACGATCCGATTTTTCACACCATGTTCGACCTCGACGACCGCTACCGGATCACCGGCGCCGAGCATCTGGGCCTGGGCTACAAGAATGGCGGCAAGGACGCGCACTGGATGGGGATTTACGACGACCATGGGCGTGTCATGGTGGCGATTTCATTCAATTCCGATGTCGGTGATTCCTGGGAGTGGTCGAACGTGCCGGGCTATCCGCAAAAATTTTCTGATCTAGGAATGCGCCTCGGCGTGAATTATGTGATTTACGCTATGACGCACTGATTTTAGTGGCGCGGGCTTCAGCCCGCGCTACTCAATGCACCGTGATATTGATTGTCGCCGTGGTCCTTCCAAAAGCATTCGTGGCGTACAGCGTGTACGTGGTGGACTGGCTCGGCGAAACCACCGCGCTGGTCCCGCGCACGGCGCCGACGTCCGGCGAAACGATCACGTAGGACGCGCCCGTAACGTTCCAGCTCAGAGTGACGGGAGTCCCCGCCGAAACCGCCTGCGAATTTGCAGTGAAACTTGCGATCACGGGATTTGCGCCGCTTGGAATATTGGCGGCCGTGTAGATGGGATTCATCTGCACGACTTCGAAATCCGCCGCAGTGACGCCGCCGAGATTGTGCAGGTCGCTGTTGTCCCAGCGAGCGTCCGGCGCGCCGCTGATGTACATCGAAGAGCCGTTGTCGGCCATGATCATTCCATATTTCTTGAGCGCCGTCAGAATGACCTGGTTCGCCGCGGAAAACGTGGAAATATCGAAGCTGGCCTTGAGCCGCAGGCGCATGCCCATCGGCGCGGCCTGCGCGTTCGAGGAATTGGCGGCCCAGTGCGACGCCGGCGGCACAAACGCCGCGCGGCTCGATTGCAGCGTGAACCGCAGCGCGTGGTTCATCTGGCCCGCCGCGACTTCATCGTAGCGCGCGAGTCCCGGGAAAATCGGCAATCCCGCGGCGTCGGCGGAGGTCCACGTGTAGGGACGCTGTTCGCCGGCGGTGAGATCCCATACGGCAGCCGAGGCTGCGTTCCAGCTCGCGGCATTCGGATAGGAACTGTACAGCTCGTACAGCCAGCAATTGTTGTTATCGAGCACAAGTACGTGCCGGTCTCCATTTCCGGGAGCCGGATACCCCTCAATCAACGCACTCACGGGAATCGGCATCGGTCCCGGATCGCTCTCGTCTCCGTACGCAGTAAAAACAATGGGCACGGGACCCTGCTGCGAACCTACAACCAAATATGGGATGCCCATGCTTTGCCCGTTGTATAAACCCGAGCCGAAATCCGGATGCAGGCCGATGCCGGAGCCGATGAAACTGATGATGGCGGTGGAATTCGCGTCCACGGAAGCGGAAGAGACGTCCTTATTCCAAAGACTGTCCGCTGGAAAGGGCACGAATCCGTTCAGGCCGGCGCTCTGCCCCAGGCTCATCCCGCTGCAGCTCGGCGGCGGATTTCCGCCGCTCGTCGAAGTCACTTGTAAATTTTGGGAAGCGGACGTGGCGCTTCCGGGATTGGGATTCATCACCGCGACGGAAAACGTTCCTGCCGATCCTTCATTGCCCGTTGCCATGAGCTGTGTGGACGATACAAAATTTGTTGCCAGCGGCGTGCCTGCGAGGAGCACTTGCGCGCCGCTGACAAATCCGTTGCCGTTTACCGTGATCGCGAACGCGCCGGCGGGAACCGACGGCGGAGCGATGCCGGTGAGTACCGGCACCGGATTCTGTAATGTAACGGCGCTGCTGCCCGTGGCTGTGGCGTCGGCCGAACTCACGGCGCGCACAGTCACGGGATTGGAGCCGGGCACTGTGCTCGGGGCTGCGTACAGGCCCGACGAACTAATCGTGCCCGTAGCGACGCTGCCGCCCGGCACGCCGTTTACCTGCCACGTTACGGAAGTGGTTGATGACCCGGCAACGGTGGCGCTGAAAGATTGCGTCGCGCCGGCCCGCACATTGGCGCTCGGAGGTGTGACAGTAACCGCCACGCTCGATCCCGAAGAAGGCGCGCTGGAATTGGCGGGCGACGAAGTTTTCGTCGTGCCCGTGCAGGCGGCAAGGGCCGCCGAGGCGGCCAGAAAGACAAAGAGCAGCGCATGCCGCGAGGCGAATTCCTTCATTTTGTGCATAAGAAAATTCACGGAGCGCAGGGGGTGCATGCGCCGGACTGCCAACTGAACTATGCCTCGGCGTAAATCGTGGAACTACTGTACGGAAGGACAAAATCGGACACAGAACGCGAGAGCAGGATGGGCAGGCCTTGAATCATTATGGAATCTGCATCCGTCCATCGCGGCGGCTGGTCAGGCCCGCCACCCTCGATTTGAAGCGCGTTGACCTTGTAATACGAACATTATATCGATCATAATATTGACATACCAATCTTCTATCGATAAAATACGCACAGGACAAGAACATGCAAACCGTCAGGGTTTCCCCGAAATTTCAAGTGGTCATTCCCAAAGAGCTGCGCGAGCGGCTCAAACTCCGCCCGGGCCAGGACCTGGTGATCTACGAAATCGAGGGACAGATTCGCCTGGAGATTTCGCACAGACCAAAAAGTCTTCGCGGCCTGGCGCGCGGGCTTCGGTGGAAAGAAAGCGACCGCGATCATGCCGAAAGGCTCTGAACTTTTCCTGGTGGATTCATCCGGCTGGATCGAGTTCCTGGGAGATGGGCCGCTGGCTGATAAGTTTGCCCGATTTTTCGAGAACGAGGATCGCCTGATCGTTCCTGCGATTGTGCTCTACGAGGTCTACAAGAAATTGCTTTCCGCGGGGGGTTCCACCACGGCAGACCGGTTTCTCTCCGCCGCGTTGCGCGCCCGCGTGATGGCTGTTGATGAGCGGCTGGCCATGCTAGCGGCGCGGATCAGCCTGGACCGCCGCCTGGCCATGGCCGACGCGATGATCTACGCAACCGCGCTGATCGCCGGCGCGCACGTCGTCACATCCGACGCGCATTTTCAAGGCTTGCCCGAAGCGACAGTCTTCTGAGCCGGGCCAAAGGCGTCTATCTAACGAAGGTGCGCGCTGCGGATTGCTACTTACCAACAACTAGAACGACGAACGTATCGGGCAGGACCTTATCGTGTGTCGCGCCGTGACCGTGCCTGGCCGTGATGACCAGCACGTTGTGCGTTTTCGGGTCTACCGTCATGGTCCGGGCGCCCGATTGCGTGTCCAGTTCCTCAAGCACCTTGAAGCTGTCCGGGGAATCCTCGTGAATGATGGTGAGTGTTCCCGCGCCACCGGCTGAGGCGAAAGCGTTTCCTGTTTCCGGATCAAAGCCGGCGCCGTCGGTGCCCGCGCCAGTGCGCAGCGAGGCAATCACTTTTCCGGTGTCCGCGTTCATGATGACCATTTTTTGGTTATCGCACGCGGAGAACAGGCGGCGATTCTTCCGGTCCATCGCCAACCCGGAAGGCCCTGTTCCTGGCGCGAGCGGCCAGTGATGGGTCACCTTCATTGTTTCCGCATCGACTTCGGCAATTTCGTCCTTGTCGGTGAGATTGACATAGACCTTGCCCTTGCCGTCGGAGACGGCCGCCTCCGGCTGACCTCCAAGCACGACAGTGACGGCGAGACTGCCATCCTTGGCGTTGATCGCCGTGGCGTTGGCGCTCGAGCTGTTCATGACGAAGACGCGCTTGGTGACGGGTTCGTAAGTAAAGGAATCAGGATCCTTCCCCGCTTTGACGGTTCCTATTTTCGCCAGCGTCTTCAAGTCGACGACCACTACCGAGCCGGCGTCGCCATTCATTGCGTAGCCTCGCCCGAATTCGGGGACCGGCAGCAAACCGGAAGTCCCTTCGAGGCCGGATACTTTCCCCACGACCTTGCCTGTATCAACATTGACCACGTCAACGTGATTCTCCCGCCCTATATAGGCGAGCCGCGCATCAGGGTCCATCGAAATGTAGTCCCAACCTTCCGTGCCTCCCGTCGTGATTTTTTTCACGATATGATAGCCGGAGGAATCAGGACTTGCAGGCAAAGCCCGCGCGAATCCGGCCAGCAGAAGAATAACCGCGAGGCTCAGCGCCGCGCCTGTGCTGAGTGCCAGGTTTCTGTGACGCATGGTGATCCATCCTCCCTTGTCAATAATGACGTCGATTGAAAATTTTCTGACACGCTCGTTCTTTTTAATTGAATTTTCCTCGACCGTTAATAATTAGCTTAAGCCCTTCAATCCTGCAAAGTATAGATCCTTACTTCGGCGTTGGTGTTGGCGCCCGCGGAAACCGCCAGGTAGAAACGGTCGAAGCCTTTCCCCTGCCTTCCAAAGTATCCGGCCGTGCCCGCCCCCACCACGGTGGGAATCTTGGAAATTATATTGTAGTGATCGGGATCGGCCTGCTGGTAAACCCAGATGGCGCCCGCGCGGCCCGGCACATAGACGCGCTTGCGTTCGGCGCTGTAATACAAATCGTCCGTGTCCTGAACCGTCGGGACGGAGGCGACCATTTTGCCCGAAGCCGTGTCAAATGCGGAAACCGTTGCCGGTTCCCGCGTGCCAACTATTACACGATGATTGGCTTCATCCAGGGCCATGGGGAAGTTCTGTCCGGCGGTTACAGGCCAGCGCGTGAGTTCCTTCGTGGAGCGGTTGATCACCACAATCTGCTTCAAATCCGGGACATTCACGTAAATGTTGGGGCCGTTCTTTTCCAATTGGAACGATTCCGGCTCGCCCCCGAGTTTATAGTTTTCATCGAGACGCTTGTTGGTCATCGCGTCCACCGCGGCGATCGCGGAGTTCTTCTCTTCGTCGCCACAGCCGACGTAGACGCGCTTGTTTGCCGCGTCGTAGCGCAGATTGTCGGCGCCTCCGTCAAAGTCCAGGGTGGAGAGGAGCTTGTACGAGTCGCCGTCGTAGATGTAGAGCTTGCCCTTTTCGCTGGCCACAAACAATTTGTTGGCCTCGGGAGAAAACGCCACGCCCTGCGGGTTCGGCACCCCGGTGATTTCGTGCGAGCGGGTTCCTTGAAAAAGGTCGATGATCTCCACGGAATTGTTGCCCAGCCCCGAAACAAACACTTTGCCTTTGCCGGAAGC
>Ga0210409_10002902_pt1 | contig 19787 bp, 13 predicted proteins | sample IncBWH17MmetaG_FD_161649 | JGI IMG/M metagenome (GOLD analysis project Ga0210409, IMG submission 161649) | Forest soil microbial communities from Barre Woods Harvard Forest LTER site, Petersham, Massachusetts, United States - Inc-BW-H-17-M | ecosystem: Environmental > Terrestrial > Soil >... | reverse complement strand
GACCAGGGCTAGTCCCAGGACAAGTAGCAGCAACATTTGGCAAACCAGGAGCACCCAGCGGAGGCGGGTGGATTTGTCCATGGCACGGCAGGCTTGAGACAACCTCTGGCGGGCCAGATTTTCAGGATCATTTCCGGGGGTAGCATTCATGATGAATTTCCTATGATGAGGATTTAAATGGAAGTGCGATTGGCTACAAACGGCTCAACTAAAAGCAGGACCAGCGCTGCCAACAACAGAACGGTCCAAAACTCCCGCTGATTATGGCGCGCACCAAATAGGCCAGCGGCAAGTGTTTCCTTGGGATTATCCTGAATGCGAACAAGCTGCTGCTGAAAATCGGCCGGGCGAAGCGTTTCAAGGTTCGATTCCTGGGGAGGCAGATTGACAGCCATCCGGCGGATTTCATGGCTGGATTTGTTCCGCAGGGAATAGACGCCGGGCATCGCCATGCCGGGCTCTCGCAACCGGCCTTGCTCGTCAGCGGTGAGGCGCACCTCTTTCCCATCGGGCGAACGCAAGGTGAATTGAGCCAGCCGCCCGGCGGCGCCAGTTTCCACATCAAAGTCCTCCCCGGCAACAAAGCTGTCGCCTTCCTGAAGTTGGTCGTGGGCGGAAGTTTGCGCGGCAAATTTCGTCACGCCATGGATGAAGGGCACGAAGGTTTTATGCTTGGGCCAGTCATTCCAGGCCGTATTGGCGGAGGTGTTCACCAAAACCACATTGCCACGCCCGACGGACCGGGTAACTACTAGCGGCACGCCGTCATCAAAAAAGGCCAGCCGCGTTGCCCCTTCGACGGGCTCCAAGCCAAAGCGCTTGCCGAATTGGGGAATGCGAAGATCACCGGTGTTGGGCAGGCGAAAAGCCGCGAAAGCCGGCGAGTTCGTGTCGTAGAGGGCAATGCGCCAAGGTGAGCCCGGGCCCGGACAAGTATCCGGCTCGCCCACTCGCGCCGGGAGCAGATCCCGCAACTCACCATTGTACCGATTTGCGCTCACATCCTCACCAAGGAACAATACTAACCCACCTCCTTGGACAACGAAAGCGGACAAGGTGTTCCCGATTCCATTCGGCAAATCCTTTAACCCCGGGACCATCAGCACGTTCCAGCGCGAGCCATTGTTGGCGGACGCCAGCTTTTGCGACAGTTCGTCGGGTGTCACTTGCGTTAGGTTAAACGCTCCAGGCAATGAATTCGTCGAGTCTTTTGTCGGGTCCAGGGCGGAGGACAGGAAAAAGGATTCCTGCTCATAGACTGGGGCGGAGTTGCGAGGTTCGACCACCAGCACTTGCGCCGGCTCAGGCACAAACAGACAAGCGGCGCGAGTATTATCCGACTCCAGGGCATCACGCACCCGCAGGGACGCTTTCACATCGTGCCAGCCCGGTTTAAGCGGAGGGACAGCCAGCGCCACATTGGTTGAGGCGCCGGCCTTGATAGCCAGAGATTGAGAGGAGACGCGCTGGTCATCGACGCTAACATCAAGAGTGGCAGAAGTGGTATCTTCGTCGGAAAAGCTTGCAACCAGAGCCCTCGGTCCGGCGCCATCGCGAAGCTCGGCGTCGAGTTGCACAATGCCCAGGTTCGGCGAAGCCGCGTCGCCGACCGACAACAGTTTGACTTCGATGTCCTGGGGAATCGGGGAGGCGCTGATACTGCGGCAAGCGCTTTTTTGCAGGTCAGACACCACATAGATAGTGGCAAGACTGTTCTGACCGCTGCCGGATAAAAGTCGAACCGCCTGCTGCAATCCTTCTCCCAGGTTGGAAACACCATAGCTGGGGGATAACTCGCGCAGGATCTGCGCCACGGAAGCGGGTGGAGCAAACCCCGAGAGAACATTAGCGTGGGTGGCACACTCGACCAACGCTACAGTGTCGTCTGCATTCAGGCCGGAAATGATCTTTTGAATCCGCTCTTTGGCCAACGTCCATCGCTGGCCATCCGTGCCGGTCGCCAGCATGCTCGCCGAGCTGTCCAAAACAAAGACCACGCGAAGCTGTTTTTGGGCTGACCCGGCGGCCGCGTTTTGGTGCAAATAGGGCCGGGCAAAGGCCAGCACCAACAAAGCCACAATCATTAACCGAAGTGCCAGCAACAGCCAATTGCGCAGCTTGCGGCGCCGGGAAGATTGTTCGTCCTGCAACTGAAAGAAACGAATAGTGCTGAAATGAACCCGCTTTTTCTTACGCTTCAGCAGCAAATGCACCAGAACAGGGATGGCCAGGGCCGCCATGCCGGCCAGCATCAACGTGTTCGTGAACAGGAGATTTTGCACGGCTAGACAGCTGCACGGCGTTCCAGGTATTCGGTCAAAGCCACGTCCAGGGGGGCGTCGGTTCGCAGCATCTGGTAATCAATCTCCAAACCAACGCACTCACGCTTCAAAGCGTCGCAGAAATCCTTTATCCGCTTCTGATATTCGCGACGAAAGTCGTCGGTGTGCACCGGGATTTGTTCGGAGGATTCGAGGTCCTCGAAAATATATTCACCCTCAAACGGCAGATCGAGTTCTTCGGGCGCCAGGAGATGGAACACGAGGATCTCCTGGTGTTGGGCCTGCAATTGCCGGAGCAGTTCGCGGGCGGATTCGTCGGCAGTAAAGAAGTCCGAGATGACGACGGCCAAGCCCCGTCGTGTCAGAGTCTGGACAATGCGAAAGAGGTCCTGGTCCACGCGCGTCCCGCCAAAGGCTTTTGCGCCGGCGAGCAAAAGAAAGATTTCCTCGGCCTGGTGCCGGCTGGCATGAGTGGGGACGGCCTGGCGTGCGTTTTCGCCGAACAGGATCAACCCTGGGGCGTCATGTTGGCGGACCATCACCTCTGCCAGCACTGCGGCCAGCACGCGTCCGTAATGGAACTTATTGGCCCCGGCCGTTCCGAAGTCCATCGACGCGCTCGTGTCCAGGAAGATTTGGCAGCGTAAATTCGTGTCGTCCTCGAACTGCTTAACGTAGAACTCATCCGAGCGCGCCCAAACTTTCCAATCCACATACCTCAGATTGTCGCCTTGAGTATAAGCGCGGTAAGCGGAGAACTCGGTGCTATAGCCCAGGAACGGACTGCGGTGCAGCCCGGACAGGAAGCCCTCGACGACGATTCGCGCGAGGAGGGACAAATCATCAATCGCCGCTAGAGTGCGCGGGTCGATGTTGAGGGTCCCTGGCATAGGATAGGTCGATCACTTGCCGTCCGGCCTGACTTCCGCCAAAAGCTTATCAATGAGGTTGGCCACGGTCATCTTCTGCGCGCGGGCATTGAAGTTAGTCAGAATACGGTGCCTCAAGACCTGGCGCGCCACGGCGCGCACGCCTTCGTAGTCGGCGCATAATTTTCCATTGACAGCGGCCAGGGCTTTGGCCCCCAGAACCAGGTACTGCGACGCGCGCGGGCTGGCGCCCCAGCGCACGAATTCCTTTATGTAGGCTGGGGCGGAAGGATCTTCGGGGCGGGTCCTGGTCACGAGTTTAACTGCGAAGCGGATGACTTCGTCGGAGACAGGCATTGCCCGGACCAGTTTTTGGATCTCGACGATTTCTTTGGCATCCAGAACGGGTCCCAATTCCGGCAGGTCGGCGCCGGTCGTGTTGCGGACGACGCGCTCCTCCTCGGTAATCGTGGGATAGCCGCAATGGATGCTAAACATGAACCGATCGGCTTGGGCCTCCGGCAGGACATACGTGCCCTCCATTTCAATCGGGTTCTGGGTAGCAAACACGTGGAAGGGCGCCGGCAAGGGATAGGTTTTGGACCCGATGCTGACTTCCCGTTCCTGCATCGTCTGCAGCATCGCGGCCTGGGTTTTCGGCGGAGTCCGGTTGATTTCGTCGGCCAGGATAAGATTGGCGAAAATGGGACCCGGCAGGAATTCCAAGCGGCGCTGACCGCTGGCGGGATCTTCCTGAATGATGTCGGTTCCGGTGATGTCGGACGGCATCAGGTCGGGAGTAAACTGAATGCGGCTGAAGGAAAGCTCCAATGTCCGGGCCAAGGACCGAACGAGCAAAGTCTTGGCGAGACCGGGCACGCCCACGATGAGCGCATGGCCGCCGCAGAAGATCGTCAGAAGGACATTATCAATGACGTCTTGCTGGCCGATAATGATTCGGGAAATTTGCTGGACGAGCCGGGTGCGCTGCTCGGCCAGGCGGTTAATGGCCTCGACATTCACGCGCTCGGCAGCCGGTGCTGAGCTAAGACGGGGTGGTTCGATGAGAGCTTCCATAACTTTAGGTTCAGGGTTATTAGACTAAAAGCACTCCAGAGACTGGGTTTGTTTCATTAATCGTCCAGGCACATGGCTTAGCGGAGGCGGACCACCCGCAGGCTTGAGGTATCGAACCAGGCTTCACCGCGCGAGGCGCGCAATTCGCAGACCACCTCAATTTCGCCTCCGCCTTCAGGGACGCGGAAGGGATAGCTCATCCTTTGCCAATCCTGGTCGCCATTGAGCTCAGGGGCGACCGCGCCGCCATGAATACGCAGTCCCGCGCCTCCGTTAGGCTCACCGGACGCGGCTTTCACATTGTGTGTCCGCACTCTTCCCTCGAAGCGATAAGCGCCTTCTTCGAGTAAAAGCTTGGTGCGCCAGGAACAAATTGTGTTCCCGTCGACCCCGAGACACAAAATGTCGTTGCCTTGGTCGTCTTTACGCTGGCTAAACTGCGGCGAGCCCATGTCGGTGCGGCGGCCCCAACCGCTCAAATGCATCGAGCTATTTGCTTCGAGGCGGGGTTGATTGGACAACCTGGCCAGCTGGCGGCGTAGACTTTCATCCCGCTCGCTGATGCGCTCTTTCAGGTTTTCGACTTCGCCATCGTGGTAACGGGCCGCTGAAGCACCGCTCTCCACGAAGGCCGGGCGGATAACCGCAGCGAGCTGATCCACGCGCTTGAGAATGGCGTCGACATGCCAGACATTGGTGTAAAGTTGCGCCATGCGTTCAAGGTACAGGCGCTTGCCTTCCGGGGTGACAAGCACCGCCCTGGCCACTTTGCCCTGCATATGAGGCAGAATCGGGCAGTCAGGGCTGGTCCGTTCGACGCCGAACATTTGGTCCAGGCCGTGGGGGAAAAAGACCATTTTGTTGGCTTCCATATCGTGGAACAGGCGCCAATTATTATGGTTCATGGCGTACCCATCCCAGTCGCATTCCATCACGTCCATGGCCACGAAAGACAGAAATCGGTCCATGTCCAATGCTTCCTGTAGATGGGCGAAACGTTTAGATAGGTCCGGATTCCGGTCGTTGGCGGCGTCGACCAAAGCCAGCAGCCCTGGATGCTCCTGGGGCTTGTCCCCGGAGTTTACTTGAAGATTGCCGGTGATATCTTCCACAAATCCCCCGTCGTAAAGATTGCCGGAGGTATTATTGAAATAACGCTTCAAAAAGTGTTTGCCGAAAGCTTCGAGCATCACGTGCAGACCCAGGTCGCGGCTGTTTAACTCGACCTTGGCAAACCCGGCATGCGGAGCCGGCACCCCGGCCGCTTCGAACAATTCCCGGCAGATCTTCTCCGTCAAAAAGGAGCGATCTTGGACCGAATTGTTCAGAGAGATCTTGTGGTAGCCATGGAACGTCTGGCCCGGGGCGTTCTTGCTGAAGTTAAGGGTAAGGCCGGGATTGTCGTCCACCGACCGGAAACTGCCCGCCGCGCCTTTGAGATGGACCTCCACATTGGTGTAGATGGTCGCGCCTTCACGAACAATTGCTTTAACCTTTGGCCGTTCCTGCCCATTGCCCCACCCAGTATTGCGGAGCGCCGAAATACCGGAGTTAGAGATCAGGATCCGAATCCGCAGCACGTTCGTGCCGGCGAAGATGTCGTCTTGAGGAATCTCTTTAGCGTGTTTAGGCTTTTGGCCGGCTTCGGCGCCGGCAACCGTTCCTGCGAGGAACAAACAAGAGAGCACAAATAGATTGAGAATCTGCGCTACGGCGTTCGTTGAGATCATGTTCCGCACACTCATGGCAACTCCAATGTCCGCTCGTCTGTTTTGCGCAGAGCAACGCCCCGCGCTTTATTAATTTTCTTCCCAGCCGCGCCGCTCCAGCTGAACGCTCTGGACACCCTCCGTCTGGTTTAAAATTCTGACTACTTCGTCGGCTGAAGCGCCCGGGCGCAAACGAACCTGGTATATCGCGGTTAAGGAGATCCCTTGTTTGCCCGTGCCCATGGAAAGCAGCTTGTGATCGATGACGTGGGCATCGCATTGGCCATTGAGTATCTTATTGAGATCCTGGCCCAGACCTACGCGCAAGCTCAGAACGTAGTCGGGATCCTCTTCAATCGCGTGTCCCGGGCGAAGAAACATCATTACCGTCGCAGCAAAACCGACCACCCCAAGCCCGATCGTGGCGACCCATGGATTCTTGGCGCCGACCGACATACCCACCACCACGGCGAAAATCACATAAGCAGTGTCTTGAGTGTCGCGGACGATGGTCCGAAACCGAACAATCGACAGAGCGCCGACCAGGCTGAATGCGCGAGCCACGTTGTCGCCGATGACCTGGGTAACCATCGCAATGAGGACTGAGAGCAGAACCAAAGTGGTCGGGAACGAGGGAGAGATGGGTTCGCCTTTGCGCGTCCGGCAATAAATCCAAGACACTGCCCCCCCGAAGAGCAACGATAAGACCAGGCGCACGAGCACGTCCACAGGCGAAACGTTCGGCCCGGTTGCAAAGGGAGATTTCAGGAACTCAGGCATACTGGCTTTGGGCTGTCACTTTGTGGCTGAGTCAATTCGGGTGCCTCAACCAGGCCCAAGGCAACCACGGCCAATCGATATTTCGAAATCCGCTTGGGAGTCAGGGCGAACTTTTCAACCAACTCCTTGAAGAGGAGCGGCATGTCACACCGGAACTTGAATTCAACAATCACGTCGTGATCAGAAATTGGCACACCCGGCAAACGATCGTTAAAGCCAACCAACTCCAAGGGCACAGTCTGAATACAATGATCGAGGGTCAGCCGGACCGGGCCATGATTGGTCAGGCCAACCCACGCGAGTCGCCGGTAGGTAATCTGGCAAACAGGTTTCAATTGGCGGGCAAGCAACCGCTGGTGGTACCAGAAACCGGTCCAACACGGGTCCGGCTCGGTATCCTGCAAACGCTGAAGCTCTTCCACATCCACTGCGGCTCGCCGTTTGCTTACCAGCCCTCGCGTCTTGAGTTTGCGCTCCAAAAAAGCGACTTTGGCTGGTCCGTAGCGCCGGATTCGGTACTTGCTTCGCCCAAAAGAACCGTTGCGATTATAGACATCAAATCCTTCGGTATCGAAGTAAAGACTGGTGATTTGATAGGCACCACTCTGGCCGTCGTCGTTCGCATTGGGATCGGGTAAAAGGCGGCTGCGCGCCCAGTTCAAGATCTCTTCACTTGCGAATTCAGGTACCTGGAACTTCACTTCCGAGGCGAACTCGCGACTTTCCCTCACATCGAGCGATGGAGATATGCTTAAGGTCACCAGCTTTATCGGTTAAACGCTATAAGGGCCAAAATCTTCGGAAAAAAATGCCGTCCGTACGGGTGTCCTGTATCCAAGGCCAAAATATTGGACGTAAAGACACAACCCACGGACCACAATCAATAATAGACCGCGATAAGTCAACGTTGTTTCGCTATCCCGGCGCGCGGACTTTCTAGTCCGCAGCAGTAAGGCTACCAGCATCGGACTCTGTTGCCGCGCCCTGCCGCACCCCACGTTGCTGCGGGCAGGAATGCCCGCGCGCCGGCGCCGGAACTGATATTGATACTCCGCAGGATACACGAAAGTTGCAAAAAAACGAACTTTGTGCCAAAGCAGGGGTATGGCACGGCTCCCCTTATGGCTCGGCTGGCTGTCCGCATTGGTAGTAACAACTGAGGCTGCGGACTTAAAGCCAGCCAAGCATTCAACCCTGGCCCCAGCGTGGCTGCTTAAGTTGGAGCACTCCCCGCAACAACCGCGGTCTGGCCAACCCGTGCAGGTCAGTGCCCGAGTGCGCTCCAGCATCACCAATGCGGTTTTGCTTTATCAGGTAGTAGAACCGGGCGCATATATCGAGTTGCGGGAGCCTGCCTTTACGAATAACTGGGTCTCCCTGCCCATGCGCCAAACAGGGCCACCGCAACAGAACGAGTTAACCTTTCAGACTGAGCTGAGCGGCACAGTCCAACAAAACCGGCGACTCATCCGCTATCGCCTGGCCGTCCAGGCGGAGGATGGCAAGCGGCATGTCGCACCCGATTTTGGTGATGTTCCGCCAAACGATGCTTATTTTGTCTATGACGGCGTTCCGGCCTGGACCGGCGCAATTGACCCGCGCAGCAACGACCCCAAGCTTGCCGCCCCCATCACGTTCCCGCCCGAAACGATGCGGCGCATCCAGGCCTATCATTTGCTGGGCAAACGACGCTCGATCGAGAACGCCACTTGGCGGGAACAGTCCCCGGGCAAGGACTACAAGTATACCGGCACGCTGGTGGTGGATGGGGAAGTATTCGACCACGTCGGGTACCGCGCCCGAGGCGGGGTTTGGCGGTATGCCATGGCCAAGAACATGTGGAAGTTTTTCATCCCGGGCGATCGTAACCTTCAGGCGAAAGATGACTTCGGCCGCCCCTATCCAGCTACGTGGAACAAGATCAACCTGCGCGCCTGCATCCAACAGGGCGATTACGGCCGGCGTGGTGAACAAGGCATGTTCGAGAGCGTCGGGTTCCGTCTCTTTAACCTGGCCGGCGTCCCCGCGCCCGACACGCATTGGATCCAGCTTCGGATCATCGATGAAGCCAATGAAACCCCGCGGGACCAGTATCGAGGCGACTTCTGGGGTCTTTACCTGGCCATCGAAAACGAGGACGGCCGTTTCTTAAAAGACCACAATCTGCCCAGCGGCAATCTATTCAAAATGGAGGGTGGCGGCGGTGAGCTACAGCACCACGGCACTGGAGCGGTTACCAACCTCTCTGACCTTTCCGAATTCATGAATTCTTACTGGCGCGGCAACCCGCCGGAGTCCTGGTGGCAGGCAAATTTTGACCTGGCCGACTACTACTCATATCGGGCGATCTGCGAGTGCATTCACCACTACGATGTCGATCAAGGCAAGAATTATGACTACTACCATAACCCCCGGACCGGCCGGTGGGAGATGCTCCCTTGGGACATTGATTTAACCTGGGCCAACCACATGTTCGGTAGCGGCGAGGACCCGTTCAAACGGCGAGTGCTGTCACGGCCCGCATTCCGGCTGGAGTACCAGAATCGCCTGCGTGAGATTCGGGACCTGCTGTTCAATCCAGAGCAAACCGACCCGATCATCGATGAGTATGCCGCCGTCATTTGGGACCGTACGGGAGCGCCATCCATTGTCGAGGCGGACCGCCGCAAATGGGATTACCACCCGATGATGGCCATGGCCATGAAAGCAGGCCAGGGCTTGTTTTATGAGGCCGCGAGCACGCGGGATTTTCCCGGCATGGTGCAACTGATGAAAGATTACGTGAAGGAACGGGGTGCCTGGGTTGATTCAGTTCTGCTCAATGACTCGGCGATCCCCGCCAGGCCGACCATAACACCGTCTGGATCAGCCGGATTCGAGGCGAACCAATTACGTTTTCGGGCTTCAGCTTACAAAGGCCAAAATTCCTTTGCGGCATTGAAATGGCGGATGGCTGAGACCACTCCGGCCAATCGCGCCAGCGTAGCAGTTCGGCCGACCCAGGGTTTGAATGAAATTACGGCTGTTTGGGAAAGCGCTGAATTGCCGGAGGCTGCAGGCGAAACGGCGATTCCAAGCGGCGTGGCCAAGGCCGGTCACACTTATCGCGTGCGGGCCCGAGTGAAGGATGCTACGGGCCGCTGGAGCCACTGGTCGGCGCCAGTGGAGTTCGTCGCGAAGTAGAGGTCATTCTGGAACCGCAGGGAAATAGCCACCGTCTTGGAGAACTGGAGTTATTTTGAACAGGAGAGAACGGAGGGAACTGAGACCAAAACTCTGTTTTCTCTGTTCCCTCCTGTGAGAAATACCACCATTCATTTGCGAGACAACAGACTACTGAGTCCGTACTGCGGGCTTTAAGGTCCAGGCTTGCAGTCGGGCCAACTCCAGGAGCTTCGGGGCACGGAAGCCTTCTTTATGGATGATCCAGCCACCGAACAAACCAGGTGTATCCTCGGCTATATGACGCACGGGAAGCAGTTCGGTGACTTTGGGCAGGTCGACACCTCTCTCCGCGGGTAACGTTCCATGCTGGCGATAAAAGTCGTAAACTTCGCCTAACCCAACCAGGAAAACTGCGGGCGGAATCGGGTCTGGCCCAATGAACACCCTGGCGGGAACGCGTCCTTGAGTTTGCACGAAATTCGCGACATCCACAGCGGCCATACGAAAAGCCGGCCAATCCAAGTGTGCCCGTTCGTTTTCCAGTGGTGGGGCATTGTCCGGACCAAGCAGGCCCATCACGACAGTTGGAAACTGCGCTTTTTGGCCTGCAATCAGCCGGTTCACGGTGCTGGAGAGCAACTCGAATTGATCCGCTACCGAGTAGCTACGATCGCCGAACGTTACAAAATCGAGGCCGGTTGTGGCGCCCGAAGCCAAGCCTGTAGCAATTCGTGCCAGGTCACCTTCCGGAGCCCCTTTTGTTCGCAATAGATCCGGATAAATCGATGGAAGTTGTCCGGCGCTGATAAAGCGAACCCCGGGTATCGAATGGATATAGTCGATGTATTGGGCAAAGCGCCCAAAAGCAGCCTCGGTTTCGGCCGGAGTTTGTTGTGGGGGCGCTTTCCATTGCTCGGGGGGCGGATTGGCGCCGCGGCGGAAGTTGACGCCATCCCAGAATTCCCGATGGATCCACTCGCAGGGATGATAGAAAATGCTGATCAATCCGCCACCTTCCGCCTGAAGCCGCCGCGCGATCTCCGAGACTTTTTGCTTGGCCGGTTCAACGGCCGCCGGGTCGTGCAGTTCCATCCGGGTGTAGTTGGGACCCATGTGATAGACGTTCAGCACTCCATCGTACCAAAAAGGTTTATGGTCCAAGCCGACGTGTTCGCCCTCGTCGACGTAGCATGAGATGCCTGAGGGCGCGACGCCTATGCTCTTTAAGGCAGCAATAGCCTGAGGAGCCCAGGACGATCCTGGTTGCCCATAACAGACCAGGGTGTCCTTGGCAAAAATCCGGCGCACATCCGCGGCGCCTCCTCCTTCGCGCCGTGCGAATTCGGCCATGCCATCCAGCAACCCGCAGTCGGCCAGGTATTCGGTGGGAGCGGGGTGCACGGAATGAAAGTTGGCGTGATAACCAATATCGTGCTTCTTGAGTGCTTCAATCACATCCCGACGCCCGCGTCGTTCCAGGACGCGGGCCTTTTCGCCAACGACCTTAAACGTGGCCCGGATGTGCCGCTGAGTCAGCATCTCGGCCAAACGTTTGCAAGCGTCATCGTCGGCCAGGGAAAGGTAATCCTCGGTGTCGAACCAGAGAATGACATCGACGCGGGCAGGCTCGGCCGCGGCGAGTCGAGCGGTAGTGATACCGACGCAAAAAACTACGCCAAGCCACTGGAGAATTTTCATGAGCCGATTGATAGGCTGTTTTGGGATCGTGCTCAAGCGCCAATCCAGCGGGATTTCGGCAATTCCAATGCGTCCGCCGGCCAGGCCATCGTGCTGGCAAGCAAGCTGCCCCGATCCAACTCTTTAGTATCCGTGCCCATCAGTGTTCATCCGTGGTTGGAATTCGTGTGAATTAGTGTCCATTCGCGGTTTGCCTCTTTAGTTGCAGCGGGCTGCGCCGTGAAATATGCCCGCTAAATCCTCAGGCTCCCCCGTCTATTCGGCATTGCCTTTTAAAGACTTTTCGCCTAAATCCAATCCTATGAAGCGTCGCCAATTCCTCAAAAACACTTCTGCTGCCGTTGTCACGCTGGCCGCTGCCACCTATGTGCCGGCCACTTTTGCTGCCGATAAGGCCAAACGCGTAGGACTGATCGGCGCGGGTTGGTATGGCAAGAGCGACTTGTGGCGTTTGGTCCAGGTTGCCCCGGTCGAGATCGTGTCGATTTGCGATCCGGACAAACACATGCTGGCCGAGGCAGTCGAGATAGCCGGCCAACGAACCAAGTCGACCAAGCCGCCGCGCACCTACAGCGACTACCGCGAGATGCTTAAGGAAAAGGATCTCGACATCGTGCTGGTCGGATCGCCCGACCACTGGCACGCCTTGCACGCCATTGCCGCGATGGAGGCGGGCGCCGATGTGTATTGCCAAAAGCCCATCAGCCGCGACGTCAGAGAAGGCGAAGCGATGCTCGATGCCGCACGCAGACTCAAGAGAGTGGTCCAAATCGGAACACAACGCAAGAGCACCCCTCACCTAATCGAAGCCAAGAAGCAGGTGGTCGAAGCCGGGCTGCTTGGAAAAATCGGTCACGTCGAGCTGTGCTGCTATTTTCACATGCGAGCCAACGGCAACCCGCCCCTGGAGCCAGTGCCGGACTTTTTGGATTATGAGATGTGGACTGGTCCTGCGCCATTGCGGCCCTACGACGGGCTTCCGCACAAACGCTGGTGGCGCACGTTCATGGAATATGGGAACGGGTTGATGGGTGATATGTGCGTCCACATGCTCGACACAGCCCGTTGGATGCTCAAGCTGGACTGGCCCAAGCGCATCAGTTCAGCCGGAGGGATCTTTGTGCAAAAGGAAGGCAAATCCAATATCACGGACACGCAAGTGGCCACTTTCGAATTTGACGGGTTCGAGGCAGTTTGGCAGCACCGGACCTGGGGAACGCCACCCGACCCGGATTACCCGTGGGCCTTATTCATTTACGGAGAGAAAGGCACGCTCAAGGCCAGCACCATGCGGGCGGATTTTATCCCGGAGGATTCGAATGCCAAGCCGATCCATTTCGATTGCGTTTATGAACGGGAGCAGTACCCCGAGGACGTTAGCGAGAAGGATATAGAACTCAATGCCGCCCCCGCAACCCGCCGTCACATGCGCGACTTTCTGGCAGCGATCGAATCACGCGGACGCCCCGTGGCGGATATCGAACAAGGGCACATCTCCACGGCTAGCTGCATTCTGGCGAATGTATCGCTGCAAATTGGGCGTCCGATCGTGTATGACTCGGTCAAACGGGAAGTGGTCAACGACTCGGCAGCCAACAACCAGTTGCGCCGCCCGTACCGCGAGCCGTGGGCCTACCCGGCGGCCTAACCCTGGGAGCCCCGGCGTCCCGCCGGCGCTCCCATGAAAAAGGCCGCCGCATTGGCATGCGGCGGCCTGCAGAGACTAACTTCGACTAAGCTCAGGCTTTGATCCGGCTCTTGCCCAACGTTCCTTTGCGCAAGGAGCCGTTGCCACGGACCTTGGCGATGACCGGCTTGATCGGGGCAGCCTCTTCCAAGGCGGCCTGCGCGGCAGCCAAGCGAGCCACCGGAACGCGGAAGGGCGAGCAACTCACGTAGGTCAAGCCGATGCGGTGACAGAACTTCACGCTGTCCGGGTCGCCACCGTGTTCCCCACAGATGCCCAGCTTGATATCGGAACGGGTGCTGCGGCCCTTCTGGACCGCGATCTTCATAAGCTGCCCGACGCCGGTCTGGTCGATTGAGGCGAATGGATTCTTGCGCACAATTTCCAACTCCTGGTAAGGGGGCAGGAAGGAGCCGGAATCGTCGCGGCTCATGCCCAGACATGTCTGGGTCAGGTCGTTGGTGCCGAAGCTGAAGAACTGAGCGGTTTCGGCGATTTCGTCCGCTGTCAGGGCGCCGCGAGGCACTTCGATCATAGTGCCGACGAGGTAGTTGAGTTTGACCTTCTTTTCCGTCATGACCTCCCGGGCCACGCGATGAACCAAATCGACTTGCAGATCCAACTCACGTTTGAACCCGACCAACGGGATCATGATTTCGGGCTTCACCTTGATGCCCTGCTTTTGGACTTCGGCGGCGGCCTCGAAAACCGCGCGGGCCTGCATTTCCGAGATTTCGGGATAAACCAGGCCCAGTCGGCAGCCGCGGAAGCCGAGCATGGGATTGAACTCGTGCAGTTCTTTCACCCGCTGGGCTATCTTTTCGACTTTGATGCCCATTTTCTCCGCCAGCAGGTTTTGAGAGGCATGATCGTGCGGCAGGAATTCGTGCAGCGGCGGATCCAGGAAGCGAATCGTCGCGGGCAGACCTTTAAGCTCCCTAAATATGCCGGCGAAGTCACCCTTCTGGTAGGGCAAGAGCTTGGCGAGGGCCTTCTTCCGGTCCTCTTTGTTCTCGGCCAGAATCATTTCGCGCATGGCATCGATGCGGTCGCCTTCGAAGAACATGTGTTCCGTTCGGCATAGGCCAATACCGGTCGCACCAAAAGCCACCGCGTTGGCGGTTTGTTCGGGGGTATCGGCATTCGTTCGGACTTCCATCCGCGTTACCTTCCCGCACCAGTCCATGAGTTTCTTGAACATCTGGTAAGTGCTGCTTTCCGCGCCATCGAGCGACTTTTCAACCAGGACCTGGACAATCTCCGAAGCCGCGGTAGGAATTTCACCGGGATAAACCTCGCCGGCGGTGCCATTGATGGAGAGGGAATCGCCTTCGTTGTAAGTCACCCCATCAACCGTCATGGTCTTGCTGGCATAGTCGATTTGCAGAGCGCTGGCACCGCAAACGCATACTTTGCCCATCTGCCGAGCGACCAAGGCGGCGTGTGAACTGACGCCGCCTTTGGCCGTGAGGATCCCTTCGGCGGCAATCATACCGCGCAGATCTTCCGGCGAGGTCTCATTTCGAACCAGCAGCACTTTCTCACCTTTGGCTGCCGCCTCGACGGCGCGGTCGGCATTGAGATACATCTTGCCGGAAGCTGCGCCGGGACCGGCCGGCAATCCCTTGGCAATGCATTTGGCGCTCTTCACCGCCTTGCGGTCGAAAATCGGCGCCAGGACCTGGTCAAGCTGATCCGCCGGCACACGGCGAATGGCTGTCTTCCAATCAATCAGCTTTTCCTTTTCCATCTCGATGGCGAAACGAACGGCGGCCAGGCCGGTGCGTTTGCCGTTACGGGTCTGGAGCATGAATACCTGTCCATCCTGGATCGTGAATTCGAAATCCTGGACATCTTTGAAATGCGACTCGAGCGTCTTGCGGATATTCTCCAGTTCGGCAAATGCGACTGGCAGATGATTCTTCAGCTGCGCCACCGGTTCAGGCGTGCGTACGCCGGCAACGACATCTTCCCCCTGGGCGTTGATCAGGAATTCACCATAGAACACTTTCTCGCCGGTGGCCGGATCGCGCGTGAAAGCGACGCCGGACCCGGAGGTTTCTCCGGTGTTGCCATAGACCATGGCCTGGACATTGACAGCCGTCCCCCATTCGGTTGGGATGTTATATTTGCGGCGATAAACGGTCGCGCGATCGTTCATCCAGGAACCGAACACAGCGCCGGACGCGCCCCAGAGCTGCTTCCAGGGATCCTGGGGAAACTCATCACCCGTGCGTTCCTTGATCAGCCCCTTGAAGCGGATGACGAGCTGCTTGAGATCGTCGATATTGAGTTTCGTATCCTCGATGTCCGCGTGGTACCGTTCATGTTTGAGCCCATGAATCACGGTTTCGAACGGCTCATGATCTTCCTCCTTGCGCTTCTGCACACCCATGACCACATCGCCATACATTTGGATGAAGCGTCGGTAGCAATCCCAGGCGAAGCGCTCGTTCTGGGTGGCCTTAACCAGCGCGAGGACCGTCTCGTCATTCAAGCCCAGATTCAGGATGGTATCCATCATGCCGGGCATCGAGTCGCGCGCGCCGGAACGAACCGAGACCAGGAGCGGCATCGCCGCCTTGTCGCCAAAGTTGGTCCCCATGATTTTTTCGATGAAAGCAACGCCGGCTTTGACCTGGGGATCGAGGTCCTTCGGGTAGGTGCGCTTGTTGGCGTAGTAGTGAGTGCAGACCTCGGTGGTGATAGTGAAGCCTGGAGGCACCGGCAGGCCGATCCGGCTCATCTCCGCAAGATTGGCGCCTTTGCCACCCAGCAACGGCTTCATACTCCCGTCGCCATCAGCCTTCTTATTTCCAAACAAATAGACGTATTTTGCTGCTTTTGCCATATTCAATTTTCAAGTTTCAAACGTTCAGGTTCCACCGGATAAATCCTCGGAAACAATTTTGATGGACTCTAACAAAGCGGTCCCGAGTGTCAACGGACGAGTGGCAGGGCTCCGAAGCCGGGCGCGGAGGGCGCGTAAAAAGTGCCGGTAAAACCGAGGGATTTTACGCCTTCAGTCCGTGGCTGGGCAATAAAGGCTAAGTCTTCCGCAAAAAAAGTGGGCCTCCAGAAATGCGGCGCGCGGTCGGTTTTACCTTCGCGAACCCAAAGTGTCGTCGAACACCAATCTCGGGATTTGAAATCTCAGATCTGAAATCTGAAATCCAGCGAAGCACGAACCGGCTGCCTCGTTAAGTCGCCGCGGATTTTCTCACTTTCATCCTGCCTTCAATTTCCTCCGCCTCGATGGGAATATCGGCCATGAGATCGACGTTGCCGCCTTCCTGGACCAGGATGTTGTTCTCCAACCGGACGGCAAATCCTTCATCCGGCAAATAGATACCCGGTTCAACGGTGAGCACCCAACCGGGCTGAATCGGCAAAGTTGTCAAGGTCAAGTCGTGAACATCCAAGCCCAGGGGATGGCCGATACCGTGCATGAAATACTGCTTGAGCGCCGGCTTATCCGGGTCCTGTTTACGGATGTCGGAGCGCTTAAGCAGCCCCAGTTCGAGCAACTCCGTTTCCATGAGAGCTTCCGCATCCTTCTGCCATTGCTTGGGTAACTTGCCGGGTGTAGCGGCCTTGCTGGCGCCGCGCAGAACTCGCAGCACCGCTTGATAGATTTGCCGTTGCCGGCGGCTGAACCGGCCGCTGACCGGAATCGTGCGTGTCAGGTCGGCATTATAATTGGCATATTGGGCGGCAACATCCAGCAGCAGCAGCTCACCTCTGCGGCACGTTTGGTCATTTTGGATGTAGTGCAGCACACAAGCATTCTTGCCGCTCGCAATGATCGGCCAATACGCGAAGTTGCCGCCGCTCCGGATGAATTCGTGAGCGTATTCGGCCTCGATCTCCGTCTCGGTGACGCCCGGCTTAACGAAACGGCAGACATGCAGGAATCCCGCCTTGGTGATGGCAGTGGCCTGCCGCAAGAGATCGATCTCGAGGTCGGACTTAACAGCGCGCAACTGATGCATCAATCGCGCCAGTCTTTGACAGTCGTGCAGAGGATATCGCTCTTGCGTGTCTTTGACGAATCGGGCGTCTCGAGTTTCCACCACGATGTGGGCGCGTTTGTGCTCGTTGGAATTGAGGTAGACGTGGTCGCACTCGCACATCAGCCGATGGAACAGTGGCCGGAATTCGGAGAGCCACTCCACCCGTTTGACGCCCGAGATCTTGCCGGCTTCTTCCTTGGTTAGCTTGTGCCCCTCCCATGTGGCGAGCAGGTCGTTGGTCTCCCTAATGAAGAGGATCTCGCGCATGTTTTCCTCATGCGCCTCGGGGTATAGGAGCAAAATGGTTTCTTCCTGATCGATTCCGCTCAGGTAAAACAGATCGGAATTTTGCCGCAATGCCAGCGTGCCATCCGCATTGGTCGGTAAAATGTCATTTGCGTTGAGTAGCGCCATGGAGTTGCGCAGGAGCAGTTTTTCGAGTCGTGCGCGATTGGAAACAAAGAGTTCGGGCTTAATGGTTCGATAGCGCATAGGCGGAGAATTCCATTTACTGAGCGACGGTCTCTTTCATAAACCCAGGCTATCAATCACGAGCCAGTAAATCCAGCAAGGCGTTGAACTCTACTTTTTGGATCTGCCGCAAGAGCCGCTGCGCCGGCTCGGAAGCGCTTGGGGCGCTTGCGCAAGCATTGATAAACGCAAACGGATCCCAGGTCCCGTCACGCACGAGATTGACGGCAAGTTCTGACTTCGAGACAGAGTTCAAAAGAGCAGCTCCCTGCGAGGCAATTGCTGAGAATGCTGGATGCTGGCCGACCCTTCGAAACCAATAGGCCGCATTTCCAAAGTCGGGCTCACGACGATGCATAATCCCGTGGACAAAGGCCCCATCCGCGTTGTCGATGCTTTGAGCGATGGTATGGGCCGCATCCAAATGATCATGCCAGAGTAAGACCAGTGAGCGAACGAGCTCCTGGTGTTCCAAGGGAAGTTTCGAGGCTTCAAGCAAAGGCTTGAGCTGTTCTTGCAGAGCGGACAAGGTTTGCACGCCTTTCCGGGGTCCGGGCCCCAGGTCGGCGAGTTCTGCGGTTGCAAGGAACCGGGTGAAATCAGGTTGGTCGGACATAGCAACGAACTTGCCACAGCCGGTGACGGCCAGCCACTGGCATTCGTATGTAAGGGCAAAACTCAGCCGCCGAACAAATCAGCGTTTTGGTTGTCCATATAGCGGAACAGGGTGTAACTGGACTTGCGCACCGGCTCAGAGCTGGGCAAAAATAAGCGATTGTTGATGGTATCATTTAGGAAAACGTTCAGAGCGAGTCTGCTGCGTCACACCCGTATTTGGAGTGGCTCCATATGCGCCCTACTGGTCTTTGTCTGGTTCGCCGCACAGGCGGGAGCAGCAACGTTCACCGCTACACTGGATCGCGATACGATTACCTTGGGCGAGGGGGCGACGTTGTCGCTGTCGTTTGAAAGCGGCACGCCCGACAATGTGCCCGTCCCGCAAGGTATTCCCAACCTGCAGGTCACAGAAACCGGCACTTCGACGCAATTCAGTTTCAGCAACGGTCAATCCAGTTCGACGGTCATTCACACTTTCCGTCTCACGCCGCAGCAGCCGGGCGATTACGCCATTCCGGCGCTCACCTCGACGGTAGGCGGACAACAACTCACGAGCCAGCCGGTTACCCTCAAAGTGCTCAAACCCTCAGCCCCGTCGCCCTCGGCGATGAACTCCGGCTCAGAGATGGCTTTCCTTAAACTCGTGCTGCCCAGAAAAGAAGTGTATGTCGGGGAAACGTTTACCGCACAGTTGCAGCTTCATCTGCTTAACCGCGTCCAGAGCGTTAACCAGATCCAGCTCGCCGCATTCCCAGCGGATGGTTTCAACATGGGCAAGATGGTTGAGGGCCAGCGGCGCCAAGTTCAGCTTGGCAACAATGTTTACACGGTTATCCCGGTTGAGGTCGCCCTCAAAGCCATCAAGGCCGGCAATCTGACTATCGGCCCGGTCGTCTTCAGCCTGGTCATCGAGCTGCCTTCCAACCGCCAGCGAGATCCGTTCGATCCCTTCGGCATGTTCCACCGTGGTGAGCAGCGCCAAATGTCGGTTGCCACTACGGCGGAAACGGTGCAATCCCTCGTGGTGCCGCGAGAAAATGCGCCACCGGACTTTAACGGAGCCATCGGCAGGTTTACCATGGCGATGAGTGCGGGACCGACGAATGTTGCTGCTGGGGATCCGATTACCGTCAAAGTTCAGATTTCAGGCCGCGGCTCGCTCGATGCTTTGACTCTACCGGAGCAGCCTGCCTGGCACGACTTCAAGATCTATCCGCCCACGACGAAGGTTGAGACCACCGACCAGCTTGGGCTCCAGGGCACCAAGACTTTCGAGCAAATTGTCACCCCGGAGAGCGCCGAAATTAAGGTGTTGCCAGCGGTTTCGTTCAGTTTTTTTGATCCGGAAGTCAAAGCCTACCGGACGCTTACTGAACCTGCCGTGCCGCTGATAGTACGCCCCGGCGGAGTCACGGCAG
>Ga0210409_10002900_pt1 | contig 19793 bp, 17 predicted proteins | sample IncBWH17MmetaG_FD_161649 | JGI IMG/M metagenome (GOLD analysis project Ga0210409, IMG submission 161649) | Forest soil microbial communities from Barre Woods Harvard Forest LTER site, Petersham, Massachusetts, United States - Inc-BW-H-17-M | ecosystem: Environmental > Terrestrial > Soil >... | reverse complement strand
GCCTGTCGACGGACGGATGCCGTGCGGGCCTATGCTCGAACGATGCAGGACTTGACCCGAACCGGCGGTTCGGTGCTCATAGGCCGCGAGGACGAGGTCGCGCGTGTCGAGGCTGTGCTCGACCATCTGAGAAGCAGCATGGGCGAGGCGCTCGTGATCGGCGGAGCCGCCGGTATCGGGAAGTCCGCTCTTCTGCTCCACGGCCGGTGGCGCGCGGAAGCTTTGGGGATCGCTGTTCTCTCGGTCGTCGGCGTCGAGGCGGAGGCGGAGCTCGCGTTTGCGGCTTTGCAGCAGCTGCTGCTTCCGGTGCTCGACCAGGTGGAGGGCCTGCCTCGACCTCAGCGGCAGGCGCTCGCGGCGGCGTTCGGGCTCGCCGAGGAGATCGATCCCGACCCGTACCTCGTCGCTCTCGCGGCACATCAACTCGTTTCCGATGCTGCCGGCGCCGAGCCGCTCCTGCTGATCGTCGATGACGCGCACTGGCTCGATCGTTCGAGTCTCGGGGTTCTGTCGTTCATCGCGAGGCGGCTCGAGCTGGAGTCGGTCGCGCTGATCGCTGCGGTTCGCGAGGGGCACGCCTCACCGCTCTCCGAGGTCCGTTCGCCCGTCCTCGAGATCGGAAGACTGAGCGCTACGGCGTCCGCACAGCTGCTGGACCGGGACGCGCCCGACCTTCATCCCGTGGCGCGGGCCCGCGTGCTCGCCGAGGCTGCGGGGAACCCGTTGGCGCTCGTCGAGCTTTCACGCACGCTCGCGAGCGCGTCTGACCGGCTCTCGCAGGAACCGCCTACGCTCACGGCCCGCTTGGAGCGTGCCTTCGCCGCCAGCCTGGATCGGGTGCCGGCTCAGACTCGTCTTTGTCTGCTGGCTGCCGCGCTCGATCCGCGCGCATCGATTGAGGAAGCCCTCGCGTGCGCCACTCTGCTGCACGGGGGCAGCGTGACCTTGTCAGACCTGGACCCCGCGATAGCTGCGGGGATAGTTGAGGTCGCAGACATGCAGCTGCGCTTCCGTCATCCGTTGATTCGCTCGGCGGTGCGACAGGGGGCCACATCCGTCCTGCTCCTCAGCACGTACGCGGCTCTGGCCGAAGTCGTGACCGACCCGGAGCGTTCGCTATGGCATCGCGCGATGGCCGCGATCGGCTTCGACGAAGGGCTCGCCGCGGAGCTCGACACCCATGCCGAGAGGGCGAGGCGCCGCGGCGCAGCGACAGTTGCAGCCAGCGCTCTCGAGCGAGCGGCGGCACTCAGCTCGGACTCGCGAGAAAAGGGCGAGCGGCTGCTGCGGTCTGCCGAGCTCGCATACGAGCTCGGTTCGGCCGACACGGTCCGCCGGCTGATCGGCGAGGCGAGCTCGCTGGAGCTCGGCTCACTCGGGGAGGCCCGGCTGGCATGGCTTCGCCAGATGATCAGCGGCGACGTCTGGGTGGAGGCGGGCGCGGCAAAGACCTTCGTCACGATCGCCCGACAGATGTCTGCGGCGGGAGACACTGACATGGCAATACGGTCCCTTGTCCCTGTGGCTCACCGCGCCTGGTGGACCCGTCCCGAGGAGAGGACCCGCCGGTACCTGGTGGATGCCGCAGAGAACGTCGGCGTGGCGGACGACGACGCACGCCTGCTCGCTGTGATCGCGCTCGCCAACCCGGAGCAGACCGGCCCGTCGGTACTGCGCCGCGTCTCGCGCAAGCGGCTCACTGGAGTCCACGATCCGGCTGAGGCTCTCTACTTGGGGATCGCCGCCGAAAAGGCCGGAGACTTCGCGCGAGCACGGCAGTTCCTTGCCCGGGCGGTCGAACGCCTGCGCGAGGAGGGGCGGCTCGGACTGCTCGCGCAGGCCTTGGTGCATTACGCCTGGACCGCAACGCATGGTGACGACTGGCGCACCGGCGAGGCGGCGGGTGTCGAGGCAGCAGGCCTCGCGCGTGACAGCCGCCAGCTCGAGTTCGGACTCATCGGGGAACTCGTCGCGACACTGGCGCGCGCACTGCGCGGGGATCCCGACGTTGAGCAGATGATCACCGGTCCCGAGCAGGTTCTCGCCGCAATGAACGGTGGGCCGCTGCTCGCGCCCGCCTACATCGCGCGCGGCGCTTCGGCGCTCGCCGAGGGCCGCTACGAGGACGCGTTCCGCCACCTGTGGCCCGTGTTCGACCCCAGCGAGCGCTCGTTTCACCGCTTCATGCGTTGGCCGGCCGTGCTCGACCTTGCCGAAGCCGGGGCGCGTAGCGGGCGTTCCGATCAGGTTGCGGGCGCCTTCGTCGAGCTCGAAGCGATTGCACGGGACAGCGAACCGCCGATCCTGCGAGCAGGCTTGGCCTGCGCGAGGCCGCTCCTCGCCGACGACGAGCACGCGGAGCTGCTGTTCGTCGCGGCTCTGGAGCAGGACCTGACTGACTACCGATTTCTCCATGCCAGGACCCTGTTCTCCTTCGGTTGCTGGCTGCGACGCCGGCGTCGGAGCGCCGAGTCACGCGTTCACCTGCGGCAGTCGGTCCACGTCTTCGATCTCCTCGGTGCGGTGCGTTGGAGCGGGCACGCTCGGCAAGAGCTCCGCGCGACGGGCGAGAAGGTCGGCCGTCGCACGCCCGACGCGCGTGACCGGCTCACCGCACAGGAGCTGCAGATCGCCGAGCTCGCGGCGCAAGGCCTCTCGAACCGTGAGATCGGCGAGCGCCTGTTCCTCTCGCACCGCACGATCGGCTCGCACCTCTACCGGATCTTCCCCAAGCTCGAAATCGGCTCCCGCACGCAGCTGCGCGACGCGCTCGCGGCCGCTGCCAGCCGCGATGAGCAGTCGGATGACTCAAGCGAGATCGAAGCGCGCGCGAGACGATCGCTGCTCCGAATCTCCAACTGAAGGAGTCCACATGAGCGAGCTGCCGAACGTCGTCCTCCTCCACGGCGCCTGGGCGGACGGCTCTTCCTGGAGCGCGGTGATCCGCGCGCTGCAGGCGAAGGGCTACAACGTCACCGCGCCCCAGCTGCCCGAGACCTCCCTTGCCGACGACGTCGCACGGGCAAGGCACGTCCTGACGCGGCAGTCCGGGCCGACGATCGTCGCCGGCCACTCATACGGCGGCCAGGTCATGACCGCGCTTGGCACCGACGCGCCCAACGTGACAGGCCTCGTCTACGTCGCCGCGTTCGGACTCGAGGAAGGCGAGTCGCTCGGTGCCCTCCTCGGCGCCGGGCCCCCGACGCCCTCCTTGGCACACCTGATAGTCGACGAGCAGAGCTTCGGCTGGATACCGGAGGACGACTTCGTCAACCACTTCGCGAGCGGCCTCGATCCCCTCGACGCAAAGGTGCTGTACGCGGTCCAGCAGGGCCTGTCGATGAGCACGTTCGAGGACGTGATCGGCACGCCTGCGTGGAAGTCACAGCCCTCCTGGTACCTCGTCGCGACCGACGACGAAGCGCTCCCGCCGGATGCCGAGCGCATGTTCGCCCAGCGCATGGGGGCGCACACGATCGAGGTCTCCGCCGGCCACCTCGCGATGGTCTCTCATCCTGCGGAGGTCGTCGGGCTGATCGAGCTGGCCGCGGGTCAGGGCTCCTAGCCATGCCGATGATCGACGTATATGCCGCCGAGGGGACCTTCGCCGACAAGCACAGGCTCGCGCAGGACGTGGCGAGCGCGGTGATGCGCTGGGAGCAGGTACCCGACCTCGCGCTGTTCCGGGACAACACGGCGGCGTTCATCCACGAGCTCCCCACCAGCGCGATCGCGAACGTGAACGGCAGGAGCGACTACGTGCGCGTGCAGGTCCTGACGCCAGCGGGCGTGCTCGACCGTGACAAGCAGCTCGGGGTGGTGAAAGAGCTGACCGAGATCGTCGCGGCCGCCGCAGGCGACCCGGGGGTCGCGGAGCGGACTTGGGTCTTGCTCACGGAGTCACCGGAGGGTGGTTGGGGCGTCGCGGGACACGCCAACACCGGCGCCGATCTCGCCCAGGCGGCGCGAGCCGAGCTGGCGGCCAAGGCGCAACGCTGATGTCGTGCTGGATGAGCGGATGAGCAGCGACGTGATCATCGGGTACCACGGCAAGCCTCGCTGCGCCTGGGCCGGCGCCGACGACACTGCGTTCGGCATTTACCACGACGAGGTCTGGGGCACCCGCACCCACGACGAGTCGGCGATGTTCGAGGCGCTCACCCTGGGCGTGTTCGAGGTCGGGCTGAGCTGGTCGATCGTGTTCAGCAAGCGCGACGCGTTCCGGACGGCGTTCCGGGGCTTCGACGTCGGCAAGGTCGCTGCGATGACCGAGCACGACGTCGACCGGCTGACGGAAGACGCCTCGATCATCCGCAACCGCGGCAAGATCCAGGCCACGGTCGACAACGCGCGCATGATGATGTCGGCGTCGCCGAACCTCGCGGCGCTCGCGAAGTCCTACGAGATCGCCCGCAAGCGCTCACCACGGTCCGTCGCCGACCTGCCCAAGACGACGCCGCAGGCGGAGGCGTTCGCCACGCAGCTGAAGTCTCAGGGGTACCGCTTCATCGGACCTACGAGCGTGTACGCGTTCATGCAGAACGTCGGCGTTGTCAACGACCACGTCCACGGATGCTTCCGCGCGATCGACTACCGCACCACGGCCCGGAGACGATGAGAACGGCTCAGACCCGGGAGGGAAACGAGCAGCTTGCCGTACGTGCCATCGCCTGGCCCAGGCGGCCGGCGCCGATGACTCCTAGGAGATCGCTATCCGCCGCCAGCGCGTTCACGCGTCGTACTCCGAGGCGAAGAGGTAGCTCACCGCGAGGCTCCGATAGGGCCGCCAGCGGTCCGCGAGCTCGGCCATCTCCTCGTCCGTCGGCGGGTGGTCGAATCCGTAGGTCCGTTGAACCGCGCGGCGCAGCGCCAGATCGCCGGAGAGGAATACGTCCGGCCGATCGAGGCCCACCAGGAGGAAGCCGCGCGCGGTCCAGGGCCCGATTCCCGGCACCTCGGTCAGGGCCGCCTCGACCTCGGCGTCCGTCATTCGAGAGAGCGCCTTGTCGCTGAGGCGCCCGTCGACGAATCGCTCGGCGAGCGCACGCACCGTTTCGCCCTTCCGAGTCGACATGCCGCTGGCGCGCAGCACGTGCGGGTCCGCAGCGAGTAGCTCGGCAGGCGAGGGCAGATGCCCTCCGAAGTGCTGCTCGATACGAGACACGATCGTCCGCGTCGCGCTGACGGAAAGTTGCTGACCCGCGACTTGGAAGATCAGGGTTCCGAACGAGTCGAGCGGAGGCAGCTCATCCATCCACGCCCTGGGACGGAAGTCCGGCCGCGCGTCGATTAGGCGCGCGAGCACTGGATCGGCGGTGCGCAAAGACTCACGTGCCTTGCGGTCGGCAACCGGGGCGCGCTTGCCTCCCCGCGCGCCCGCGTCCTTCGGCTTGCGCTGCACCTGATCCATGATCGCTGTTCCGCCGGCACTGCATTCTTGCAGGAGGCGCTCGGTGAGCACGATCTCGACCATTCCGGGCACCGGCTCTTCACGGGCCCAGTCCGCTGAAGCTCGCACGCGAGCGAGACCCAGCTGACCGTGTGCGCGCCAGGCGCCCCCTACCCCATCGCCATCGAGCCCGGGATCGTCAGGCCGGGCAGGTCCCCTGGCGCGGCGGCGACCCAGATGCCGAGCACCGCCAGCACGACGGCCACGCCATAGACGCCTGTGGCGCGCCACGGGGACAGCCGCTCGACGGCGATCAGCACCGCGATCACGACCATCCAGGTGACGCTCATCACGCCGAGCGCGAACAGCGCCGCCATCAACGCGACGCAGCAGCCGAGGCAGTAGCCGCCGTGCCTGATGCCGCCGCGCAAGCCGCCCCAAACGCCCGATCGCTCGCCGCGCCCGACTTCGAGCGGATGCCGGCACCGGCTCAGCCAGCCGGCCTTGGCCGTCGTGAACTGGTAGACGGCGGCGGCCAGGATCACGCCGGCTGCCACGTAGCGGCCCGCGCGATCCCAGGCGAGGAACCCGATGTCGAGCGAGCGCAGCCCGTCGAAGACGAGATAGCCGACCAGCCCGGCGGCCGTCCAGGCGCCCACGTAGCCCGCGACGAAAGCCGCGACGGTGCGCTCGCCGGCTCGCGCGATTACCAGTGCGGCCGGGACCAGCGACGGCAGCATCATGGCGGCCATCATGAGCGCCCAGCTCACCATGAACCAGCCGATGCCGCCGAGTGCCGTTCCCGAGCCGCCGTCCATGCCCTCCATCCGCTCGACGGTCACCACCCAGGCGCCGGCCGCGAGCGCAAGCAGGGCGCCGGTGGCCCCAGCCCGCGTGAGGCCGGGCGGCGGCGGGATCGGACGTATCGCGCTCGACTCCATCCGCGTGCTCCTCTCAGGCGCGGGCCAGATCGTATTCGTCGTGGCGCACCCAGATGTGGTCGTCGCCGGTACGGCCCAGCGGCGCGCGGTCGAGCCACTGATACGCACCCCACAGCCCGTCGAGGCCGCGCGAGTAGGCCGAGTAGGTGTGATATACGGCGCCGTCGGACACGACAAAGGCGCTCATGCCCGGCATCTCCTGCAGGAACTCGGACAGCTCGGCACCGGTGCTCTTCGCGGTTTCGTACAGCGGGCCAGAGTCGAGCTCGAACAGCTGCGTGCGATCCCCGGTCGGCGCGAAGTTGTATTCGCCGCCTCCATGCAGCTGCTCGAGCGTTTTGGATGCGGCGTAGTCGTAGTTGAAGTCGGCGCCGAAGGACGATGCCCACGGGAACGTCCACCCCATGCGCCGCCTGTACGCCTGCAGCTTCTCGAGCGGCGCCCGCGAGACGGCAATCAGTCGCGCGTCGGCCCGGCCGGCGAGATGGACGTGCAAGCCGTTGAAGCCGTCGGCAATCGACGAGCAGGACGGGCAGCCGGCCTCGAACTCGGGGCCGAGCATGAAGTGGTAGACGAGCAGCTGCGAGTGCCCGTCGAACAGCTGGGCCAGCGTCTTGCGCCCGTCATCCGTGTCGAACTCGTACTCCTTCTCTACGCGCACCCACGGCAGCTCGCGCCGCTGACGGGCCAGGTCGTCGCCCAGCCGTGTGTGCTCCTTCTCGCGCGCCAGCAGCTCCTTGCGGGCCACCAGCCACTCCTCGCGTGTGCCGATGTTGTGCTCGGTCATGGCTTTGCCTCCTGTCTGTGTGGGTCTTCTCGGGCGCGGGCCGTGGCCTCCGCTATCCGCTTGATTGCGACCAGGCGCGCGTCCCATTGCGCCGCCACGCTCGCTATCGAGCGCGCGGCGGCATCGAGCCGCTGAGGGCGGACGGTGTAGCGGACCTCGCGACCCTCGCGCCTGGCCTCGACGAGGCCCGCGCGATCAAGGACGACAAGGTGCTTGGCCACCGCCTGGCGTGTCACCGGCAGCTCGCCGGCCACCAGCGTCGCGGTCGCCTCTCCGCGGTCCAGGATCAGGTCGAGCACGCGACGGCGGGTGGGATCGCCGATCGCCGACCACAGCTCGTCGACCTCCTCGACGGCCGCCGTCACCGCTCGGCCGACTCCTGCGTCCGCTCTGCGACGTATGCGACGAGCTGGCCGAGCTCGAGCTCCCAGCCTCGCCGGTGGCCGTCGAAGTGCTCCCGCCTCTCGTCGTCGGAGCCCGCCAGCTCCGCGAACCCGGTCTCGACGACCTTCAGCCGTGTGCCCTCCCCCTCGGGCGTGAGCGTGAACTCGACCAGCAGCAGGTCGCCGTCGGCGACCTCGGTGCTGTGGGCGGGCACCCAGCGGAACGCGAACACGTACGGCGGCTCGACCCGCTCGACCCGCCCGTGGACCGTCCCGTGCTCGTCCCACACGAAGGTCGCCTCGCCACCGGGGCGCAGGTCGAGCTCGACGGAATCGCTAAACCAGCCGCTGATCTGCCCGGGCTCCGTCACGACCCCCCACACGACGTCCACCGGCGCGTCGATGACGATCTCGCGTTCTATGCGATCGGGTACCAAACCACTGCCTCCTGATGTGCAACCAACGGTTGCGCCTAGCCTAGCAGACGCTGGCCGGCGTCGGCGCACGCGGGCCCCGGCACAGTCTTGGAGACCGCCGCACGAACCGAGTCGACCGCGCGACCCGGCGATGAGTTCGGCTCGACGCGGCGGTCCTAACCTACGTGTCTCGAGAGGCGGCCACCGACGATCCGGATGCTTACGCTGACGTGACGAACGGCCATAGGAGGCGGACGATGACTGACCACAAGGTGGGAACCCGCGAGGAATGGCAGGCGGCTCGCGGTGAGCTTGCGAGCCTGGAGGCCGAGCACGCCGAGCTCGGCCAGAGGTTGACCGAGCAGCGGCGTCGGCTTCCCTGGGTTCCGGTGGAGAAGGAGTACCAATTCGATACCGAGGACGGAAAGAAGGCGCTCGCCGAGCTCTTCGACGGGCGCTCACAGCTCCTCGCCTACAACATCATGTTCGGCCCCGACTACGAGCTCGGCGCCTGTCCCGGGTGTTCGAACCTGGGGGACGAGCTCGACGGCACGCGCGTGCACCTGAACCACCGCGACGTGACGCTGATCTGCTTCTCTCGCGCACCGATCGATCGGCTCGTCGCATACAAGGAGCGAATGGGTTGGAAGTTCCCATACGTCTCTACATACGGCACGGAGTTTCCGTTCGACTTCGGGCTCGCCCTTACGCCACAGCAGGCGCAGGCGATTCCGGAGGTCAAGGGGATGATCGACAACCCGCCCGAGTGGCTCGAGGACTGGGGGCGACAGGTCGGAGCGAAGCTCGCGGACGGCTTGCGCGAGGGTCCGAGCTTCATCGCCTTCGCCCGTGAGAACGGGCGCGTCTACCACACTTACACGGTGATGGCACCCGATCCGTTTGTCGCGCCATACCACTCGTTCCTTCTCCAGCGAACGCCGAACGCTGGGAGCGAGGAGCCCCGCGCGTGGCGCAAGGACGAGTATCCGGGCTGATCTGGGTGTTGGATGCCGGGCGGATGAACGCGAGCGCATCGCCGAGTAGGCGCATGCCTGGTCTCCGGGCCCGATGATCGGTGCGGACGAGCTGCGCGACCTTTGCCTGGGCTTCCCGGGATCGGTCGAGACGTTCCCCTTCGGCCCGGAGACATCGGTGTTCAAGGTCGCCGGGAAGATGTTCGTCCTCTCTCAACTCGCTGGAAGCCCGCTTTGCGTCAGCGTCAAATGCGAGCCCCCGCTAGCCGAGCAGCTGCGTGCGACACACTCGACCGTGCTCCCCGGCTACCACCTGAACAAGCGCCATTGGAACACCGTGATCCTCGACGGGTCCATACCCGAGCAGGCCATCAGGGACATGATGGAGGATTCCTACGACCTCGTCGTGGGCAAGCTCCCGTCGTCTCGTCGCCGAGCCCTCGGCTGGGAGCCGAACCAGGAATAGGACTCGACGGGAGTCGGCTTGCGGCCGATGTGTGAGCTCATGCGCGGGCGAGTCCGGGGTCGTGTGCCGCGGCCGGTTCGTCACGGTAGGGAGCCAGGAACGCCCTCAGCGCCGCAAGCAGCTCCTCGGGTGCCTGTTCGGCCACCCAGTGGCCGCTGCCGGGAAGGACCACGCTCTGCACGTCGTCCGCGACGAGCTCCATCGTGTTCCCGACCACTTCACCACTGCTTTCGACACCGCCGATCGCCAGGACGGGCAGGGTCAGCCGTCGTGTCTTGCGCTGTTCGTTCTGCGCGATGCTGGTTGGGAACTCGCGGTAGAGCTCGAAGCTGCCGCGCAGCGCTTCGGGGTCGGAGGCGAGGGCGTCGATGTAGTACCTGACGGCATCATCGGGCAGCTTGTTCTTCCCGGCCGAGGCGGCGAACTCCGCGCCGAAGAAGACGTCCTCGCGTTCCTTGACGAGCTGCTCGTTCACGTCCGAGGAGAGCTGGTTGAAGGTGAGGTGCCACAGCCGGGCGTTGAGCGGAGGAGGGAGAAACAGCGGCGGCGAGGGAGACACGCCCGGAAGTGGGGCCTCGGAGACGACCAGGCGCTCGAGCCACTCCGGGTGATCCGCCGCGAGGGCGTAGGCGATCGGCATTCCGGTGTCGGTCCCATACATGGCGAACCGCCGGTGGCCGAGCGCGTCCATCATCGCGACCAGGTCGCCCGCGAGCGTGGCGGTGTCGTAGCCGCCCTGGGGCTTGTCGGAGAGCCCGATGCCACGCTGGTCGACCGCTATGACCTCGAAGTCCCGAGCGAGCGCCGGCATCAACATGCGCCACGCGTACCACGTCTGGGGCCAGCCGTGCACCAGCAGCAGCGGCGGACCGTCGCCCCCGATGACGGCGTGCAGGCGCAGCTCACCGGTGTCGATGTAGCGGCTGGTAAAGGTGTCGGTGAACCCTGCCGGGAGCTGCGGCGCTCCGGAGACCGAGCCGAGGCCTTCCGGCGTGGGAGGGACGGATGACGAGCTCATGAGGGTCTCCTTCCAGACGGCGTGACGAGGCTTCGTTCTAACGCCACGCAGCCTGATCGCCTGCTCGGAACGTCGCGCCCGTAAAGGCCACTGGTCTGCTCCCCGGTCCCCGTCCCCATCGACGGGCGCCGCCACGGTCGGTGGCGACCCGCCTAGCTCATTCGCCGACGCACTCCTCCACAGCAGTCGAGAAGCCCCTATGTCCCGTACAGGACGGAGATGGACGCCGCTGCTCAGCAGTTCACGTGTAGCGCCGGAAGGCGATCAGGAGCGATCCCTTCCTCCACGCACGCCAGGTACGCGATGCCTCGATGTATGCCGTCGATCACGAGCACGGCATCGTCAAAGACGCCTATCCGGATGACCACGTCATCCTTCCAGCTGCTGCTCGCCATGTCCTGCATGAACCGCTCGACCCGCAGGTCGTTCGCCCGGTCCTCGGCGGCAGGAAGCGTCTTGCTGCGCTCTCGATATATCGCTAGCAACTGGCCGAAGGTCTTGTAGCTTCTGTCCACGTAGCCCATGAAGCTGTCGAACAGCGTTCGCGTGTCCGCCAGCTCCCTCGCCGATAGAGGTCTGAGAGCCATGCCGACGATCCTCCCGGGCGCAAGGGCGCGGGCATATGGTCCGCTGGCCAAAGATGTCGACGGCAGCTGTTACGAGCGTCCCAGGACCCGGACACGCAGCTCGACGCGCGTGAGCTGCGGCGCTGCGTCCGAGTCGGATCGCGCATCAGCACCGGAACTGCGGTCGCGGCCCGCAAGCGTTGAACTCGCGGGGGCACCGCTACCGTACGCCCATGCGAGTGGCAACCTGGAACGTCAACTCGGTGAAGCAGCGGGTGCCGCGCCTGCTGCCGTGGCTCGATGAGCGCCAACCGGATGTGGTCTGCCTGCAGGAGACCAAGCTCACCGACAAGGCGTTCGAGCAGCTGCTCGGCGCCGAGCTGACCAGTCGCGGCTACGCGATCGCGCTCAACGGCGAGGCCCAGTGGAACGGCGTCGCGATCCTCTCTCGGACGGGACTTGAGAACGTCGTAGTCGGACTGGCCGATGCGCCGGGCTTCCCCGAGCCGGAGGCGCGTGCGGTGGCTGCGACGTGCGACGGGATTCGCGTGCATTCCGTTTACGTGCCGAACGGGCGGACTCCCAACTCGGAGCATTACAAGTACAAGCTCGCCTGGCTGGCCGCGCTCCGGGAGGCCGTCCGCGCCGAGCCCGAAGCGGCGATCGTGTGCGGGGACATGAACATCGCACCGGCCGACATCGACGTGTTCGATCCGGCCGCCTATGTCGGTCAGACCCACGTCACCCCGCAGGAGCGTGCGGCGCTGGCCGAGCTGCAGGCGCTGGGCCTCCGCGATGTCGTGCGCGATCGCTGGCCGACCGAGCGGGTTTTCACCTACTGGGACTACCGGGCAGGCATGTTCCATCAAGACCTCGGAATGCGGATCGACCTCGTGCTCGCCACCGCCACCGTAGCCGAGCGGGTTCGCGCTGCATGGGTCGACCGGCAGGCCCGCAAGGGCAGCAGGCCGAGCGATCACGCCCCCGTGATCATGGACCTGGACCAGGCGCCCGACGGGGACATCGGACCGGTGGTCCCGCCACCCTCGGCTCCAGCCATCAAACGCTCGTCGGTCAAACTGCCGCAGTCTCCGTGACCGCGCGCGTTCCTCGAAAGTTCGTGACCGCTCAGCGGGGCGTGGCGATGGTGATCCGACAGCCCGCAAGGCGGTTCTTGATGATTACTTCGTAGGGCTGCCCGCTGGTCAGCCCGGTAAAGGTATAGCTGCGGGTCGCGGCCGGAAGGTAGACCCATTCAGTCCAGGCGGATTTTGGAAAGGTCCGTGGCCGATGAGCAAGTTCCCATCGTTCGGTCACGTCGGTCGAGCGCCATGTGAGGGTGAGCGCGCCGGCTGCCGGCGAGGACACTTCGACTTCGGGCGCCGGCGCGCCGGCGCTCACCAGCGCCTCGCTGTGCCCTTCGGCTGCGGAGATCGCCGTGACATTGCTGGTACCCGTTTCGACCGGCCGGCTGCTGTTTATAGTCGTGCCGTTCCCCAGTCGACCCATTTCGTTCCAGCCGGAGGAGAACAACCGGCCGCCGCTGACGGCGAGACTGAATCGCCATCCCGCCGAGATGGCAGTTACGTTGCTCAGTGTGCCCATCGGCGTCGGAACCCTGGCGCACGACCATCTGGCTATCGGCGTGACGCACGTTTCCGGTCCGGCCCCGACACCCAGCTCGCCGAAGGCGTTGTTGCCCCAAACCCGTACAGTGCCGTCGCTGAGCAGCGCCATGCTGTGGGACGTGCTGGCCGACACCGCGACCACGTTGCCAAGGCCCCTGACCGCCACTGGCAGGCTCCTGTTTTCCGTCGTGCCGTCGCCGAGCTGGCCGGAGCCATTCCCGCCCCACGCCATGACGGTTCCGTTGTTCAGCAGAGCCAGCACGTGACCGCCGTGCGAAGAGACTCCGCCCACGGCGATCGCCTTGACGTTCGCGAGACCGCGCACAGGTGTCGGCACATCTTTTTCGAGCTTTGTGCCGTCCCCGATCTGACCAGCGCCGTTTTCGCCCCAGGTCATCACCGTCCCGTTGCTCAGTAGCGCCGCGTCATTTGCGCCGCCGGCGGCAACGGCCACGACATTGTTGAGGCCTTTCAGGTAGACGGGCACCGTGCTCGAGAAGCTGACATTTTCGCTGCCTGCTCCGGTCGTGCCGTTGCCCAGCTCGCCCCAAGCATCTCCGCCCCATGTCGCAACCGTGCCGTTGCTCAGCAACGCGACCGAGTTCGCTGCGCCCGATGCGATCGCGGTGGCGCCGGCGAGCCCTAACACCGGCGTCGGGTTGATGGCTTTGAAGCGGACGCCATCACCGAGTTGGCCGTAGCTGTTGCCGCCCCATCCGCGCACGGTGCCGTCGTTTAGGAGCGCCAAGCTGAAGTGATATCCGGCGGCGATGCTCTTGATGCCGGCCAGCCCGGACACCGCAACAGGTGAGGGGGTGAAGAGGTTGGTGAACCCGCCTCCCAGCTCGCCGCTGAAGTTTTCTCCCCAACCGACGGCCGAGGCGCCTTCACTCACGGCGGCGGTACTCGAGGTGGTCGGGCCCGCCGTCGTGGTTTTAGAGGGCTGAGCCGGTTCGCTCGCTGTCACCAACGGGCTGCTCGGAGCCCGCGTGGTGCTCGGTTCGCTCACGACTTCCGATGGGTGCTTGAGGTGATTCTTCGGGTCTTGCAGCTGCCCTCTCGGGTCGTGGCCCGGGATGATGGGACCTACGGACGCCGCCGCGGCGGATGCCCAGCTGGCAACCCCGCTGGCGAGCAGGAAGCTCGTCAGCGCTGCAGCCGCTCGAGGTCGACGTGGATTATTCCCCCGTGGAAAGTCCATTCGAGGTCACGATTACACGCATGACTCACCTTCTAAGCCAAACTCGACCGATGTCCTACAAATACGCGCCCAGCCGGCGCGTGATGCGCAGGTATGCGGAGCTAGAGGCGGGGTTCGGCCTGGTGCCGGTCTATCGCGGCGTAACCACGGATTCACACTTTCCCGATGCCGCATACCTAGAAGGGCCACCATCCCCCGCGAGCCCCAGGGCGTCGTGACGTGGCCGCAGCTCGAGCGTTAGACTCGCTGCGACCCCGAAGGAGGAGATCGGCATGTCCAGTTACAGCGTGAAGAGAATCGACGAGATGGAGACGGCGTTCGGAGGTGGGATGCGACTTGCTCGGGCGGAGCTCGGAGTCGCCTCCTTTGGCATGCAGGTGGAGGAGTTCCCGCCGAACTTCGACCAGTACCCCGAGCACAGCCACAGCGAAGACGGGCAGGAGGAGGTCTACGTGGTGCTTCGCGGCAGTGCCGAGATCGAGATCGACGGTGAGCGGATCGCGCTCGATCCCGACACGATCGTGCGTGTCGGCCCCGGCGTGAGCCGGCGGATCTTCTCGGGCCCGCAGGGGGTGCGCATCCTCGCGCTCGGCGGTGTGCCCGGCGCGGCGTACGAGCCGCCGGACTTCAGCAGGATTCAGGCATAGGCTCGGTGCCGTCGGTCGAGCGCCGCGGCGGCGGCGCGACGGGCAGTTGAAGAGTCTCCTGGCCTCCACAGGACGTGGTAGTCTGCGCGCGCAAGGACTTGAGGCTGGCGACGCCATCGTCGGTCTTGTGAAAGCGAGCGGCGCGGGGGTGCGCCGGGCTTGGGGGATGGAAAATGGCTCGTCAGCTGATTGCGCTCATGCTGGGCGACGGTCGGACGGTGCGTGTGAGATCCGTGGGCGCGGTGCTGACGCTCGTGCTGGCGCTGGCCACACTCTGCGGCTCAAGCGCCTCGGCCGCGACGTCGGGGACGGCAGAAAACGAAAACGGCGTGGTGACCGCCACCTGTACGTCCTTGAGCATCACCTATCGCAACTTTCCGAACGCTCCGAACAACACGGTCACACAGACCATCACGATCCACGGGGCGGGAGTCTCCAAAAAGAAAATCGTCTTCAACGGGCCAACGGGCACCAACACGATGTCGATCGTCGTGCCGCCGGGATCCGGCAACGTGGACGACCAGGCGAGTTGGAACACAAACGGCTTCATCGGCCACTTTGACCTCGGCGTGCCGCTGGAATGCCCGGCGAACCCGGACTTCTCGATCGTCAAGCTGCAGAAAATCGAAGGCAGCAAAACCGGTTTCACGTCCGCGCCCTTGACTGGCAAGATCGGACAGACCGTCGACTACGAGATCATCGTGAAAAACACGGGCAACGTGCCGGAGACCTTCACCAACTTCACGGACGCCAACTGCGGGCCCGTGAGCGGTGGTCCTGGTGCCGCGCCCGTCGAAACAGGCAACTCGACGACCTACACATGCAGTCACGTGCTGACCGAAGTGGGCTCGTATGGCAACAGCGCCACCGACACCGCCAATGCCCCGCCCCGCTATGGAGTCCCGCCCATCACGCATTCGTCGAACACGGTCGTCGTGAACGTGCCGGCTGATCCCGGGTTCTCTATCGCGAAGCTGCAGGAAATCGCCGGAAGCAACGCCGGGTTCACGGAATCGCCGTTGACGGGCGAAGTGGGCCAGACGGTCAACTACGAGATCGTCGTCACCAACACCGGCAACGTTCCCCTGACCTTCGGCGAACTCACCGACGAAAAATGTGAATCGGTCACGGGTGGACCCGGCGAAACCGCCGTCGCTCCGGGAGCGTCGACGACCTACTTCTGCCACCACCTGCTCACCGAAGCGAAGGCCTACAGCAATACGGCGACGGTGACGGGCACGCCTCCGCTCGGTGACGGACCTCCGATCACGCACACCTCAAACCCGGTCGTGGTCGTGACCAATCCTGCCGAAAAGGGAACGGAAGAAGGGGAAAACGGAGTGGTTACGGCGACGTGCTCATACGTGCGCGTCACCTACCGCGGCTTCCCCAATCTGCCGAACAACACAGTTACGCAGACCATCACCATCCATGGGGCCGCCGTCTCGAAAACCAAATTCACCTTCAACGGCCCGACGGGGACGGATATCGTCGCCATCGTCGTTCCTCCGGGGGCCGGCTTCGTTGACGTCCACGCGACATGGAGCACGAACGGCTTCAGCGGCCACTTTGACATCGGCGTGTCAATAGAATGCCCGCCGGAACCGGACTTCTCCATCACGAAGCTGCAGGAAATCGCGGGCAGCAACACCGGCTTCACGACGTCGCCGCTGACCGGCGAAGTCGGGCAGACGGTCGAATACGAGATCGTAGTCAAGAACACGGGCAACGTGCCGCTGACGTTCAGCAACTTCACGGACGAACGCTGCGGAGCGGTGACCGGAGGTCCCGGGACCTCGAAGCTCGCCCTGCGGGCGTCGACGATCTACCGCTGCAGTCACCTGTTGAGTGAACTGGGCTCCTATAGCAACAGCGCGACCGATACCGGGCAGCGAGCGCCGGCGAGCGGGCCGACGGTCACGCACACGTCGAATACGGTGGTCGTCAACGTGACGAAATGAGAAGCTGCGAGCGCTGATCAAGCTCGGCTGCGAGTCTCAGCGATCGAGGCCGTGCGGGCTCGGTTGCGAATCTCAGCGATCGGGCCCGTGCGCCAGCCAGTGGCGGACGTTCCGGTGCGCCGAGAGCATCGACCAAACCAGGACGGCCCGGTTGTGCTCGGCCAGCGAGGCGTTTGGCCCGGGTGAGGGCGCCCTCGAGGACATGCCGTGGACGGCGGCCCAGAGCACCTTGTCGGAGATCTCCTGCGGGACGGCGTCGAGGCGGTTCCACGGCAGCGCGGCCGAGACCCTCGCTGCGGCGGCCGTGGCGCTGTTGGTCTGCGCGATGTCCTGCGTCGGAGCAACCACGTTGTAGGGCGAGTCGTCGGGTTGTTCGGCTCCGCTGATGAACGCCTTGTACATGGGGGTCGCAAGCGCGTCGTTGAGCGACAGCGGGTCGATGCCGCTGATCAGCTCGACCGTGCGCAGCATCGAGTACTGGTCGTAGCGGGCGTGTACGACCGCTCCATGGCGCGCCCACGGGCTGATCACCAGTGTCGGGCTGCGATGCGAGTCGACGTGGTCCATCCCGTCCTGCGAGTCGTCTTCCTGCACGAAGATCGCCGTCTGCGGCCAGATCGAGGAGTGTGAGATCGCGTCGACGATCTGACCGAGGCCGAGGTCGTTGTCCGCCATCATCGCCTGTGGGGTGAAGTCTTTCGGCGTCGTGCCGTCGGTGTGGTCGTTCGGCAGGATCATGTAGGTGAACGACGGCACCGTGCCGCCCGCGACTTCTTCCTGGAAATGCGGATACCACTCGTTGAAGCGGCTCTGCCCCGCGATTGTCTTGCCAGTGCCCTTGTAGAGCCCTGAGTCCTGCGTGCAGGTCGACGGGTTGCCAGGCTGGAGACAGCCGATGAACAGGTTGTTGGGGTAGGCGTTGTCGAGGCCGGCGGCCACCTTCGCGTACTGCGGACGGTTGGGCGCGTTGCCGTTCGCCGACATCCCGGCCGCCTGCTCGCCGTAGTCGCGGAACGAGATCCCCTGTGCCGCCGCCTGGTCGAAGATGAAGAACTTCGGCGGGAAGGTCACGGGGTAGATCCCAAAGTCGTAGGTGCCACGACGGCCGGAGTAGTTGGCGGCGGTGGCCTTCTGGACGTAGTCCGTCGCGACGCCGCCTGTCGTGATCAGGTGGCCGTCGACAGAGACCTCCGAATCCATGTAGAAGTGGTCGATGAGCGGGAACGTGTGGGCGAGCGCATGCGCGTTCGGCGTGATCCCACCGGTCGGTCCGGCGACGCCGTTTCCGTCGAACAGCTCGAGCTTCGGCGCGCCGTCGCCGCGTTTGTCCGAGCCGAAGATCTGATCGTAGGTGCGGTTCTCACGCACGATGTAGAACACATGCTTGATCTGCTGGCTCGGGCCGCTCCCGGGTGACGGGATAGGGCTGCCGGCCGGCTGGGCTTCGCGGTTGTAGGGCATCACCTGCCGGTTCGCGATCTGAGTCTCTTCGCGTATCTGCTGGTCGCTCGGGAGCGCCAGCATCCCCACTCGGCCGATCAGCATGTCGAGCACGTAGGCGCCTTCGGTCGGTCCGGAGCCGAAGCCCTTGCCAGCAACCCATACCAGCTGAGATCCGTCCGGGGTCACCTGAACGTCGTCGGGGTACGCCGCCGTCGGCAGCCGGCCGATCACCTTGTAGGCGGGCAGGCGAGGAGCGGACGTGCGCTGTGTCAGCGAGATCGCCGCGAGCGCATCCTCGCCGCTGTCCGCCGAGTAGAGCGTCCGGCCATCGGGCGTGACCGCCAGCTTGACGGGGCCGGTGCCAAGCCCCTGCTGGCGTCCCACCGAGATCAGGTTGACGACGCTCTTGGTGTTCGTATCGATCACTGCGATCTGGTCGCGGTTGGTCACGGCGACGTACATCTGATCGCGGACGGGGTCCAGCGCCATCCCCTCGGGGTGGCTGGCCAGGTCGCCGAGCTGGGCACCCAGGCCACCGATCGTCGTGCTCACGCTGTGAGTTGCGGTGTCGATCACGGACACGGTCCCGTCGTACTCGTTGGACACGTACGCGTCTCCGTGATGGTCGAAGGCGACGCCGTTCGGGTAGCGCCCGACCGCGACCACGTTCTGCGCGAGCGTGCCCAGGTCGACGACGACGGCGCTATCGGCGGCGTTGAGCGCCACGACGAGCGTCTTGCCGTCGGGCGAGACCGCCAGCCCCTCGGGGGAGGCGCTGCCGACGCCGCTGACTGGCGGCAGCGAGTTCAGACGACCGCTACCGCCAGTGGTTTCGGCCAGCTGGAGCGGAGGAAGCTCGCTACCTCGTCCGGTGGACGGGTCGACGGCGAAGATGTGGATCACATCCCCCTGGTCACCCTGGGTCGGTCCCTCGGTCGGTGAGCCTCCCCTCGGAGTGCCGCCCACGTATGCGTGGAGGCCGTCGGGGGCAATCGCGATCCCGCCGTAGCACCCGGGCAGCGGCAGCGTCTGCACGACTGCGCCGGTGGCCACTTCGAGCACCCGTCGTCGGGACCGTGGCCGCAGTCGGTGACCCACAGGTAGCGCCCATCCGGCGTCAGGGCGCTACCGGTCGGGAAGTTGCCCACGGTCGTCAGGCGGCCGACCGGATGCAGAGCCCGCCCGTTCGCGGTGATGCCGAGCGACGGGCCGATCCGGCCGGTTTCGAGGTGTTCGGCGAACGCCACGCCACCGGCCGCGAGCACGGACACGGTCGTGCAGGCGATTGCCCACCGGCCGAATCGCCGTCGCGAAAGGCCTGACCGCGCGACCGACAGAAGCCGGAACCTCGCAACCAACCCCCGAAACCACCGTGCGCCCGCCACAAGTTCGAACAACGACAAGCCTCCTGACTCGATTCGACCACCTTGACGGCTTGCAGGTGCCCGCCCTGCAGGTGGAGGTTGTTACGAGTTCGTTGTGCGCTGCCGTGTGCGTGCGGCGCGCGCGCCCCGCAGGAACGCGGGCGTCGGGTCGGGCGGGCTCCGCGGCCACACCCCGGCCTACCGCCTCACACGAGCACGCCCGCGGAGATCGGCCCAGGCCTCCCGAGATGGAACCCCTGGGCCAGATCGACTCCGAGCTCACGCAGCAAGGCGAGCGTGGCCGCATTCTCGACGCCCTCCGCGATCGTCCTCAGGCCGAAGCCCGCAGCGAGCGCGACCACCCCGGAGACGACCCCGCGGGAACGCCGGTTCTCGACGAGGTCGCGGACGAAGTCAACGTCGATCTTCAGGTAGCTGATCGGAAGATGCTTGAGATACAGGAGTGCCGCATAGCCCGTGCCGAAGTCATCGAGCGCGAAGTTGCAGCCGATCGCCTCAAGGCGCTCGGCGAAGCGTGTGGCTGCGACGATGTCCGCGACGACGGCGGTCTCGGTGATCTCGAAGGTGATCAGGGACGGCGCGACGCCG
>Ga0210409_10002899_pt1 | contig 19814 bp, 17 predicted proteins | sample IncBWH17MmetaG_FD_161649 | JGI IMG/M metagenome (GOLD analysis project Ga0210409, IMG submission 161649) | Forest soil microbial communities from Barre Woods Harvard Forest LTER site, Petersham, Massachusetts, United States - Inc-BW-H-17-M | ecosystem: Environmental > Terrestrial > Soil >... | reverse complement strand
ACCCTTTCCGGCGCTGGCACGCTGGAATCTCATTCCGATTCAGCTTTGTGGAAAATCGCCGCTGGGGTGCCTGCTATAATAGATTAGTTCATGGACGCCACCGACCCCAAAACCCAAACGAGTTCCGCTCCTCTTTCGAAAGAGATGTCCGCTGAGGTGCTCGCCACGCTCACGGAAATCGGCGAGGAAGTGAATGCCTCGCTCGACCTCGACGAGGTCCTGGCCCGCGCCGCTGCTCTGATCAAGCGCCACATCGACTATGAATTCTTTGGTGTGCTCATGGTCGATTGCGATGGCAATTGCCTCAGGCATCGTTTCGCTGTGGGCTATCCGCCGGGCTTGGCCGAGAACCTTAGAATTCCCCTCGGCCAGGGTATTACCGGCACCGCCGCCGCTACCGGCCATTCCGTTCGTGTCGGCGACGTCACTCAAGATCCGCGCTACATTAATGCCATTGACACTGTTCGCTCGGAACTCGCCGTACCTCTGATGTTCCGCGGCACATGCATTGGTGTCCTCGATATCCAGAGCCGGCAGCCTGATTACTTCACCAAGGATCAGCAGAACATCCTCACGCTGCTCGCCAGCCGTCTTGCCATCGCCATTGAGAATGCACGCCTGTTCCAAAAAGAGCGCGCCCAGGGCGAAACACTCATGGTCCTCACGGAAGTCAGCCGCGAGATCAGCTCCATCCTCGATGTCGAAGAGCTTCTTCGGCGCGCCGCCGAACTCGTGAAGCGCGTCATTGACTACCAGATTGTCAGCATCATGCTTTACGACGACGAGCAAAAAGTCTTTCGCCATCGTCTCGACGTCAAGCACGGCCAGCGCGTTCAGGGAAAGCTGCGCGTCGCCGCCAGCGAAGGCATTGTGGGCGCGGCGGCAACTCTGCGCGAACCGGTTCTCGTTCCTGACGTCACCGCAGACGAGCGCTACCGCTTGGTGAATCCCGAGACGCGGTCCGAGCTCGCGATTCCCATGTTGCACAAGGGCAAAGTCATCGGCGTTCTCGATTTGGAAAGCCCGCAACTCAACTATTTCACCGAGGCGCACGTTCAGACGCTTTCCATCCTCGCCGCGAATCTTGCCGTTTCGCTGGAAAACGCGCGCCTCTACGAGCAAGTCGCCAAAGACGAAGCTCGCCTCGAGCGCGATCTTCAGGCCGCCAAGCGCATTCAAGGCGCACTGCTTCGTCCTGTGCCCACCAGCGACTATGGCCTGGACGTTGCCGCTCGTTACCTCTCCGCTCGCGAAGTTTGTGGCGACCTCTACGAATTCCTCCATTACGGACCTCAACAATTGGGCATCGCACTCGGCGATGTCAGCGGGAAGGGAACTGCCGCTGCTCTGTATGGAGCGGTTGCCATCGGCATCATGCGCAGCCTCGCTCCGCAAAAACTTCAGCCCGCCGAAATGCTTCGCCAGATGAATCAGGTCATCGGCGAACGCCGCATCGAAGGCCGCTTCATGACCGCCTGCTTTGCCACCTGGCAAAAGGGCCGGCAGAAGCTGCGCGTGGCAAATGCAGGCCAGTCACAGCCGCTTCTTTACAAGGGCGGAAAGTGCGATCGCATTGAGCTCGCCGGCTTTCCCCTCGGCATCTTCGAAGAAGTTCAATACGACGAGTGGGGCGTCACCCTCGACGTCGGCGACATCCTCGTCTTCCATTCCGACGGCATCGCCGAAACCGCCAACTCCGAAGGCCAGTTCTTTGGCACCACTCGCCTTCGCCGCCTCATCGAGCAGCACCACAAACTCACCTCCGCCGAGCTCGCCGATCTGATTCTTCGCGAGGTCGACTGGTTTGCGCAGAGCGCTCCGCTTTCCGATGATCGCACTCTGGTAATTTTGAAGGTGAAATGAGCGTCCCCGGGCAGGCTCGTCGCAACCTCAAATACGTGGACCCAGCAACATTCACTCCGCACTTTGGCTGGAAGAATACTCGCGCGAGGCGCCACGTTTTTTGCGAAGGCCTTTCGCTGCAGGAAATCGCCAATCGTTTCGGCACTCCCACGTACGTTTACAGCCGCAGCGCCATCGCTGATGCTTTCGACGAACTCGATCATGGCCTCTCCGTCGTTCCACACACCGTGTGCTTTGCCGTCAAGGCCAACGGCAATCTCTCCATCTTGAAGTTGCTCGCACAGCGTGGCTGCGGCTTTGACATTGTCTCCGCCGGTGAACTCCATCATCTCGGCCGCATTCGCGTTCCCGGCAATCGCATTGTGTTCTCCGGCGTTGGCAAGACGCGCGAAGAAATCCGTGCCGCCCTTCGCTACAAACCGTCCGCCAAAAGCGAGCCAGGAATTCTCCAGTTCAATATTGAGTCCGCTCCCGAGCTTGAGATCCTACTGCAAGAAGCGTCGCGATCTCGTTCCGTTCCCAGCGTTTCCTTGCGAATTAATCCCGACGTGAAAGCGGGCGGGCATCCGCACATCTCCACGGGCCTGCAGCACCACAAATTCGGCCTGAGCTGGTCCGAAGCGCGCGCCCTCTATCTTGCCCAGGGCTCCAGGAAACACATCCGCTGGCAGGGAATTAGCGCCCACATTGGCTCGCAAATTGTCGATTTGGCGCCGTTCCAGCAAGCGCTTCGGCTCCTCACCGGCTATCTTCTCGATTTGGCGAATCAGGGCATCGCTCTGAAGTACCTCGATTTCGGCGGCGGCTTGGGTGTTCGCTACACTGACGAGCGGCCCATTTCGCGCACCGCCTACGCGCGCATGATTTCTCGCATCATCAAGCCGCTCGGTGTTGGCCTGCTACTTGAGCCGGGCCGTTCCATCATCGCTCCCGCAGGAGTGCTGCTCTCACGCGTGATTTACACCAAGCGCAATTCACACAAGTCTTTCGTGATTGTCGATGCCGCGATGAACGATCTCGCTCGTCCCATTCTGTATGACGCCCCGCATCCAATCACCCGCCTCAGCCACAATAAACGCGCCGCAGCAACGCCACGCACCCGTGTCGATGTCGTCGGCCCGGTGTGCGAAACCGGAGATTGCTTCCTGCAAGACTGGCCGTTGGGAGAAGTCTCTTCCGGCGATCTGGTAGCAATCTGGGCTGCCGGCGCCTACGGCATGGTACAAGCCTCGAATTACAACGGCCGCTGCCGTCCCGCAGAAGTTCTGGTATCCGGCAATCGCGCCACCCTAATCCGCCGCCGCGAAACCCAAGACGACCTCCTCCGCACCGACGCTCTCGGCTGAAATCCTGTAGCTCACCCCTTCCCGGGGTGAGGCATGGGAAGGAACATTGTCATCCTGAGTCCCGGCGCAGTTTGCCGGGGCGAAGGACCTCAACGTTAACCAGTCTTCAAAGCGAAATTGGGGAGCAACATGTTGCCTGGAGATGTGTGGCGCCGGGCCCCTACGCCTCTCCCCACTTCAGCTTGCTTCGCAATATCTCGAAATAGCTCTTATTCGGCGGCTGAATCAGTTTCAATCTTTCCTCAGCTCGGGTAATCCGCACGCGGTCTCCCACCTGCATCGGCACGCCGGTTTGTCCATCCAGCGTCAGAAAAACCGATTCCGAGCTTTCCGCCAAGCGCAATTCAATTTTCGACGTATCGTGGATCACAACAGGTCGGTCGCTCAGCGTATGCGGGCAGATCGGCGTAATCAAAATCGACTCCACCATCGGATGCACGATCGGCCCGCCCGCCGACATCGAATACGCCGTCGATCCCGTTGGCGTCGCCACAATCAAACCGTCCGCGCGGTACCGGCACACAAATCCGTCGTCGACGTACAGCTCCAGTTCAATCATGCGTGCCAGCGTGCCCTTGTGCACCACGCAGTCGTTCAGCACGCGTTGCTTCGTCAGAATTTCGCCGAGATTCACTCGTTCCACCAGTAGCAGCACGCGCTCATTGATCGTCGATTCCCCGGCGAGCGTCGCTTCCAGCGCCGGGTACAACTCGTCCAGCGTAAAGCTCGTCAGAAATCCCAGACTGCCCATATTGATTGGCAAGATCGGAATCCCGCGCGCAGCCGCCTCCCGTGCCGCCGCCAACATCGTTCCGTCTCCACCCAATACCAGCAGCAGATCGGCTGCTTCCGCCACTTGGTGCCGCGTCTTCCCCAGCCCATCGCCTTTCAGCGAACCCGCCGTCTCCGGATCGAGCACCGTCCGCACCCCGTGTTCTTCCAGCCAATGCAGCAGCGGGGGAACAACCTCCGCCAGATTCGAACGCCGGGGCCGCGAAATAATTCCGATCGTTTTAAAGGTTGGTGTGGGCCGCATGGATTACCGCGATTCTACCCCAGCCACTTTTCTGGCGTGAAGGAAATACTCCTGGTTGCCTTCCGCGCCCGCCAGACGGCTGGGCCTAACGCCCAGGCATTCCAACCCCAGCGATCCCGCGGCATTCGTCACGCTATTGATCGCCCTCTCGTGTAGCGAAATATCCTTCACGATGCCACCCTTGCCGATGTCCTCGCGCTTCAGCTCAAACTGCGGCTTGATCAAAATCAGCAGATCCGCGCCGGGTTTAGCGCATTCCACCGCGCCCGGCAAAACCTTGTTCACCGAAATGAACGACACGTCTGCCACCACCAGTGCCACCTGCTCCGGCAAATCTCTCCCCGAAAGCTCGCGCGCATTCTTCTGCACGCGCTTCACTCGTTCATCTCCCCGCAACTTCCACGCCAACTGATCCGTATTCACATCTACGGCGTACACCTGCTGGGCCCCATGCTGCAGCAGGCAATCCGTGAACCCTCCGGTCGACGCCCCGACGTCCATGCAAATCTTCCCCTCCGCCTTCACTCCGAAATCCTCCAGTGCGCCTTCCAGCTTGAATCCGCCCCGGCTGGCATACTTCTGCAAGCGGCTGTGCAGCTCGATCCGCGATCCGGCGGCGACGGCCAAGCCCGCCTTGTCCACGCGCTTGCCATCCACTTCCACCTCTCCCGCGAGGATCATGGCCTGCCCTTTTTGGCGCGACTCGGCAAGCCCGCGCTCAACCAGCAGGACGTCGAGCCGTTTGCGCTCACATTTGGCATTCATGGGAATAACTAACTTAGGTGCGGCGCAATACCAGAAATTCCGCTATCGAGCGCAGCCGTCCTGCGCGCTCTCCATACGGCCGCAATTCGTCAATGGCTTTCGTCGCCAATTCTTTGGCGATCTCATGCGACTTCTCCAGTCCATATACCGCCGGGTACGTCGCCTTCTGCTGCGCTAGGTCCTTGCCGGCCGTCTTCCCCAGCGCCGCGGAAGACTCTTCCACATCCAAAATATCGTCGGTCACCTGGAACGCCCAACCAATGGTCTCGCCGAATCGCCGCAGCCGCTTCACGTCCTCGTCGGCAGCCCCTGGCGACAGCGCTCCCGCCGTAATCGACGCGCGTATCAGCGCCGCCGTCTTCGACCGGTGAATGTACTCCAGTATCTGCGGCCCTACCTTCTGGCCTTCACTTTCGATGTCCGCCACTTGCCCGCCGACCATTCCGTTCACCGTGCCGGCCGCCGTCGAAATCTCCGTCAGCATCGCCACGCGTCGCTCCGCAGCCACCGGTGACGCCCCAATCGTCTCGAACGCCAGCGTCAACAATCCATCGCCCGCCAGGATGGCGATGGCTTCCCCGAATTTCCTGTGCGATGTGGGCTTTCCCCGGCGCAAATCGTCATTATCCAGCGCCGGCAAATCGTCATGTATGAGCGAATAGGTGTGGATGAACTCGATCGCGCATGCCGGATACAACGCCGCCTGCACGTCTTCCGCAAATATCCGCGATGTCTCCAGGCACAGAATCGGCCGTATCCGCTTGCCGCCCGCAAACACCGAGTAGCGCATTGCGGCGTGAATGGAGTTTGGCGGCACGCTTTCCGCCGGCATCAGCCGTTCCAGGTGTGCGTCCACCGCCAAACGGTCTTGTTCAAAAAATTCCGGGAGTTTCATCGGGTCAGCGGGTTTTCCTATCGGCGGAATTGGAGGGCTTCACGAATGGCTCTCTCCTTCGGGCTCAAACACTTCTGCGGCCAGTTTGCCATCGGCTTTCTTCAACAAAATCTCTACTCGCCCTTCCGCTTCTTCCAGTTGCTTCTGGCATTCCCGCGAAAGGTTCACGCCTTCTTCAAACAATTTCATGGCCTCGTCCAGCGAAAGTTGCGGGCTCTCCAGTTTCCGCACCACTTCCTCCAGGCGCGATAACGACCTCTCAAAATCCGGCTTTTTCGTTGCCTCTGTTTTTTTCGGAGCAGGTGAATCCACGCCTATTCCTCAGTCTCTGCCTATTTCTGGCAGTGTAAGCAGCAGTATGTTGACCTTCCGCCCTGTTCAATCCGCTGGATCGCTCGTCCGCAGCGCTGGCATTCCATTCCTTCACGTTGATAAGCGCGCAGGGTTCTCTCCAGCCCCTGAAACCACCACTTTTCGTCTCGAAAGTCAGGCGCAGGTTCTAAGCAGCATTCTAAAGCACGCCGGAGAACCGACACAATCGCTTTGTGCAGTCTCTCAACTTCCTTGCGCTTCAGCGAATTCGCGCGCCGCCGAGGATCAACGCGCGCCCGCCACAAGGCCTCGCACGAATAGATGTTCCCGATGCCCGCAATCTTCGTCTGATCCAACAGAAACTCTTTCACCGGACGCCTGGATCGCGAAAGCCGAGCCCGCAACTCCTCCGCCGTAAATTCGCGCGACAATCCGTCAATCCCCAGCGCTTTCACCGGCGGACAAGCCTCCGCCGATTCCCACGCGTGCACTCGTCCAAAGTGCCGGCCATCCGCAAATCCCAGCACGCCCTTGTCCAACTCCAGTGCCACGTCCACATGCGCTCCCTCGTCGCCGGCATTCGCGCGCTTCAGTAGTTCCTTGGCGCTAGAAAACCACACCAGTTGCCCGTCAAGCCGGAAGTGCATCTCAATCAACCCGCGATCCAGCAGCAGCAGCAGATATTTTCCATGTCGTTGCACATCTACGATTCGCCGCGCCTCTGTCATTTTTATGAAATGTTGCGCGGATTGCCGGCGCGTGGCAATCGGATGGAAAACGTGAACGCACCGGATGCGCTGCCCTCGCACCAGCGGCCTCAACGTCAGCGCAACAGCTTCAACTTCCGGAAGTTCCGGCATGTGCTTAGATTAGATTTCCTGCGAGGTAGAAATTTGTCAGTCACGGAATCTCAATCGCGACCCCAGCAACCCCTTGTCATCCTGACGGACGCGTAGGTTGCACCCGGAAGGATCTCAACCTAAACAAGGGCAAGATCCCACGAGTCTAGTGCGTGGCGGAGGCAGCAGGCTGCAGGGTCAGCGTATGCTTCTTCGTCTTCGCCTCGCTTGCGTCACTGAATGGCCCATAGATTGGCTTGCCATCCAGCCAATACGAGAACTGGTCCCGGTAATGCTCGCTCCCGGGCTGCCCCGATTCGCCCGCTGGAATCAGAATGATCGATTCATCCCAATTCGCGGTATTCGCCACGAAGCGCATTGCCGGACCGTGGTCGCGCGACGCGGCCCGCGGGCTCCAGTCTGTCCCCGACTGTGCCTGATCCGTAATGCTCAGCAATTTCTTCAACACCCCTTCGCGTCCCAGCGGGTGCAGCATGTCCAGATAGTTGAATCGCTTCCAATCCCAGTCTTCCGGGTCGGCATCCTTGGTTCCTTCTTCCAATCGGTGTACCGCCTGGTCCGCCGCTGCCGTCAACAATTCGTCGTAATTCTTGTATGGCGCAGGCAACCACTTTGCCGGACGGTCCTGCAGAGTGCGCTGAAGAAAATTCAGTTTCCGCCAGTCATACTTGTCTGCATCGCTCCCCAGTTGCGACTCCAGAATCAAATTCAGCGCCCGGTACATCGCCGAATTCAGGAATGCCACCACCGTGGAATTCGGTTCCGCAATCCCGTTCCAATCCTTGGCCTGCTCGATCAACTTTTTCGCTCGCGGGTCTTTCGGTGGCGCCACTTTTGACGCCGCCACGAGCTGCTCCGCAATAAACGCGTGCGGAATGCTGTACGCGTCCGCCTGCACTTTCAGCATGTCCTCGGGCCGCAAATCATGTTTGTCACTCAGCAAGTCATAGATTCGTGCCGTCCGGTAAGGTTCTTCCCAGTTGTCCGTCAGGTACGGCTTGTAGTCCGGCCCCACCACTCGCGCGTTCGCCGTCACGATAAATCCGCTCTCCGGATTAAAGCTCTTCGGCAATTGCTCGAATGGGACGTACCCAGTCCACTCGTACTCGTCCGTGTCTCCCGGCACCGGCACATCGCCCCGGCCTTTTTTTCGAATCGGCACCCGTGCCGCCATGATGTAGCCGATGTTTCCGTCCACGTCCGCATACACCGTGTTCTGCGCAGGGCCCGACGCCGTCTTCATAATTCCCAGAAACTCATTCCAGTTTTGCGCTTTGCCCAGCCAGAAATACGAACTGGACAATCCTCCCGGCTCCAGCGCCGTCCACTTCATGGCATAAGACTTGTCTCCGTCCTGCTGCACCACCGGGCCGTGCCGCGTCAGCACCAGCCGCATGTGCTGGTCGGCGGTGCCTTTTACCTTGATCACCTCATCAAAAACGTCCGCCTTCTTCCAGTGACCGTTCACTCGATACTCATCCGGATTCGCCGGATTAAACGTCTCGACATACAGGTCCTGCACATCCGCGCCGTTATTCGTGAATCCCCAAGCCACCTTGTCGTTGTGCCCGATCACCACCAGCGGCGCACCCGGCAGCGTGAAACCCTTCACGTTCCATCCCGGGGCCGTCAGATGCACCTCGTACCAGATTGGCGGTATCGACAATTCCAGGTGCGTGTCGTTCGCCAGCAGCGGTTTTCCCGTTGCCGTATGCGCCCCGCTCACCACCCAATTGTTGCTTCCCAACGAATGCCGGATATCTCGTTGCGAATCCCGCACCCACTCTTTCACCTGCATTGCCAGCAGGGCAGTAAGGTCCGGCGCGGCCGCTTCGCCGGGCGCCGGAGGATAGAGGCCTTGCGCCTTGATCACGTCGTCGTAATCCATGTCATCATCGTCATCGTCGGAATTCGCTTGCGATTGGTCGCGCGCGCTTTTGTCCACGTTTGGGTCGCCCACCACATAGTGGTCCAGCGACGATGCTTCACTAAACAGGTCTTTCGCAATCTCCGGGCTCACCTTGGCCAGAATGATCGCCCGATTCATCTCCGATTTGCGCGTATCTGCCAGGGTCTTGTACATGTATCCGGCAATCACCAGCGTGTCGGTAGGTTGCCACGGCGTTGGCCGGTATCTCAGCAGGGTAAATTCCATCGGAAGTTTCGACGTATGCTGCTCGATGAACTGGTTCACTCCGCGAGCGTACGCATCCAGGATCCTTCGCCCCTCGGGGTCCACCTGTTGATAGTCGCGTTGCGCCGCTCGAGCAAAGTTCAATACCCGGAAGCTCTTATCCACCCTGACCGTCACTGGCCCAAGAATCTCCGACAACTGCCCCCTGGACACGCGCCGCAGCAGGTCCATTTGCCATAAGCGGTCCTGCGCCATCACGTACCCTTCCGCCTCCGCCATATCTTCCGCGGAACCGGCGCGGATATGCGGCACTCCCCATTTGTCCCGCTCCACCGTTACAGTGTTCTGCAACCCGCCCACCGACACCCTGCCGTCCAGTTGCGGCAACGGCCGGTACACTAACCACCAGATTGTTGTGGCGAGTACGACGACGGCGAGGGCGAAGGTCCACAGCAGTAGTCGCAGGGCTGTACGCACTAGCTCACCTCTTTGCCTGTCAAAGAAGTGTAGTGGACCACGCACACCGGCGCAACCTGGCCTACGGCCCGGGTTTACTCAGTTCTTCCCCACGTCCGTGCAGCACACCAATTCGATCATCTCGTCGTAGGTCTGCATCGCGTCGTCCACAAATGGCTTGGCCGTCTCCATCGCCGCTTTCAGCGTGCGGGGGGCGCAGCAGTCCGTCGTTCCCAGCGTCGGTGACAGGGGGCACGCCTCTCCCTGGCCCGTTTCTCTCCTGCAGCTGCACCCTACCTCGCACCCCTCTCCGCCACCCGCCTCTCTGCTGTTACAATGCGTCTGGGGGCTCGCGCCAGGCATGATTCTGTTGCGGTTAATCGGTGTGCTCTTGCTCGTGGTGCTGAACGGCTTCTTCGCGGCCGCGGAGTTTTCCCTGGTGGCTGTCCGCATGTCCCGAGTCCGCCAGTTGGTCGTCAAAGGCAGCCCTCGGGCTAAGATCGTGGAACTCCTGCTAGGCGATCTTCACCGCGTTGTTTCCGGCGTGCAGGTAGGCATCACCCTCACCAGCTTGGCCTTAGGCGCGCTCGGCGAATTGACCCTGGCGCAGCTGGTCCAGCAGATCATGCCCGCCCAAGGCAGCGTTCGCATGCTCCTACTGATTCACGGCATCGCCCTCACCATCGCTTTTGTTTTCCTCAGCGCCGTCCACGTCGTCTTAGGTGAACTGGTTCCCAAAACCATCAGCCTGGCCCGCGCCGAACGCGTTGCGCTGATGATTGCTCGCCCGTTCCTTTGGTTTCTGACTACCTTCCGCTGGGCCATCGATTTCCTCGACGACATCTCCGGCGCCATTGTGAATGCACTTGGCCTGGCCGCCCCCACCGGACATGGCGTTGCCCATTCCACCGAAGAACTCCAGATCCAGATCCAACAAGCGCGCGAACGCGGCTTGCTTGCCCCCGGGGAAGAGAAGTTCATCCTCAGCGCTATCGAGCTGGGACACCTGCAGGTTCGCGAGATCATGGTTTCTCGCCCGGACATGCACCTTCTCCCCATCGAAGCCTCCCTCGATGAAGTCATGAGAGCTTTCGCCACTACGCAGCGTTCGCGCATCCCTGTCTACCGTGGCCACGAAGACCATATCCTCGGCTTCGTTCATATCAAGGACATGATGTGGGTTCTGCTGGATACCGAGCGCCGCCTGGAAGAAAAGCTTCCTCCGCCCGCGCCTTTCGACCTTCGCCGCGTCCTTCGCGAAATCCTCATGGTCCCCGAGACCAAGCCCGCCGGCGAACTCCTTCAGGAACTGCGCAATCGCCGTATCGGCATGGCCATCGTGGTCGACGAATTCGGTAGCGTTCTCGGCCTCGTCACCATGGAAGATCTCCTCGAGCAGCTCGTGGGCGAAATCCACGATGAATTCGACGTCGTCGAGCGCCCACTTACCTTGGCGGATGGCGCGGTCATCTTCGACGCCGCATTGAATGTTCGCGACCTCGATTCCCAGTACAACATCTCCCTGCCGGAAGATCCCGCGTACGCCACCGTCGGCGGATTTGTCCTCGATCAGCTCGGCTTCATTCCGCGGGGAGGCGAGAGTTTTGAATTCGGCGGGTATCGTTTCACCGTCGTTGAGATGGATGGGCGTCGCGTCGCCCGCGTTAAAATTCAACGCCTGCGCCCCGCCGACAACAATCCTCCCGCCGAGGTTGCCGACACTTATTCGCCCCTCGTCTCTGCCAAATACCGGGCAGCCGGAAAGGAGCGCTGAGTCCGCCGCAAAATGGCGCGCCACCTCCTCCACCGCTTTCTCCTTACGCTTCCCGCCCTCTGGCTGGTGCTTACTCTCGTTTTCCTGTTGATTCACATCGTCCCCGGTGACCCTGTCGAGCAGATGCTTGGTGAAGGCGCCGCTCCCGGCCAGGTCACCGAACTGCGCCACTCTCTGGGACTCGATCGCCCCTTGCCGGTGCAGTATGGCCGCTATCTCTGGGAAGTGGCCCATGGCGACCTCGGCCAGTCCTTCAAGTTTCAGGCGCCCGTTCGCCGCGTCATCTTCGAACGCTATCCCGCCACGATGCAGTTGGCCTTCCTGGCTTTGCTCGTCTGCGCGGCTATCGCGATTCCCGCCGGCGTCATCTCTGCGCATCGTCGTGGCCATCTCACCGATCGTGCCGTCAGCGTCTTCACTTTGTTCGGACTCGCCGTTCCCAATTTCGCACTCGGGCCCCTGCTCATCGTTCTCTTCTCGATTCAACTCGGCTGGCTGCCCGTTTCCGGGCGTGGCGGTCCGCTGAACTACATTCTCCCCGCCGCCACTCTGGGCGCAGCCCTGGCCGCCATCCTCACGCGCATGGTTCGCGGCGCCATGCTCGAAGAACTCTCGAGCGACTACGTCCGCACCGCTCGCGCCAAAGGACTCTCCACCTCCGCTGTTCTGGTTCGTCACGCCCTCCGCAACGCGCTGATTCCCATTATCACCATTCTCGGTCTGCAATTCGGCACGTTGCTCGCCGGCACCATCGTCACCGAAACCATCTTCTCCTGGCCCGGCATCGGACGTCTCACCGTCCAGGCCATCTCTTCCCGCGACTATCCGTTGCTGCAGGGCTGCATCCTGGTCATCGCCCTCTCCTACGTTCTCGTTAACCTGCTCACCAACGTGCTCTATTCCTTCATCGATCCCCGGGTGCGCCTTTCATGAACAGCCAGTCGCGCCTCTTCGATTTCCTCCACCACAGTCTTCTGGCCCGCATCGGCTTTGCAATCGTCGCTATCTTGATTGTCTGCGCCCTATTTGCGCCCTGGATCGGTCACGCCAATCCTTCCGCACAAAACCTCGCCGCTCGTCTCCAGTCACCATCCGTGCAACATTGGATGGGCACGGACGAACTGGGCCGCGACATTTTGTCCCGCATCCTCTTCGGCGCACGCATTTCGCTTCTGGTTTCCATCAGTGTCGTTCTGGGTTGCGGCACGATCGGCCTCACTCTTGGCCTGCTCGCTGGCTACACTGGCGGTTGGTTCGATCGCCTGGTAGATCTCCTGCTCATCAACGCCTTTCTGTCTTTCCCGGGTGTTCTCCTCGCCATCGCCTTCGCCGCATTCTTCGGCCCGGGCATCGGCAAGGTGATTCTCGCGCTCATCATTACCGGCTGGGCAGGCTATGCCCGTCTCGCTCGCGCTCAAGTTTTGAAAGTGAAGGAATCCGAATACATCCTGGCGGCGCGTTCGCTGGGCGCGTCACCGCTGCTAATCATGCTGCGGCATCTTTTGCCCAACATCCTGCAGCCTGTTCTGATCCAGGCGACCATTGGCATGGCCGGCGCCATTCTTGCCGAAGCCACTCTCAGTTTCCTCGGCCTCGGTGTTCTCGCTCCCATCCCCAGCTGGGGCGCCATGCTCAACGACGCCCGCAGCCACCTCTTCGACGCTCCCCACATGGTGGTCTTTCCCGCACTCGCCGTCTTGCTCGCCGTACTGGCCTTCAATCTACTTGGCGACGCCTGGCGCGACTGGCTCGACCCCCGCACCCGCTCCCAAATGACCTCCCTGGAGCACTCCCGCTAATTTTGGAGTGCGGTGGCTCGCCACCGCTTTTCACGCCGCTCGGCTCGACTTCCGTTCTTCCTTGCTTATGTACAGATTGCCTTCCGAGGCAGTGCGCTTTCTCGCCACAACCTGTCACCCTGAGGCGTGCGCCGTTTGCGCGCCGAAGGACCTCAACCAATAGGCCCGGCAAAATCTAACGGACGAAAATGCGCGCCGAGCGCAAGCACCCATCCCAACCGCGAAAATCGGCGCGCCAACTCCACTCAAATGTTCCAATGAAAAATATCCCGCCCTACCCCTTCGTCAACAATACCGGCGCCCCTCTTCCAATCCCCAAGGTCTTCGCCGCACTTCCTTTGTTCACGCCAATCTCCAAATATCCGCTCGATCCGATAAACGCAATCGCTTCACCCGCATTTCCGTTCGCAAACGTTGGTACTAGACGTGTAATCGGATGGCTGCCCACCTGCAAACTCAACTCGCCCTTCTCCAGCGTCTCCGGCGACAAATCCTCCGCCCGGAAGTTTGTCAGCAGGTTCCCGAAGTTATCCACCTGCAACACCACGCCCTTTTTCAGCCCGTCTGCTTCCTTCGGTTTGGGCAGTGCGAATTTCTTGTAGTCGGAAATCTCTTCACCCATGCTCGCCGGCTGCCAACTCTTCGAAAGCCACGCCGCCACCGGGGCAAACACGTCGCGTCCATGAAACGTTTTGCTCACCGGCTGCAGGAAATAGTGCTCTGACGTCAGTTGCCGCACCACCACATTCTGTTCTTTCTCATACACCCCCGAAAGCACGCCGTTATCCGGCGCCAGGAAATACTGATTCTGCCCGCTCACCAGCAGCGGTCTCCGCTCCGTTCCCACTCCCGGGTCCACCACCACCACGTGGATGGAACGCGGCGGAAAATAGGAGTACGAGTTCGCAATCGCCAGCGCGCCCTCCAGCAGATCGTATGGCGCCACCTCGTGCGTTATATCCACGATCTGCGCGTCAGGATTAATTCGTAGGATCACCCCTTTCATCACTCCCACCAGGTGATCGTTTGTCCCGTAATCCGTCGTCAGCGTAATGATTGGATTCGTCAAGTCTCTCTCCCCCCGTTATTTGGCACTGGCCATGTTTTCGCGGAGTGGGGAGGCACCCGCACCATTGACGCTATCGGACCACGCCCCGCGAATCAAGCCTGCCCGCTCTCAGCGCTTCGCAAGCGCCAATGCTCTTCTCGCAAGCTCTTCCCAATGGATTCATTGTACGGTGTGGCCGAACAATCCTAATCCTAGGCGCCCGCGCCTCACCATGGAAATTTGATCACGTCGCGCGAGAGAGGCATCGTTCCCTTCAGCGGTTTCGCAACTTTTCTGTCCATCGGCAGCGCCGTTCCTTTGATCGAATATTCTTCGATGTCATCCATGTTCACCGAGACGACGCTTTGCAGCTCCATGGCTGCAAACACGAAAGGCAAGGACGTTGTATCCGGCGTGGACGGCCGATCGCTGATCTGAAAGTGCAAGTGTGTCGTGTTCCCGCTGTTGCCCAGCAGCCCCAGCTTGTCCCCGGCCCTTACGTGATCGCCTACATGCACCGTCACGCTGCCTGGTGCCAGATGCGCGTACATCGCATAGCGGCCACCGCCGAGGTCCAGAATTACGTGATTACCCGCAATCTCGGGAATCGTCAGGCTCCTTGGCGCCGCGCCCGGCGGCTGATCCGGCAGGTTACGCATCGCTTCCACCACTGTGTCGTCCGCGACCGCCAGCACGTCAACGCCGTAGCACAGCCAATCCTCCGACCTCTTCCCGTCAGTCCGAAACGCTTTTCCTTGTCCGTCCACCTTGATCCAGTCGATCGCAAATTGCTCCGACGGATCCAGCGTTCCATTCATCGGATTGGTGACGAATCGATGTGGCCCGATTTCCAGGCAGCACCCGTTCGCGTCCACCCATCCATCGCCCTTGAACGGTGCGCTCAGAATGACCGCCGACCTTGAGCGGCGGACTTACTACCGTGGATTCCGGCAAGTGCTTATTCTCCGGCTGAACCGCGTGAACCCGCAGCGCGATCGCGCACGGCACCTCGTTGCTGTCCGCATAGGTCACATCGAAAAACATCACACCGCTCTCGCCGCCAGCGATTTTGGAAAAGTAACACGGCAACGAGGACAGCTTCACCATCCCGGTCACAGACTCTTCCTTGATGGACAGCACCTGGCTCTTCCCGCTGGCCTTGTAGTTCTTCGCTGGATCCACCACCTCCACCGATTGAATCGTCGCCGGCTGGTTCCACGCGTTCGTGAACTGCATCGCGAACGCCAAGTACGTCAGCCCGTCCGGTGCTTTTACCGCATACACTTGAGTCCGGCAGATGCCACACCAGCGGCCCGATGGTTACGGATACAGCTGTCCGTCAGCACTCAACAGCGGCTCAAAATAGTCAGGAGCATAGCTGCATCGATCTTGCGCAAAGCCGGAAGCCACCAGAATCAGCCCAGCCATAACGGAGACGTACAGGCGCGTGATTGCTTTCACCAGAGTCCTCGCCATATTCCGAAACCGAGCCAATCACCAGCACGACGACCCTTTTTAATCGCAGCAATATACCACGCAGAACTACTCGATTCGCTTGGCGCGTTGGTCCACGCCGCCTTGATGCAAAATCAGTTCCGTCGCTTGGCCTTTGTCGTCGGTTACAAACGTGATCTGCGCATCAATCACCTTTAGGAAATAGTCGCGATCGCTATCCGGATAAACCTGAAATGTTGCCTGCCCAGTGGCCTGCTCGAACAGATGGTCATCCTCGTGCGTAATCGTCAGGGTGAAATTCGGCGCAAGCTCGTACCTCCCAACGTAGCCGTCAAACAACTTCGGATCGACCTTCACTTCCCTATGCTCCGAAGGCAACACCACTTTTTCGCCGTGCACAATGGCCGCCAGCTTCGTCCCAATCTCTCGCGGAGCCGATCCGCTGACATGGCTCTGAAGCCTTCGATCCCGCCTCCGTGTTCGATCACCTTGTGTCCATTCGTCGTAGGCACTATCAGACCGAAGGCGTAGTCGTTTTTAAGAGGCGTGATCATCTTTTGCAAGGAACTCGCCGAAAGAACTTTGCCTCCCAAAAGCCCTTGCTCCCATCTCTGCAGGTCCTCGGTGGTGGAATAGCGCGCGCCCGCGGAAAAGGAACTGTCATGTGGATGAGACCTGCATGTATGAGCCCGTTCGGCGCTTCGTAGCCTTTCACCCGGTGCGGAATGAATGCGGAATTCGAATTCGTATCCCGAATCTTTCATGCCCAGGCGCGAATATATTTTCCTGAACAAACTTGTCGTACGTCTCCAATGTGATCTTTTCGATCAGGTATCCCAGCACATAGCCAGAATTGCTGTAACTCATCTTCTCTCCCGGCTGGAAATCCAGCGGCTTGGCGCGAAATCGTGCCACCCGTTCCTCGGGCGTCGTGGAGAACGGTTCCTTGGACTTATAGTCTGGAAATCCGGTAAAGCTGGGGATTCCGGAAGTGTGCGTCAGCAGATGGAAAATCGTGATCTTGTCCCACGCGGCTGGCGCGTCCGGCATATATTTCTTCACCGGGTCATCCACCTTCAGCTTGCCGCGTTCTTCCAGCAGAAGGATTGACGCAGCCGTGAATTGCTTGGTGAATCGACCCAAGGCGAAACTTTCCGGAAGGGGTGCTGGTATGTCCCACTCCAGGTTCGCGAAGCCGTAGCAATTGTTGGGCCGCACCTCGTTCCCGCGAACCACCAGCACGCAGCCCATGCACCTCTTGTCGGATGCGTAAGCCTGAATCACCTCTTCCATGCGGCTGCGATCGGGAGTCGTTTGCGCGGCCGCGCTGGCTTGGTGGGTCTCACGTTCTACCAGTCGTGCAGCCCCGGACAGTCCGCTGGCGGTAATCATCAGCGCCACCGCAAGCGCGCATTTGAGCATTGTTCGCATCATTTCGCCTCCCAATGAACTGGCCGTCATATACCAGCCCAAAACACAACTTGCAGTCCCTCACCGCGTCGCTTGCGTTCAACGCTGCCGCATCGTACGATTTCTGTTTGGTGTCCTTGAGACATTTTGCTCTGAGCCTGACCGTGTGTGCTGCCTGTTTTTCGGCTAGTGTGCGCGGCGGTCTGCAGCAAGGGAGAGTCCCGGCATGAAATCGGTCGTCGTGGTTGGCGCGCAGTGGGGCGATGAAGGTAAAGGAAAAGTCGTCGACTATCTTGCCGGCTCATTCGATTACATCGCGCGGGTTGCCGGCGGGCACAATGCCGGCCACACCGTAATCATCGGCAAGGATCGTTACGTCCTCCAACTCATTCCTTGCGGCATCCTGCGCCCCAAGCAGCACGCCATCATCGGCTCCGGCGTGGTCGTCGATCCCGCCGCTCTCGTTGCCGAAATCGAGACGCTCGCAAAAGCCGGAGTGAGCGTCGACGGCCGCCTGCATATCAGCAATCGCGCCCACCTGATTTTCCCGTATCATCGCGAACTCGATCTCGCGGCGGAAAATGCCCGCGGCGCCAACAAAATCGGCACCACTTCCCGCGGCATCGGTCCTGCCTACGAAGACAAGATGGCCCGCCGCGGTCTGCGCATGGCCGATCTACTCGATCCCGATCTCTTTCGCGAAAAAGCGGCCCGCGTGGTGGCCGAAAAAAATCGCATCGCTCGCGGAGCCTACGGCGCAAACATCGATTTCACTCACGAGGTCGAAGAAACTCTGAAGCTCGCTGAAAAAATCAAACGCTTCATCTGCGATACCGCCGAGCTTACCAACCGTGCCCTCGACGAAGGCAAGTCCGTCCTCTTTGAAGGCGCGCAGGGCACCATGCTCGATATCGATCACGGCACTTATCCCTTTGTCACCTCTTCCAGCGCAACTTCCGGCGGCGCCAGCACCGGCCTGGGGGTGCCGCCAACAAAAATCCGCCATGTCCTCGGAATTTCGAAAGCCTATACCACCCGCGTTGGTGGCGGCCCTTTCCCGACGGAAATGCCCGACCTGGAAGCTAAGGAAGTTCGCGAACGCGGCAAGGAATTCGGCGCCGTAACCGGTCGGCCGCGCCGCTGCGGCTGGCTCGATCTTGCCGAACTGCGTTACGCCAAAATGATCAATGGCATCGATTCGCTGGTCATCACCAAGCTGGACGTCTTCGACACCCAGCGCGAAATCAATGTCTGCGTGGGCTATTCCTACAAAGGCTCTCCCGTTAACGAAATGCCTGCCTCCGCCGAAGAATACGAGCGCGTCACACCGGTCTACAAAAGTCTGCCCGGCTGGTGCGCCAACACCTACGGCGCACAAGAAGCCGCCAAGCTCCCCAAAGCCGCCATCGACTACCTCAACTTCGTATCCGACTTCCTCCAAGTCGAAATCGGCATGATCTCCACCGGCCCCGAGCGCGACGCCACCATCATCCAGCCCGGCACTCTCCTGGCCCGCTGGCTCTAACTGACAAACGTGCTTGTTGTGCCCGATCCTGTAGCTCACCCCCTTTAGGGGTGAAGATGTTGGTTCGTATTTGTAGTGGCGACCGTGAAGGTCGGTTCCTTCTGTTGTTCCTATGTAGGCATTTTGAAAAAGAAATACAGCCCCAGGAAAAGAAAAATCAGGTCGGGAGACCACGCGGCCAGTTGCGGCGGAAGCTGTCCGATTCCTCCCATCGCCTCGAAGAGAGCGGACACGGCCCAATAGCAAATCCCAATGCCAATGCCCATGGCCACACCGCCAATCGCGCCACGGCTTCCAACCAGCATCGCAAACGGGATCCCCAGCATCATGCTGATGGGAGCAATCAGCGGATACGCGAGCTTCTTCTGCCACTGCACCAGCAGCGACGACACGTCGAATCCCGCGCGCCGCAGTCCCGCAATGTAGTGGCCCAGATCGCTCAGATTCATCTGCGTGGCCTGAATCACTTCGCGGTTGAAATACGTCGGCGGTTCCACAAGCTCCGGAAGCGATGTCAGCTTGAACGGTGTGTAGCTGGTGACTTTGCCATCGGCGAAGTCACGCACCCAGCCGGACTCCAGCGCCCACGTCTTTTCGTTTTCCAGCCATTGCGCCCGGTTCGCAAAAACCCGCCGGCGCATCTGGAACGTCGCGGCATCGAGCTCGACGACGGTCAGTCCGCCAAACAGATTCTGCTTGGGATCAAAAAGGTCGTAGTTGTACACCTTGTCGTTTTCCCCGAATATCCAGCGCTGTGGCCTCGTATACGTTTGCGCCGGCTTCCCTTTGATCTGGTTGCGCAGCGCGTCTTGCCGCTGGTTGGCGTATGGCAGATAAGTGTAGTCCAGCACGAACAGCGCGGCCGAAAGCACGCCTCCGGCGAGCAGAAGCGGCAGCGCCAGCCGATAAAGGCTGATGCCGCTTGCTTTGAACGCCACGATTTCATTGTTTTTGCTCAACACGCCCAGCGTCACCAGCACCGCGACGAGCGCTGCTAGTGGCGTCAACTGATACACAAGGTAGGGGATCAGGAAACGAAAGTAGCTGGTGACTATGAAGAACGGGATGCGGTGCCGCGCAATGTCATCCAGCAGTTCAAAAAACGTGAACGTTTCGAATAGCAGGACGAACGCGCC
>Ga0210409_10002898_pt1 | contig 19816 bp, 14 predicted proteins | sample IncBWH17MmetaG_FD_161649 | JGI IMG/M metagenome (GOLD analysis project Ga0210409, IMG submission 161649) | Forest soil microbial communities from Barre Woods Harvard Forest LTER site, Petersham, Massachusetts, United States - Inc-BW-H-17-M | ecosystem: Environmental > Terrestrial > Soil >... | reverse complement strand
ATAGAATGCCCAGGATTACAGCGGCGATGCGCGCCCAGCGTTGGCGTTGCATGAGTCCCCAACCGACGCAGATTTGGCCGGCCGCGAGCAGGAAAAGCATGGCGGCGATGATAGACAACAGCGGCGGCCCCAGGACTCGCGCCACCTCCTCCGTGCCTGGGATCACAACGTGGGCAACGCTTGCCATCATCAGCAAAGCGAACGACGGGATCAGGAAGAGAGCACCGACCACAATCCAAAGAATGCCGAGGGTGCGCAAATGGCGCTCCAACCGGCCCTGACTGGAGACAGCGAGTGGTTGCGTCGGCCTTCCTACCGGCGTGCCGCACTTCGGACAGACGTTGTCAGGCTGTAGCTCCGTCCGACACTGGTTGCAGAACATTTCACACCTCGGCGACTGCGTAGATCATTTTAGATTACGGCTGCGGATGTCGAAAAGTTCCGGCCGGGCGGTCTTGCCGGTGTGCACGCGAGATCCCTCGCTCCGCCTGAAAAACGGCTCCACTCGAGATGACGCCGAGCCGGTGGGAATGAGCTCGGGATGACGCCGGTATGAATGAAGTCAGCTTTCGCGGGCGAGGGCGCCCGCGCCACATGTTGCTTTTGCTGGTACAACGTGTTCCTCACCGTTGAGCGTCTAACCTGGGTCGACAACAATCAAGCCACATGGGATTCTGTGAGTCATCCTCAAGCGCTGCTCAACGTGTTCGTGCCCTGGCGCTGATCGTCCTCAGTACCATACTGAGTTCAGCCGCGATGGCGGCAGCCAACGCGGACGCGGCGCCGCCGCAGATAACTCAAGCGGTTGCTCCAGAACAAACTTCCATCAGCGTGGCGCCAGTGCCGGCAACGACAGGAGGTCCCGGACTGTTCACTGTAGAGACGGCAGAGACTTTGCCGAAAGGGGTATTCACAGCTTCCGCCTATCTGAACAAGTTCTCCCGTGCCCCCGGCAGTGTCACCATACTAAGTGCCGGATTCAACCTGGCCGCCGGACTTACGAAAAAGATTACTGTGTTTGCGGAATTCGAGCCGTACCGGTACTTAAATATTGGCAAGCCCTCGCAGCTCAGCTTACGGCAGCCGGCGGGCTGTCCTCACGACGTTTTTAAAGCGCCGATTTACTGCGGTCTTAATCCCGGTCCTCTGCACAATTCATGGAAAGGACCGGCCGCCGGTTACGTGCAAGATTATCCCTTCGCCGCCTTCAACAATTCCGATTGGGGCCCGGTGACGCTGGGATTCAAAGTTAACTTCTGGTCGGAGACTCGGGGCGATCCGGTGAGCGTATCCTTGCATACAAGTTTCATCATCCCGACCAACAGCTCCAGGGCAGAACTCGCAAAGTCCGGCGCGCAAAGCGGCGCGCTCAATTATTCTTTCAGCTTGGGACTGAGCAAGAGCTTCCGCCACGGAATCGTAGCGGCGAACAACGTCACCTACGTGGTCACCCGCAATCCACAATCCCATGGTCAGACCCTGCTGACCCCCGGGGACGAGATGATCTTCGGCCAGGGTTTTATTTTCTTCGCTCAGCACCGGCTGCAGTTGCTCACGGAATTCACCACCGCATTCACTCAAGAAGGCCACGCATTTGGCGTGATTGGCATCGACACCGAAAATACTTCAGTCGGCCCCAGCACGCCCGTAGACGGCGTTTGGGGCGTGCGCTGGTATTGGCGAAAGAGTGCGGCGCTCGATGTGGGGTATCGCTACATGCTCAACCTGCATCAGGTGCAAGATCGTAACGGTTTTGTCTTTAAGATCAGCAAATCGTTCCGATGGTCAAAGCCGAAATGAAGAAACTCCTTGGTCCTCCGCTCTAAAGTTGGGCACATCTGATCCCGACTTTCGTTAATTTGGTTACCTCCAGATAGTCTCCTCTTCCATCTAAGCTTGAGGTTCCGCGGACGCCTGATTATGAAACGCTGGTTTGTTATCGTGTTCTTGCTTTTTTCGTCCGCAGCCATCGTCCTTTCTCACCGTTGCTCATTCGCTCAGCAAGAGGAGCCGGAAGTCGAGCGCAAGGTGGTGAGCAAAGTGGCGCCGATTTATCCCGATTTAGCCCGCAAAACCAATATCCATGGGGCCGTCAAGCTGGGAGTCGTAATTGGGCCCGATGGTAGAGTGGAGTCCGCAAGAGTGATTGGTGGGAATCCTGTGCTCATACAGGCTGCGGTTAACGCGGTTCGCAAGTGGAGATACGAAGCAGGTCCACAGCGGAGCACAGAAGTGGTCGAACTGAAGTTTGGTGATCGCTGAATGCCCGCACTCTTCCACTGGGTTACTCGAACCCGACGCATTTCGTCGAAAAGTAATATTTCGGGAATCCGACCGAACAAGCCAAGTTGGCGAGAATTGTGCTTTTGAACTGTCCTATCTACAGAATGCCCTTCGACCTGATCTTCGAAAGGGCCACAAAGCAAGAATGGTCGGGGCGATAGGATTTGAACCTACGACCCCCTGCGCCCAAGTAATGGCCGCACGACGAATCAACGACTTGCACGGAGCGCTACAAATTGCGACCGAGTGTCACAGATGCCTTGTTCAGCAGGACTTTCCAGCGATTCCGCGACACTCCGTCGCACTCGGTAGGGTTTGGTGGTGGGCACAAAACTGGGCACAGTCGAATCGGGATCCGCGCGGAGACGTTTTCTGGGATGGCAGGGTTACGACACAAACTACGACACAAAGACTCCGGCCGCCCTCAGGGTCCCCGCTGAGTTGTCCAGCGGGAGGTCACCCCAGGGACGGGGACGTACTTGCCTCGTCGTCCACCCACAAAAAAATAAATAAAATTTCGCCTGTAATTCACTCGCCTCTGACGCTGCAGCGTGATCGCAGCCATACTTGTCCCACGAGGTTTCACTGCAGCTTCTCGTACTCCGCCTTGGTTCGCGTTGCCGCACAACAAGCAGTGCAAGCACTTTGCGGCGCTGAGTACGCGATCGAAGAGTCAGCTGCAACCCTTCTTGAAATCTTCGTTGGTCTAATGATTTTTGGTATTGCCGGATAGCTGAATCGCCGTCTGGCAATTGTGCGCTGCGGTCAGCACTTCATCAAACTTCCGGTCGCTATGCAGATTTCTGACCAGCGGGTCTGAGAGGAGGTTGGAATAGGAGCAGTAATTCTGTTGGATGGCCATCCCTAACATGTGGAACGCGGCGTCTTTCTTACCGCAGTACGCCAGAAGAGATCCCTGGTGGTACCACTCCTCGGGGTCGGCCTCGGCGAGGGTTGACGCCTCGGTCTGCTGGACGATTTTGTCGATGTTGGCTGGTGGCTGCGGTTGGAGACAGGCCTCCATGAGATCGCGGTGGTAACGAGGATTGGAAGACATCCGCTTCACCGCTTCCCGTGCTTCGTTGACCTTACCCTCGCGCAGAAGCAGATGGGGTGTGACCCAAGCTGCCCATTCCGAACCTGTGTCAAGCCGCAGGAAATCTCGTGCTCGTTCCGTTCGGCCCAGTTGCATGAATGCCCAGGCACATGAGCGGAGCTGATAGTTAGCCGGGTTGAGCGCAAAGGCGTTGTCGCATTCGCGCGCAGAATCCTCCAACATTCCGGCGTAACGAAAAACGTAGCTCAAGGTGAAGTGTGCCAGAGCGCTGTCCGGGCGGCGCTTGACCAGAGCCGTAGCTTCCTCGTAGGCCTTGCCCAGCTCGCCACGCTCCACGCGGTTGGTGATCAGTTGGCTAGCCGCAATTATGCGATTGGGATCGAGACCTAACGCACGCTCACAAGAAGTGTTGGAGTGTTGGAACATCTCCTCTCCGCCATCAGAAAACGTCGCATCGTAGTAGTACCGCAGCCCGAGTTGTTCCCAAGCCGGCGCGTACTCCGGATCTGTTTTTACTACGTGTTCCAGCACTGCGATCGCGTCCTTGTTGGGGGCCGGGTCATGGGGCAGAGCGAGACTGTGCAGATAAAGGTCGTAGGCCTCCTGGTTTTTCGGCTTCGTGCCGGTGTCGATAAAACCACTGCTTGCCCCCAGAATCGGCAGCAGCCCTTGGCGGGCCTGCGTCGCGAGCTTCTCCTGCATAGCAATGAGGTCCTGGCTCGACACGTTGAAGTTGGTTTGCCAGAGTAGCCTGTCGCTGCTTACATCCGTAGCTTCCAGCGTGATCAGCAGGCGCTCGCCTTGCTTCAAGAAGTGCCCGGTCAGAATATTGGCCACGCGCAGTTCGCGGCCCACCTGTTGCGGGTCGAGGTCGGCACTGACGTATTTTCGGGTGACAGAAGAGGGGCGTATGTCGAGGCCGCGCGAATAGGTCAGCACATTGACGATTTCGTCGGCGAGAGCGAAACGCAGATAGTCCACGCTGAAATCGCCATCGATGTTCTGCAGCGGGAGCACGGCAATTGTGTTCTTGGCTCCTCCGCCCGCGCTGCTCCGGTGTTTGAACCACCACGCGCCAAACGCAGCCAGCACCGTAATCAGTAGCACGGTCACTCCCAACAGGAGATAGGTTTGTTGCTTGCCGCTGCGCTGGAAATTGTGGATGACGACGTGCAACGGCGTGCTGCGCGTTCCCGTCCGGCTAAACCCCGATTCCGTCTCTTTCTTTAGTTGTTGCAGATCTGCCTTGATCAATGTTGCGGTCTGATAGCGCTGGACGCGATCCTTCTCCATCGCCTTGCCGATGATGCCTTCCAGTTCGGTGGGCAAAGCGGGATTCAGAGAGAGAGGCGACGGGGGTTTTTGGTGCAGCACCGCGTCCAGAGTGGTAACCACATTCGTCCCCGTAAATGGCTTCTGCCCCGTGGCCATTTCGTAGAGCACGACGCCGAAGGAGAACAGATCGCTTCGCGAGTCGAGCTCCTCGCGGCGCGCCTGCTCCGGAGACATGTAAACCGCCGTCCCGGCGGGAATAGCGCCAACCGCAGTTTGCGAATCTTCACTGGAAGTGTCTTCGCCGGTCGCCAGCCTTTGATCCCGTAGCAGTTTTGCCAGGCCAAAGTCGAGCACTTTGATCTTTCCGCCGGTGGTAATAAAGATGTTCGCCGGCTTTATATCGCGATGAATGATTCCCTTCGAGTGTGCCGCGTCCAGCGCATCTGTGATCTGGATGCCTAGATCGAGCACCGTTTCGATCTCCAGGGGCTTGCCACTGATCCGATACCGGAGTGTTTGCCCCTCCAGCAGTTCCATGGCGATGAAGGTTCGTCCATCGGACTCGTCGATTTCATGGATCGTACAGATGTTCGGGTGGTTGAGGGAGGATGCAGCTTTGGCTTCCCGCTCGAAGCGGCTGAGGGATTGTGCGTCGTTGGCGAGTTCGTCGGGAAGGAACTTCAGAGCGACGTGACGACCGAGCTTGAGGTCTTCCGCCTCGTACACAACGCCCATACCCCCGCCCCCGATCTTGCTGAGGATGCGGTAATGGGAAACCGTCTGACCCACGGGTTGAGAGGGCGTGGACACTTGCGGGAATGTTAGGTCGGACAGCAAAGAAAGGTCAACCGCAACGCCCAAGACTGAGGAGAGGCTACTGCAGCTTCGCGTACTCCGCTTTAGCTTCTTTCAGGATGGGAATATCGGTGTCAGCGTTTTTCCAGAGGGCGAAGAAGTCCTGGTAGGCGGCCTTGGCTTTGGGAGTGTCGCCGGAGAGGGCGTAGGCGCGGGCGAGACCGAGATGGGCAAGAGCGCCCAGCGGGAAGTTCAGCACGATGCCGCGGTGGTCGAGGAACTTTTGGAATTCGGCTGCCGCGGAGGTGCCATTGTGCGCGGCTAGATAGGCTTGGCCTCGAATGTAGGCGGGATACAATGTCCCCAGTTGCAATTGCGCTGGCTGGCCTAGTTCGTAAGGCGCGGCAGCCTCCAGAAACACCAAAGCCTGCGTGGAATTGTTCGCATTCACTTCCATCGCAGCCTTGATGGTCGGCAGCCAATAAACCTTCAGTACCGTTTGCGATGGGTAGTTCTTTTCCAGCTCTTCTACGATTGCTTTTGCGCGGGCGGTTTCGCCGCTCCGCGCCAACGCCAAAGCGGCGAACAGTTTCACATCTCGGCCCGGGGCCAGCGTTAGCGCCGACGCGGCATCCTGCTTCGCGGTTGCGCTGTTGCCGAACTCAGCTTCCCGCATGGCAGCGTTGACCTGCCACAGCGCAGCAGCCTCTTTGGCATTAGCACGAACGGCCGCATCCACCGCACGCCGGGAGAAGTCCCGAGCTTTCCCCAACCGCCCATAGTATGCATCGGTATCAGATTGTGAGGAGAGCAGAAGGTCTTCCGTCCCGGGCTTGCCCGCAGCCCAAGCCACCTGCCGCGCCATCTCAGCCACGTCACTCAAGAGGAAAGACAGGTAGTAAATCTCCTGGTGCAGGAAATCGCCGTCCAGGTTGCGCGCCTGAGCCTGTTCGATCCCTTTCCTGGCGTCGTCCAGTCGGCCCAGGGCGAGGTAATATGCTGCCAGGTTGGTGTAACCAACTATGCTCGGCTCCAGACGCAGGGCTTCTTGCGCCTGGGTCACTGCCTTCTCGTACTGGCCAAGCTGGCTGTAAAGGTCCCCCAGGTTGCCGGGCGGCACCGAATCAAGCGGATAGCTCTTCGCCCACAGTTCGTAAACCTGGCTGGCCTGCTCTAACTCACCTGTGACGTTTTGGTAGTACAGAGAAGAGATGCGGTATTTCTCCCGTTCGCTAACCTTGTCGCGCAGTGCGTAGGCCTTTTCGATGCTTGCCGCGGCCAGACTGGCCTGTCCGAGATTCATGTACGCAACCCCCAGGGCAGCGTGGGCGGCGGCGAAATTGGGGTCGAGTTCGAGGGCGCGTTTTTGGAACGGGATCGACGCGGCGTCGCCCTTAGTGCGGAAAGTAGTGATGCCCATGCTGAAGGCTTTCAGCGCCTCCAGCGAGGCTGTCGTTGCCTCCACCGGCACATCAAATTTCTGGATCGAGGCAAGCGATTCGCCCAGTTTGCCCCGTAGGCTAGCGGCCGCCTTGCCCAGCGCTTTCAGCACTTCCTGCTTGCTCGCTGCCTCTTCCTGTTCCTTGGCCAGCGAATCCCCACTACTGCAACCGACGGCGTCAACGCCAATCACGTACTGCCCGCCCAAGTTCGAGATTGACCCCAAGATAAGGGCCTTACTTCCTGTGCGCACGCAGAGTTCTCTAGCTATTTCCTGAGTAATGCGGTCGCTCGGTTGGCGGCCCATGAGTCGCAGCGTTTCACCCACCTTGCGATCCGAAAGAATATTGATGAACGGGGACTGCCCCAGGTCCACGGCCAGCGCTTGTTTCAAGGCGTCATCAAACACTGGATCGCCCGTCGTATTGGCAAAGTCCGCCAGCACTATGGTGTCTCTCTCCGTTACCGCCGTGGTCTTGGGCGAGCGCCAGTAGAGGCCACCTGCGATCAGGGCCACGACGACCACCACCGCAACCGGAATAAGGATCTTCCAGAGCTTGCCGCCGGTGGCTGCGCGAACCTGAACAGCCTGCACCGAACTCGACGACTGCGATGAAGCCAGCGCAGGCTTCGAGCTGGACTCTGGTGACGACAACTGTTCGGCGGAAGAGCCGGCTTCCTGAGCGACCGCCACTGACCCCGAACTAACCGGCACGCCGTGCCGCGATTCCGTTTCCCGTCTCAGCCGCCTTAGGTCGGCCCGCATCTCTGATGCAACCTGATAGCGTAATTCGCGATCCTTTTCCAACGCCTTATTGATGATGTCTTCCAGCTTCGGCGGAAGGTCAGGGTTCAGGCGGATTGCGGGAACGGGATCACGATCCAGAATTTCATGAAAGATGACCCCCGAGCTTTCCCCGCGGAACGGTAAAGCCCCAGTCGCCATCTCATAGAGCACCGCTCCGAAGGAAAACAGGTCCGTTCGGGCGTCCAATTCCTTGGCCCGAACCTGCTCGGGCGACATGTAAGCCACGGTACCCACCGCCGTACCCGGACTCGTCAGGTGTGGCCCCGCTGTCCCGGTTTCGGTCGCGTCGGACCCTGGCTTCGCCCCAGTTGCGGTCACCTTCGCCAGCCCAAAGTCCAGAATCTTGCCATGCCCTCGCTTGGTGACGAAAATGTTGGCAGGCTTGATGTCGCGGTGGACGATGTTCTGGGAGTGAGCCGCGTCGAGTGCGTCGGCTATCTCGATGGCCAGTGAGAGCAGTGTCTCCAGCTCCATCGCACGATTGCCTATCATGTGCTTGAGCGTCTGACCATCCAGAAATTCCATGGCGATAAAAGCCTGGCCGTTCTCTTCACCAATGTCGTAAATCGTGCAGATATTCGGGTGATTGAGGGCGGAGGCCGCCTTCGCCTCACGCCGGAAACGCTCCAGTGCCTGGCGGTCCTGGGCTACGTCTTCGGGCAGGAACTTCAGGGCAACGAATCGGTCGAGCCGGGTGTCCTCGGCCTTGTAGACCACACCCATACCGCCGCCACCAAGCTTCTCAACGATGTGGTAGTGCGAGATGGTTTCGCCGATCAAGATTGGACCTGCTCAGGGCTGCCATGTTAGGGACGCTGTAGGGATAAGTCAACGCGTTGACGGGATAGGAGGTAGAGCGATCTGAAACCGGACTCCATAGTAACTAACTAGTAAAAACGAAGGGGCGGCGCGGGGGGCGCGCGGTGCGGAGCACGGGCGCGTGGGGTTTGCAATTCAATCGACATGTTCCCCCTCTCCAAACTGCCCATCCGCAGATGGGAATACATCTCGGTCACCGGCGATCCAGACATATAGAGTGGGCAAAAGAAAAATGCTCATCACAAGGGCCGCGATGAGCCCTCCTACGATGACGATGGCGAAGGGACGCTGCGAGTCGGAACCAATGGCGTGGGAGAGCGCAGCGGGCAGTAATCCTAAAGTTGCGACCAGCATGGTCATCATGATCGGCCGGAGCCGTAGCACGGCTCCCTCCACGGCGGCGTCCTCGATGGAATAGCGGCGCACACGAAGCTGATTGATGTATTCCAGCATGATCACACCCGTTTGCACACAGACGCCGAACAGAGCGAGGAAGCCTACGCCTGAAGAAACGCTGAAATTGGTGCCGGTCATCAGAAGCGCGAGCAGCCCGCCGATAGGCGCAACGGCGATGTTCGCGAGAATCAACAGTGCCCACTTGAAGGATTTAAACATGGTGTAGAGGATGATGAAGATGATGAAGATCGTGATAGGGAGGACAATGAGCAGCCGTGCATTGGCTCGCTTTTGGCTTTCGTACTCTCCTTCCCAATCGATGCGATATCCCAGGGACAATTTGACCTGCTCGTTGACCTTCTTCATTGCCTCTTCTACCGTGCTGCCGAGGTCACGGCCACGGACGCTGTACTTGATGGCAATGTAACGACGGTTACCTTCACGATAAACTTCGGACCCACCGTCCGCCACATTGATATTGCAAAGCTGCGCGAGCGATACTCGTTCGCCGGATGGTGACAGTAGGCGAATCTTCTCGATCGCCTCTTTCGTGTCACGGTATTGCGGGAGATAGCGCATTACGAGGTCATAACGCGCTTCACCCTGGAGAACTTGAGTAAGGGTGTTGCCGCCAACCGCGGTCTGAATCGCATCCTGGACGTCCGAGACGTTCATCTGGTACCGAGCCGCCCGAGCGCGGTCCACAGTTACATTCAAGTTGGGCTGACCGAGCACCCGCAGTACGCCCAAATCCTCAATTCCCTTGACTCCACGCAGGATAGCTACAATTTGATCGGCCTTCTCTTCTAAAACTCTCAAGTCATCGCCGTAGACCTTGGTAGCGAGTTCGCCCTTTACGCCGCTGACTGCTTCTTCCATGTTGTCTTCAATGGGCTGCGAAAAACCCCAGACGACACCAGGAATTTTGTCGAGCTCGCGGTTCATGGCAGCGATGAGCTCGTCTTTGTTCTCGTGGAAAAGGGGACGCCATTGTCCCTTTGGTTTGAGGTCAACGAAGTATTCCGTGTTAAAGAAGCCGGTGGTATCGGTTCCATCATCAGGCCGACCCACCTGGCTGGTACATTGCGGGACCTCAGGAAAAGAGCAAAGCACGACTCGAGCTTGGTTCGAAACCCGGATCCCTTCGTTTGGCCCTGTGCTGGGCGCAAGCGTACCCCGTACCCACAGCGCGCCTTCATCCAAGTGGGGAAGAAATTCCGAACCGATGACGCCACTCAGGGCTAGATAAAGAGCAACCATAACGCCAAGCACGGCCGTACCCACCGTGAGCGCACGCCGTCGAATCGTCCAGCGAACCGCGGTTCGATACCGCTCCGTCAGAAAGTGCATGACTGGGTTGCGCCACTCGTGCGCTCCCTTCGCGAAAGCGAAGCTGGCTAGTACCGGGGTGATTACGATCGAGAAAAACAGCGCGCCCAGTAGGGCAAAAGCTACCGTCCACGCCATGGGATGAAAAAGCCGGCCTTCGACGCGCTGCAGAGTAAAGATGGGCAGATACGCGGTGATTATGATGGCGATGGCATAAAACACCGGCCGTTGGACCTCGTGCGACGCGTCGCTGATCTTCTCCGCAGGCGTTCGGGTGTTTCCGTTCCCCCGGTGTAGGTGACGTACGATGTTTTCGACCATCACCACTGCGCCGTCGACAACCATTCCGAAATCAAGGGCGCCAAGAGACAGGAGGTTTGCGGGAATGTGCCTTAAGCCCAAACAAATCGACGCAAACAAGAGAGAGAACGGAATGGTGGCTGCAACAATGAGCGCGCCTCGGACATTACCGAGAAACAAAACTAGGATAACGGATACCAGGATCATCCCTTCGGTAAGGTTGTGAAGCACAGTATGGGAAGTGAAGTGAACCAGATCACTGCGATCGATAAACGGCACTACCTTCACGCCTGGGGGAAGAATGTGATTGTTGAGTTCCTCCACTTTCTTGTGGATGCCTTCAATAGCCGTCTCCGCGGTCGCGCCTTTCCGTAACAATACGATGCCTGAGACCACATCGTCGTTATCGACGATCTTTCCGTCCTCACGGTGAATGGCTCGGGCAAACTGGCCGAGTCGAATCTTTGGACCCTGTTCGACGACGGCAATATCTTTCATGCGCAGCGGCGTGCCGTTCTTGGTTAAGATCACCGTCTCTTCGATATCATGCACACGGTTGACCAATCCGACAGAACGCACGTTAATCTGCTGCAAACCCGCCTGGATGAAACTTCCTCCTGCATTCACATTGTTATTGGTAAGTTGTTGCTCGACCTGTGCCAGGTTCAGACCGTAGGCTACGAGTTTGTTTGGATCGACGCGAACCTGATATTCGCGAGTAGGGCCGCCAAAGCTCGCGACATCCACAACATTCGAGACAGCTTTGAAATTTTTCTCGATCACCCAATCTTCGATGGATTTCAGCTCCATCGGGTCGTACGCCGGGTTGGTGCTGCGCAAGGTGAAGAAATAAATCTGGCCGACCGGACTCCAGTCCGTTCCCATTTGCGGCACGACTCCGGGCGGAAGGGTAACTTGACTCAGTCGCTCCAAAACCCGCTCGCGGTTCCACGCGTTATCTGAGTCATCCTCGAAGATGAGCTTTAGGTCCGAGAGCCCGAAGAGCGAGAACGAACGCAAATGGACTACCTGCGGGATACCGTTCATGACGATCTCGAGCGGAATCGTGACTTGCTGTTCGATTTGTTCCGCGGAGATTCCCGGCCATTGGGTAATGATCTCAACGTAGTTGTCCGCCACATCGGGATAGGCCTCAATAGGCAGCCGCTCGAACGAAACGATCCCGCTAGCGAAAAGAATCAGCGCCAGGGCGAGCACGAGCAGGCGGTTATTGAGAGCGAAATCAACGATTCGGCGAATCATTCACTGTTCCACTGTGTTCTGTAACGGAAGCGCATTGGAGACAACTTGATCTCCGGGCTTGATCCCTGAAACAACCTCCTGCATGTTGTTCGGAAGCATGTTTCCCGTCACGACTCCCAGCCGCTTGAAGTGTCCCTGACTCACCGGCACGTAAACCCACTCGCGATCATGCAAGTGGAGAATCGCGGCTGCCGGGACAGCAGCGCGGATTTCGGGTTGCTTGCCATAGAAGGTCGCGGTAACAAACATTCCCACGCGCATCAATCCAGGATTGGCAACTTCGAGTCGCACCTTCGCGGTGCGGATGTTGGGATCGAGAATCGGCAGAATGTTATCGATTCGACCCTTGAATACCTTGCCCGAATAGGCGTTCAGCCGGATATCGGCGTACTCACCGACACGTACAGCGTCGAGATCATTTTCGTAAACATCGCAGACGATCCAGACATAGGACAAATCGGAAATCGTGAATGGATTCGGACCGGATAGCCCCTGGACCCCTGACGCATTCGTTACCAGTTGGTCGGTAATGACACCAGATGTGGGCGCAACGATGTCGACAATTCCTGAAGGATGATCCTTATCGATGCCCAGGAGCCGCAACTGTTCGGTTGCGGCATTCAAGTCTGCCTTGGCATCTCCTTCTGTGTCTTCGGCGGTTTCCAGAGCGCTCTTGGCGATGGCGCCCTTTTCATAGAGAATCTGCGCACGCTCAAGCTGTAGGCGAGCCAAGCGCTCATCATTCTCCGCCTTCAAGTAGGTTTGGTAAGCACCCGAGACGTCGTTGCTTTGGACCCGCAGCAGCAATTGTCCTTTCTTCACGACATCGCCGAGTCTGGCCTTAATCTCCACGACACGACCCGCCGCGAGCGAAATCACAGGTACAGCGCGGGTTATATCCGGTTGCACTACGCCCGTAACGTTCAGTGCGGGAGCGGCCTTATATTCGGTTGCCGTGGCCAGCGGAAACTGCTCGGGGTGGTCGACCTTGAAGTTGTTGGCGTCCAAGTCGGCCTCGACGGTCGCGGCTGGCGGCGCAGCTGCCTTCGCATCCGTTTTGCCTTCGTTGCAACCGGCAAGCACGGCCGCCAAGAACACACACGCCGCCAGCATCAAGAACCGAACAAACCATCCCATCCTCATGGGATCACCTCTCGTCCCACGGCCATGTTCAACTGGGCTGCGGCCGTCAAATACGAGCCCACGAGATTCACGTAGTTCAACTGCACGCTGCGGTAGTCGCTCTCTGCATTGAGAAAATCCAGCAATGAAGCCCCGTTACGCTGATAGGAGAAAAACATCGTGTCGCGTACCCGTGTGGCCTGTTGCAGATATTTCGCCTTGTATGGCCGCAGAAGAATCAGATTGCTGTCGACCACGGCGTAGCCGGAATCCACGTCGCTCAGCACCAAGGCTTCGGCGGCGTCGCGCAAGCTCTCATTGCGTGCGATGTCGAGCTGGGTGCGCAACTTCTCCCCCTGATTGCGGTCAAAGATGCGGAGCGGAAGGCTGACACTGACCCCGAGCGTATTGATGCCGAACGGGTTGTTGTTGGATGAATTATGCGTATACCACGCGCCGAGAGTTGGATCAGTCGAGCCGTTCGCAACCGCCAGCTTGTGATCGGTCTGGGCCTTATCCACAGCTTCGACCGCTGCTTTAAGATCCGGTCGCGTGTCCATAGCAATCTTCCGGAACTCTTTACGGGTCACGAGCCGATCGTTAAAGTCGTAAGATCCGACTACATTGAATTGCTCAATGGGTGTGCGGTCATTCAACAATGTGAGCAGTTGGATCTTGGCGGTCCGCAGATTGACTTCTGCGGTTTGCACGTCCGACTCATACTGCACCCGCTGCAACTCCAGCCGGTCGAGGTCGATTTGCGCGATGTCGCCCGCATTAAAGCGAGTCCTGCTGATATCGAGCACATGGTCCCAGTAGGCCAGATTGTCTTTCGCCAGTTGCAGCACCGCCTTGGCTTGCAAAGTGGACACAAACTCGCTGCGCAGGTTGAAGAGCAGAGTTCGGTCCAGATCGGCATGGCTGAACTCGGCGATCATGGTCCCCTTCTTTGCGCTTTCCAATCGCAACTCTCGCTTGTGCCGACGTTCGTGCAGGTAGGTGATGCCGGGCGACTCAAAAGTGCCAGCGAACGGTCGCCAGACGCCTTTCTCAGGAGCGATTTGAGTCCCATCTACCGTCAGAGCGAAGTCTGGATTAGGACGGAGGTAAGCGGTAATTTGCTGTGCCTTCGATTCATCGATACTCAGCTTGTCCGCCAGCAGCGTAGGGTTGTGCTGTTCAAATCGTTCCCGCACCTGGTCCCAAGTCAAGGAAGTTTGGGTCTGCCCCGTGGCGAAAGCACTGCACAACACCAGGACACAGCACAACCATTGTCGCTCTTGCATCCATAACCCCGTTGTTGGACTCAACACTCACTCTAGGAATGTGGCGACCTCTTTGAATTCCGCCATCTGTGGACAGCCTTCCGGTTTTTCAAAAGCTTTTTGCGAATACCAACTTTTGACAGACGAGACCTCAGGTCGGCGAAGCCGCTCACTATCACTGCGATGTACAAGCAGATAGCGAAAAGACCGATCGCGCCTAAGACGTAAGCATTCAGCACCTCTAGCTTCACCGCGTACTCCGAGCCCGTGGTACTCTGACAAGTCGCTCCATTGCCTTTGGAGCAGACCTCTCCCCACGCCTCTCGCACTTGGGCCTAAACTTTATGTATCCTGAAAAGTTGGTGAGTGGGAAACACTCAAACGGTATTGGCTGGGAATATTTTGATTGTCGAAGGGTATGCACTCTTCAAATCGCTTGATTGGGCCCCGATGAGCGATTCGAACCACACTGCCACTCCGTGACGAGGCATTAATCGTTCGATTGCCCAAGCTCTAATCCTGCTGGGAATCGTTTGATTGGGTAGGGAGCAACGGCAGATGGTGGGATAATCGCGGATTTAGTCGAGACCGATCATATGTTGAACTTGGAATGGATCTGGGAACCACGAAACCGGGCGGCCGTTTTGCTTACCAGCATCGGCATCGTGTTGGCGATCGCTGCTGTGGACTGGTGGACAAAGCCTTATGTCTCGCTAGGTTTTTTGTACTTGTTTCCCATCATGCTCGCGGCTGGGTTTCTGCCACGGTGGACAATTGCCTTAATGGGTATCGCATGTGCACTGCTGAGTGAGCGTTTCAGCAATCTTGACCCAGCGGACGCTCCCATCCGCTTGAGTTTTGAAGCGCTGGCACTGGTCGGCGCTGGACTGTTCATCTCTGAAGTTCTACGCAACCGCCGGTTAAGATTGATGTCCGAGGAGCGATTACGCGTCCTGGTGGAAACGAGTCCAGCTGCAATTGTCACGGTCGACGAGCATGGCTTCATCGAACTCGCTAACCGCGCCGCTGGTGAACTCATGGCTCCGCGTGATGGACATCTGATCGGGCAGCCGATCGCGGCATTCCTGCCCGAACTACATCATGCACTGCGCTGGGAAGACCGACCACAGTTCAGGACATCGATGCAATGCCGGGGGCATCGAGGCAACGGAGAGTCGTTTCTAGCGGACGTATGGTTCTCCAGCTATAAAGAAGGACCGACTCCTAAACTAGCCGCCATCGTCGCCGATGTCACCGAAGAACGGAGCGTCACTGCAGAGTCGGCTCCGGACGCCTCCAATCACCAAGAGGGGACACCTTTGAACAATCGCGAATCGGAGGTGCTCCGGCTCGTTGTGCAGGGCCTCGCCAACAAGGAAATAGCATCGCGTTTAAATGTCTCCGAGAGTGTAGTTAAGAACACCCTCCAGCAATTGTTTGGGAAAACTGAAGTTCGCACTCGGAGCCAACTGGTTCGGGTAGCGTTGGAACGTTATAGGAATCTTCTGTGATAGCGTCTGTAAAAAGGACGCCGTAATCGAAAGCAGCCATGACATGGGTACCTCTGTCCTTAGTAGAGAATCACTTCCGGACGGAGGGCACTCCAGTGCATGTCATCGGCCAAGCAGTTATCAGCGTGATTGCGTCGACTGACTCACCCGGTACGAAACGCCGACCAGTTTCGCGAGCGCCCGCCAATGCCGGGGATGCGGGATACGCTTGTCCGCCTGAATATCCGATGCGTACGGTTCGCTCACCCCAAGCGCCGAACGTATTCGGGACTTGGCGACACCAGCCAGCGCAGGTTGAATTTGTTTGACGTAAACATCCCGCGTGAGCCAAGCGGGCAGGTCGGAAGGTTTCCAACTTTGAATGGCCTGCCTATGCTGCCGTTGTGTCGCTGACCGCTTCGCAAGGGATTCAGGTTGCTGTGCTCGCTTGCGGCCGGCGTCGAAATTTTCATTCGTAGCTGTAGCCGCACATTGCGAGCAAAAGCGAGTACCGCGCCGCCGATTTTGCTTGCCGCAACCACGACAGATCACGTCCGGTTTTGGCAATTCGACTAGTGGAAGAGGGGGACGGCCTTTCGCTTCCCTTCGGTGCTGCTGCGTCAATCGTGACGCTGGAATCTTCGGTCTAGATGTCACACTCCAAAGCGTGCGTGCCACGTACTCGGCCCAGGGCGCAAGAAGTGTTCTCCAAGTAAGCGCGGTACTGCTCAATCGCGAGGCAAAATCAGACATCAGACGAACCGCAGCCGTTGGCGGTTTCGAAAAAGTCCGACCTACGCAATGATTCATGGGTTATCCATTGGCAAACTCAGCTCTCTAATTGTGGTCTTATCGGTTCGAGGACATCAAGGGCGAGCGAGTCACGATTGGGAGTATCGCTATGCAGACCCACGCCCAAACCCGGATCAAGACCCAGCGCTGTAAGGGCCAATCGAGATTCTGATTCGAGCACACTGAATAAGTAGTTCAAAATTGCATGAACGGGAGTAACAGCGAGCCTCGGTCCGCCAGATAGCGGTGACTGCCTCGCGCCGACAGTACGCCAGCGTTCAGGGATTTTGCGTAAGTCGGCTGTGGGCCACAGCACAGGAACGTCACGCCAAGCACCGAAGTAAGCAATCGCGGCATGAGCTTCAAGAATACGGATTACTTCCACTCGCTCAGCTCCAGCTAATTTCGCCCGCAACCCAGCGATCACATCGGCAGATGCAGAATCCTTGATCCGTTCGCGCACGAGTCGCTCTTGACCTTCAAGCTTGGCGTGAATCAACGCCCGGGAGATTTCTAACCCTACGTCATTTTTCAGGGCGAGAGCCTGCGCCCGCCGGAGCCGCGCATCGCTTGGTGCCGAGGGTCCGGCTACGAACAGAACTTTACCCAAGCGGTCTAAGAAAGTGAGCGAGACTCCGACATCTGCAAGCCACTTCAAAGCGGGCAACGAAAGGTAGCCCTCATTACCAACGATAGTGAGGCGTTTCAGCCCGTGGCCGACGCGCGGAAGTCTGGCGTAACGGCGTTCATTGCCGATCCCGTCCTGAAGAATCAAGTGAGCGCGATCAACGCGGACTTGGATGCCGTAGCCAAAAAGCGTCACAACGCCGTGTCGCGGTGTCAGCATTTCAACGCTGGAATTGTGAGATTGCGGGAGTTGGCGTACGTTTTCTGTAGCTGCCATGGGAGCTTATTCCTCCTCTGGTGGTTAGGGCTTGTCGGCTGCTTGAACAGACGGCAGGCCCGTTTCGCTTACGGGATCAGAGTGCCTAAAGGCCAACGGAAACACAATCTTTGCTCCGCAATTGGCGCAAGCATGATTGTTTGACGGTCCCTTGTAACCGCAGGAACACTCGACGTAAAACTCATAGCGAAGAATGTGATGGGCACGCTTTCTCTTTGCTCTTTCTTGGGCGCAGATGTCGCGTGAACGGCGCGCAGTAACTACTCCGACGCCTGCCAGCGAATCTGCGAGAAAGCGTTGCAGCGACTCTGGTCTCTTGGGCAGTGTGGGTTCCTTCAAAACATTGAGCAAAAGCTGCGAGAGACCAGGCACGAAATTCTGATCGTAAGGACGAGCGCCATCCTGAAACGCCTTGGTCACTTCCTCTTCGCTTCGGGCGTTTGACAGCAGAGGCCACAATCGATCCCACACCTGATTCAGAATGCCTCGGAAGTTCTCCGCTCGTCCGTAAACCTCCGAAGCACGTATCGTGGCGGGACGACCACGCCCCCTTTTTGAATTCGCGGTCGAAGCGTGGACATGGTTCCGATGCTTAGGCATTTGTGCGTTTAAAACCCATCGTTACACTCACAATTATACGTATAGTTCGGGGGATTGCAAGTGGATTTATACGCAAAAACGAACTCATTTTTCACATAACCTATTTTTATTAATATACTTAGAAACAAATCCGTATAGACAGCCGATATTATTTGTGCGTATTATATGCATGTGATCGCATAAATACGTCGACGCAGAAAGGCCATGACCTTTGTGAAGTCCAAAAAGCCAAAACCGAAATCGACTAAGCAACATCGTTCCCGGTCCAAGAAGAGGAAGTTTGTGCAGCCGAGGTCCCTCGAAGAATTCTTCGCCATGCCCGAGAAAGATCAGGACCTCTGGAACAACATCGGTCAGGCGGTGACGGAAATGAGGGCAGGCGCTTCGCGCTCGAAAGCTGCGCGGAAGTTTGGCATTGACCCGCGCGAGCTATCGGAGCTAGCGCGGCCAGCCCTGCGAAAGCTGAGAAATGGACGCTGGGCTGCCACGAAATCTGACCGGCTCCTGCGCGTCCTCGTTATTCCGACCCGTAAGGGGCTGAGCGAAATCGGGGTGCGCGACTCCCGGCAGGCATCCCTGCTCGGGAAGTTTTGGACCGCCGTTGACCGCTACCGCGATACCGGCGATGCGTCGGCGCTCCGCGAATTCCGTGGGAAATACATTATGGACTCCAACGGAAAACGACACCGGTTCCTGACAGATCTCAGTGCATTGGATCGCCTGGGCTCCGCAGGAGTTCTTTCGTTCGAATCTCTTTATGCGAGGGCTGCATGACCATCACCATCAAAGGAAAGCAACGCGATCCTGAGGCTGCGTGGGTGCGGAATGCTACCGCAGCGCGCCGCGTCGGCGTCAACGCCAAGTGTGCCTGCGGCGAAACACGTCCGCAGGCTCTTATTCCAAAAAGCAACCCAACTACGTGCCATCGCTGCAAACGACTAAAACAAGGGAAAACAACCATGGACAATCACCATGTTTTTGCAAAGGCGAATAGCCCTATAACATTGCCCACGCCAGTAAACGATCACCGCGCGGAACTGAGCGTTGCCCAATACGATTGGTCGAAGAAGACGCGGGAGAATCCAGATGGTAGCCCATTCCTGGCAGCTGCCGCCACCATCCGCGGCTTCATCGATTACATTCACTACCTCATCGAGAAGGGCCTGGCCTGGGTTGTCCGCATGCTCGAAGCAGCTGATGCATTCCTGGCGAGACAGTTAGGCCCGAAATGGTGGGTCGGCACGGAGCTTGAGCAATTCGCACCAAAGCAGTAAACGGGGTGAGTTGTGAACCCGAGTTATTACACATTTCGCGACGGCGGTCGGGCGCAAAATAGTGGGTCGCCACGAATTCGGGCATGCCACATAGTGAACCCACGCCACTGGTCGTTGCCGTCCGCGTCTATCCTGATCTAAAAGATGAGGAGCGAGACTTCGACAAGCCGCACCGGGTATGGCATCGTCCAGACGCGATTTTGGTGTACGACGCCGAGACGCGAACGGATCGCACCCAGCGCCTGACCTTTGGAAGCTACCGATTCATCGTCGGCGGACAATTGTTGAGAGAGAATTTGTTCTACGGTGACGATCTTCCCGCCAAAGATCGTCGGATTCTCGAACGCCATGTTGCAGCACCCAGCGCAGTAATCCCCGACGAAGAAAATCACGACGTATCCTTATTAACACGTCATCAGTTCGTCGAGAAACTATTCAAGAATGCATACAAAGGGCGTTGCCTGCTCATCGCATTCAACTTTCCCTTCGACATATCGCTGACCTGCCCCCCGAAAAGTAGTCCAGCACAAATGTGACTTCTCCGTTTACGATGGCCCGCTCAAGGCCAGAGAGGAGGAGTCGTGCGCAAGAGTCGCTTTAACGA